>ODAI013680496.1_pt1 | contig 169395 bp, 232 predicted proteins | sample 1539321 | NCBI WGS metagenome assembly ODAI01 (sample SAMN02144231, study PRJEB22623) | gut metagenome | biome: sheep rumen | host: Ovis aries | place: New Zealand | reverse complement strand
TTAGACTCGAAAAATAATTAGTTCCACCACCCGATAGTGTATGTTGTTATACTGGACTTAAAAAAGTCGGGGAACTCCAGGTAAAGTCACCTGCGCGCAAGGGTTGTGCCTTGCAAGGTCTAAGGTAATTCAATTACTACATAAGTAGGAGACGCAGTTGAATTTAGGAGAGTCGTCACTCTGCCTTAGATCTTTTCATAACCAGTAGGCAAGCATTAAAAGCCGAGAAGAAAATAAAGACAGGAAAAGGGACACGGACGAGAGACACGTCATGGGCGACGGTAACCAACCCGCAGTAAGACTACCCAATAATCTTCGTTGCAACCCTGACTGGATGCGTGTGATTGAGGAACCAAATATCGAGCCATAGATTCTTAACAGCCCTGTTCGAGGCGTCCAACTGCACACCTGGTTATACTAATTATTTGAAAAAATAAAAAATAAATGTTATAATATATATGTAAGGTAAGGAAAGGGGAATGAAATATGAGAGAACGTTTTAATTCAAGGGACTTGATTATGTCAGCGGGGCTTATGCAGTCAATGCTGGGAGAAACCCCTTTTGCTGACCAAGATATGGCAGACTACGTTGATGAAGATTATGTCTGTTTAGAAGATCTTCGCGTAGATGCGATGGATTACGAGATTGCATCTCGTTAATTCCAATATAGTTCTATATGGTTGGATATGTGCTAATCCATCCGCGGATTACAGTCTAGCAGTAATGCCACTTAATGATCTAAAAGAGCACCCTAAACGCATAGTTGATCGAAAGACAAGGCGCGGAGATATTAATTAGGGGTGGATTCGTATAGAACTATATTAATTTGGGAGTGTAGCTCAGCCGGTTTAGAGCGTTCGCCTGATAAGAGAGAGGACGGAGGTTCAAGTCCTCTCATTCCCACTAAGCTAGGTAGTCACATGTTATCGTTTGGTAGGGTGACATAATGGATGGTTGGATCCTAGCTTAAAATATGGTCTCGGGGACAGTCAGCAGAGTCGCTACCCTGTCAAGGTAGAGATAGCGGGAGCATCACCCGTCGGGACCGCTTATATGGAGGAGTATCCAAATGGTAACGGAGCCAGTGCGTAACACTGGTGTCGGTAGCGCGCTAAAATACTAGTTAATAGAATTCTAGACTTTGGGGGTTCAAATCCCTTCCTCCTCCACTATTTCATGTCGTGGTGAAACTGGTTTAACACACTGCCCTTTCAAGGCAGGATTCGCGGGTTCGAGTCCCGTCGGCATGACTTAACCCATACCATAAGGTCTGTATGGCTAACTGGACTTGCAAGCAGTTAGGAGGACATACCTATCAAGAACTCGGTTGCAAACGACTCTTGGTACGCAGTGGGTCTGCTGTGAAAGGCAGAATATCTGGGTGCGAATCCCAGTGGGTTATCCTATGGCACTATCTTCTAATGGTTTAGGAAATCCGGCTCTCAATCGGATAATCGCGGGTTCGAATCCCCGTAGTGTCACTATTACAAGGAGGTTAAAATGGTAGCAGTTATTATTGGAGCGTTAGTTGGACTTATTATTGCATTGTTAATAAACGCAGGTCTTGTATGGATCATTTGTTGGGGTCTTAAAACAGTTGGTATTACTTCAATAGCAGGATGGACAGTAGCATTTAGTTGGCCCCTTGTAATTTTATTCACAGTTGTTTGTATGGTATTTCGTGGAATATTTTCAAACAACAACACAAAGTAATGGGTAGGTGTGACAAATTGGTGAAGTCGCCTGACTGTAAATCAGGTCCCACGCGGTAAACTTGGGGGTTCGAGTCCCTCCCTACCCACTATAACCTTGGAGGTATAATCATGACTTTTGAAGAATTTCAAGAAAAATATTGTGAAAAATGTGGTTCTCAAAGATGTAATCCGCATGAACTTGAATGGCTTAAAGGTTGTGAATATTTTCAAAGGTTAGATTCTGCTGGTGTGGCGCAATTGGCAGCGCAACTGACTTGTAATCAGTAGGTTGCAGGTTCGACTCCTGTCACCAGCACTCTCCGGTCATGGTGGAATGGCAGACACGGCATCTTGAGGGGGTGTTGTCGAGAGACGTGCGGGTTCAAGTCCCGCTGACTGGACGTATTGATATCCATTGCTCCTCTCTTGGGAGCCTGTATAAAGGAGAGCATGTGTTGCTCTCCTTTATTTTTTTTGTTATAATATAAATATGATAAAACTTCTAACTTATACAAGTAATAGAGATAAATTTCTACAATTCAAATTCAATAATCCGTATATTTACTACAATGAGGGCTATAAGTGGGTTCAAGTAACATCAGAAAAACAACGATTGGTTTTTTCTGAAAATAGTTTCATTGCCTTCGATGATGAAATATCCATGCAAGAGTTAGATATCGGATGGAGTTGGTTATCAGAGAATTTAATTCAAGAAAAATACTTTCATGATTATATATCTCTAATTATATTCACCAACCTAGATACTCCCCTATTATGCCTAAGCGGTAAAAAAATACACCTTATAAAAAGACAGGATAATTTTACTGAATTTGAAATTGATGATAAACCAGTTTATCTCTATAATTTTAGATTTATGACCCTTGCGCGACAGGCATAAGGGTCTTTTTTTGGTGGCAAGCGCGAACGGCCGAAGTTCGGAAATTCTCGCCCCATAGAAAATTTTTGGCCAAATTAGTATATCCTTATTTGATTATTTTTAAAATATATAATATAATATAAGAAAGAGAGGTATTATATGGAACCAAGATGTTTGTCAGTCGATGAACAATATAAAATTCGTCGTATTGCCAAAGATTGCGTTAAAGGTAATAAGAAACTTGATTTCTCAAAAGCCTATGTAATAACACTCTTTTATTACCTTATGCAATTTTGCAATTACAAAATAGATACTATTCCAGATGAATATAGAGATGCAGTACAAGCTTTGTATAAAGAGCCTGGCTGCTCTTATCTTCACTATTGGAGTAAAATAGAAAAATCAAAAAATATATATGTTACGAACATTAAGCGTGCGGAAATTAAATTGGAAGGAGAAGACCCCAGATGCCCTTGGTAATGGATAGAATTCAAGAACATTATAATTATGCTATCAAGAAATATGATATAAATAATGTTGTCGGTATTTTTTTAACAGGAAGTCAAAATTATGGTACCGATATAGAGTCATCTGATGTAGATACTCAATTAATTATTACACCTTCGCTTAATGAAATATATTTAGGTCACAGACCAGAAAGTGCTACTTTAATATTTCCAGAAACAGGAGAACATATTAAAGTTAAAGATATTCGTCAGTTTATTAAAGAGATTACTAAACAGAATATAAATGTATTAGAAATTTTATATACGGAATATTGTATTATTAATCCAGCTTATAAGAAAATTTGGGAATCTTTATGCTCCAAGAGAGAAGAGATAAGTAAATTAAATCCAGAACTTGCGGTTAAAGCAATTAAAGGAAACGCTCTAAATACTTTAGATCGTATTTACTTAGATAATGGTGATATTAGCTTTAAACAGGTCGCTAATTTAGTTCGTTATGAATATTATTTAACTAAATATATAGAAGGAAAACCTTTCATCGAATGTATGCGTCCAGATGAAGAAACTAAAAAGTATATTCTTCAGATTCGCAATGGGACTTTAGGTGCAGCTTCTTTGCGCGCAATCGCAGAAACTACTGGAGAAAATATTCGTAATCTTGTAGATAATTTCACATACACAGAAGAAATAAATCTTTCAACACAAGACTTTCTTAACGAAATATGCAGGGAATTTGTTGATAGTTCATTTTTAATAGAATACGCTAAAAGGGAGATGATCTAATGAAGAACATATGGTTAATTGGAGACATCCATGGAGATTGGACTGTTATACGCAATTTCTATGTAAAGCATAAAGAAGAGTTATCTGATAATTATGAAGATAACGTTTTGGTTGTGCTTGGTGACTTTGGCGCATTATATTATCTTAATAAACGAGATGATTTTTTCAAAGAGAAACTCCATAAGTTTCCTTTAACCTATTTTTGCATTAGAGGTAATCATGAACAGCGTCCTTCTATTCAAATGTTAAAATATCCTGCGGACTGGCATTATGAAAGATATTTTGAAAATCGAGTATATGTTGAAGATAGATTTCCAAAAATCAAATATGCTTTAGACGAAGGTGGGAAGTACATTATAGAAGGAAAATCTGTTTTAACAATTCCAGGAGCATATTCAGTAGATAAGTGGTATCGTATTATGAATCACTGGTCCTGGTTTGAAAACGAACAACTTTCTTATGAAGAGAGACAGGAACTTTTAGAATACCAGGAGCCAAGATATGATTACATATTTGCGCACACTTGTCCATATATGTGGATACCTTATATCCAAGACTTGTTCTTACCGCAAGTAGATCAGTCTATGGTAGATAATACTACTGAATATTTTCTAAATGAAATCGTTGCACGCTGCGATTATGATAGGTTCTATTTTGGTCATTACCATGATAATAGAGACCTTCATGAATTTGCGACAATGATCTATCACGAAGCAATTCCTTTTGGTTCTAGTTATAGCATGGAAAACTTGAAAAATTATAAAAATATGTTATAATTATTATAGAAAGGAATAATTATGAAATATATTTTTCCAAAGCTCTATTTTCAAGTAGAAAAATGGAAATTTAATGAAGATTTAAAAATCTATGTTTCTACTCTTGGCAATTTTAAAGATATTAATAAAAATCCAATAATGCCAAAGATAAATAAACATGGATATATGAAAATTCGTGTTAATAATCAGAACTACTCCGTGCATAGAGTAGTTCTTATGACGTGGCATCCACTTGATGATTATACTAATATGAGTGTAGATCATATTAATCATAATAAGCGTGATAATTCACTTCAAAATCTTGAATGGGTTTCATTAGAAGAGAACTTGGAACGTGCGCTCAAAGATTTAAGCACGAATGAAAAATATAATCAAGATGATACTTTTGTTTTGCAAGCACATGACATTATTACAGTGGCAACTTGGCTTGTAAGAGATAAAGATATGAATAATGTTGAAATATCTGAAATAGCTGATAGAATTTCAGTTGCGATGAAAAATGATAAAATATATTGTGGATATTTATTTAAAGAAGTAAGTAATGGAATTATAGTGTTTAGAAGAGGGAAGGGTTATGATGACAGAAGAATTTAACAAAAAGATTGAAACAATTATCGCAAATGCTAAAGATAATAAGATTAAGGATGAAGTAATCCTTAAAACGTTCAACACAGATGAAGAAATTGAACAGGCATATAATGTTTTATATGATAAAGGCATTGAAATCATTCTGCCAGACTTTGATGAAGATTGCGAGGATGATTTAAAGTTTTCGTCTGTTAGTGATTCTGTTAAAATCTATATGCGACAGATTCATACCATTCCTCTTTTAAGTCCAGAACAGGAAATGTATCTTGCAAAAAGAATTAAAAATGGTGATGAAACAGCTAAGCATAAGCTAATTGAATCCAATTTGCGCTTGGTTGCTTTTGTTGCACGTAAGTATATTGGGAAATCTTCTTTGAGTTTTCTTGATCTCGTACAGGAAGGCAATATTGGTTTAATTAAAGCCATTGATAAATATGACCTGGATAAAGGTTATAAATTTTCTACATATGCAACCTATTGGATTCGTCAGGCAATCACTCGCGCAATTGCGGATCAGAGTCATACCATTCGTACCCCAGTTCATGTTGTAGAAGCCCTCTCTAAAATCTCCAAGGCAAGAACCAATTTGATCCAGGAGTTAGGTCATGAACCTACTATTGAAGAATTAGCAGAAGCTACTAATTTAACAGTAGAAAAAATTCATCGTTACACTGCCGCATCTAAGAATCTTCTTTCTCTTGACAAGCCTTTAACAGAAGATGATGATGCTGATATGACAGAAGTAATTCCAGATACTAATCAAAAGAATCCAGAAGAAGTATTAATGGATTCCTCTACGAAAGATGCTATTATGTCCATTTTGGATACTTTATCTGAACGTGAAAAAACGGTTATTTCTCTTCGTTTTGGAATTGAAGATGGAATTGGCCACACTCTTGAAGATATTGGTAAGCATCTTGGAGTTACTAGGGAACGCGCGCGTCAGATTGAAACAAAGGCCATGCGTAAATTACGCCAGCCTCTTCGTGCAAATGCATTAAAGGAGGTAATTAGAGATGCCTAAAAAGTGTCCTTTCAGAAAAAGAAAAATAGTTATGAACTATAATCTTCATGGAGTAGGTGGTTTTCCTATGGCAAATACGACAGAAGAAGAATTCGATGAATGCATAGGTGAAAAATGCATGGCATATAAAACAAAAACTGAAAAAATTCCCGCAACAGGTGGAATGGAACATACTGTTCATTATTGTTATTTATGCGGAAAAGACCCCGATTAAGGGGTCTTTTTTTATTTTTATAAAAATATATGATATAATATTTATATAAGGAGGAAAGAAATATGTCCAATTCTCTTATTGTAAATTATATTAAAGCACATCCGCAAACATGGATGGAAGATTTCAAAAATATGGACATTAAGGTTCATTATGATGGAACTCTTGCTATTTTTAACTATGGAATTGGATGCGATTTTTCCAACTCCTTAGTTCAAGAAGCCCGTGGTATCATTATTGATATGACTACATATCGAGTTGTCTGCTGGCCTTTCCGCAAGTTTGGGAACCATATCGAATCTTATGCCGATGAAATCGACTGGGATTCCGCTCAGGTTCAGGAAAAGATAGATGGTTCCATCGTAAAACTTTATTGTTATAAAGGAAAATGGCGTTGGGCTACCAATGGTGTTATTAACGCAGAAAACGCTGCTGTGACTAATACTAATATGTCTTTTTTGGATTTAATCCATAAGGCAATTAACTATGAAGATATTCCCTTCAACAAGCTGTTCAACAATGTTACCTATATCTTCGAACTCGTTTCTCCTTATAATAAAATCGTAATTAATTATCCAAAGCCAATGCTTTATCATATTGGCTCAAGATGCAACGAAACAGGTCAGGAATTTAACTTTACTATTGGAATCCAGAAGCCAAAGGTATATCCACTTCACTCTTTTGAAGATGCACTCAAGGCGGCCGAAGTATTGAACGGGAATCCAGATAATGTAGAGCATGAAGGCTTTGTAGTGGTTGATAAGAATTGGCATCGTGTAAAGATTAAGTCTCCTGCTTATCTTGCACTCCATCATGCTTGGAATAATGGTTCTTATATCTTGGATAAGAATACTATTCTTCAGGGATTTAAGGATAACTTCTGGGATGAATTTATTAAAATAAATGGTACCCATCATCCATATATGGCACAGATTCATTTCTATTCCTACCAGCTCTATATGCTAAAGTGGGAAGTAACTCGCTATATCCAGCATGTTCGTTTGCTTTACGAAGAGTATTCTTATGAACGCAAGGCTGTGGCTCAAGTTATCAAGAACGACAGATTGTCTTACTTTGGCTTTAAGGCTATTGGAAACAATCTGACCGTAGAAGATATAATGGAAAAGATGCAAGTTCCACAACTTGCTAAGTACATCCCAGATTTTGAATTACCTGACTTTTTGAGTGAATACTAAAGATCTTGATTAATATCAAGATCTTTTTATTTTTATAAAAATATATGATATAATAATTATATAAGGAAAGGGAAAATATGAAAGACTTCTATAAAGAAATTGATACTGCCCTTAAAAGTTATGAAAATTTTAAGCCTTATCACGAAAGGGATATTGATTGGATTTGTCATCGAATCGATTGGTGTTGGAAATGGAAGAAAATTACAAAAAGTCAGATGGAAGAATTAGCGATCAGAGCTACAAAAATTTTAGACGGGATCGTGGGTACATTTTCTTAAAAGAAAGTCAAGATGACTATTATTATGCAGACAATGTAGGAAGTATTCATATTATTCCAAAAAGTAAATTATTCCTTATGATGAATCTTGATTTACAAGATGAAATAATACATGAATATGGATTAGAAAGAAGGTTATGAGGTGATTACACATGAATTTTATTGCATAAAGTGCGGAAACAGGGGAATTCCCATTGCGCGCAACGAAGCGGCGCAAAGAGGAAAAGGACATTTAAAAAAGCTATATTGCATACACTGCAAACAAGAAGTAAATCATTACGAATGCTATTCAGAACAAGATGTAGCAAAATTCAAGATGAAATTTGAAAGGGGTGATTTTAAAAATGACAACTCTTAGAATGATGGTTGGAATTCCAGCAAGCGGTAAATCTACTTTTGTAAAAATGATGGCACATCCAGAAGACGCAGTAGTATCCCGTGATGCTATTCGATTCTCTTTAATAGCTCCTGGTATTCCTTATTTCTCAAAAGAAACAGATGTTTTCAATAAATTTTGCCATGATGTAAATAAGAGTGCTGAATCCCATGACATTGTTTGGGCAGATGCAACTCATATCACTGTTGGTTCTCGTCGCAAGTTCTATAATAGAGTTGATAAAACTCTTTTCGATCGACTTGAAGTTTATGTTATCAATACTCCACTTGAAGAGTGCTTAAAAAATAACCTCAATCGAAATGGATTAGCTCGAGTTCCAGAAGATGCAATCCGTAATATGTCTGAAAAATTTACATACCCTACTAAAGATGAATTTGGCGATATTGATTGTTCCATTATCGAAATTGAATTTATCCGCAATGATGAGGTGGTAAATGAGTAACGTATGGTTCATATCTGACACTCATTTCTGTCATGAAAAAGAGTTTCTTTGGCAACCAAGAGGATATAAATCTGTTTATCAGATGAATCTTGATTTAATGGATAAATGGAATTGCTCTATCAACGAAAAAGATACTATATATCATTTAGGTGATGTTATGCTAAATGATAATGAAGAGGGTATGCGAATTTTAAGTTGTTTAAAAGGTAATATTCATATTATTTTAGGGAATCATGATTCTCTTAAAAGAGTAGAATTATATAAACAACTTCCTAGTGTAGTTGATGTAGCATATGCGGATATGTTACATGTCAATAAACACATTAACTTTTATCTATCTCATTATCCTACAATGGTTGCTAATTTTGATGATTGTAAAAAACTCTGGAATCTTAGCGGCCATACTCATACGACAGATAGATTTGCGCTTAAAGAGCATCAAATCTATAATATTGGCGTGGATGCGCATAATGGGTATCCAGTAAATATTGATGAAGTTATTGAAGATATAAGGAGATTGCGACGTGGTGTTTAGTATTTTTACAATGCTTTTCTGTGTATTATTAATTCTTTTAAACTCATATATCTTATATATGTCGCTAAAAGAAATTGAAATTATTGAAAAGAATTTGAAAGATTTAGAACTTCGATTTGATGATGTAGAAGATGAAATTAAAAAGGAACAGTAGCCATTGTTCCTTTTTTTTGTTATAATAAAATATAAAATAAGGAGTTTTATATGAAAACGAAAAAAGAACCTAAATTTACATATAAAGATAATTATACTAAATGCGAATTTGTGGATAATAAATATGGACGAAAATATGTGGGAGAAGCATACTGTAATCCAGCAGATGAAGATTTTAAGAGCTTAATTACTGGTTCCACTATTGCGGAAATTCGTATGCATATCAATATGATGGCCACATATAAAAATGATCTAAGGATCAAATTAGAAGGTTTAAACCAACTTTTATACTCTATGAAACAGAGCAAACAATTTGATCCTAAGTCATATCCTGTAAAAATGCTATATCGTCAGATTAGAATGACCAAAGAGGACATTGAAACAATCAAGGACTGCATTGCAGAAATGAAAGTGGATTTAAAGAATTATATTGATGGAAAAGAAAAAGTTTATCAAATTCTTAGAGCAAAAAACAACAAACAAGAACATTAATATTTCTTGAGTCCTTAATTGTGTAATGTATAATAGTACGGCATATGCTAAACATTATAATATGCCTAGTCCAAAAGGAATCGTAATTCATTCGTCTCTTATACCCCGCCCATATTTAAGATGGTATGTAAAACCTGGTAGTAAAAATGAAAATAAACAAGAGATACTAGAAAAGATCGGATATAATAATAAGATGAATGATTATAACCACACTCATCGAGATCATAATTTTCATTATTGAATTGGGAAAGATAAATATAACCAGGTTACAATAATAAAAACAATGCCAACCAATATGCAGTCTTGAAATACAGATAGGTATATACATATCTGCATATGTGAAGATAACAAAGAAAATCTTAATTATTTGCGTGATTGCATGACTCAAACACTACTACTATGCGAGCAACTATGCAAAGAATATAATTGAAACGAGAATCAAGTCCATTATTATTCTGAATTAAAAAATTTAGATGATTTTAAATACTGGTTTGAAAAATTTGGATATACCCAAGAATATTTTAGAAAAATGTTGAAGCATAAATTTGACAAAAAGAAAATTTTGTAATACAATATAATAGAGAGGAATAAGAAAATGGCTATAAAAATTTTTTGCGATGGATCAACAAGAATAAGTAATAAAAAAGGAACTAATAATGAAGGCGGTTTTGGATATGTTGTTTTTGATTCGGAAACAAATTATATTATAGACGCTTATTCCAAACAGGTTAAAAATACTACAAATAATGAAATGGAATTATATGCTCTCTATTATGCAATCGCGCATTATGGAACAAAAGATGAATGGGGTTGTCCAGAAATTTATTCTGATTCTCAATATGCTATTAATTGTGCTACTGTATGGGGACGAAAATGGATGGCAAATGATTGGAGAAAATCAGATGGAAAACCAGTAGAAAATCAACAAATTATCTACGATATACATCAATTATTAGCTTCTGGAAATTTCCATGTAAATATAAATTATATCAAAGGTCATAGTGGAATTATCGGAAATGAACTTGCCGATAAATTAGCTACTGGCACCATGACCGCAGAAGAAGTCTATTTCAGTGATGTTAAAAATAATATTCCAAACATGGGTTATTTCTCAGGAAGAGATAATTGGAGATCAGAATGTCAATACAAAGATGATCCTAAGTATTGGATAACTGGAATTGAAGATGGGTGGATTTATCCGAATAAAGCCCTACGAAATTGGTATAAGCAATATAAACAAGAAAATAGTAAAAATGATACATTATAAGTCAAGAAATCAAAATCTTGACTTTTTTAATTGATTATGTTATAATAATTATATATAAGGAAGGTTTATGTAATGGCAAAAAAGAAAACTGATAAAACATTATATACTGAAGATAGTATTGAGTCATTATCTCCCCTTGAATTTACTCGATTAAGACCAGGTGTATATGCAGGTGATACTACATATTCCACTCAACTTTTAGTCGAAATCCTATCCAATGCGATTGATGAATATCGTTTGGGTCATGGAGATAAAATTGATGTAAAGATAGATAAAGATACAGTTATTGTGCGTGATTATGGTCAAGGTTTTATTCCTAATTCATTTAGAGAAGATGGAAAAACAATTCTTGAAGCCGCTTTTAGTGTATTAAACACATCGGGAAAATATCGTGAAGATGGAACCTATGAAGGAACCTCTCTTGGTTCTTTTGGTATTGGTAGTAAAATTACTACTTTTTTATCTCACTGGCTAACTGTTACAACTATTAGAGATAACCAATTTGAAAATTGCCGTTTTCTTGAAGGTGTTTTTGATAAAAGAGAAAGTGGTGCTTGTAATGAATTAACTGGATATGAGACTGGAACAAGAGTTTGCTGGAAACCATCAGAAGAGTTTTTCACGCACACAACAGTAGAGTTAAATAAGATAAAAACCTTGTTTAAAACTATTACAGCATTGTGTCCAGGTTTAACCATTAATCTTGACGCTAATGGAGAGAAAACTTCTTATACCTCTACGAATGGTATTAATGACCTTGTAGATGAAGCGGTTAAATCTAATGAATTAATTGATAATCGTTTCAATATGAATTTCGTAGATGGTAAGAATAAGATGGATATGGTAATGACCTATACTTCTTCATATGGTACGACATTGATTCCATATGTAAATACAGGTCTTACAGAATCTGGCCAGCATATCGTACAGGTTAAAACTATCATCACAAGAGAATTTAACAAGTTCTTTAAAGAGAAAAAGTGGCTCAAAGATAAGGAAGAAAATCTTTCTGGTGAAGATATTCAAGAAGGACTTTATATTATCTTCAATATTACTGCACCAGGAGTAGCATATGATGCTCAGGTTAAATCAAGAATTACCAAGATTGATATGGCACCATTTACTCGCGCACTTGTAGATAATCTAGTCTCTTGGATGAATGCGAATGAGAAAGAAGTTAAATTAATTGCGGACAAGGCAATTAACGCGCGCAAAGCACGAGAAGCTGCAAAGAAAGCTCGTGATACTGCTCGTGCCGCAACTAAGAAAAAAGAGAAAGCCCTTAAATTCGACACAAAACTCGCAGACTGTAAAGGTAAGCCACGCAAGGACTGTGAGATTTATATTACCGAGGGTGATTCCGCTTCTGGTAACCTCAAACTTGCAAGAGATAACTCATTCCAAGCAGTTATGCCAGTAAGAGGTAAGATTCTCAATACTCAGAAAGCAACATTAGATAAGATCCAGAAGAACGCAGAAATTATGACAATGATTGATGCTTTTGGATTGACTGTTGATATGAAAACAATGAAAATCACATATAAGCCTGAGGATTTGCGATATGGTAAGATTATTATTGAATCTGATGCCGATGTAGATGGAAGTCATATTAAGAATCTATTCTATACTTTCATTTGGAATTTCTGCCCTCAGCTTATTGAAGATGGCTATATTTATGCGGGCGTTCCTCCTCTATATAAGATTACTCTTGGAGGAAATAAGGGCTACAAATACCTTAAAGATGATGCGGCACTTGAAGAGTTTAGAAAGACTCATCAGGGTAGTAAGTATCAGGTTAATCGTCTAAAAGGACTTGGAGAAATGTCTGTTGAAGAAACAGAAGAAACTCTCACCGATCCTAATAACCGCATTATCAAACAGATTACAATCGAAGATGCCAAAGCCGCAGATATGTTATTTGAAACTCTTATGGGTTCAAGTGCAGGATTAAGAAAAGAATATATTAAGAACCATAGTGAAGAGGCTGGAGAGTATAATGCAGAATAATGAATTAAAAAAACTCTTGGAAGAATGGCAAATTTATGATCATCATGGTTATTATCATGAGTCTGAAGTAATTGCACATAAAATAAAAAATGATTATAATATAGATTTAGAAAATGAAGATGAGTGCAATGCTATTTTATACAAGTATCATTTAATAAAAGGGTGGGAAAAATATGCAGAATAATGATATTTATGATGAATTACATCGAAATTTTATTGAATATGCATATGCGGTAAATACTGATAGAGCAATTCCATCTGCATTAGATGGCCTCAAACCAGTAGCAAAGCGTATTCTATATTCATGTGATATTGAAGGTCGTTCCTCTTCTAAACCGCATGTTAAATCCGCCCGAATTGTAGGCGATGTAATGGGTAAACTTCACCCTCATGGTGATAGTTCTATCTATGGCGCGATGGCTCGACTTTCTCAAGATTGGATTATGCGTTATCCGCTTATTGACTGGCATGGCAATAATGGCAACATTGTGGGTGATGGACCTGCGGCTGCACGTTATACGGAGGCTCGTTTAGCCAAAATTGCGGAAAAGGGTTTATTAAAAGGATTGGATAAAAATATTGTAGATTTTATTCCTAACTACGATGAAACAATGGAAGAACCTGTTGTTTTACATTCGATTTTTCCTAACCTTCTTTGCAATCCAAATAGCGGTATTGGCGTAGCTATGGCATGTAACTGGGCGCCACATAATCTTAAAGAAGTGGCTGGGGCAATCGCTCAGTATATAAACGGTGAAGAACCAACTCTTCCAGGCCCTGACTTTCCAACGGGAGGAATTGTCATCAACAAAGATGATATTCCTGATATTATGAGAACAGGGCATGGTAGCGTAAAGATTAGAGGAAAATATAAAACAGAGAAGAATAGTATCGTATTTTATGAGATTCCTTATGGAATTACCGTAGAATCTTTACTTGCACAAATTGGTGATGCCGCAGAAGAAATTAACGGTATTGATGATGTTCGAGACGAAACTAACAAGAAAGGTATTAGAATTGTTATTGAACTCGAACGTGGGGCAAATGTAAATTATATTGTAAATCAACTTTTCGCAAAGACAGATTTACAAACAACATTCTCTTATAATCAGGTTGCTCTTGTGGGTAAGACTCCAACAGAGTTAAATCTTAAAGATTGCTGCAAGATTTATGTAGATCATAATCTTTCTTGTTTAAGAAGAGAACTTGAATTTGATATTAGAAAAGACAAGGCTCGCGTTGAAATTATTGAAGGCTTGTTAAGAGCAATCGAAGATATTGATAATATCATTGCCTTAATTAAGAAATCCGATAATTCAGCTGCGGCAAAAGATGCTTTAATCGCTAAATATAAATTTACAGAGAATCAAGCAAAAGCTATTCTTGCAATGAGATTAAGTTCCTTGGCTAAATTGGAAGGAATTGAATTAAATCAAGAAAGAGATGAGCTTTTAGATAGGATTAATTCTAATAATCTTATTTTAAGTTCTGACGAAAAGCAGAAAGATATAATTCTTAGTAGATTAAGTCAGATTGTAAATGAATTTGGCGATGACCGTAAGACTGAATTGGCACAGATTACCATAGCAAAGGAAGATAAAGAAATTGCCGCAGTTGAGCCAGAGAAAGTAGCGGTAATTATGACTGAATCTGGTTTAATTAAGCGAGTTCCTGTAACCGCATTTAAAACTCAAAAGCGAGGCGGTAAGGGAGTCAAAACTAATGATGATATTGTAAATTCTGTTATCAGAACCAACACAGTAGATTCATTAATGGTCTTTACAGATAAAGGTAATATGTATCGACTCTTGGTTGATAAGATTCCTGAAACAAATAACACAACAAAGGGTGTTCCTATTACAACACTTCTCTCTCTTGCACCAAACGAAAAACCAGCAGTAATATATTCTATCTACAAAGATACTGATGCAAAATTCGTATTGTTTGTAACAAAGAATGGTGTTGTTAAGAAGACTCCAATAGATGAATATATTAAAACAAAAAAGAAAACTGGTATATCTTCTATCTCATTGCGTGAAGGTGACAGTTTAGCAAGTATCGGTTTAATTAAAGATGAACCAATTATGCTTATTACTAAAAAGGGTATGTGTATTAAATTCAGTTCATTAGATATTGCTCCTACTTCTCGTTCAACGCAAGGAGTCAAAGGTATTACTCTTAATGATGGAGATGAAGTAGTTGCTGCACTTGTAGTGAGAGACGAGAATGACTCTCTCGGAATATTTGCGGTAAATGGAAATAGTAAGAGAGTTGCTGCTAGTGAATTCATCACACAGAAGCGTGGCGGAAAGGGTGTTATCTGCTATAAGGGTGATAGTGAAGTAGCAGATGCCGCACTTCTTAACGATGAAGATACAATTCTCATTATAGGACTTTCTAAATCAATTTGTATTTCAGCCAAGGATATTTCTACTCTTGGACGAAATGCGTCTGGTGTAATAGCCATTAAAGATAGAATACAATCAGTTTCAAAGGTGTAGAAATACACCTTTTTGTTTTTAATAAAAAATTATGGTAAAATATAAATATGAAATATTATGTTAATAGATTAAATGAAGAAAGTGATTATCATACAACCGCTATTGGTTTATTTAAATTTAACAATGGCCATCACTGGGAAGGGGAAGGCAATTTTTGCGGCTGGTATGGGGCAGAATCTTATACTAATGTTATTTTATTAGGCTATTATACTATTCCAGCAGATTCTATATATGAGCCAAAAAGTAAAAAACATATAAAAGAAATTGATTTATTAGATGAATTTGATATTAGAGATAAAGTATACATTGGTTCAATTATTTGTGAAAAAGTCTTTGAAGAAGACGATGATTATAAAGCTCTTCAACGATTTTTTAAAGAGGATTTTTAACTATGTTTATTAAATCAACAAAAGTAAAAAATTTAGAACATGAAATAAAAGAAGCAAATAATGCATATTATAATTCTGATACTCCAATTATGTCTGATCAAGAATATGATTTAAAATTGGAGAAACTAAAAGCCCTTGAAGAGAAGTATAAAATTCCAGAAGATCAAAGAGGTTCTCAAATAGTTGGCGCACCAGTATTAGATAAGCTAGAGAAAATTGCTATTACTCCGCGTCCAATGTTAAGTCTGGATAAATGCCATACAGCAAAAGAGATTAAAGATTTCTGCAAGGACAAACCTGTTTTCGCATCATTAAAATGCGATGGTGTTTCAGTTAGACTTAAGTATAAAAATGGTCATTTATATTCCGCTAATACAAGAGGTGACGGTCAGATTGGTTCTGATATTACAGAACATGTTAAATATTTTACTTGCACGCCAACATTTATTGGAATGCCTGGTGAATATATTATAGACGGTGAAGCTGTTATTAAATACTATGCTTTTGATAAAATCAATCAAAATAATGAATTTAAGAATCCTCGTAATACAGTTGCTGGTTCATTAAATTTACTTGATTTAAATATCGTAAAAGAGCGTCTGATTACATTCATCGCATGGGAAGTTATTACTCCTGAACCAGGTCAATCTAAAACAGATGCTTTACGTACAGCTATGGGATTAGGTTTCAACACCGTTCCTTATCTACTTCCTGACTTAAACGTTAATGATATTGATGATGTAAATAGACAGGTTAGAAACCTAGATAAAGATATTCCAAATGACGGTGTAGTATGGAAATTTAATGACTATGCATATGCGGAATCTCTTGGTGCAACTGGGCATCATTTTAGAGATGGAATTGCGTGGAAACCAGAGATTGAAACAGTTGAATCTCGTTTAAGATATATCGACTGGACTATGGGCCGTACAGGTGTGCTTACACCAGTAGCAGTATTTGAACCGATTGAATTAGACGGTTCTACTGTTGAACGAGCAAGTCTTCATAATTATAGTGTGATGCGTAAAGTATTAGGCCCTTGTGCTTATCACGGCGAAAAGGTAAAAATCTTTAAAGCAAATATGATTATACCTCAAATCCTAGAAGCTGGTCCTCATTATGGTTATGAAGAGATTATTGCGGCTGGGGGTGTTTCTGCAAACGATGTAATAGAACAGTGTCCAGTATGCGGTGGAGACGTAGCGCTTGAGACTTCTCCAGATGGAGTTATGAATTTTGTTTGTGCAAATCCAGGTTGTCCAGGTAAATTAGTAAATAGATTGGACCACTACTGCGGAAAGAAAGGCTTGGATATTAAAGGATTATCTGAAGCAACTTTAGAGAAACTTATTGACTGGGGTTGGATTGAGAATTTGAAAGATATTTACTTGCTTGAAGATCATAGGGATGAATGGATTAAAAAGCCAGGATTTGGTGCCAAGTCAGTAGATAAAATTTTGGCCGCAATTACTACCTCAAGAAACACAACATTAGATTCTTATATATCAGCTATTGGTATTCCACTTGTTGGCCGAAATACTGCAAAAGAATTGGCAAAACATTTTAAGACTTATGCTGAATTTAGAGATGCGGTTAAAGATGATTCTTATCATTTCTTTAAATTAGATAATTTTGGAATTGAAATAGATCATAGCATTAAACATTTTGATTATTCCGAAGCTGATGAAATAGTAAGAATTTTAACTTTTGACGAAAACAGTCCTCAAGAAGAACAGCAAGATTCTTCTTTAGCAGGTCAGACCTTCGTTATTACTGGTTCTTTGAAAACTTATAAAAATAGAGCTGCCCTACAGAAGGATATTGAAGCCAAAGGAGGTAAAGTAGGAAATTCTATTACATCCAAAACAACTTATCTTATTAATAATGATATTGATTCAGTCTCAAGTAAAAACCAAAAGGCTAAACAGCTCGGAGTACCTATTATCACAGAAGAGGAATTTATTTCTAACTTCTTGCGTTAATAAAAAAAATTATGTATAATATAAATGTAAAAATTAAGGAACAGTTATGGCAAGTAAGGCACGTATAAAGAAAATCGCAGAACGAATAAGTCAGCTCGAAAGTATGCGCTCAAACCCAACATTGCGTGAGACCGCAGAGCAGGAGATACAGGATATCTGCCTAAAAAATAATTTGAGCTTGGAAGAACTTTTTGAGATTGATGAATTGGTGCTGAGAAAATTAAATAAAAAATAAATTGACTTAACTAAAAAAATGTGATATAATTTTTACATCAATAATAAAATATATTAGATTAAAGGAGAAATTATTATTATGGCAATGAATGAAAATTCTAGAAATGTATTGAATTATCTTAAGCAGCACAATGGTGAGAACCTCACAGCAGAAGATGTTGCAAAGGCTCTCGGCATTCCAAACAAGCGTTCTGTAGATGGATGCTTCACAGCGCTCTGCCGCAAGGGACTTGGTGTTCGCACTCCTGCTGAAATTGAGCTTGATGATGGCTCTCATAAAGCAATTAAGCTTCTCAGTCTTACAGCAGAGGGCATGGCATTTAACCCAGATGCAGAAACAGATGCGAAGTAATAACAGTTAAATATGGGGTAGATAAATTCTACCCCTATTTTTCTAAGAGGGTATTAGAATGAATTGAATACATATTTTAATCATAATATTTGTGGTTGCTTTATTAGCCTATGGTTATTTATTATTAAATACATTCTATAAAAGAAAAGTAGAACTCGATAAAGAAACCGAAGAGAAAAATAAAGAATTAACTGCAAAACATAATGAATTAATATCAAAAATTGCTTCAGAAGAAACTGCAATTCAAGCATTAGTAAATAAAAAGAGAGATTTAAATGATGATATAACTCGTATTTCAGAAGAATCAAAAGCTAAGGCGCAAGAAACATATGATTTAGCTTTTGACGCAATGCAGGAGCGTATGTCGCAATCTGCTGAAGAAGCATCTAAGAAATATCGTCAAGCAGAAAATGAAGCAAAAGAACAATATCTTGAACTTTTAAAAGAAGTCCAAGAGGAATATAAAGCAAGAGTTGATGAAGTAGTTGAAGTATCTGATCTTCTGGACGAAATGAAAAAGAAAGTTCGTGCCGCAAATGAAGAAGAACTTCGCAGACTTGCATCAGAAGATAAAAAAAGATTTTATCAAATTCATATTACAGAAAACCAGCTATGGGATATAGATGTCCTCAAAAAAGCAGTTAAAGAATTGCGAGGAGATACTTCTGCCATTAACAAGGTAATCTGGGAAGTTTATTATAAGCGTCCAGTTACCGATCTATTAAACAGAGTTACTCCTTCTGGAACTCCTATGATTGGTATATATAAAATAACAAATCTTGATACCAATAAATGCTATATCGGACAAAGTGTAGATATTCGAACTAGATTTAGAGATCATATTAAGGCAGGTCTTGGTATCAATGCATCAAACAATAGATTTTATACAGAAATGAAAGATGTTGGTCCAGAGCATTTTATGTATGAAGTCATTGAAGAATGTGATCGTTCAAGATTAAATGAACGCGAACGCTTTTGGATTGATTATTTCCAAAGTGCAGATTATGGCTTTAATACAACTCGTGGAAACAACACAGAGGAATAAATAATGGTTAAAATAATTCGTGAGCCAGGTAGTGGCAAAACAAAAGAAATTATGGGTTTATGTGCGGCTGAGGGCGCTACATTTGTATGTAGAAATCCAGAAGCAATGCTAGTTAAAGCAAAATCATATGGATATGATATTACAATTATATCTTATATTGAATTTTTGCAAGAATCAAGCAAATATTTACCAAACTGTTATTTAGATGATATTGATGAATTCCTTGCGGCAATTGGATGCGACATCAAGGGATTCGGAGGAAATATTTAATGAAATTTGAAAATTATGAAGTATGCAATATTAATCATGCTATAATGGGTATGCGTAATCCTTTAGCAAGTTGGGATAGATCAGATAGCCGTTTTGCACTTTCTGGAGATATTAACTTTTTTGGGGTTGATATCGCTGATAAATGGGTAGAAAAAATGCATCCTGAACTTAAAAGAGGAACAGTTGAATATGGCCGTAAAGAGGACGAATATCTCGATTGGCTTTTCAAAAATGGCACTATTAAAGCAGATGAAACAGGGCGTGCATATAAAATGACTTGGATTGGTCCAAATGATATGGATTTGGCTAAACGTTTAATTGCGGGCGGACCAGAACATCGTAAATTTTTACGTCAAATTTTTGTAAGTGTAGATATTACCGCACCGATTTATTGGTGGAAAGAATTTGATACATATAAAGTAGGCACTTGTGCTAATTCTACTTCCACAATGCATAAATTGGCTTCAACTCCTATTACAATAGATTGTTTTGAAATTGATGATTATAATCCAGATTTAATCTTTGAAGAAGGTATTGACGATCATGGAGACACTTCATATAGTTACCATATTTCTGTTAGAGATGTTATAGGCGAAAAAGAAGAAGATTTTCATCAACTTGAAACTATTATTGGATTCTTAGAGTCTTTACGCCAAAAGTATAATAAAACAAAAGACAAGCGTTACTGGAAAGAACTTGTGCGTTGGCTACCAGAAGGCTGGCTACAAACAAGAACAGTAACCATGAATTATGAAAATTTAAGAACTATCTGCAATCAAAGACAAGGCCATAAGCTAACTGAATGGGCGCAATTTATTGATTGGGCGCATGAGTTACCTTACAGCACACCACTCATCTTTGACGAAGAGAAGTAAATTGCTTCTATTGGATTTTTTTGTTATAATAAAGTATAAGGATTTGAAAGGGAAATACAATGAAAAGAGAATTTTTAGATTTTATTAACAAACTAATGGAACACGATAAAGCATTTACAGATAGTATTATTTCAGATGATATAAAAGATTATATCAAAATCCTTGAAGATGATAATGCAGGAAAACCTGAAATTACTGATAGTGGAAAAGTTGTCCTAAAGTATATGCAGGACAATGACATCAAGCTTGGTAAAGCAAAAGATATTGCGAATGGATTGGGAATTTCTTCCAGAGCTGTATCTGGTGCTTTAAGAAAATTGGTATCAGACGGCTTCGCTGAGAAGGTTTCTAAAGATCCTGTGGTATATGCTATAACAGATAAAGGAAAAAATTATAAAATTGACTAAGGAGAATTATTAAAATGAAAAAGAGAATGATTAATGGTACTAGAATTGAAGGCGTTTTATACCAGCATAGTCTTGAATTAAAGGTCTCTGGCCCTAACTCCAAAAAGCCAGGCACAGAATTTATTAGCGGTGCAATTGAAGTTGCAACAAATAACGCAATGACAAATATTGTACCAGTTCATTTCACCTATGTTACCGCTACAACAAAGCAGGGCAAGGAAAATGCAACATTCACAACATTAAAGAGTATTATTGATAAGAAGATTGGTTGCTACACAGATCCAGAAGTAGGAGATAAGGCGGCAAAGGTTCGTGTTGATTCTACTATTGGTCTTAACGAATTCTATTCTGACCGTAATGGTGCAGAGGAACTTGTATCTGTAAAGAGATGTGAGGGCGGATTCGTTCATGTAACTACTTCTATTAATGAAAATGAAAATCAGCGTAACACATTTGAAGCAGATGTAGTTATCGTTGGTGCTCGCGATAGAGATGCTATTGAAGATGATGCAGGAAATGTTACTTCTCCTGCAAAGGTAATCATTGATGGTCGTATCTTTAACTTCAGAGGAGATATGCTTCCAGTTACATTCTCTGTTGTAAATGAAAAGGCTATGGATTACTTCAGAGGACTTGAAGCAAGTCCAAAGAACCCTGTCTTCACAAAGATTAAGGGTCAAATTATTTCTGAACAGGGCGTTCGTTTAATTAGAGAAGAGTCTGCGTTTGGTGACGATTCCGTAAGAGAAGTTCCTACTTCTAATAAGGATTATGTTGTCACTTGGGCAGCTGTAGAACCTTATGAGTTCGGTCTTGAAGAAACAATTACCTTCGACGATCTTAAGGCAGCAGCTCAGGCTCGTGAAAACACTCTTGCTGAACTCAAGCAGAGAAGAGAAGAGTACAAGGCTTCTCAGGGTAACGCAATTGGTGCAGCTAATGCAGCTCCAAAAGCAGCAGCAGCAACAACAAAGAAGGCTCCTGACTTACCTGCAACAGATGACGACTTTAATTTCTAATTAAAAGGAGATATAATATATGGCTATTAATTTATTACAAATTGAGCCTCATAAAGTATCTCGCGACCTCTCTGGATATATCACCTATGTATATGGCATTCCAAAGGTAGGTAAAACTACTTTTGGAAGCCAGTTTCCAGGTGCTCTTATCCTCGCTTTTGAAAGAGGTTATAACGCTTTACCTGGCGTTATCGCACAGGATATTACAACTTGGGGCGAATTTAAGCAAGTTTTAAGAGAATTAAAGAAACCAGAAGTTCAAGCGGTTTATAAATCAATTATTATCGACACTGTAGATATTGCGGCATCCCTCTGTGAAAAATACATCTGTAATCAACTTGGCATTGAAAACATTGGTGATGGCGGTTGGAGTACAAATGGCTGGTCAAAATATAAGAAGGAATTTGAAGATTCTTTCAGAACTATCGCTCAGCTTGGTTATGCGGTTTGTTTCATCTCTCACTCTGCGGATAAAACCTTTAAGAAGAAAGATGGAACAGAATATAATCAGATGGTTCCAACAGCACAGAAATCTGCAAATGAAATCATTAAGGGAATGGCAGATATTTACGCCTGCGCCGATATTATAAATGGCGAACGTAGATTAATTCTTCGTTCTCTCGATGGCTCAGTAGATACAGGTTGCCGTTTCAAATATATTGAACCAGAAATTCCATTCAGCTATCAGAGTCTTGTCGAAGCTCTTAATAAGGCTATCGACCAGGAAGCTGCTGAAACAAATAACAAGTTTGTTACTCAGGAAAGAATTTCTAATGTAATTGCTCCTGAATATGACTTCGATGCACTTATGGCAGAGTTCCAAAAACTTACTGGTGATTTAATGAGAAAAGATCCTTCAAATGGACCTAAAATTACTGAAATCGTTAATCGCTATCTTGGTAAAGGCAAGAAGGCGTCTGAGGCTACAAGAGATCAGGCAGAATTCATTGCTCTTATCGTAGATGAGATTAAAGAATTATAAACCCCTTCATAAAAAGAGTCACACATTGACTCTTTTTATTTTATATGTTATAATAAGTTAGGAGATTCTCGAAATGGCACATTTAGTAAAGTGTCGCATTTGCGGAGAAACATTTGATGCAGATAAAGAGCCAGCCTTCAAAAAGGGACGCTGGTACGCACATCAAACCTGTTATGATGAACGCGAAGCGGCGAAAACCAAAGAAGAAAAAGATTTCGATATGTTATTAGAATATTGTAGCCAATTATTTGGAAGATTATTTGATTATCCAAGAACTATGAGATTGGCTAAGTCTTATCATGAAAAGAATAATTTTTCATATTCGGGCATGATTAGAACGATGCAATATGTATATGAAATAAAAAAAGAACCAATAGAAAAAGGTAATGGCTCTATTGGTATTGTTCCATATATGTATGATGAAGCATATCGTTATTTTTACTCTATCTGGGAAGCAAACCAACATGCCAAAGATACTCCCAAGATATTAGAAAAATATGAACCAAAAACTATACGAATTTCAATTCCAGTTCCAGAACGAAAAGTTAAAAAGAAATCTTCGTTTTCGTTCTTAGATTTAGATAAGGAGGATAATAATGAGTAGCGCATACGTAGATCAAACTGCGATAGTTCAAGTTTTGGGTAGTTTATTTATCAAGCCCTCCTTATTAGATGATACAGATAAATATTCATTTAATGCAGATGATTTTACAACTGATTTTCATAAAATTATCTTTGGCGCAATTGAAAGAATTTATCATCTTGGCGCAGATGAAATTACTGTAGAAAATATTAGCGACTTTTTTTCTACAAAGCCAGAAAGCCAAGCTATCTTTAACGTTAATAAAGGCGAGCAATGGCTTAAATCAGCTGCGGAAAAAGCGTTACCATCAGCGTTTGATTTTTATTATAATCGAATGAAGAAAATGACGCTTTTACGCACGTATGAAAAATATGGAATTGATGTTACCTTTATATATGACCCTAATTTAATTGATACTAAGAAACTTCAGCTCCAAGAGGAAGAATTAGATAATTTAACTCTTGAACAAATTGCAGATAAAGTTGATACAATGGTTGAAAGTATTCGTATCAATTATGTCAGCAGAAGTTTTGGAGAAACTCACCATGCAGGAGAAGGCATTGATGCTTTAATTGACCGATTAATGACCTATCCAGAAGTAGGTTCTCCTTTATATGGTCGTTTTATTAATCGAGTTACCCGTGGCGCAAGACTAAAGAAATTCTATTTGCGTTCTGCGGCTACTGGTGTCGGTAAATCTCGTACTATGATAGCAGATTGCTGCTATCTTGGCGCAGATATGATTTATGATAAAATGCTTGGTTGGATTGGCAATGGCGTAGCAGAGCCATGTCTATATATCTCAACTGAGCAGGAACTTGAAGAAATTCAGACAATGATGATTGCATTCTTATCTTGCGTGGATGAGGAACATATTATCAATAATCAATATGAAGGTGATGAACTTCAAAGAGTACGTAAGGCCGCAGATATATTAAAACATTCTCCAATATATGTAGAAGAACTCCCAGATTTTTCTTTACAGGATATTGAAGATACAATTAAAAAGAATTTGCGAGAACATAATGTAAAATATGTTTTCCATGATTATATTCATACATCTATTAAAATTTTAGAGGAAATTACTCGTCGTTCTGGTGGAGTTAAATTAAGAGAAGATAACGTATTATTTATGCTTTCTATTAAGTTAAAAGACTTATGTAATAAATACGATATTTTCATTGAATCTGCAACGCAGTTAAACGCAGATTATCAGGAATCAGAAACCCCCGATCAGAACTTACTTCGTGGAGCAAAATCCATAGCAGATAAAATTGACTATGGTAGTATCTTACTTAAAGTAACTCAAAAAGATATTGACTCATTGGAGACTTTAATTAAAGATAATGGACTTGAACAACCAGATTTAAAACTATCTGTTTATAAAAACCGTAGAGGTAGATATGTAGGTATTTATCTATGGTGTAAAGCAGATTTAAGTACATGTAGAGTTAATCCAATGTACGCTACTGACTGGCGTTATCAGTTTGTTCCAATTGACGATTTTGAAATTCAAGTTGAACCGAGTGCATTCTAGGAGGAATTATGCTTAACTACGACAAGCAAGAGATAAGAGAAAGTCTTGATATAGATAATATATTTGAATTGCTTGCCGATTGGGGTGGAAATCCTCAATACTCAAGCACAGGTATTATCGCAGAAACGATAGACCACAATCCTCCTGGTGAGGGTTCGCGAAAACTCTATTATTATTCCAATTCAGGACTATTTACTTCATATACTGCTGGCGATGAATCATTTGATATATTTGAATTAACAATTAAGGTATTTTCAATCCAACAGCATAAAGATATTGACCTTAACGAAGCAGTGCGTTTTATCGCATTTCGGTTCGGAATTTCAGGAACCTATGTAAGTGAAGAAGGTGAAAAACTTTCTGATTGGGATATCTTTGAACGATATGATAAGATTGAAAAAATTGAGTTAAAAGATTATGGCGTTGAGTTAAAACCTTTTGAGAAAAATATTCTTACAGTATTTAATTACAAAGTAAAACTTCTTCCTTGGTTAGAAGAAGGAATTTCTCAAGAAGTGCTTGATTATAATAAAATAGGGTACTTTCCAGGTGGTAATCAAATTACCATTCCGCACTTTGATGACGTAGGACGATTAATCGGAATTAGAGGTAGAACTCTAAGCAAAGAAGATGCGGAAATGTATGGAAAATATCGTCCATTAATTATAAATAAAATTCAATATAATCATCCATTAAGTATGGCTTTATATAATTTAAATAATTCCAAAAGGAATATTAATAAAGCTAAACGTGCAGTAATTTTTGAAGGAGAGAAATCTTGTTTGAAATATCAGACATATTTCGGACATGAAAACGATATTTCTGTGGCGTGCTGCGGTAGCAACATATCTGAACATCAAATGAGTTTGCTAATGGACTGCGGGGTACGTGAAGTCATAGTAGCCCTTGACCGCCAGTTTAAAGAAATTGGTAATGATGAATTTAAGAAATTAACTAAGAATTTAACGAAAATTCATAGTAAATATAACAATTATGTTAAGATTAGTTTTATATTTGATAAAAACATGATAACAGGATATAAAGATTCTCCTGTTGATAAAGGTAAAGAAACATATTTGAAACTATTTAGCGAAAGGATATCATTGTAATGAAATATACAATTCGAGAAGATAAACGACAAGAAAATGAATCTATCTTATATGGAATATTGAGAAACAGGGGAATTGAAAATCCCGATCATTATTTAAGAGTAAATGAAGCAGATATTATAAATCCTGCATCCATTAAAAATATGCATGAAGCAGCGAGATGCCTAATATATCATATTGCAGCTCAACATAACATATTTGTAAATGTTGATAGTGATTGCGACGGTTATACCAGTGCCGCATTCATGATTAATTATTTATACAAATTTTTTCCAGGTTTCACTCAACAGCATATTTCATGGGCAATGCACAGTGATAAAAGCCACGGTCTATTAATGAAAGAAATTGAACAAGTAAGACCACAGCTTGTTATTTGCCCAGATGCAGGTAGTAACGAGTTTGATAAGCATGAAATTCTTAAACGAATGGGTGTTGATCTAATTATTATTGATCACCATAATACAACTGGTTATTCAGAAAATGCTATCGTTATCAATAATCAATTAGATGATGGCTATCCAACAAAGAGTTTAAGTGGAGTTGGAATGGTGTATAAATTCTGCTCATATATTGACGAAATGAATGAGACTTCTTACGCAAAAGAAATGCTTGATTTAGCTGCTCTTGGAATTATTGCCGATGTAATGGAACTAAAAGACTATGAAACACATGAATTAATTAGTCTAGGTCTTGCTAATATAAATAATCCATTCTTAAAGGCAATGGTTGCCAAGAATGAATACTCATTAAAGAGTGACCAACCTTCTCCAGAAGGAGTTGCATGGTATATTGCACCTTCTGTTAATGCGGTCACAAGAGTTGGAACGCAACAAGAAAAAGAGTGTCTTTTTGAATCAATGCTTGAACATAAAGCATACACATTAGTACCTTCAATTAAACGAGGCCATAAGCCAGGAGACACGGAAACTATTGTTGAACAGGCCGTGCGCACATGCACCAATGTTAAGAAAAGACAAGACAAAACAAGAGATACTATCTTTGATGAAGTTTGCGCTAAAATCCAAAATGAACATTTAGATCAAAATAAGATTATCCTCATTAAATGGGAAAATCCAACAGAAGAAAGTAAATCTATTACTGGATTAATTGCGAACAAAGTTATGTCCAAATATGGCCATCCTGTTATGCTATTAAATCTGACTTTTGATCCAGAAACAGGAGAAGTCTTATGGGCTGGCTCTGGCCGCAACCCAGTTAATGATTCAGTCCCATCTCTTCAAGAGTTTGCAAATGATAGTGGTTTCTTCAGTTTAGCGGAAGGACACGATAATGCTTTAGGCTTAGCCATCTTGGATTCAAATGTTGATAAGTTCATTGCTTATTCAAATGAAAAACTAAAAGATGCAGACTTCGGTACTTCTTATGTTGTAGATGTTTCATATTTACCAAACAAGATAGATAATTTAGATATTCTTGAAATAGCAGATGCTAAAGATTTGTGGGGTCAGGGGGTAGAAGAGCCTCTCGTATTAATTCAAGGCGTTCCTATTACAGAAGATAATACCAAATTATTTGGTTCAACACTAAAAATTGCATTTCCTTCTGGATTAAGTGCTGTTAAATTCGGCGTATCAGAAGATGAATATAAAAATTTACTTCCAAATAGCATAAATCAAACTATTATGATAGATGTTATTGGAACATGCGCACGCAATACAGGATGGGATAACGGCCCGCAGCTTATGATCAAAGATTATGAGATATTGGGAACTGAATGGTACTTCTAAAAGGGTCTAGGCCGGCCGGCACTGAATGTGTGTATCGAAAACCTAAAATAAAAATGCCCATAGAATTTTTTGGAGGAAATTATGGCAAAACAATTGAATACTGATTTAAAATTTACCGCAACCCCAAACACAAGCAATGATTATAATAATGATACATCAACTACTGGAATTGGTAGTTCCAGCACAACATTTACTTCTTCGAGCTATAATTTTACCACTACCTGTAAATATTATTTACCTTGTGGTAAATGCGATAAAACAGGAGAAATATGTACACATTATGCTCCTATCTATCCGTCTGAGCCTTACTATCCTCATTATCCAGGATGGTGGGAGTTTGGACCAACTTGTTGGACTTCTTCAGATGCTTCTAATGTTACTAATAGAACAGAGTTTGGCAATGATGGTAATATATACACAATGAATATGACAGACACAAAAGAGGTTAAATAACCTCTTTTTTGTCAAAACAAATTAATTATGTTATAATAAATGAAAGGAGGCATCTATTTTGGAAGATATTATTTTAACAGAAAACCAAAAGCAAGGTCTTGAAATTGCGGTAAAAAGATATAGAGAACATAAACCATATACTTGCATTTCAGGTTATGCTGGTTCAGGTAAGAGCACACTTGTCCAGTTTATTATACAAGCACTCGGGATTCCTCCTTTCGACGTATGTTATATTGCCTATACAGGTAAGGCTGCGTTGGTCTTAAAAGAAAAAGGCAATCAAAATGCTATGACCGCACACAAATTATTGTATCAGTCATATCCAAGAAAAGATGGAACTTTTTTTCATATGCCACGCAGACCTTTAGAGTATCCATATAAAGTTATTGTAGTTGATGAAGTATCAATGCTACCAAAAGCTATGTGGGAATTGTTATTAAGTCACCATATATATGTTATTGCTCTTGGTGACCCCGGTCAGCTACCACCTCTTACAGATGATAATGGCGTATTACAGCATCCGCATGTATTTCTTGATGAAATTATGCGTCAAGCACAAGAATCAGAAATTATTAGAATTTCAATGGATATTCGTGCGGGCAAACAACTTTCTTTATTCTCTGGTAAAGAAGTGCGAGTTATATCTCAATCACAAGTAGTCAGTGGTATGTTGAAATGGGCAGACCAAATAATCGTGGCAAAAAATCAAACACGCCATTTCTATAATGACTTAATGAGAGAATATTATTTCGGACATGATGTGCCAAAAGCCCCAGTTCCAGGAGATAAAGTAATCTGTTTGCGCAACGATTGGGATGCGGTAAATGAAGCCGGTGATGTTCTTGTTAATGGATTGACTGGTTTTGTAGAGAATATAGAATATAAAGAAAATAATATGGGAAGTTTAATTCCCAAGAAGTATATAGATACCTTAATGTATGCGGACTTTATTCCTGACCATTATGACGAAAATGATGATGCTGTTTTATATGGACAGGCAGTATTTAATCAAGTAAATATGGATTATAAATTATTTACTACATGGGAACCAAGTATTACTGCTGATAATTTCAGACGAGTAAATAGAAAATTCCATCCTCATCAATTTGATTATGGATATGCCATTACTGCCCATAAAGCACAAGGTAGTGAATACAATAAAGTATTAGTATTTGAAGAAGATTTTCCTTGGGGCGATGAACATAGGCGCTGGTTATATACAGCAGTAACTAGGGCTAGAGATAAGCTTATTATAGTGAGAAAATAGTATGGAAGTAAAAAATATTGTAACAATTGATTTTGATATAATTATGGCTCCTAGTATTGAAATTTATAATGCATTTGTAAATGAAGAAATGGGTATTAATGATTTTGCTGAATATAGAAATGCTTTACTTGGATTTTGCAACGCAAATCTAGCCATATATACAAGTTTAAGCTTCTATGTTTTTAGAATGTTTGAACAATTAGATAAAACACAAATTCACTTTGTTTATGACCATGATCAAGTATATGATTATATAAAACCAGAAGAGACATATAATATTTTTAATATAGATCATCATCATGATTGCGGATATCCAAGCTCAAATCCTGAATTATACTGCGGAAATTGGGTTTTAAAAATTAAAGAAAACAAGCAATTAAATGATTATATCTGGATAACAGATGAATTTTCTGGAGATATCCCTGAAAACATGGGAGAAAAAATAATGTTGAATGATTTTGATTTATATTCTATGCCCAAGCCTGATATTTTTGTAATTTGTTTAAGCCAAGCATGGGTACCAAGTCAATTTTTCCCACTATTTGATTTATGGGTTGATTTTTATAATGTTTATTTTAATGAAGGAGAGCCTCTTTCCCTTGAACTAAACAGTAGAAAAAAGTAAAAAAATATGTTATAATATAATTAGAAAAGGAGAGATTGCCCGATGCAGAAAAGATTCGAGCCGCATTCTCATACACATTATAGTAACTTTAGAATTATTGATAGTATCAATAAACCAAAGGATTTAATTAATCGTGCTATCGAATTAGGGCTTGCGGGAATTGCGATTACAGACCATGAAACAGTCGCAGCTGCGCCAGAAATTAATCTATTTGCACAAGAAATCCAAAAGGTAAAGCCAAATTTCAAAGTTGCTATTGGTAATGAAATATATTTAACAAATACACGAGATAAAGGGATAAAATACTATCACTTTATTTTGATTTGTAAAGATAAAATTGGTTGGAGGATGATGAGAGAATTATCTTCAACCTCCTGGATGCAGAGTTATATGGATCGAGGATTAGAGAGAGTTCCAACTTTGTATTCAGAATTAGAAAATATAATTAATAAGCATGGCAAGGGCCATCTAATTGCGACCAGTGCTTGTATTGGTGGTTTTCTTTCAAGCACAATTTTAGAGTTGGTGCGAGCTGAGAATAGAAATGAATCTCCAGATAAAATTCATTCTTTAAAGAAAGAAATCAACGATTTTATGCTTTATATGAATGAATTATTTGGTGATGATTTTTATTGTGAGATCGCTCCAGGTACTTCGCCTGAACAGTTAGCTGTAAATAACAGAATGTCTTCTATTGCCAAGGCATATAAAAAGAAAATTGTTATTGGCACAGACGCACATTATCTTAAAAAAGAAGATAGATATGTACATAAAGCATATCTTAATTCTAAAGATGGCGAACGTGAAATTGATTCATTCTATGAATTTGCTTATCTTCAGTCTGAAGAAGAAATTATTGAGCATTTGGCGCAAACAAATCTTAATTATGAAGAACTTTGCGCTAATTCGTTAGACATTTATAACAAAATTGAAAATTTTTCAATTCAGCATAAACAACAGATTCCAAGAGTAAAAGTTAAAGATTATCCTAAACCTGTTAGCAGACAGGGAGATTTCTTTGAAAATAATTATCCTACTCTTTCATCTATGTATATTTCTGATGATATTTATGAAAGATATTGGGTAAATACATGCATTAAGAAGTTAAACGAACTTAACAAGAATAATCCTACATATCTTGCACGCCTTGAGGAAGAAGCGGATATTAAAAGAACCATTGGTGAAAAACTTGAAACCAATATGTTCTGTTATCCTGTAACCCTTCAGCATTATATTAATATGTTCTGGGATTGCGGTAGTATGGTTGGTGCAGGCCGTGGTTCATCTTGTTCAGGACTGAATCATTACCTCTTAGGTGTTACACAGCTTGACCCAATTCAATGGAATCTTCCATTCTTCCGCTATCTTAATAAAGAACGTATTGAGTTAGGAGATATTGATATTGACCTATGCCCTTCTAAGCGTCCAATGATTATTGAGAAGATTAAAGAAGAGCGTGGTCAGAATTTTAATGCTGATGTTGATGATTTGGCACGCCAAAATCTTGGATGCACTCTTATCGCCACTTACGGCACAGAATCAACCAAGAGTGCAATTCTTACAGCTTGCAGAGGTTATCGTTCTAAAGATTTCCCTAATGGTATCGACGTTGATCAAGCACAGTATCTTTCTTCTCTTGTGCCTTCTGAGCGAGGTTTTATTTGGCCTCTTGAAGACGTTATGTATGGCAATGTTGAGAAGGAAAGACAACCTATTGTTCAATTTATAAACGAAGTTGAAAATTATCCAGGTTTAATTGATATTATGCTTGGCATTCAAGGTCTTATTAAACAAAGAGGTTCTCACGCTTCTGGTGTTATCTTCTTTGACGAAGATCCATATGAGTTTGGTGCCTTTATGAAAACACCAGGAGGAGACGTAATTACACAGTTTGACCTCCATATGTGCGAATCTATGGGCATGACCAAATTTGACTTCCTCGTTACCGATGTGCAAGATAAACTTGTCGAAACAATTAGATTGCTCCAAGAAAATGGAGAGATTGAATCTGATTTAACTTTACGTCAAGTATATGATAAATACTTTCACCCAGAGGTTCTTCCTCTCAATGATAAGAAGGCTTGGGATGCCATTGAAAATGGAACTGTAATTAATATTTTCCAGTTCGATTCTATGGTTGGTGCTCAGGCCGCAAAGAAAATCCAGCCAAAGACCATCCTCGAGTTGGCAGACGCAAACGGCCTCATGCGACTTATGACTGCTGAAAAAGGAGCTGAAACGCCAATGGATAAATATGTTCGCTATAAAAAGGACATTAGTCTTTGGTACGATGAAATGCGTAAAGCTGGATTAAGCCCAGAAGAACAGAAAACACTTGAACCATACTTCTTATCTTCTTATGGAGTTCCACCAAGCCAGGAGCAGTTAATGACTATGCTTATGGATCCCAATATTTGCGGATTCACTCTTGGTGAAGCCAACTCCGCACGTAAGATCGTTGGTAAGAAACAAATGTCTAAGATTCCTGAGTTGCGCGAAAAGGTTTATAAACAAGCGAAGAGTGAAGCATTGGGACGCTATGTATGGCAGTATGGTGCTGGCCCGCAGATGGGTTATTCATTCTCCATTATTCATGCATTAGCATATTCATTCATCGGTTTCCAAACCGCATATATTGGCACGCATTTTAATCCGATTTATTGGAACACTGCTTGTCTTACTGTAAATAGTGGTTCTGTTGGTGGTGGTTCTACTAACTACGTTAAAATGGCTAAGGCATTAGGCGATATTATGAATGAGGGTATTAAAGTTAGCCTTGTTGATATTAATCGTTCTGCTCTTGGATTTGAACCAGATATTGAGAATAATCAGATTCTATTCGGTTTAAAGAGTATGCTTAATGTTGGCGATGATGTTATTGATGCCGCAATAGCAAATCGTCCATATAAATCACCTAAAGAGTTCTTGATGAAAGTTCATCCAAATAAACAAGCAATGATCAGTCTTATCAAGGGCGGTGCCTTTGATAACATGATGGATCGTAAAGAACTCATGGCTTGGTATATTTGGGAAACCTGCGATAAAAAGCAGAGATTAACGCTTCAAAATATGAACAGTCTTATTAAGTATAAGATTCTTCCAGAAGATAATCCTAGTATTAAAAAGGCTCGCAGTGTATATGAATTTACACGCTACTTAAAAAAGATTTGCGCCACACCGCAGAAAACAGTTTATCGACTCACAGATCGTGCGATAAATTTCCTCACAAAAATTGAAAGAGAAGATTTAATTGAAAATGATTTAACTCTTGATGCAAAAAAGTGGGACAAAGTTTATCAAACATATATGGATACACTTCGTTCTTGGATTACCGCAAATAAAGATATAGCATTGCAAAATTTAAATGATATTATCTTTAAAGATGATTGGGAAAAATATGCGTCAGGTACGCTTTCTGCTTGGGAAATGGAAGTATTGTGCTTCTACTATCATGAGCATGAATTAGCACATTTAAATATGAAGAAGTATGGTTATCAAAACTTCAATGATATTCCAGAAGAACCAGTAGTAGTTGAAACTTATAGAACTAAAACTGGTCATACCATTAATAGATTTCAGCTTGCGCGCATTTGCGGCACATGCATTGCTAAAGATAAGGTGCGTTCAACAGTAACTCTATTAACCACTAATGGGGTTGTGGATGTTAAGTTTAGAAAAGAATATTTTGCTTTATTTGACAAACAGATTTCTGCTCTTGGTAGCGATGGTGTTAAACATGTTATTGAAAAGAGCTGGTTTAATAGAGGCAATATGATTGTCGTTCAGGGAATCAGAAATGGTGATACATTTATTCCTCGCAAATATAGCAATAGTCAAGGACATCAATTATATAAAATAACTGAAATTTTACCTAATGGAGATATTACATTACAAACAACAAGAGCGCAAGGAGAATATGACGAAGATGATTAGAGTATATGCAATTATCGGCAAAGCTGGCAGCGGAAAAGATTACATTTTAAAGAAGGTTTTAAAAAATATAGACGCTCATGGTATTGTATCTTGCACTTCTCGCCCTCCTCGTGAGGGCGAGGTTGAGGGCAAGGATTATCATTTTGTTTCGCCTGAATATTTTAAGAACAATCATGATAAATTCCTTGAATATCAATCATTTAATGGATGGTGGTATGGTACTCGATATGAAGATTTAAGTGAAGAAAAAATTAATATTGGTGTATTTAATCCGGACGGACTATATGACCTTATAGAAAGCGAAGTAGATAGAGTACATGTTATTTATCTATTGGCCAATGATAAAGTTCGTTTAATTCGTCAATTACAAAGAGAAGAAAATCCCGATATTAAAGAAATTTTCCGAAGATATGAGACTGATGAAGCAGATTTTGCAGGAATTCATTATAGCTTACAGATGCTACCGCCAGAAGATCGTTTCTGTGTGGATAACTCACAAAATGGAATTGAAACTGTTTATGAAATAGTTCAATTTATTAAAGAGGCCGAAAAAAGAGAATATATCAAAAATAAAAATTAAATAATACTGAATCGCTACGATTCCTAGAAATATTTTAACTACTTAGGAGGAAAACGAAATGTTATTTATTGAAAAACGAGACGGTACTATTCAAGGCTTTAATCCAATGAAAATTGAGCAGGCAATCTTGTCTGCTTTCTTAGATGTTGATGGAGAAGTCACAGAGTACGCAGAACAAAAAGCAAAGAATATCGCAGATTATGTAGAAGACAAAGTTAAGGCATCTGAAAAAACATTAAATGTAGAAGATATTCAAGATTTGGTTGAAAATGGCTTAATGAGCTGTCGCCGCAAAGACGTTGCACGTTCCTATATGCACTATCGCTACGAGCGTCAGCGTGTGCGCGAACACAACACAACCTTCATGAAAGAAGTTGCTAGAAAACTTGATGCAAGCGATGTTCAGAATCAAAACGCAAATGTTGATGAACATTCTTTTGGAGGACGAGTAGGAGAAGCCAGTAGAGCATTAACTAAAAAATTTGCGCTTGATTATTGCATGTCTGAAATGTCTCGCAACAACCACTTAAACAATGAAATTTATATTCACGATTTAGATTCATATGCTGTTGGAATGCATAATTGTTTAACTATTCCATTTGACAAGTTATTAGCAGAAGGATTTAATACTCGTCAGAGTGATGTGCGCCCAGCTAATTCTGTAAATACTGCTTTCCAGTTGGTTGCCGTAATTTTCCAGCTTCAGTCTTTACAGCAATTTGGAGGCGTTAGTGCAAGTCATATTGACTGGACAATGGTTCCTTATGTTAGAAAGAGTTTTTATAAACACTTTAAAGATGGAGTGCATTACATCGAAGGAAAAATAATTGATGCTCTTTCTGATGATGTAGATGCTAAAGACATAGCCATTGATGGTGATTTCTATAAAGACTTAAATTGTCCAAATGCTTATGACTATGCTATGGATATGACATGGCGTGAAATTCATCAAGCAGTTGAAGGTATGTACCATAATTTAAATACTCTTCAATCGCGTAGTGGAAATCAGCTCCCATTCACATCTATTAACTATGGTACATGCACTCTTCTAGAAGGAAGAATGGTTACTGAAGAAATTCTCAATGTTTCTATTGAAGGTCTTGGTAGATTACATAAAACTTCAATTTTCCCTTGCGGTATCTTCCAATGCATGAAAGGTGTAAATCGTAAGCCAGGAGAACCTAACTATGATTTATTCCAACTTGCGCTTAAATCAACAGCGCAGAGATTATATCCAAACTATGTTAATGTAGATTGGAGTACAAATGCAGGTTATGATAGAAATGACCCTAATACATACGTATCCACAATGGGTTGCCGTACATATAATGGTGCTGATATTAATGCAGAACCTGGAACAAATCCGCAAACAAAAGATGGTCGTGGAAATCTTGCACCAGTAACAATTATTTTGCCAACTCTTGCTATGATGACAAAAGAGAAGATTGAAACATACGCTAAATTATCTAATAGTGAAGAATCTGCATATGATATTGTTGAAGAGTTTTTGGATTTATTAGATATTAAACTTCATGAAGCAAGAGATATGCTTAAAGAGCGTTATGAATGGATGTGCGCGCAATCTCCAGATTCAGCTAAGTTCATGTATGAAAATGGCACAATGCTTGGCTATCATCCAGAAGAAGGCATTAGAAGTGCGCTCAAACATGGCACACTTGTAATTGGTCAGCTTGGTCTTGCAGAAACACTTCAGATTCTTATTGGCTGTGATCATACTGATCCAAGAGGTATGGAAGTAGCTAAACGCATTGAACAATTATTTAAGGATCGTTGTGCAGAATTTAAACAAGAAGAACATTTAAACTTTGGTGTTTATTACACACCTGCTGAGAACCTTTGCTACACAGCAATGCAGAAGTTCAAGGAAAAATATGGAGTTATTCGAGATGTTTCTGAAAATGAATTCTTCACAAATAGTATTCATGTTCCAGTTTGGGTCGATATGGATCCATTTACAAAAATTGATATTGAATCTCAATTAACTGGATATTCAAATGCTGGATGCATTACATATGTTGAATTGGAATCAAGTGCCAAGAATAACTTGGAAGCACTTGAAACTATTGTAAATTATGCGATGGATAAAGATATTCCATATTTTGCAATCAATGTACCAAATGATACATGTTTAGATTGCGGATATACAGATGATATGAATGATACCTGTCCTATGTGCGGAGGACATAATATTCAGCGTCTTCGTCGAGTAACAGGTTATCTAACAGGAAACTATACAACCGCATTTAACAAAGGAAAACAACAGGAAGTAGAAATGCGCTTTAAGCATTCAAAAGATATTGATAGTTGGAAACGATAATGAGAAAATATGCTGGATTAATAAAAAATGATATAGCAAATGGAGAAGGCGTATGCGTGTCTTATTGGGTACAGGGCTGTCCTCATCATTGCCCAGGATGTCATAATCCAGAAACTTGGGATTTTGATGGCGGATTAGAACAACCTTGGGACCTATTAAAACAAGTCAAAGAAGCTATTCGCGCAAACGGTATTCAACGCAATTTTAGTATATTAGGTGGAGAACCTCTTTGTCCAGAAAATATTTATCAAACTGAAACTATAGTATGTTATATTAGAGATATGTTTCCGGATATTAAAATATTTCTTTGGACTGGATATACGTTAGAAGAATTAAAAGAATATTCCTTTGCCAGAGAAGCTAGAGCAATTCTTGACAAAATAGATGTTCTTATAGATGGTCCGTATATAGAAGAACAAAGAGATATTACTCTTAAATTAAGAGGTAGTAGAAATCAAAAAATAAGGAAAAAAGGAATAGACTTTTAATGATTGATAGTAAAATGTTTAAAAAAGCAATTCTAGCTGGTATTATGATTGGCCTTGGTGTTGCAGCCAAGACATTAGTAGAAAATCCATATTTAGGGGCTTTCCTATTTAGTTTAGGTTTATTAGCTGTCTTTGAATTGCAATTAAACTTATATACTGGAAAAGTTGGATTTTCAACCTTTTCACCAAAAACATTAACCATAATTTATATTGGAAATGCTATTGGAATGTTAATTACGATATTCTTATTTAGCACTAATCCAAATTATGTTTCTACTTTACAGCAAGCTTCAATAGCTAAATTCGCCAAACCCTGGTATCAAATGTTGGCGATGGGAACAGTGTGCGGAATGTTAATCCATACCGCAACCCGAGCAAAGACAAGTAAAATAATTACTGTACTTTGCATTATGGTATTTATCTTAGTCGGTGCAGAACACTGTATCGCTGATATGGCAAATTTATGGTACGCTCCTGGATTAATTCCACTTGGTAAATTTTGCCTCGTAATAATTGGTAATATTTTAGGAGCTAAATTGGTAGAATTTTTATTGAATTAAAAGGAGAGAGATAGGTTTTTATGGAAAACTTTACTTGTTATATTGACCCATACTCTACCAAACAAATGATTAGAAATAATTTTTCAAATGAGGAGTATTGGGTTCCTTTTGACGAACTTCCTGTTTATATGCATGGACTTTGCGAAAAAACAGGATATAAAAAAATCTTCATTGAAGGTTCTTATTTTGAATCTTTAGAACTTATTTATAAGTTCAAAACAATGTATCAAAACTCAAACATTGTATTAGAAGCAATTTAAGGCAAGAATTTTTAATTCTTGCCTTTTTTTATTTTTTATGATATAATAAATATATGAAAAGTAATACAGAACAAATCAGAGAAGTAATGAATCAGAAAATGAATAATAGGCTTATGACTCCAATTAGAAGAGAAAAATTAGCCACTATTTTGTCGTTGTTTAATAAAGCACTAGAGATTCCAAAAGGTTGCAATACAAGTATGAGTCTCATGACAGACCAAATAAATCAGAAACAAATAGTGCAATTCACTTTTGAAATTCCGCTAGATAATGTAATTCCTCTAATTCAGAAATGGAATGGTTGGAAAAACGCATATAAGTACCGCAGGAGATAATATATGCTAAGAGTTAAGGATATTAAAACTTTAAGGAAACTTAAAGAAAATAATAAGATTAATGAACTGGCCTTGGTTGAAGATACTAGGGTTATGTACAAATGGGATGGAAGTAACTGGCAAAGTTATGTATCTCCAAAAGGAGTTAATACTACACTATATGAAATCAACCAGGCTGCGGTCACAGGTCTTCCCGAATGTTCTGAGGAAGAGCTTAATACCAAGATTGATGAATTCACTAAGTGGCGCGAAGAGACAAACAAGCAGTATTATATGCTTTTAAGTAATGATGAACGTTATTACACAATGTTTGTCACTAGACAATATCATAAATTGCCATTTGGCGTAGAAGTTATGGATTGTTTAAAGAGTAGAGGTCAGGTTAAATCAATCGAATTGTTAGATAATGGTTCGTTTGAATGCTGGATTACTCATGATAACGATTCTCATGTATATTATCTGTTCCCATATGAAGAAGGAGTAATAGAATGTCAGTAATTTATTGTAAAGTAGATCTCTTTGCATATGACCAAATGGTTTATGTAAAAGATGGTGATTCTGGCTTGAGAGTTGTGGCAAAAATTCCCATGGAAAATCTTGCAAATTTTTTAGCCAGATATAGTAGTGAAAATAATATTGACGAAATTCATCTTGTAGGTTATCCTGAATTTTCTGTTGATATTAAAAATCAAATTATAGATATTAATAAGACAAAGTTTAGTAATAGAATATTGAATATTTATATGGATAAGAAAGGGCCTAATAATGAGTAAATTTTTAGTAAGTACAGTTGAAACATATCGAGTAGATACAGATGATGAAGCTAAAAAGCTAATCGAAGATGCGAAGTCTTCTTCAATGTTCGAACTTGGAAAATATAGTTCTGAATATAAAGAAAAGACTTCTAAGGGTGAAGTTGTTGATTCCTACTTTAAAGTTCAGCTTACAAAGAATTTTAACGATATTAAAGAACCAAGTCAGCATATTAAAGTTGATTACGATGTAGATTATGATATTTAAGGAGAATATAAATGGCTAAGTTTGAAGTAGTAAAGAGATTAAGCGATGGAGATAAGGTTGGGGCAACAATTCCAACTCGCGCAACTGCTAATTCAGCAGGATATGATTTCATGGTTTCAGACCAGATTTTAGTTCCTTCCTACTGGAACTTAATGGAAGATTTAGAGGATTTCACGGCTAAGAGAATTCCGTACGGTTTAGATAGTTTAAAGAATATCACAAAACAGACAGGTTTGAAGCCAACACTGGTTCCTACTGGAATTAAGTGCAAGCTCGATCCAGATGAATACTTGCAGATTTCTGTGCGCAGTTCTACTCCATTAAATAACTGGCTTATTCTAGCTAATGGAGTCGGAATTATTGATGCAGATTATTATGGAAATGAATCCAACGATGGAGAAATTTTCTTCCAGATTATTAATCTTTCTCCAGTAGATATTATTCTTCAGCCAGGAGATAAGATTGGACAGGGCATTATCATGAAGTATAGTACTACTGAAGATGATGCGGCAAGCGGTACTCGTACAGGCGGTTTCGGCAGCACAGGTAATTAATATGACATTAGATGAATTTCTTGCGAAGAGAGTAAGAAAAACAGATTATCTTACAGATCAAGATAATGAATATATTAAAATCACCAATGGTTTAACTCAGATATTATTAACTCATGGAGATAATGAACAGATTAAAAATATCGTTGGTGAAGTACATTTATATGTAGATAAATATGCCTACCCTGCTGGCCTTGCCCAAAGAGTTTGGGCATATGACGATGCAGTAGAGGAGGCAGTAATGGAATATGACAAGAATTTTAGCAATGGATCAGGCAAGTAGAGTGTCTGGATGATCAATCTTCATTGACGGAGAACTTAAAGATTGAGGACATCTAACTACTGAACAGGACGATATTGGAGATAGATTAGTAGCAATTCGCGCATTTATGATTCAGAAATTTACAGAATGAAATATAGATATTGTGGCTTTTGAAGATATACAAATGCAATCAACCGTTGGAAACAACGTTCATACTTTCAAAACATTGGCAAATGTTTATGGTGTAGTTTATGAGACTGCCGTAGAGTTAAATAAGAAAGTAATCATCATTCCTTCTGTAACTTGAAAATCAAAATTACAGATAAAAGGAAAACGTCGTCCAGAGCAAAAAAAGAACGCGCAGCTATGGGTCCAGGAGACGTATAACATAAAAGCAACTCAAGATGAATGCGATGCTATATGCATTGGGACCTGCGCGCAAACAGAAGATAAATTAATTAAGGAAGAAGGTTATGATTGGTCGAATTAGATAAAACCAGTCATAATCTTCTTTAGTATATTCGACAAACTTTGAAAGAGGGAAAGGGAGGATGCAATTATGACAATATCAGCAGATGCCTTATTAACCTATATTCTTGTTGCCTTTGGAGGATTTCTTGTAAAAGCAGTCTGAGACCAATTGGCAAAGAAGGGCCAGGAGACGCAGCAGAAAGCAGCCTCCTTTGACAAGGCAGAAATGGCCGAATTTATTAAGGCCACTATGATGGACCATATGAATTATTTCCAGAAGAAGTACAATGAAGCAGTTGAACATCTTGAACATGTTGAAAAAGACTTTCTTACTTTGCGCGAACAGAATCTTGCTTTTTACAAATATCAATTAATTAATACTTGTAAAAAGTATATTGCTCAAGGCGAAATAACTCAATATCAGTTTGACAGACTTGCAGAACTACATAAAATTTATAATTCACTCGGCGGAAATAGTCAAGGCGACCTATATTATCAAAAGGCAACTAGATTACCAATCGTTAAAGAACATGAACGATTGGATATAAATCATGGCGATGATGAATTATATGTAACAGCAGAAGATTTAGAAGGTCATCGTCATAGAGATATAGGATATGATGAAGATAATAATTAAAAAATAAAAAGGGAGTAACCTTAATTGGTTACTCCCTTATTTTTTTTCGTATAAACCTCTTTCATGCGGTATAACATCTTTAAAGAACGGTATATCTTGCATCAATTTATATAAAGAATGATTTATAAAGTCTTTTACTTCTTCTGCATTGGTTAAATTATATCTTTGCCAATATTTTTTCTGAAATGGTTCATGAATTACAAACCAAAAATATTTATATACATAAATATCTTTCTTTTGATAATAACTATTTAGAAGTTGTTCATCTGTAAAGAAAAATTTATATCGAACCATAAATCTCTTAAACAAATTTTCATCTGGTTCTATGATAAATAAACCACCCCATAAATCACCAGCAGGATATTCTTCTGTATATATATTACTTGCATAGAATACAGGCGCAGGATAATCAAACATAAAATCTATATTAAATGTAACAATACAATCTGCATCTATGAACATAACTTTTTCATATTCTGTAAAAGTGTATAAATATAGCTTGTTTGCGCAAGTAATATAGCGTTTAGGATTAAATCCTGGTGTTTCAGGAAAATAAATCGTATTAACTATTTTATATTGAATATTGTTATCTTCTAATATTTTAATAGTATCTGTTGAAATATCTTGTGTTACAATTACAATAAATGGATATTGACAATTAACTCTATTCAAACTATGTTTTAATCCCAATACTCCAATTATGTAATCATTTGTTGAAAGTAATGTTACATAAGCATATTTCATAAAACACCTCAATAATAGCAGGGGTAGTAGGATTCGAACCCACATATATGGTGTTGAAGACCACTGTCCTACCGTTGAACGATACCCCTATAAAGAAGGTAGAGAAACCTCTACCTACTAAGCTTTAGTAACAGTTAATTTTGCTACTTCTGGTTCTTTTTTATACAAATTAATGTAAAGAAGTCCATCCTCTACACTATATGTGACGTTTTTAAACATATCAGCTTTAATATCGAATTTAGATTTAACTTTATAATCATAGTTCAATACATCATTGTGGGTTACACCCTCAATAACAAGCTGATCTCTTCCGTCTTCATTTACAATATCAACTTTAATATCTTTCTCTTTAACACCCACGATATTATGGACCAATACAACTCTATCTTCTAGGGTTTTAATTTTATATGGTGACATATCATGGACAGAGCGACTAAAAGTGTATGCTGGCTTATCCCAGTTAAAAAAAGAATCATAATCAAAAATCATAATAAAAATACCTCCAAAAAATAAAATCTAAAAAGTTTCTAAAACGAGACCGTGAGCAAATTCGTTATATACAGTTCTGTATCTGTAATATTCACCAATTTCCTCTTCATCTCTAATAACAATATGTAAAGAGAACTCTTCTGGATAAATAAATCTAAATAGAAAATTCTCTACCTTTTTTAATTCATCATGTGTATCAACGTATAATACCATATCAGTTCTCCTTACATTGTTATTATACTAAATTTTTTTTCCAAAAGTCAAGAAAATTTTAACGATTAGCGACTTTTACGTCTTCTTGTTCAATCTCGTCTTTTGGTTCCTGAAGCTCGTTTTCTTGTGCCACAGCTTCTTCAACTTTTTCCTTAGATGCGAATAAGAAATCATCCTTAACATCTTCTGGTTTTGTTGGATTGTTTGCACGCCAGCTACTTAATTGCTTGTAAAATTCAAAGAAGTAGTTAGAGCCTCTACACATAACAAGTCCAGTGCATACGATTCCAACAATAGGATATTTTTCAGATATTCCCATAAATTGGAATAAGTTTATGTCACTGTTGTAACAAAGAATTAACGCAGCAACAAAGGCAATGACAACTTGCCATTGAATGCGATGTTCTTTAGCAATAGTATTACCATAAGTGATAAATGCTTCAATAAACATAGCAACAACTGCTAATGCTGTAAAATTGTTAATCATATCCTTTTCCTCCTATTTATTAACAAAGTTTTGTTAAATAAAAATTTACTGCTGTATTTACATAAGTACTAGTTGTAGCACTTTTTATTTGTAGGGTTGTTACACCATTACTATGAGTTAAAGTTCTTAATTGAATAGTATCTCCATTGTGAGCATGTCCGCAATTAACCATATAAACTTCAGAAGCTTCTATTGAATTGGTTCCTCCTGCATATCACATTAAGATACCTCCTCATTGAGAATTATTTTGTCAAGTTTTGCTAGTAACATATATATTATTTACTCGAATAGCATATAATCCAGTTTCTAAATTTGTTGAAGATATTCCAGTATCTTGCCAACTTGAAGTAACTGTTAAACTTTTTTGAAAATAGTATTCTTTTAAAGTTCCAGTTGTTATTTGACTTTTATTAATAGCACCATTATTTATTGCTAAATAATTTGCAAATTTAGAATTTAACTCATTAATTCCACCAACTAATGTTTTTGCAGTGGTATTTAACGCCCCCCCCCGCAAAGGGTAGATAATGTATTAATCTGACTTTGCAAATTATCTATATGTCCTATTAACACATTATTATTCTTGATAGATATCATATTTTACTCCATTATAATATTATCTTTAGAAATTGCACCTATAACTACGGTATCAGTTCCAAATACAACTCTATCGCCAGAGATTTCTTTAACAATATAAACAATTCTATAAACTTTACTATTGTAGGTCAAATCTTTATCTAAATCTTTAGCATTATTCTTAATACGAATCTTGCTACCAACTTTTAAGTATTTATCAAAGATTCTTCTATTTACAATAGTTTGAACTGCAATATATTTATTTCCAAGCGCATTCTTACGAGCCTCTCCAGAACCAAATTTACCTGCAAGCACCATGTCCGCAAGTTCTTCAAGACTATATTTATCAAGGGGGTTAGGATTATTAACTACTGAACTACCACTGTCTTTGGTAAATAATAAGATACCATTCTTAACCGCACGGGTTGTATTAATTTTATATTCACCTTTTACTCTCTGGAATACGCTACCGCCTCCATCGAAGCAAATAGCATTAATCATTTCGGGGGAAATACTCTTACATAATCCATAAAGTTCTTCGCCAGTCAATCCAGTAGAACCTGTGTTGCCAGTGAAGCAAATGGAATAATAATTATCTTTATCTTCTGCTAAAATAGAACGACCACTCTTTACATAGAATCCATTATTGCGGTTAATTTCACTTCCCATGAAATTTTTTTCACCGTTATAAATTATACCAAAAATTCCAGTAGCAGCACCATAATACTTAGATGCGTTCGCTAGAATTTCATACTGTGGAGCGAATTCAATTCCACCACTATAAGGGAAACCAATAGCCATTACTGAATTAAACTTAGAAACTGCGTCCATATAAAAATCTTGATTATTATTTCCCTTAGAAATTTCTACACCTTCCGCATAAGTCGCACCATTCCAAGAGTAAAATGTAGAGCCGTTCTGTGCGACAAGTTCAGTATAGCCACTTGCTTCTAAATTTCTGTCTGAGAATCCTGCAGGTATAGTCTTGTCATAAGGACGACCAAACTTATTTCCATCAACAGATCCTCTAACATTCTCGTCTTTTGGAATTCTAACAATGAATACTTTTGCTCCTTCATAGTTAATAAACTCCTCTGCGTGAGAAACTTGTTCTTTCTCTTCCTGCATTTCTTTTACAAGCTGATTAACAATAGTTTGTACTGCCGCATATCTTGCACCAAGTGCTTGCTTACGAGCTTCACCTGTACCGAATTTATTCTCAAGAACCATGTGTGCAAGTTCAAGATCAGTATATTGAGCTAATTCGTCTTCTACTGGAGCTGTGTCTTTAACCGCAGCTAAACTTCTTCAAGTATCAGCAGTTCCGTAGAATAAATTGCAATCAATATCTCCATTATAACTATCTAATCTACCAACGCCAGTCCATTGCCACATAATATAATTATTCCAATAATTAACCTGTGGTGCTGTTCCAGCATTAGTCATATCATAATTATAATCTTGAGACTTATCTCTATATTTGGCTACCCAAAGAGGATAACCAGCATTTGCGACAGAACTCCAATCATAATTCTTGGTAACAGATTCACTCATATAAATCCAAGGCTTAACACCTGTTTTATTATAAATATAATCAAGCCATGCCTTGGCATATGCAACATTTTGTTTATTTTCAGCTTCCCAGTCCAAAGCTAGAATAGCCTTGCCAATTAATCCAGAAGGAGTAATGAACTTCAAGAAACTTTCAGCTTCAGCTTCTGGAGTGTTGTTTGCGGTTGGGCGCGCAAAATGATAAAAACCAATTAACTTGTCGGTTTTTTTGACCTTTTCAAGCAATGTATCGAACGCAGGGTCCTTCCAATCTACGCCTTCACTAGCTTTGAGGATTACGAAATCAGCACTGACCGCAGACACATCCATACTGGCCTGCCAGTTACTAATATCAATACCGCGTAATGTTCCTAATACTGGTTTAGTATCTTGCGTTTCATAATAAGGTGTATCACAATGTTTCATTGTTACACCACCCATGCTCTTAATTTTAGAGAAACTATCACAGATAAAGCAAACATCTTCTGGTTTTAATTCATTTGGCATACGATATACATTTAAATTATAGTCTTTTGTTTTACTATAATGCAAGCCTTCTGCTACTTCAAAGTGAATATGATTACCTGTTGCCTGACCCGCAGTACCTTCTTCATATATCGCTTCACCATCAGAATAAACTTTACCAATAATAGGCTTATTATACCTTAAATTACTATGAGTCATAGCTACGGTAACAATTCTATTCACTCCATCCGCGCAATGAACCGTAACTGGATTACCTTTTGCGTCAGATGCGGTGAAGAAATACGTATTACTTCCTCAAGGTCCTGCAATACATCTTCAGTAATTGCCAAGAGCAAAAGCAAAATCTACTCCAGCATCAGAACCTGCTAAATCGAGTGCGCCATTTGGATGACTAAAATTACTACCAGAATGTTGAGTAATGTTAATCACCTTCATAGGTAAGCATAAATTTAACATATTTCTTCTCCTTTCTCTCTCTTGTATAATGAAAGACTTATTTATTAAATTTTCTCTTTTGGGCCACAAAAAGATAAAAGAAAATGCCCAAGCTTCATATAATTAGAAGTGAAACTTGACATTCTTTTCGTTTTTAGGTATAATAACAATGAGGTATATATCGTATGAATCTAATGATAACAAACTATTGTAACCTTCATTGTCCATATTGTTTTGCACAAGAAGAGATGAATAGTAAAGCTGCGCAAGCAGTAACAATGGAAAATTTTATAAAATATTTAAACTTTTTAAGAGATAACAACGAATACGAAGTTAGATTAATAGGTGGCGAACCTTCTTTGCATCCAGAATTAGAAAAATTAATAGATAAAGTTATTGAGTATAATTGTTTTGAACAAATTCTTATCTTTACAAATTTAAGTTTTGATCATAGCGTTGCTAGGTTATTAGTAGAAAAAAGTAAAGATATAGCAATAGATTTGTTACCAAATATCAATGACCTTGATTTAATTCTTCCTAATTTAAAAGCTAAGACGATTGATAATTTAGAATACCTTTCTCAAAACTTGCCATCTTTTAATAGACTTAGTATTAATATTTATTCTCCTAACCAGGAATTAAAAAAATGGGAAGAGATTATTTGTCGATATAATATAAGAACTATCCGATGGACTATTGTTGCTCCAAATTATGAAATAACAGAAGATTTTGATTTTTACAATTATTTCCATCAATTTCAACCCCTCTTAATCGAAATGGCTAATTGGGGATTAAAATATGGAGTTATTTTAAATTGTGATTGCGCGAATTTCCCATTCTGCTGTTTAGATGATTGGGCTTTAAGCTATATCGAAAAAATTCAGAAAAGTTTCTTTGGAGTATTTAGTACATGCGAACATATCGTTGGGGATATTGCTCCTGATCTATCAACTAGAGAATGTTTTGTTTCAACAGATAAGAATCAAGTTAAATTAACTGATTTTGAAAGTTTTGAACAATTTAACAAATATTATCAACAGGTTCGATCAGAACGTTTTAAAAATAAGATAGCCAGAGAAGAATGTTTATCATGTCCCACATATTTAACATATGGACGCTCTTGTTGCTGTTATGGCTATCATGTAAAGGAGAAACCAAATGAATAGCGATAAAAGAAATATAATCCAAAAGAGTATCCATTCTAAAGCTACTCAAGTATATTATAAAGCTAATTATGCTTGCAATAATACTGGCGCAAATAATCACAGTAATACTGGTGCTAACAACCATAGAAATAGTGGTTCAAATGCTCACACAAATAGTGGATCTAATAGTCATAGAAATAGTGGATATAGTAACTACTATTCTTATGGATGCTATAACCACAGTAATACTGGTAGCTGTAACTGGGGTGTTTGGTACGATGCTTGGGGAAATTGTTCTCACAGTGCTGGTGGCTATGATAGATGCGGTAACAACCATGGTAATGGTGGATGTGGAAACCATACAAACACTGGTTACAATAACCACACAAATAGCGGATATAGTAATCATAGTAACAGTGGATATAGTAACCACACTAATACTGGCTATAGCAATCATACAAACCAAGGATACTCTAATACTATTGTAGCATATACGAATACAGTAGATACACTTACTCCACATCCAAAGAAAACCGCAGATGCAGTTACATTATCAAAACTTTTCGTTAATAATGTAAAAATTCCCACAATTCAATGTCGTTGGTCTGCAGCTTCTGGTTCGGTAACTCAAATTGTTCCAGATTTTAGCAAGTTTGATCAATCTTGTACTAAAGCAAGATTTTATTTACAGACTTCTACCACAAAAGATTTTACAAGCTCTAATTTTACTTTATTAGGAGAAGTCGATGCATCAAATTCAGTTTATAATTGGACAGTTTCTGGTTTAGCAACAGACGCAAGTTCATTATATTGTAGAATTGCAATCACAGCATATAATGGCTCTTGGAGTGCTTTATTGTCCAATGGTCAGCTTAATGTCCAGGATAGTCAAGAAAGAATGACAAATGGTGGTACAAATCCTAAGATTACAGTAACAGCATTTACAGATATTGGCGCATCTTATATGATTTCAAAAACATTTAAGATATTCTTCTATAAGCCACCTATGTATAATCCAGATACTGGAACATGGTCTTCTACTCAAATCTCATGGAAGACAGATCCATGGCAGAAAGAAACCACAGATCAGGTTGAAGCAGAAATTAATAAAGCATTAGGAAAATTTGATGAAGCAACTTATGTTTTCTCAGATAGACCAATAGTAGATAACTTTACCTTTGTAAAAGCCTCCCACGCAATTGAACAAATAAACGCAATGAGTACAATATCTGACGCAACATCTGTATCATTGCCAAGTTCGCCAGCGAACAGTTCATTTGTAACGGATAATGTACTTTCTACTTTACAAAATATGTTAGATACTTTAGAAGGAAAATAATATGAAACGAATTTTTTATAATAAAGATATTTTTAAGCTGTTAAGAGAAATAGATGCGCATTATACAGATGCTCCTATTGGAATCACTGTTCTCCATGAGGAGATACCTGAAAAAGATTTAAAACAGTTATACTCAAACAGTTGGCATTTTAAGAATAAATATTTCCTTATTTTGGATGAAATTAACAAAGAAACAATTTCAACCTTATTAAGTATTGTTAAATTAGATGATTTTTTTAAAGGGATCTGCGTTAATTGCCCAGCTGATACAAAACAGTTGCAGCAACTAATCAGCGTATGTGCAGCAAAAAACATGTTTATCTTTTTAGTTCAAGATAAATTAACTGAAGAACAACGCTTTCTCCCTTATGCGAAGGTGGTGGATACATTATATGACATTTAAAGAATATATTGAATGAAATCCTAGTATTCATATAGATTTTCACTTAGATGATGAATTAACTGAAGAAGAGATTAAGAAATATTATGATATGATTAGAAAGGAGCTTTTAGATGGCAAATATACTTTACAAAACAACGAGGAAATGTAATGCTAATTGTATTTATTGCTTTGACAAAGTTAATCAATTTGCTCATTCCCAAAATTTGAATAAAGTAATGCCAATAGAAGACTTCAAAAAAATGTTCCGTTATATTTGCGACCATTGGGGAGAAACAGATATGGAGTGGTGTTGGCATGGTGGAGAACCGCTCATGGCTGGATATGAATGGTTTAATGAAGCATTATTTTATATGCATGTAGAAACTCTTAAACACAGAATCCATATTCAGCATGGAATGCAAACAAATGGAACCTTATTTGATAAAAAGTGGCAACAGTTATTCGATAAGTACAATGTAGCATATTCAATTAGTAGTGATGGAATGTTCACGGAACAAACTCGTGGCTATCCAGAAGTACAAAGTACTGATTATGTAGGCGCGGCTTTCAAGCTTGGAGTTATCACTCCTTTAAGCTCACATTATTTTATTCAAAATTACGAACATGTTAAAAAAGATCCTCAGGTAGAATATTTCACTCAAAACTGGGTTTTCCCAAATGAGGGTTATACCCCTATTGATATTTGGGGTTCAGAGGAAGAAATTGACGCGGCAATTGATAGATACATAGAATTTGTAAATTATTGGTTATACGACACAAATCATCCTCTAAAAGATCGAAATATCTTAGATTTTATTAGAGTAAGCCTTGGAGTAAGACCTTCAACCTGCTCTTTTATAAACTGTTTTTCATCAGACTTAGTTTGTATTTCTCCAGAAGGAGGAGTATATAAGTGTGATGAAATAGATAATGATGATTTTTATTTAGGTCAATATTGGGAATTCGATACTTATGATGATATTTTAAATTGTCCTAAGCTATTAGAACACATTGAAAAACGCAGTAAATGGAAAACTACTTACTGCAAAGATTGTGATTTCGTTAAGGCTTGCGGCCAAGGATGCTGGGCAAGAGCTTCTAGAGAATCTAATGGAGAACACCCATATTCATTTATGTGCAAACTTTCAAAGAGATTAATTCCTGTCTTATTTGAAAAATTAAATGATTTAACTCCAGAAGAGTTTGCTAAGCTTAATCCGCACGTAAAATCGCAATTAGTTCAATGTATATATATTCCATCGAGCATAAAGGAGGAAGTCATTGCATATGAAAATAATCGTATTCAAACCGACACACAGATGTAATTTAAATTGTCCTTTTTGCTACGACAGACAAAACAAAAGTAAAGATTCTCAAATAATGCCAGTAGAAAAAGCTATATACGCTCTTCAGAAGATAATGGACACTTCTGGAGATGCGCGAAAGGGAGAACGTTTTGAGGTCTGCTGGCATGGAGGAGAACCTACTCTAGTAGGAGCTGACTATATTGACCAAGTTTGCGGTCATGATTACGGATATGAGATAAAATGGGTTATGCAAACAAATATGAGTTTGCTTAACGAAGAACTCAGCAACGTTATCAGAAAATATAATATCGAAGTTGGTGGTTCTTGGGATGGATTGGCTCAAGACAATAAAAACTTCCATCATACAGATTATATTCAGAATGCCATAGATAATATTGGATATGCGCGTTTATTATATGTAGTAACTCCAGAGAATTGCGATAATGTTATCCCATCCTTCCTTTATGCGCAGTCTCATGGATATTTAATGCATTTTAATCCAGTATTTGGAGAAGGCACTACAGTTGCCGAATATGAAAGAATGGCGTTTGAAATGGTAAAATTGTTTGACCTAGAAACGCAAATACCTGATTTACAAATCACTAGACCTTTCGACGATTTAATTGCCGATATAGACGGAAAACAAAATGATTTCTGCGAAGAAATCTTCTGTGTAGGACAATGGCTCTGTATTGAATCAGATGGAACTGTAGTTAATTGCGGACACCCATGACCTGAAGATCTACAATTTGGAAATGTTTTTGATGAAGATTTTAGAGTAGATAAGCTACATGAAAGTCCTGGATTCCAGAAGATGGAAAAACATGTTATGGATCAATTGGAACATTGTAAAAATTGTCGTTGGTTAAGAGTTTGTAAGAACAGATGTCCATACACGAATTTAGATCCTGTAACGCATGATTTCTTATTTAATGAAGGTATCTGTCATTTTAGAAGAATTATTGCGGAAAATGTATATGAAATTATAAAAGCGAGAGCAAAGACTAATACTCTATATAATCAAGATATTATTTCAGCATTAAATCATACTGTGAAAAGGGAGTTTTATCCATGAAAACATTACAAGTCCCCTACAATTTAGAAAAAGATTGTTTAAGTATGTATGCGAACTGGGCGGAATATATACAAGATATATATTTCGCCGCCTCGCCAGAGGTTTTTCCTACTGCGCGAGTATGACAATATCAAGATGATTATTTTGAGCAGCAGCTTAGGCTCATCGCTTTTTGTAAGGTTAAAGACATTAGAAGCTGTCTTCTTTTAAATGGAGCAGACTTTCAATTACGCAATGAAAATTTAGATAAACTTAAAGAATACTTACAAATTCTCGTAGATGCTGGATTAGACGTTGTTGTTATTGCTAATCCTATTCTATGTGAATGGGTAAGAAAATTATTCCCAAAACTTACAATTAGATTAAGTATTTTAAGTTTAGAATATACCTTACCTAAAATCATAAATTTTTATGAAACTGGTTTAATGGATGAAATCTGTCTTCCTCCAGAGTTCAGTCATGATGAAGATGGATTAAAAGAATTACGAAGAGTTTGTCCAGAATTAAAACTATCTACAATCATTAACTCTATTTGCAGACAAAACTGTCCTTTGTACTTTTGGCATCAAGCTTTATATAATTCCAATAGAACAAGAGAAGATGATGTATATATGAGTCAAATATTAGATGCTTCTCTCGATATTATGCCAAAAATGTCCAATTCATTTAAACAAATTGCATTTTTATTACCAGAAGAGTTAGATTATTATGATAAATACTTTGATGGATATAAAGTAGAAGGCAGAACATGATCTACAATAACTCTAGAGCAGCGTATTGAATATATGGCATTGCGAGTTAATCCGACCTTTTTAAGGGATTATTTAACTATTGCTTGGTGCTGCAATGCGCCACAAGACGTTGTAATAGATGATTTGGACAAAAACTGATTAAAATACAGACGTAATTGTAAAAATACATGTTGGAGGTGTAAATATGACTTATACTGCAAGAAAGATTCAGTTTATAGTGGATGCGATTTATAGCTTTATTGAAGCTAAAGACTCTACAGAAGCTGATATTAGAAGAACTGTTATTACTTATTTAAATATTGATCCAGAATTCTTTACTGATGCAGAATTAGATGGATTTGAAACAGCAATTCAGAATGCTTTTCACCCCGATGAGAACCAATCAAGTGGCAATTAATAATGAGTTTTTTAAATCTTTAGATTTACCTATAAGTTGAAAACTTATTACATTAATAGATTTTGATAATTCACACGGAATTGATATGTATTCTTTGCTATCAAATTCTTCTTTATATCCAGCATTAGAAAATCGTTTTAGATTAAAATGAGAAAAACTTCATGGTTTAGAAGATTTACCTTCTTTATTATCCAATAGTGATACAATTTATTGTATTCCACTCTGTTGAGAAACTAAAGAATATAATGATTATATTATTGAATCTGCTAAAAAAAATATTATTATAGCTCCATTTGATAATATAAGAAAATATCCATGATCTTTATCTGGGGTTTTCTGCGCTAATAAGAATCTCGCATGAGATTATTCTGATATAACGCACCAACAGCATGAAGTTTCTGGATATTCTGTTGATACTGTTATCCTAAGTATTATTGCGCTTAAAGGAAAGCAATTTTTAACTGATTTTTTAAATAAGGGAGGAAAATAGTATGAAAGTTTCACAGTTTGAAAATGAATATATTTTCGATACAGCCAATTCCCTTATTGACGTTAATTTTAATAAAAATAAAATATACGAAATAATCCTTTGAGGGATGGCAGAAATAGATAATAGTTGCACATTAACAGAGGATCAAATTGATTTTTTAATAAATAAATTTGATAATTAAGGAGGTATAATATGAATAATAATATTTATATAACATATCTGCCTTTTAATGAAATGTTAGGTAATATAATTGCTTTACATTATAGTTATCAAAAAACTTTATCAATTTATCCTTTTATTGTAATGTGCGCAAACAATATTACTCAAGAAACCTTAAATAAATTAGAAGAATTAAATATTGAGTATCTTATTATTCCAGAAGAATATCAGTTCTTTGATGAATGAAATAATGATAAAAATATAACATATCCATTTAATTTAACGCAATATGATAAAATCATATATGTACATAAGGATAGTGTTTTTACTAAAAACATGGATAGGGTTTTTGATTTCCCAGACTTTCCTTTCTTTTGGAATTGACCAAATGATAAAGAAGAAAAAAGAATCAAATCTACTTGATATGGATGCATCCCAAATCAGCAAATATTTAACGCGCTTATAGCAACTTATAGAGCAAATTCTTCCGCCAATAGCGAAGAAACTCTTTATACTGTATTAGAAGATTATCCTGAATATAAAAAGACTTTAATTACATTCCCTGCGTTCGCGGATTATCTCTATTATTTTCCCGTAGATAGTACAATCTTTTTAAACAAAACAACAGAACAAATTTATTCAGAAGTTGATAATCTTTTAAAGGATGATTTTGAAATCGCGCAATTTCAATATTATTATCTTAGATATCCTATCAAGTTTATTATAGATACAGGTATTTTCTTTAACTTTATTAAACGTACAGACTATTAAAAAGCCGGCATAATATATGCCGGCTTTATTTTTTTGTCATGCTTAAACATAGCATTGCATATTCTTTAGAATGGAAGTAATTCCAACTTGGTTCAATAAGAATTTTCTTAACGAGATAATTTATATCATTTGCATTTTCATAATCTTTCATTGTAAAATCTTTAATACCCAAATTCTTTAAGATACTAGACATTTCTTCATAATCATATCCACTATTGACATATCGTCTAATGGTGCAATATTTCTTCATATCGTCAAAGATAAACATGAAATAGTATTTCTGACAAAGAGAGCCATCATTTAAATTATCCATATCGCAAATAATATTATCCAATGTCCAGAAGCTAGGCCATAAAGGATAAATAGGCTCTGTATATAAACACATAAAAGCTAATTCATCTGATGGTTCGCTTGGATATACATTAATTGCGTCATTCTTTATATCAATATCACTAAAATCTTGCTCTTCATTATACATCATATGTTCATATTTCATGAACGTGCCTAATACATTAAAGATTTTATTGTAATTAACGTCATTCTCTAAATAACAGCCAAAAGGAATATAATCATTAATATTATCAATATAAATATGTAGTGATTTGACTTCTGGAATTAATCCATTTTCAATATACCAAACATGTAACTTATTTTCTCGAATAAAATCCTTATAATGCTCAAATACTTCTTTTGAAGAAACATTTTCTTTTAGAAAAACCTCTGGGTTATAGCTATCTTTATATTGAATTCTATCAAAGAACCAAGGAGGAATGTACGCTACATTACTTAATCCACCTTTATGTTCTCTTAATACATAAGAACCATTATAATTAAATTCTGATGGTATTTGAAGTAAATCTTTCTTTTCATTTAATTCTCTTGTATTTTGATACATTTCTGTAATCGTGCGCATAAGTGCAATTTCAAATACTGGAAAACACCCAAAATTAATTTTGCTATAATGATCTTTTTCGTTAATTAATAATCCCATAATAACAGGGCAGCCCGAATAATAAGATAAGTCGATTATATAATATTTATATCCTTTTTCTTTTATTGCGGTTAAGCATTCTTGCAATTTTTCATTTTGGATATTATCAGTATTAATGACGTAATACTCTGACAAACCTTCTTCTTCTTGCAAGAGGTTAAAATACGTAAAACGCTCCAGAAGTTCAGAGAAGCCTTCATTAAAAGCCTCCTCAAACGAGTTCCCCGCGCACATACCAGTGCTATCCATTATTCTGATAATTAATTGCGGATCAAGGTATTTAATATCTTCATTAAGAATACTTTTATATGGGATTCCTACATATTCACTGTTGGTAATTGCAGATATAAATCGTTGCAATTTATCCTCATCATAGCCAACAATTTCCCCAAAAAACGAATATATCTTTTGTTCAGAAAGAATTTCCTCATAAGACATAATTCGTTCTTCTGGATGTACATAATATCCCAAATTAACTTTATTAACAGCCTTAACCTTGTGGAAAAAATTCTTTTGAGTAAAATATTTAATTCCATTACAGAACCGTTCGTATAATTCACCAAAACCGCTCGCCAAACTTAGTTTCGCAGTCGCACCTTTACCATTTGAGAAAAGAATAAATTTATCTTTATAAAATAATTTAATATGACAAGAGTATGTCTTAACTTCAGATTCTTCTAATTCTTCAATTTTAAATCGAAAACCTCGATTAAGAAAAAATTTTTTAATACATTCAACCGTATCTTTAGGTTTTCTATCTTTGTACTCATAATCTAATACTTTATTCATAATCAAAACCTTCTAAATATGCTAACGGATCATAAGAATCTGGTATATCATAGAAATCTACTGGTTTTATATGTCCAGTTTGTTTTAAGAAATCTTCATTAATATCATAGCAATTTGCCAAATCTGCTACAAATGAATTTCTAAATACATAAGATAAAAAATGATTTACAATCAAATCTGTAGAAGATTCTCTATCAACAAGTTTATATCCTTCTACATATGGATCAAAATAGCTTAAATCTTCTGGAGGAATTATAATTTGATTTCTATCAACTTGACGGTATTTAACGCAAGGTAAATTAGGATTAAAAGCAAGTCCTAAATTCATGAAATCATCATGATAATGATACCAATGATATTCATGCCATTGACAATTATAATAGCATCCAGCATTAACTTGTAAGCTATATTTATATTTCTTTGGTAACGTCTTAACTTCTTCTAAATGACGATTAAACCAAAACCATAAGACGATTTCATCGTACATAGAATAATCATTCTCTATTATATCTTTTGAGAAAAGAACTTTTGTTATGGACGCTACCAAATACGTATCATTATAATTTTCTTTTATCTGCTTTGCTAGACTGTCATTACCAATAATAAAATGTCGTACGCCTAAAGCATAATACTTTTCAAATAAATCATATGTGCTATTATTTTGTAATAAAATACACACTGGAACTTCATAACTTTGAATTTTTTGCAATCTATCAAGATAATCTTCTCTAGTCTTTGGCGCCCATGGACAATCCCATAAATATTCTCTTGTATTTCCAGAATAATCTTCCTTCCAAGGCGGCATATAAATAAACTTAATATATTCTTTATATTGACACATGGCATCTAAGCCTTGAAAAAAATTTGGTCTAAAATTATAGGGAACTTCCATGGGATAAATTTTATAATTTTCACTCATATTTGGACAATCTCCTTTAAGAAATTATACCAAAAAAAATAAGGGAACGCAATAAGCGTTCCCTTTAATTATTTTACTGATAAGTATTGACAGCTCTTCATTGACTGCCTGTATAAAAATATAATAAATTATTTCCTGTATTATACCAAGCTCAACTACCATCTTTATATTTTGCTGCAGTATATCCAGATGGCTGGATAGTTGCGCCTGAACCAGTGGCCGCTGCACGAATAAACTTCATGCCGCCACCACCTCCGCCAAAAGCTAAAATTGTTGGCATATTATCACTACTCCTTTTTTATTATTAAAGTGTTCTTCAAGCAGTTCAGGCGTTTGCTCAATTACATCCTCTAGAAGTAACAGATCCATCTCAACCACTCAATTTTATTTGCGCACAATGTTCATAGCCAGAAGAATTTTGTCCTAAGCTATAACCTATATAAAGATAACCACCGCCAACAGAAACTAGATACATGAAAGCTCCTTTATAACTTCCTACTAAATTTGTACGAACTGTAGCTGGAGCTGAACTAACAGTTGTTTCAGTAATAGAATGTCTAACAACTATATGATCCATTTCATTAGAAGTTAATAATCTCACTCATGGAGAATTCCAAGCTGTCCCATTGGTTATACTTCCACCACTTCTACTACGAACATATATATCTGTTGATCCACAGGCATTTGCTATTTGAGTGCATCATTCGTTAGTTCCGTTATTATTATTGTCAAGAGTATCTTTTCAAGTAGCTTGAAAAACATGGTGCCAACCTGTTTTTCCTCCTGGATTATCTACAGACCCATTATCAGCCAAATGACACATTCCAATAGCAGAACCTCTATCTGCAAAAGAATTTAAATTATCATCTGTTTCATATAAAGCACGAGATAGCCTTGTTTCATATGGAGTAAAACTAACATTTGCACTTCCGTCAATTAATTTACTACTAGCGCCAATAATTAATGTACGAGCGGTACTTCAACTATTTGATGTACTTGCATTACCAGTTAAATCTCCAATAAAGCCACCAGAAGCAGTAATACTTGAACTACTGGTTAAAGGCCCAGTAAGCCTCCCCCCCGCTAAAGGGAGATAATCATTAAATTTATCTTCAAGTTCATTAATATGACCAATTAATACATTATCATTCTTAATCTGAATAGCCATATTAACTCACTCGCTTTCAAATATATACTGTTAAATAGGGTGGCATGGTGTTTTGAGATGTACCTGTAAATGTATGACCATGAGATGAAGCAGTGCCTGTAAATGTTGGCTGCGTGAAAGGGTGATTATGTGCTCCGCCACCACCAACACTATTAGTCGGGCCAAATGGATAATCAGTAGTAAAATATAGAGATGGCTGATTAGATTCTCATCCGTATCAACTACTAGTTTTTATTGCACAATAAGATTTAGCACCACCTTTATGTGCGTTACTATTATAATCAATATCTATATAAATATCATGAGAGTGAGCAGGAGTTTCAGCTTTTGTCAAAGTATGATTTCCAACCGCACCACCACTTAATGTACCAGCAGGTGTAATACTTGTACTACTTAAATTACCAGAAGGGGTATGATTAACTGCGCCTCCCGTATCACCTGCAGTATATGTACTACCTGCCGCCAAAAGGAATCTATCTTGAATGGCTTCTCAGGTTCCACCAAATAAAGTAGAAGGAGAAACATTATTGACACTCATATATATAGATCCTATTGGATAAATAGTATCTAGCATTAATAATTTAAGTGCGTCTAAATCCGCAGCTACGACTTTATCATTATTATGTTGTATCATAAATACCTCCTTCATATATCAATAAATATAAAAAAGAAAAAGGGCAAGTTAATTTAACTTGCCCTTATATTATATTACGCTACCTCACAAGCTGCTCAATAAATATTAATTGCTGTGCTTGCAGTTAAATTTTTTGCAAAATGTAATATAATCTTATTAGCACCACTTTCAACCGCTCAATCCATATTACTTACACCAGAACCATCTACTCAGTCATCTGCTCTAACGCCAGATCAAGGAAGAACATATTTATATGGATAAGTAGTGTTAGTAGAATCTGCTCCTAAATCACTTGCTCCGATACTAATTTTTTTCACTTGCATTTTCGCACTAGCTAATGCTTGTGCCGCAGCCTGTGTAGCAATATTTGCGCTTTGAGCCGCAGTTTGAATTGAAACAACATTAGTATCTGTACTAAGATAATAACATACTCTAATATCAATATTAATTGTTGGGACATCGCCAAGAGCAATTAAAGTAAAGTAACCAGCTGCTTGACCGCCATCTACCAACTTGGCAGCTCCAAGCGCATCCATTTCATCACTTGATGCTAATGTATAATTAGGCAAAGATACAATCTGAATTGAATCAGCCGTTACATTATTAGAGAAAACAGTATATTGATTACCAGACCAATCCGCTGCATTCAATGTAATATCCTCAAAGATAGGTGCAGCAAGTTCATCTGGCATCCAGCTTGGAACACCATTCATATCAGTACGCCAAGCCATGTTTGCATGACTTGTTCCTCCAGCGGGAACCAAGCCTGCGACACTCTTAGAGTTAATAGGAATACTTATGGCAGCTCCTGTTACTCCATTAACAGTTGTAGTAATTTTAGCAGCTCCAGAAGTACCATTTGTATATTTATTAGAAACACTATTAATTATATTAACACTTCTATCTTGATTTGCAATAACTGCGGTAAGAGTATTACCACTAGAAGTGAGACTACTAAACATTGCACTTGGATCTATTGGAGTAGGTACGCCTGCATTCCAATAGATAGGAGTATCAGTGGTTCCATAAGTATCTTGCGTACCAATATAAACATTCTTCCATCTCTTTGTAGAAGAACCTAAAGTATTAACATTAGTCGTAGTTGGTAATACATCACGCATTACACTTTGACCATTTGTATCTAATAATTTAACTTCTCTAGCAACTTTATTTGAAGTATTATATTGTCTAACGACAATTTGTTCTCCAGCACCGCCATCATCACCAGTAGCGATTTCTAAAGTAGTATTTGCCTCAGCAGTACCAGTTACTCTCATTCATCCTGCATCACTAGCTACTGATGGACTAATCATAGCGATACCATCAGCATATACAGAAGTTGTTCTAATAGGCTGAGCTACATTTGAGCCAGTAAGGTTTGAATATACCTTACCGCTATCAATTACCATTGGATTAGTGCTAACACCAATTCTGCCAGCCCATAATTCTTTTGCAACACCTACACCGCCTGCAAAAATAGCAGAACCAGTAGTGCGCGAAGTAGAATTAGTTTCATTTGTAGATTCTAAAATTCCAGTAATGGTTTGACTACCATCAACTGTTAAATCTCCATGAAGATAAGATTCATTTTCTACGTAAAGACTATAAGCTGTCTGTTCATTATTTGTACCAACGGTTAAATTTTTTCTTGCTCTAAATCTTGGCGCAGTAACAGTAGCATTTCCACCGAAATCATCATCACCTTCTGTAGTGACAAAATGTCAGCTTACACCGCTTCCCGCATTATCGTTGTCTGTAAAAATAAGTGCGCCGTATTGTGTGCCAGATTCAGAACCACAAAAAGTAATTTGAGGGCCGCCATCGCCCATTCTAATAATACCAGCAGTTCCACTAATTAAATCGGCTGCCGTATTACCGACAGTTGTTCCTCAAAGATGTAAAGCACGAACTTCTTTACTTTTTGAATTTTGAGAAGTTACAAAACTTGCGCCAACAGCATCATCAATTATTCTTGAATTTTTATAGAAGGCAAGTCTATTTGTCGCGCCATTATTTACATTTGCCTTAAGCGCATAACTAGTTGCTTTTGGAACACCATCTTCTCAGAAAATAGGCTGAGTTGCAGAACCATAGGTATCACTACTACCTACATATAAATTAGTTCATCTTAATCCAGCAGAACCTAAACTAAAAGCTTGATCAGCTACTGGATTTATATCACCAGCAAATGTAGAATTAACATTCTTAGTGGCGGTACCAACAGTAAGACCAGAAGAATTAACAACAAGTAATTCATCCGTGCCGACCTGTAATAATTTACTACCTACACCATCAATAAGTAAGCCTTTATTATTTCCGCCTTTAGAGATAGTTAAACCTCAATCATTTGAATTATGAACTTGGAAATATACCAAGGAATCTGTTGTAGATTCATTGCTAGCATCATTAATAACAGATAAATTAGTAGCAAATGTTTTATGTCCTGCAAAACTCTGTGCAGTTGTATTAACAACACCACTTACTAAAGTAGATGCATCTCGAACAATCTTTTTAACTGGAACGATTTGTCCATCTGCGTTTTGTTCAATTTGCGCAATAAATGTAATAGAATTAGTTCCATCTGGGTCTGGATCAAGAACGGTTAAATCTCTATAATTAATTAAACCATTTGAATCTATAACAACAGAAGAACCAATAATTCCACCAAGTAAGCCACCTTCATTGGTGATATTACCATGACCATGAGTGGATAAAGAATAACTTCCATCTGGGCCTAATCTTTCCCACTTGCCTTCATTTGTTCATACAAATTCATATGAGCTTTTTTTATCTATAACTACATCACCAGGTTGTTTTGTAGTATATCCAGTGATACCTGGATCAGTGGTACTACCATCTGAAATAGTCGCAGTAGCTTTACCAATAAAATGAAGGGCATTAGAGAGTCCCAATGCTTGTCTAACTTCAGCTGCAGTCCATTCAACACTACCTAACTGTAAATTATGTCCAGCAATGGTAATACCGTCCAAGAAATTATTATAATCTGTAGATCCAAATAAACCAGGAGTATAAATAGAAACTAAATCATTTGGAATTGTAACAGTATGTTCTCCACTTTGAGTTAAGTGACCCATACTATTTACTGTGTAACTAGGAACTTTAAAAGTGTCTCCGAATCCCGGTGTTTGCGCTTCAGTGTCTCCATAATTACCTGCATTTACATCAGTATCATCATGGCTAATTGTAACGTCTCCTACTGAATCACTTACTGAAATAGGAGAAGTTCCTTGTAGTGTAAGATAAGTGGCGTCAAAGTCTATACCTTGTAATTTAGTATAAAGATCTCCAGATAATAATCCAGTAATACCTGTCTCCGCAACAGGATAGGTAGTATTAGTATCTAAATCTCCTACTAGATTATATACATTTCCATCATATATAAAATCATAGACTTTATTAGCCAATATTTTATTTGCTTCAATTTGCGCGCCATTATAATAAACAGGTTTTGCTCCTGTGCTATTAACATTTAACGACATATTGTTGGCGCTATTTTCAAATCCAAATTTAACAGCAATTCTAGAGCCTGTTACTAGTCTATAATTTCCGCAACTAATAACTTTCTCTGCAACATTTCCAGCTGTAGCACAAGAAGAATAATGTGTAATAGCATTTGCACCGTTAAAGAATATGCCATCAATATTTGCGCCAACAAGTTCATTCGCTAAATCGGCAGTTGATGCATTTCCTGCGTTGGTTGCATAACCAGCCCTTTCTGCGTATTCAGCATCGGTACTCATTACGATTCTTTCTGTACCACTAGCACCAACAGGAGCATCAAAAACTATCTTACCTTTATGATTGGTAGTATCGACAGCAAAATATACAGTACCCCTATCTGGCGCAACAAGAGGCTTATCTGTTAGCTCTTCTTTTTGCGCTAAAGTAGATATCGCACCATATTTTAATTTTATTAAAACATTAGTATCTGCCATACTTGCTCCTTTCTCCTTAATATAAAAAAAGTTATGCTCATACATAGAGCATAACAAAATTTCTTTCTCTAAGAGAAATAAAAGCTATAAAATGAAATTTAATAATACCTGGCCAAAAAAAAATAGAGCCTTTCGGCTCTATTAGTTTTTAATGCAAACCAGGCAAATCAGTCCAATAAATGGTTGTTACGATATTGTCGTACTTATCATTTAATTGGTGAATTAAATTAGGAGATAATTCTGGGTCAATACTTTTATCAAGAATGCTTTCATCCATTCCCTCAAGAACTTGCGCACTAGCGGTATTTGTTCTAAGGTTATAGATAAATTCTGTTCCTGTTGCGTCTAATTCATAGAATCTTATCGCAAATTGTACTGCGCCTGGGGCCTTGGTAACATCACCTTCAATGCATCAAGGAATCAACATCTTATCTTGATGGAGGACATCATTATCATCCATGTAATGTTTATATGTTGAAATATCATAGAAAGGAACAACGTAGAATCCACCTTCTCCTTTTGCATTGATATATTCAATAACACAAGATGTTGTTGCTAAATCTTTATATTCGTAAAATCTATCGACTAAGAAATATACTGTTTCTGCGCGATGATCTTTTTGAACACTTAAAAAGGTAGGTACTGAAATCTCTCTGCTGTCTAAATCGACGTCAAAAGTTCTTTCATCAGAAGGTAGAATGATAGAAAGGATAGGGCGGTTATTATTAGGATTAACACCCGTCATAATAACCTCCCCATTCTCATCATATTGTACGTTACCTTCATCGTCTAAAAGAGGCTCCTGAGCTTCAATACCTCAAAGATATTTAAAATATTCTTCAGGAGTTGTAATCATCTCTTATACCTCCTTTAGTTTCCGCTAGTAATACCAATTACGATTCCACCGTTTGGTGTATCTTCCTTCTGTCCATAGTTAATGATACGTGTTGCACCATTTAATGTAACTTGAAGTTCAAGATAGAAGTTTCCAGTTTTCTTAAATCCAAAAGGAATTTTATCAGTAAGACCATCATTGAATGTTAAAATACCCTGTGGGCGTTCAATGTCGTCTTCTGTAGCATATTCTGTATCATAAAGATATGCATTTTCTTCAGAGCCTTCAGGCATATCTTTAGCAAGAGTAATCTTGTGCCAGATATACTTAATCTCATCGTAATCAATAGGAGCTGGTTCTTCACCATCTGCTCTTTCAGAAATATGCTTATTGAGGCTGATGCCAATTTCAGTGTCAATAGTACCATGATCTGTTGCATCAGAAATGAACTTATCCCAATCTACAGTAGGAACACTAGGCATATTAGTAACACGGCATACGCCAGCATCTAATAAGTTAGTAGCTTTGCTACTATTATTATAAGAGTTAGTGATCTTTACTGCATAGCATCCAGGTTCATTTGTAGTATATGTTGCATTAGTTGCGCCCTCAATAGGTGTCCAACCATCTCTAGTAATAAGAGCTGCTTCTGTTGCTGCCCAAACATCATCTGTTACTTTATTAGCTCCATCAGTAGGTCTTGTGTAAGCTTCTGGATGGAATGTAGATAAACTCTGTAAGTGGTTATTAGGGTTTCTATACCACTGATATGTTAAGTTTGGAACATTGATATCATTATCTACACTAACTTCTGGTGCAAGTGTAACTGTAACATTATTATGTACAGCTGTCTTAGTTGCACGAACGTTAGTTTGATTCTGATATTCACCTACGTTAGATTCAGGAATTTCTGGGTTTGCAGCGATAGTATAAACATCTTCTTTAGGAATGAATCTAGAAGGCATTTGCTTTGTTGCAGTAGGTTTAGCTGCCCAAGGAACATAGAATGTAGAACTATATGCCTTAGTAGGTTTCTTACCACCAGCTCTATTTGTTGCGATAGCATAATAATGACCAGGTTTGTCAATAACTGTCTTAGCAACCTTTTCATAGAAAACAGTGTTATCATCACTATCTTCAATATAAACTTGACTTACAACTTCATAAGTCTGATTTTCTAACTTCTTGTAGAATGTTCTATCAAGCTTGCCATGCTGATCTACAGCACCTGCTAAAATCGCCTGCTTTGTCCAAGCAACAAAAGAAGTCTTCGCTACAAGACCAACTGTTCCAGTAGGCTTAACACCTGTACCTTCATCTTCAGAGTGTTCTCTTCTACCGAAGATATAGCTAATTGCGCCACCATCTTCAGCAACTGCTTCAACATCAAGATCAAGCTTTTCATCAATTAAATTAATAATGAAATCAAAACTCTTATCTGCGGAAGCGGCAGTAGCAGTAGGATAGTAAGTCTTATTCAAATCTCTAATGAATCTAGGTGTATCTGCTGGAATAGGAGCTGTCTGATCTGTACTATCTGGAAGAGATGGTTCAAGATAGAGAGAAATTGTACCAACGTTCTGTTCTGTCTGTCTGGAATAAATCTCTAAAGCTTCATCATCTTCAAATAAAGAATAATGTAAGCTATCAGAGACAGAAATTGTTGCAGGTAAAGAGCTAAAGCTATAAAGTAACTCTGTTCCAGTAATAGCTTCATCAATTTGTTCTCTTTCGCCTGTGCTTTCATTAACTTTATAATTCTTATCAAGCCATTCAACAAATCTAACAGCGAAGCGGATTGTACCAACTTGCTGAGTTAATTCGTCACCAATTACCCAACCAAAGATAATCTTATCTTTTTCGGATTGAACATCACGAAGATAGTCTCTTGAGATACCCTTTGTTCCGTCAGGAAGTTCCCACTCAATATAAATATCTCTTGTGTTTAAATCAACGGCATCAAAGTATCTATCAATTCTGAAAAATACTACTTCAGCAAGTTTATCACCTATGATACCTACCTGACTCAATTCTCCTGGAACTGTAATTCCACGAGTATTTGCATTAATTTCAAAGAAAGGTTCATCAAGAGGAACTCTTAAGAAATATGGATCAGAACCTGAACGGCCTTCGCCAATAGCTAAACCAGCTAATTCAACAATGTGTTGGAAATATTCGTTTAAGCTTGCGATACCACGAATTGTTCTTAAAACAGTAGGATTTCCCTGTGCGTCAAGTACAATTTCACCGGCACCATTTCTTTCAAGCTCTAAGAGATTACCATCGGCATCAACTTCGAGCTGAATTAAATTTCCTTCAGAATCTCTTACTGGATTACCCTGCTCGTCTTTCTTGACTTCGCAATCAACAACTTCCCACTTCTCATTCTTGAAAACACTCTTTTGGTAAGTGATTTCTGTTTTAAGAGTAGTAGGATTAAGAGTTTCTTTTATAATTGGAATTAATCCTAGTTTTGCAGAGGCTTTATTAAACAACACGGTATAGTCTTGTTTATTTTCACTGTCAATATAAGTGATCATTTATGTTTCCTCCTAACTTTTGAAAAAAATAGGGGAAGGGGGTTTCCCTTCCCCTTAACTATTATACTTAATTTTATATTAAGTTTTATTGTTATATTTTGGCCTTTTTGGAAACTTCTTTCCAAAGGGCAACTTCACTTTCAGGACAAAGAACTGTCTTAACATAAGATTTATTATCCTTTGTTAAGAACTTATCTCCTTCTGCATCAAGCTGATACTTTACGACAGCATAAATACCCTCAAGATGAATTGGAGTAGTAAGAGTTCCATTTGTACCTAAATAAGTATAAATTGGTGTCTTAATCATATTTTATTCTCCTTTAACTTGAAAGATTTCCTGCATCAAGATACTCTTTTGTTCCGGCTCTTTCAAACATTGAGAATGTCTGGAAAGCATCACCAGTATCATTAACAAATTTCATCATAGCATTCTTTTGGGCGGTTGAAGAAGCATAGAATCTAAATACGCCAATGTTTCCAATAGAAGAGAATATTGTTACTGTTACATCTTGAGCAGTAAAATCTAACTCTCCTAATCTACATAAGCGAGAACCAGTAGGAGCAGTACCAAATTGAACAGTTCCATAGTTACCATTAATTGCGGCAAATGCTTGCGCACCAATGGAAGCAACAGAGCTTGGGATGTAAATATCTCCCATATTTAAAATTTCTTCTTCGGTACTACCTGTGGATAATCTAAATGCGTTATTACCAATCCATAAAAGATTGTTAGCATCTCTAAGATTAATATCAGTTAATGATTGAGCACGATAGAATGCATAGTGATTAACTACACGTAATGAAGATGGGAATTCAAAATACTGCAAGTTCATTTTGTCATCTGTTGAACCAGCAAATGTGTATTCAGGAATAATTCTGAGCATTGGATCCTTACCATCTGTATGATACCAGAAAATATGTGTAATGTTTTGTCCGCCTACACAGCCTTGAGGTAATGGCTTCTGAGTAAGGCCCGGAATACTTCAGCTTGCATCAAATGCTACAACAGGTCTTCCATTTGGATCATAAGTAGGAAGTGTAACCTTTCCACTTAGAGTAACTCCAGGTTTAATACCAATTGAAACACCATTTACGTTATATGTTGAACCACTTACATACTGAGGAATCGCAAAGTTTGTACTAAAGTTAGGACTACCATCCAAGTATTCGTATGTCTTAAATTCAAAGTAGTCTAAGTTTGTTGGAGCGGAATGAACGTCTCTTGTTGCAAACTCAGGATAGAAAGTAAGATTTCTTTGAGACTTAAATACTCCATCCTTCAACTCTGTTCCATTTTCTAATCTCCATATACCTGTGAAGTAATATGTCTGATCGAAAGGTAAATCTTTTTCAGATTTAGAAGGAACAATTGTCTTTGGATATGGAACTGGACTTTCAGCTTCGATCTTCAAGATACCAGCATCTGTAGTATTATCGCCATTCTTAAATGTCATGATGTACTTATGCACACCAAAGACAGCATAGAATACGTAATCATTTACACCTTCTTGAATAGAAAGTGAATCTCAATTATTATACCACATGTCGGAAGTTAAGGCAGGAGATTCAGGGTTATCTGTTGTTACAACAAGATTACCTTTTTCTTCTTTAAACCAGTTATCGTCTCTGAGGTTTTCTACTCCAGCAGGACTTAGTGGAACTGTACCCCAACCATAGAAGTCGTACTTTAAGCGAGTTTCATATCTATCTAATTCTCTAGAAGAAACGAGAGTTAGAGGATTAGGGAAGAATGTCTCATTTGCGGCTAATGTTCTTCTTACGAGAGTATCGTAAGTACCATCATCATTGAGGATAATATATTTAGCAGCAGGAACCTGTTCAACCTGCTTGAAGAAGAATTTCAAGTCTGGGTAAGCAGAAACTAGGTTAGCTTCAATATCTCTTTCGTTGATAGGAGTATCATTATCAACGTAGATGATACCAGTAATAACAGGAACTGGTGTGCTTGTAGCAGCAGCACTTCTGAAATTACTTGCGTTCTTTAACTGCATCAATAAATCTGTAGATTTAATAGTAGAGCCATCTAATTGAGTATTAAGTCTGTAAAGTTCTCCATTCTTAATTAATAATGTTCAAGTATCATAGTTCTCATGAACATATTCTTTAAGTCCGAAGTGACCATCATCTACCCAATATAAATGAGCATTATTATCATCAACATTGTAAGGAGTTCCTTCATCTAATTGCTTATATGGAGTCCATCTTACATCTGTCATTGTAATATAAGACATTGCCGCACCCATACGTGCGTTATAGTATTTTCTTAATAACTTATAACTATCATAACCTAAGCAATCTCCAATGAGACTAATTGTTTCAATTTGAGAAGTAGCTTCGTTATCGGCCTTATCTGTTAAATTAGGAATATATAATCCGCGTGTAACATCAATGCCTGCAGCATCATTACGAGGAATGTACTGTGTTACAATGTTATTAAGTTTTGTTGCTTCAGTTAAGTCTAATCTCTTGATTGTCTCTGGGAGATAGAGTGTATTTAAAGCAACACCATTTGCGAAGGAAACATTTGTAATGTTAGAACCAATAGCTCTAAAGTCTTCAAGTTTTTCACAGCTTGTGAAATTATATGTAGGAGCTTCATCATTGAATCTAACATAGGAAAGATTTACTCTCTTTAAGAGTGGCATACCTCCCTTATCACTTGCGGAGCTGCTTGCATGAATACCGTACATATTGATTCTATCGTTAAGATAGAAATTGCCTTCTTCATCCAAGCCGTCATAACCAAGTAATAAGTCAGTCATCTTTGTAGCAGAACCTTCAATATTAAATTCAGTCCAATATAATCTACTCATATCGCCAAGACTCTTCATTTGGTCAAGTCCATAGATATAGTAGAGCTGTTCGTGATATCCACCACTCTTACGAACACCGTTCTCTAAGTCTGGAGTTACGAACTTAACTGGACCATCAAGGTTTGTATATTTCAAAGATGGGAAGTTTGCTGTATCTGTACCAACAGTAACATAAGAGTTTCTAACAGGCTCCATGTTAATCCAATATTCACCATCAAAAAGGTGTGTCTTTTGAGTTTCGGCAGCATCTTTCCAGTAAGGAACATTTGTATTAAGTGTTGGTTCAGTGTTAATAGTTTCACCTTCAATCCATTTATCGGATGTATTTGAAGGACTGTTTGCGGCGATACGACCACGAATAATGTTTGTACCACCACGTTCGTAGTTACCCTGATTTAACCAAGAGTCAATGTAATTGAAACGGTTAATTAAGAACTGCTGTCTTGATAAGCTTCTATCACCCTGAAGTGCGTAGAAGTAAGTACCATTATCAATACCAGTTCCACCATTTCTATCCTGATATCCGCATAGATAATTTCCGTTTGCATCTCGAACACTATTTGTAATAGTAATGTATTTATAGTATTCATCAAGGTTAAGAGCGATTAAAGGTTTTTCACCTCTCATTGCAATACTGCCAGTAGCTTCTGGATCTGCAAGATACCAGCTTTCAATTCTATTTACTGTCTGTAATGGAGCATACTTTAAGCTCTGATATGTGGAATTAGTACCTCTTAATTGTCTATACTTTTGGATAATTAAACCACGGAAGTTCTTATACAAGTTATTCCATAGTAAGCTATCGTTAGTAGAGAAAGTACCATTTTCAGTTGCATCTACGTAGTATTCGAAAGAAGGAATACCTGTATTATTAATACCTAACTGAGTATCAATATCGTAGAAAATTGGATACCAAATATAGTCTCCGCCTTCTTCCTGAGGACCCCAAGAAGCGAACATTGCGTTTTTACCACGAGAGTCATAGCACTCGAAGACTTCAGTCATCACGAAGTAAGTAACGAGATACTCAAGATTAAAGTGTTTGCTTAAATCGTTTGTGAATTTAGCATTTCTATATTCTTTTGTATCGTATGAATATACGTGTCCATTATATGTAACTGGCTCTGGAAGTGCAACTGCGCCACTTTCTGCTTCATTTGCAGTAAGGTTGTAATATGTATAGTTTGGATTAAATGCAGTTTCAGGGTCTAATACATACTCACCTTCTTTTAATGTAGAAGGAATGTAGTAAGTATTTGGCTGATAAATCAAACTACTATCTGCGCAGAGCTTAATAGGAGTATATTCTTCTCCAGATGCTTTATAATATGTGAGAAGTGGATCATATGTTTCGCTAGTATCTAATTCATATTCACTATCACTATTTAAGATGTAATAAAGATTTGGCACATATGCTTCTAAACCTAAATCTACTTTAGAATAAACACCCATAGAAGGAACAGCATCTTGGTCTGTACTATAAACCCATCTTACTGCTCTTTCCCAGTTAGAGTAAGTCTTTAATAAAGCATCGCCAGCATTCTTCATACCTTGAGTATAAGTTCCCTTATAATTTGGATCTGGAGATGGAATTGCTGTAGAATCCTGGATATCTACTCCAAGTTCATCTGCTACTGTAGCAATAGAATCTTCATCAGAAATATTTGCATCTAATTCATAAAGAATATCTAAAGAATCAGCGCAATTATGATAACGATATTCCCAATAGTCAGCAACAATAGGTGCGCCATGTACAGTTAATGCACCTGTGTCGAAGAACTTATCATCTGTTCTATTAGTAGAAGCATCACGGAATGAGCAGAAACCACGAGAGTTGTTCTCGGCTTCTCAGCACTCTGCAACTTTACTAACTTTAACAGGTTTATTCTTCTTTGTAACGAATTTCTGATAAACTTCATCAATTGGTTTGAAACCAAATGCTTCATCAGAACCTTTATCAAGTAACATGTTATATCTTCCGATATAGCTGATACCTGTAACGTTACCGTTTGCATCTGTCTTACGATGGAATGTTAATACAGGGAAACCTTGTACAGATGTTCTGTAATTATCAAGGTAATCTGGAGTAGGAGCTGTACTATATACAGTTGTAGCTTCATACCAAGTATTATAACCTTCAACTGCTGGATCTGTTAAAACCTTTGTTTGTCCAATAGACTGCGCAAAAGCAACAGGACCCATAGCATAGTCTTCTGCTGTCTGAATCTTTAATTCATCATCGACAGTGTTTTTCATATTTCCCTTATGGTTCTTATACCAGTAAGTTGTGCCTTCTTTATATTCAGTAGATACTTTATATTCAGTATCAGCTTTCATAATAGCACCCTTTTGGTAATAATCATATAAAGGATGGTGAGTGTAAGCATTCTTAACAAGGTTAGCAAAACCCATGTTATAAGTTCCAGAAGATTCCATAAAGTCAATCTTCAAAGTGAATTTTGTAGTTCCAACAGTGTCGTTGTCCATATAGAAGAAATCTAGATGGGTTTGTTCTTTAGTTTCAGGATTTGCATATGTCTGGACAAATGGTCCGCGGTTCATATACATATTTACCTTTTTGCTACTATCCTTTGTTTTTGCTTTATAGTTACGTCTTGGATAGAATTCAGATGAAGTACCCTGAATCTGAATAGTAATATTATCACCTGTCCAAGATGGGCAGTGATGTTTATAATATTCTTCTACTGTCTGACCTGCGCGCTCAGCAAGCTGACCAAGTTCGCCAGTGTTATAAGCACGTTCAAGACCAGTATTTACAAATTCAAAGGTTGCATAATCCTCTAATTTTACAGATTTAGACCATGGAAGTCTATTGTCGTGTTTAGGATTTGTTGTAATGATAAGATATGGCATAATGTAACCATCTGGATGGTTTTCATTATATGTAATCATATCATTAAAATTCAACTGAGATTCTCCAATTGTATTATTTACAGCCGCAATACGAGTTAAGTCATAACCAACAGGGTCTTTCAAATCAACCATGTAGTTAGTTAAAATAACAGGTAATGTTAAAGGCTGATTGTAAATTCTAATCTTAAAAAGATCAAAATCACAATATCTAGAATCGAAGATAATGTTGATTGTATCATCATTACCGATAGTCCAAGAGCCATCAACAGTAGAACGAGCAACACCAGTTAGCATACCATTTAAGTAAATGGACATTAACTTATTGCTTCCACCTTCATCACCAGAACCATGAGAATATACGATAGAAAGATTTACTAATTTATCTTCAACGTAAGAAACATTGACTGTATCTACACCGTTTGTGAATAACGCATCCTGTGCGCCAATGCAGATACCATGCTGTCCATCAAAATAACGACCAGCCGCATAATTAGTGCTTAAAATCTTATCTGTCTTTCTATATTCCAAGTTATCGTAAGAAGGAGGAATTGTTGCTATTGTTTCTGGATGACGTTCTGCGTAGGCAGGTAAATACCACTGTAAGAATGCATCGTAGTTATCAAACTCTTTGCCATTGCTCCATTCTAAATAAAGCTCTGGATGAGTATAAACATTATATGCGTTTTCATCAGTCCAGTTAGGATATGTTGGTGGATGCTGTTCTTCTGTATTTCCCTGATAACGAGTTACGTTATGTACAATGCTGCTATAATCCTGAACGTTACGTACTTTAAATTGAAATTCAAAAGTATGAGATTGATCAGAAGCAGAACTTGTAGCAAATATTGTCTGTTTCAAAGGAATTGAGAGTACTGCACCATTACTAATTCTTAAGCAAGTATTACCAGTAGCACTATCTGTAACCCAACCGTTGTTATACCAGTTGAATCCATCTAATTTTGCTCTGATTGCGTTATCGCCTTCGCCATAAACAACAGTTGCTCTATTTGTAGCAGATTCACTGTTACTACGGCCACTTGCATCAAACACATATCTTAAACCAGCTTTAGCAATCTTCATATCTGCACGGGTAGGGTCTTCAGAAATCATGAAAGTAATTTCTCTACGAGTTTCTAAATCATCTTTTCCGCAAGAAATGTAGTAGTAATTGCGCATATTTAAATCACCGTCAATAATTTCCCAAGTAGAGAAAACGGTATTATCGGTGATTGTTCTATTACCAATCTTATCAGAATCTTTGTAGAGAGTTATTTCTGTACCAATAACTGCGCTTGGATCATAAACTCTGAAAGGAATTCTAATATTATCATACTGGTAATATTCGTCTTTATAATCGCCTAACCAAATAATAGGCTTTTCATTTCCAACTTCAACTACTGCAATTTCCATTTCAATAGGTTCTGCAGATGCATTAAAATCAGTTTCTCCATTAATACTCTGATAAAGTGCAATACGAACTTTATGAGAACCATGAGTTGCATATTCAGCAGGAACGGTGAAACTTTGCTCACTTGTACCTGCGCCAACGATAGTTCCACCAGGATTTAAAAGAACTTCTCCATCATCAGTTTCAAAATAGTAATAAATAGCTTTTTCTAAGTCACCAACAGTAGTGCAGTAGATATTTACGCCATTTGAACTGTAGGTATTAACGTTACTGAAGTTAGGGTGTTTTTCAAGTCTTAATTCAGAAGTATAGAATTCATATTCAAAACTTCTACTTTCAGTACTTGCGCTACCAGTTACCCACATGGTGAGTCTATTGGTTGTAGATTGACGCGCTTTTGTACCAAACTCAAAAGATTTCCAAATTGGATCTTCTGTTGTAGAAGCATCAATAGGGAATGTCTCTGATTTATATTCACTCCACAAGCCAGTAGAAGTCTTTTCTGATAAAACCCAGTGAACAATTAACTTTTCATCTAATTGACTGCCATCTTCTGGATCACGTCCAGATACTGCATAAACCTCAATGGAAGCAGCTCTTCCGTTAATAAGGTAGTTAGATGCTGGATCTTTTTTATATATTTTACTTCTATTGGAGTAAGTGGCTCCACCACCGCCACCACCGCCGGTACCACTAACCGCAAGTAATTGGCAGTATATTTGTTGATTTGCGTCATCAACACTAAGTATTCTAAAAAATCGACCATCCGCATTGAGAATTAAATCATCGGCAAGAACTTTCTTTGAACGACTTTTTTCTTCTAGGGCTTCAATAGACATAAAATACTTATCGTCAGCTTCATCTTCTGGAACTTCTTTTGTCAAAGTATCTTCATTTGCTTCTGCATATAAGATACCAGAACTTCCGCTACCCATTGGATGCTTAGAACCATTTACGTCGAGGTAAATTTTATTTGTATCATAAGCAAAATAAATTTTACCATCAAAGTAAGGCTGCTTTAAGATCTGATCTTCTGTACCTCGAATAGGCCAAAATTTGTGTTCATTAGCCATACTTTTCTCCTTTCTCCTTTTTCATATAAAAAAAATAGGAGAGAAGATATTTCTTCTCTCCTACCTTAATATCTTCTAACTATTTTGAAAGATATTCACTCTTGTTTAATGATTTCTGTCCTCTAATTAGAAACTACCCCATAAAAAGTTAATGCTAATCTGAGGAACATCTGCCTTACCAGTAACTGGATTAGAATTAGAATCTGTGTAGTTAAAAGGTTCGTTTGAAATCGTTGATGCTGTTAATGTTAAGTTGTCAGAAGTATATTTTGCTCCATTATAGAATGAATGAACATTTGAAGCTGCATCTTCTACTTCAATATGATTCTCTACTTTTGCAACATTTTTTGTTACACTTCCTACTGCTTTAAATTGAGTAATATTAGAAGCAGAACTTACAACACTTAAACTAGATTTTTCTACTCCAACAACGTGACCTTTATCATCAAAAGTAAGTCCAGTAACAACTTGTCCAGTAATAGTAGCACCACCACTATTAGACATTCCAGTACCAGTTGTTTGCTGCTGGGTAATGTTTTTATGATTTAATTTAACGATTTTTCTGGATACGCCATCATCATCTGTAACAGTTTGATCTGTCATAGTGATATAGTCGCCATCCGTACCGCCTAATTGCTGAAGTTGAATACCACCAATAGGATTACCACTAACATTATTGATAATATCAATTCCATGTGTTTGATTATTATTAATACTATAAGTAGTATCAATATCATCTCCAGATGGAACTACATCAAACTTAATAGTACCAGATACATAACCATCAGCACCTTCTGTATTAACTGGAAGATGAGTGTCTTTATCGATTGCACCAGAAACGATTAATAAATCGCCTGTCTTGATTCGTACTGGACTACCAGTTGCAGAATACTCTGCAGCTAATTGAACTTCTGTAGCTGAACTAATTCCAACAAGTTTAAAAGTATCACCAATGGAGATATTTCCTCCTAACGCAGTCCAGTCTGTACCGAAAGAACCACCAGTACCAACAGTACCTCTATAAGTCATTGCGTTAAGAGACTTCTTCATGTTATCAATTTCAGTTTTAGAATAAACATCAAGAACTACTGTTCCACCTTCGAATTTCTTTGTTTCGGTGGAATTAACACCATATCTAACTGCTGGATCTAAAGTAGCCTCAATATCATTATCATACTCTTTAGTACCTGTTAAAACAAATCCAGAAGTAGTACCATTTGTGAAATCTAAATCTGTAATTGATCTATCTAACGCGCCAATAGTGATTTCTGAACCACCCTGCGCTGTTGTAAGAGTAGCATTTGTGCCAGCTTTAATAGTTACACTACCATGAGCAGTAGTGTTATTTGCGCCAGTATTTTTAGTAGAGGTTAAGTTAATAGTAGCCTGTCCAGCAGTAGAAGCATCTGAGGCTAAACTATACTTATCACCATCTACTGTAATTGCTGTGCCAGATGCGCTAACGTCAATACCATTTGTACCAGTCATGGTAACGGATGTTGTAACGTCAGGAACACCCTCTTCTCCACCATAGTTATAAAAACCATTAACATTGATAGTTGCAACACCGTTAGTTACACTAACCGCACTTGCTAATCTTTCAATATATTTATCTTGGTTTAATTGAATCCAGTGTGGAGTTTCTGCTCCAACTCCTGCATAAACAGCTAAAATATTTTTGTCTTCAATATATGCGAAATCACCAGCTTGCCATGTTCCACTAAGTAAAGCATTGAAATTAGCAACACTAGTAATACCCTGATTAACTGGGACAATGCTACCATCTGCACGACCTACATAAAGGCGACTACTTTTTATATTGGCATCTACGCTTAAATAAAAGCAACCATCTACGCCACTTGTGCCGTCTTCTATTAAGGCTTTAAGGTTATCTCACGTACCACGTTTAAAATTAACTAAATTGCTTGCTGCCGCCATAATCACATCTCCTTTCGATTATAAGTTTTCCGATAATGTATGTCATCTTAAGCGATCATTAAGTTCAGTTATCGAAGTGTCAAAATAACTAATTGCTTCTCCAATATCTAGGTAGTTTGGAGACACGGGTTGAAAATCACCTATTGTATTTTCTATTGCTGATACACGGGCTGAAAGACCCAAGTCTGTACTAGAACCACTACCTTGAATGATTTTTTCTAAACTACCTACTCTAGAGCGTACATCCATGACAACTTCATCTGCAATTTCTCTAACAGACATGTCTGGATCATAAGCAACTAAGGTTTTAACTACGGCGTGTAATTCCGCATCATAGGTATTTATTTCTTTCCATGTTCCATCGCCACTTAAAAATTTAAGCTGATCGCCTGCAATAGGAACTGGAACTAATCCCGCAATACCGTCTTTGGTTTCTGTCGCTCCTTTCATTGAAGAATAAACCAACAAATCTTGGAGCGCATGATTTTCTCACTTCTTTGTTCCTTCGTTATATAAAAGAATATCATTATCCGCCAGATTTTCTTTAATGAGAATATCTTTTACCTCATTTATAGAAATATATCCATTGGTAGTGCTTGATTCTTTTTCTGAAGTTCCTGAAATTAATCTATTACCGAGATAGAGGAAACCATTATCCGCAGACGTAGGATTCGCTACGAAATATAGGGTATCTACATCTTTTTTTGTTAAATTGTTAAAATATGCTTGCGTACATCGCATAAACTTAACATAGCTTACCACTGTCCGTTCCTCCTTTACTCTATTCTATCTAAAAAACAACATTTGTATTTTTTTAACTCTTGCCCTAAATAATAAGGGAGAAGAAAATCTTCTCCCTTATATTAACTTTCTAAGGCCGCGAGTCTAGCTTCTAAATCATTTAATTTAGCAACCATCTCTGCAAAAGTATATTGTGTAGAGCCAGAAGCTCCGTACTTTTTACTCTCCATTGTGGTTACAGCATTATCTGTATATTTTTTAGCACCTGTAATTGTATCAGAGGCTTGTGTGTCTGAAGCAGTACCAATTAAATCAGTCTTAACTGTATTTGCGGCACCAGCTGCATCAAAATCTGTTGTTGCAGACAATGCAGCAGTTCCTAACGTTAATTTAGTACCACTAATGACACCACTATGATTAATAGTAACAGAAGTTACAACTTCTCTATTGGAACCTGCATCTGTTGCAATAGTTCCAGATGTTCCGAAAGTACCAGTAGTAGCAGAAATTACACCATTTGTTTCTTTAATTTTTGCAATAAAATCATCAGAAGATTCAGCTGCATCTAATGCGTTAATTGCAGTAGAAATTCTGCTATCAACAGTAGTTGTGCTATTGTTTAAAATATATGTTACTTTAGCAAGAGCAGTATTAATAGAATCTGTTGCCGTTGGCATTGCAGAAATACTTTCTACTTGTGCATATCCTGTTAAAGGTAATGTGCCAACATTAGCATCTGTCTTTGTAATAGTTCCAGAAGTTGAATCAAAGGCTAATGATGTAACGACATTTGCGCTCGTTGCAATATGTGCGCCATTAGCAAGCTGTCCTTTAGGGAATTGTACTGTATGAGAACTTGTTACAATACGATGACCCTGATTATCAAAGCTATAATCATCAATTACAAATGTTGATCCAAAAGTAGGAGTTTCTACATTGCTCTTCAACTGCGTTGTTGCTGTTGTTGGATTAACCTTATCATGGCTTATTGTTAATGTATGATCATTTACAGAAGTTGTAAGATAACTATCACCCACAACAATCAACTTATCTTGAGTATTACCAGCTTGAATGCTGCTATTACCCTCATCTTGAATAAACTTATAGCCATAAGGTAAAGTATATTCATGATTATGCTTTTCAATGATATGTCCAGCATTGTCAAAATCTCAATCTGGAATATTAATAATATTTGTGCCACTTCCCGCATTTAAATTTGTAGAAGTGTTATCGGAAACATTTATGTTATGAACTTCATGGCTAATCTGATAAGACTTTGTTCCTGAATTTGGAATTAATCTAATCCATTTATTGCCAGTATTTACAGTAAATGTATCTTTAGTATTTTCTGCAATTAAACTACCAGTTCCACTATAACTCTTGTCTATTGTAGAACCAGCTGTTAAATTATTCTTAGTAGAATCATAAACAGTTTCACTTTGCGCACCAATAGTAACAACCTTATAATTGAAAGGTAGAGTTACAGTTTCTGTATTCTGTCCAACAACATGTCCAGTAGCATCAATTAAAGGAGTATAGAGTTTTAACGTATCATCTGCGGAATGATTTAATCCAACGTTACCAGTAACAGTAGTATTTTCATTCTTGTTCGCATATGTATTCACAGGTTCTACTGGATTATACTGATGTTTAATTGTGAAATGTGGATTATCTTTATCATCATCTAATGTTAAATTAATCCAACGCTTATCTGTATTCGCAACAGTTCTAACATCTGAAGGTAATCCAAGGTTTGTAATAGTATCTGGCTGTATTGAATCCCAGCTTGCGCTATGGACACGACCATATTCATCTACTGTTACAAATTCACGAGGAGTTAATGTGTAGAATTTAGCGATTATATCATTGAGAGTATTAATTGTTCCTTGAACGGTGCTGCGATCGCGAGTTAATTCATCACCATCGCGCATCATATTGTTCTGTCGGAGAATCAATCCATTGAAAGTATTTTCATTATTTGCATAATGTTCAATAGGTTTTGCTCTTCAAGACTCTTCTCTGAATCCGATGGTTACAGTATCAGGAACTGGAACAACTTCTTCATTCCAGATAGAACCTGTCTTATAGATACCGCTAGTATCTGATTCAACATATCTTTGTTCTATCTGATAATAAGTCTTAGACGCATCTGGAGTTGTATCTTCAGTAAGAACAAACTCACCATTACCATTCTTTTCATAATAGGTTCCACTTTGATATACAATCTTATCAGAAGGAACTCTCAAGAATTTAATATCGTAATAATTAATATCTCTAGTATCTCTTGGGTATGTTCTGCTAAGAATTTCTTCTCTTCAGTTACCTTCAAGATCTTGGTAACGATATGCCTGTTCTCTATCTAAAGTAAAGAATCTAAAATGATTATTATCATTTACTTCTTCAAAATCATCTACTTGAGATTCTGGTGGAAGTGTTTCATACTCAATAGTATAATAACCATTATATCCGCCATTTAATGTATTTCTCCAAAGACCAGATTCTGTTAAAAGGTTTGCTCTAATTTCAGCAGCTCATTTATTACCGTCATTGTTTGGATGATAATAATATTTATTTGCTTCAAATTCTTTTAACTGAACATTGAGACCTTTTTCTTTAGCTTCTTGTACATCAAAGTGAATGCTAGAAGAAGAAGATTCTTTTCCAATGGTAGAGATAACCATCTTAGGAACTTTTTTGCCATTCTCTAACTTAAACGCATATCCTTCTGTAATAATTGTCCAGAAAGGAAGATAGTCAGAAACTTCTTGAGTTACGATATTACCATCTTCGTCTTTTTCTTCAGGAGTAGTAACACAGAGATATAAATAAGCCTGATATTGATCAAAATACTTATTTTCATTATTATTGTTTAATAATTCTAAGTAAGCATCAAGATTTGCTCTGGTAATTGTTCCAGGATTTTCTACATAAGCTGCTAATCTAGTATTAAGTTCTTGTAAATAAGATTCTCTCTTAAATAAGATATTTTCAACAGGAATTTTATCATGACCTTGTTCTACTAATTTATCAGCAGGATGATCCTCATCATTTAATCCAGCATAGATATAAAGATAAAGCTTGTTATCATCTTCTAATTCAATTTGCCAACGAGTTAAATTTGTTGGGAAATTAATAGGAATAACATCTGGAATTTCATCTCCAGCGACGTAAATTGTTTTACCTTCTTCAGAATCTGCGATATGAAGATATTCTTCAAAGGCTTGATTTCTAGGGAAGAATATGAATCTATTATCTTCTCCTATAACGTTTTTATCATCGTCATAAAGATTTATTTTTTCATTCCATTCATAGCTACTTGTAATTAACTCTGTATCTGGATGTTCAGGAACGAAATCTTCTGGTAAATCAAGGGCGCCTTTAAGAGAAGCATTTCTACAAAGAATTAATGTCTCATCTCTATTATCCCATCTGTAGAAACCACCAGAAGTATAAAGTACAAATCCTTGCTGTTGTTTTGAATTTGTAATCTTAATATATCTTGCATCAGGTCTTGTTGGAAGTGGCGCACTATCTAATGTATAAATTCTTTGTCCAGAAGAATTAGTATCTTCATAAGAGTAAATACCTGGCTCATATCCAACATTGTAAAGAATTAATGGTGTAGGGAATCTAAGAACCACTTCATCATTACTGTTCTTATATTCTCCTTTGAGGAATTGCGCCAATTCTTCTTGCGCTTCTTCAATGAGAACTGGATCAGTTTCTGAAGCAACCTTATTTTCAAGACGAGTCTTTTCGGCTTGAACGTTTGGATTGCTCAAAAAATAATCTTCATCATAAACCTGATAATAAACAGCACCTTCAACGTAATCATCTTCAGTCTTAGCTAAGATATAATCAAAGTAAGGAAGATTCATTACATCTTTAGTAAGGTTTGTTTCAGAATATCTAGGATATTCCATGCGTTCTGCTCTATAATATTTAGCAGTATTTAAATCAATGAATTTATCACCAGAGATAGGCTTGTACCAATGGCTTCCACTTCTCTCATAACCAGTAGTAGTAGAATGATTATAAGTATAAGTCTTATCCTTGTAATAATATCTTTGATCAGAAACGTCGTAGTAAATCTTTGTTGGATCTCAATCAGATAATTCTTCTGCGCGATGTTCCCAAAGTAAGTTTCTTTGTGAGCTATTAGTAAAATCAGCAATATAATCATCTGGTATTTTTACACTAGCATTTTCATCTTCAAGGCTAGTATATCTTACAATCATACCAGTTAAATCATGTAATGTATTAATACTACCTGCTACTGTATTTAAATCCTCTACATTGTAAAGAAGTCTATCTTGTAGCAAGTGTGTATGAATAGGATCAAAGTCACCGACAGTTCCAATATTAATATAATTATCATTAAAACTATTCTTTACTAATAAGGATGTCGTTGGACTAGTGTCCTTTAATTCCATTATTTCATCATAAGTTTTAGCTATTGGATTTCTAGCATTTCCAATATAGAAGCTAGAATCAAATAGCGCATTTGTGACTCCTCTTCTACCGTTGCGAGTGTTTCATCTAAATTCAGTATTTCTTACGTAAGTAGAAGTATCATCGTTCTTAACAAAGGCGCCAGTATTTACATGCCATAAACTACGACCCTTAATGTCTTCTTTAGCATTTGGACCATAAAGCATATTCCAGAAAGTGTTTGCCATATTACCAATAGATGGTAACATAATACTCATTTCATAAGTATCTGGTAAATTCTTTTTGAATAGATCACCTTCGGCAGTATGAACGTTATATTCTTGGTTACTCGTTCCAGTAGGCTTAATAGCGATAGTATCTCTTACTTCCCATTTTGGACGAGTTGATGTTCCAACATTTCTAGCAATACTCTTTAGTGCTTCTGAACCATAATCATGCTCAACTGATGTAAGCGCATCTGAAGCTTGATATGGATCAAAACCATCTTTATTAAAATAAATTGCTAATGGCATATCCTCGATATCTTCTGGAACAACATTGCCGAATTCATCCAATACTGGAGGATAATCTACAATTTGAGTTGTTCCGTCCGGTAAAGTCTTAACTCTTCTACCAATTCTAGCAACAGTACCATCGCTGAGTAAAGTATCAATTAAGAAAGCTCCACTAATATCAGAAGGATATCTCTTTTGATCTGTTGTATAATCAGAGTAAGAACTCTTTACTCTCATACCCCAAGTTGGCTGGATATGCATCTTATAATAAACATTTGAAATATCTGTACCAAAATGTGGCGCGATTGGAGTTTGCGTAGGCGCATCAACAGAAATATCTAATGTAGGAACTACTGAATTAAGTTCAGCAATCATTACATATTTATTGACAACCTGTCCCTTTGCATTTACGCCAGTTGTTTTCTGCCAAACGGTAGAATCCCAACCTCTACCAATCTTTCCATAAGCAACAGCATCTTCTGAATAGTTGCTATTGAAGAGAGTTGCATTATTCATATCAACCTGTTCGGAATAAGTGATAGAACTCTTTTCAAATGTTGCAACTGTTTTAATATAGTCAATTCCATTGCTTGACCATTCAATAGGTCTGCCGCCAGTGCAGTACCATATCTCAGGAATAAAGTAAGAATAAACCGCACCATCTTGTGTTATAATACTAGCTAATTCATTACTTTGATAATTCTCTAGTTCATATGCATCTGTAAATTTCAAGTTATCAGGAATTTCAGAAATACACTTTCTCTTTCCTAATAAAAGAACTAAATCTCCTGCGTGTAATCCTTCTCCACTGTCTTCGGAAAATTCATATACTGGAGTTGCATAAGAAGGACCTGTATGAAATTCATAACTTCCATCTGTTTGTATTATCATTCAAGCTGGACGCAAGTTAGAATTTGTTTTTTGCTCTAATAAATCTAAATTATAATTATAGTATTTCTCAAAGCCTTCTACAATATTTGCATATCGAAGAGGATCATTGGAAACATTAAATGAATCCGCAACTTCACTTGCCTGAGTTGCTAGTATGCTCTTTTTATCATAATCTACAAGAACATATCTTCCAACATAAACACCATCAATGGCCGCATTTGCGTCCATTTCTTTTCTATTGGCATAAATCTTATCAAAACTAAAACTAGATTTATTTATGTTGGTTATATTGCCATAGAAACCCATTAGTCTAAATCCTCCTCTCCATACAATACATCTACAATAAGGTAACTAGAGCCACTAGTTACGATGTCTTGTAAAGACTCTCGATGAAAACTTAAACCAGTGACTCTTGCACCATTTTTAATATCTAAATCGTAAATTCCAGAAGCTCCCATTACTATTGGATACACACTTCCATTTAAATAGAATTTTGTCCCAGGTGGAGCTTGTATGCCTAGTTCTGAAATTGGATAAACACTTTCAAATACTTCTCCAGATTCAAACATTTCTAAAATATTCTTTGAGGCAGAAGTTTCTGCAGGTGAATTGTTTGTACAATATGTATAATCATATTCACCTGTACTTTTGCGGACTGGAGCATTATACAATCGAAATTGTTTGATTTTTCTAGCCATTCCTCATTTTCCTCCTTAATATAGTCTCTTTGCGGTTTCATTTCCAGTTATAGACATACTAGAATTTAAACCTAATTGAATACTATATTTTGTCATTATATATTCACCTACAACTCCAGTATCTGGATCATTTACATAGATCAAGGTATTAGGAGTTAAGTAGTAAATAGGTATTGTACTCAATGTAATTGAGCTTATCGGATAAGCATAATTATACAAATATTCCTCTACTACATCCATGCAGTTTTTACCGCGCGAACTAATATGGAATAAATCATTTAATGCTGCTGGAATACTGATATAACAATATCCAGGTTTAGTTCAATTATCCTTTTGAACCGTTTCTCCCTCAACATCAAAAATTACATTGGGCGTTTCCCTAAAATAGATGGCTTTTATCTTATCATCATTTGTAGCTTTTGACCTCATTCCTATATTATGGACAGTGTATTTGTTCATCTCTCCCTTGGAATCAAGGAAATCAAATCAGAAATTTAACATTTCAGGATTATCTAAAATTTCAATATTTCAACCATCTGAATTATAAGTGAATTGACCTGGAGTTTCTAATCAACTTGGACTGGTTGAAGAAGGAACTGTATCTACATTATTATTTTTTAAAGATTTATAAATAACTCGTTCTCCATCTTCTTCAACGGCAGCTCTATCTCCTTTTTGGTAAGTAGTTCCTGCAGATCAGAGCGCCACATCTGTATCTAATTCAAAAGTTCCATCAGAATTATAATATCCCGTATGATTTTCTTTTTTATCATTAATAGTTTCTGGATTATATAGTTCTCTTCAATAAGCCACAACTCCTTGACTGAGATTCATTTCAAAATCTATATAATAGTTTTCATACCCAGTATATCCAGTAGGATATAATGATTCAATAGGAGTATTATTATAATATAAAATCTTATTATTATCTCTTAATGTAATTAAGAAATCATCTTCTCTATAATGTCTTCGATAGTCATTTGCCATTTGATAAATAACCTCTCTTCAATCGACAATATAGGTTTGATCTTTTGCATAATCAGAAATATCAATAGTGGTAATTCCACCATCTTCATAAGAATAATCCAATTCTCCCGGGAAGGTAGGTCTATAAATATAAACCTTGGTATTTTCATAAATACCAGAAGTCGTTCTCATTGGGACTGAAATGCCATGTTCCTTATCTAAATAATATTTAACTTTTCCGTCTTCATCTAATACTTCATAATTAGGAATAAATTGGAAATAAGAGTGAGAACAGTTAGAGCCATGACTAGTTCAAGATCCATCTTCTTGCTGGATAACCATCTGTAAAGTTCCACCTCAATCATAGTCTGGATCCACTCCTAAATAAGAAGCAACTTCACTATAGGTTGGTAATGGATATTTTGTTTCATCTGATTTATAAAACATTAAGTAATTTTTAGGATAATACTCTTCTAGCTCCGCTTGCGTCATTCTATCTGGATTTTTTCCATCTTGCAATGCCGCAATTAAGCCATAATATTTTGCCCAGTCTTGTACATCTCACCAAGTTTCTGGTAATCCATTTTCATTTGGAGTTTTAGTGTAAGAATATTTTTCATAAGAATCAACATTTCCGCCTTCTTCTCCTTTAAATTCTTGCGCTAAAACTTCCATACGTCTTTGTCTATAACCCAAACCTTCTTCAGTTCAGTACCATGCGCCAGGTTTAGTTATTATGCCATTTTCATCAACAGTATCAAATGTTCTATAACCATAAGGTTTTTTATCTATCGCATAGCGCATGTGAATTGGAATTGTAACATTTCCATTCTGTCGCGCGCCTCAAATAGAATAATCATTTTTTAACTGAGGTAAATTTGGATTATTTTGGATAGAAGATACTAGTGTATTGCTATCAAAAGTATAACTATATTTTGTATTAAACATACTACTATCTGCCCATACTTCTGGAGAGATAGAGTGTTCATTAATTATATTATTATAAGAAACATCTAAGAATGTTCTCTTCTTTTGGAAAATGAAACGTCCATCTTCATCGAAAAAATATTCAAAATTTCCAAGCATTTTTACTAGCTTATCTAGAACTGAAGTAACAGTGTCTCCAGGAGAAGCTATTAAATCATATGGATAAACAATGTCACAGATTCTATAACCGCAAACATTTAATCCATTATCTCTAGTAATCTTAGCAACAGTATATTCATTATATACTTTAACTTGAACTTCATTTCCTTCATCATCATAGGCTGTTTCATAATAGAAATCATCTGGAAATGCAATTCTAGTTCTATAATAATTAACTGACTCGGTTACTGCGCCGCTTGGATCTAACTCCTCAATGAGCCTTTCATACGAATATTTTGGTGGATGCTCGGCCATTGCGCCCTCGGCGGTCGCAGTCTCCGTGATCCAATCAGAATCTAGCTCACTAATTTTTATAGCAACTTGTTTAGAAACAGAATTATTGTTCTCATCTGTCTCTACTTTAGTTCGAGTAGATGCCCATCCAAGAGAAACAGGCTTATCGTCAATTCAATCGACGATTTTCACCATACACTCCATATTTTCATCAAGCGTCATATTGGATACTTCTCTTGAATCCGTTCCGCTATTAGTTACTTTAATGATATAATATAAAGGAGTAGTTCCTTCATATTCTAATAACTCAATACCATAGTCATCTAGGTCATTAACTATAATATTCTGTCATTTCTCTTGCGCGAATTGATGGACTGCTTGGAGAACAATATCTTTAATAGGTATTTGTGTGTTTTTAATAATTGCATAACCAGAAGCATCATAAGCAGTTTTTCCTTCTTCATCAAGGACATTTTCATCCATAGTTCCGAAATCTCATGATGCTGGGATAACACCGCCCATATCTCCATTCAATAAAGACATTTTATCTTTACCCTGAATAGATACAGTATATTTATTTACACCCGCAGCGCAATTGAAAGAAGATATGAGGAAGATACCCTGATTAAATCAGATAATATCAGGGTATCTGTATAACTCCTCTATATGTTCTAAGCGATAACGTAAATCTACCGTAGACTCGCCTTTGGCCATAGCCGCATCTATACTATTTTGTAATTCTACCTTTTTCTTAATTATATATTGATCATTAATTTGATTCTCTAAACCAACATATAATCTAAACTTAGTTTTTAATCCTCAGTAGAAATCATTAATATTTACTTCATCACTCAAAAGAGTTAGAGAGCATGTTCTTCTAACTGCTGAGTTTCCATCAATATTTATACTTCCAGCAGAAACTTTTCCACTTATCTCTTCTAATGGATATTCATTAAAATCCAATGAAACAATTTTTGCCCAAGTATGATGATGATGATATAAATCTAATTCATGAAGAAAATCTTCATCTAACAATGGATTTCTCATATGCTCTCCTTTCTCTCTTATTGATTCAACGCATTAGAAACTTCTTCTGATTTCTGAGTAACCCATTCATCTATTGCCTTCTTTAATGCGGTAAGATATAGAATATAAGCCTCTTTTTCTGCATCTAAAGCATTTAAATATTTAATACTATAATCATCTACTATTCCTTGATCAGTAGAAATATCTTTATTATATTGATCAGGATTTGATGTATATTTATATATATTGTTCTTATCCTTAGCAAAAGGATAATAATAATGAACATTATCAAGCAAGCCTTTTTGAGTAGATCAGTTCTCTTTTAAAGTAACTACCTCTTTTTCTATCTTCTCTAACTCATAAGTCTTTGTTGCTTGTCTGAAGAATATTTCACCATAAACGCCATTACCTACGTCGATTGTGGTGATTGAAGCATCTAGATCATCTAATGAATAATTTTCAATCTCTCTTAAATCAATTCTACTGCCATCAAAACGAATAATTGGTTCATATAAATAATCATCTCCAATAGCATGAATCTTACCGCTTCAAGCATCTAGCACATAAATTTTTGGTTGCTCTAATCAAATTTTATTTAAATTATTTAATGCTTCCAAATATTCATCATATGTTATTGTAGAATTTTCTTTAATATATTCTGAATATCACTTATCTTTTGAATTCTGAATAGAAGTATATAAACCACTTAATCTAGTGATAAGCTCTTCAGCATTTCTCTGATTTATAATAGCGTCTATAAAATACTTCTCAAAGAGATGTGATGCTACATGCGCGCCAACCTCTTCTGTTACATCTACATTAGGGAATAACTCGTCATGCACTTGTTCGTCTGAAACTGCAAAATATGAAGAAATACCTTTATCGGGGTGATTCTCTAACTCATACATTAAATCAGATAAATTATTTACAACCCACTTTAACTGATTATTATTTATATTAGATAAATCTACCACTCCAGAAGGGAATAAGATAGAGAATTCTGTTTTATTACTATCAGCTCTTCGTCTAATATTATTAGTTCAAAAATCTTCAATCTTCTTTGCTAAAGTTTCGTCATTCAAATGCATTACAGCCCAGGTTCTTGTGCGAATATTTTTGTTATTAGAATCCCATAGTTGCTTAGAATTTTTATAAATAAGTTTTTCTTCATCTGTACCTATCTGCGTTCCATAGCTTAAAGAGAAGTCTTTTCAAGGATGATTTATCTTGTACTTATCATCTTGCTGTTCCCAGTCTAAATGTGTTCGAATGCCATAGTTCAAAATAGCAACAGCTTCAGCATCTCTAATTTCACCATATCTAATAATAGTATCTAATGAATTAGCTTGTTGATGTAACTTAAGTCATATCTTATTATTGCTTACTGTAAAATTACTATAAGCAGAAGTGTGTATATGATCATAATAATTCTGATTTCCGATAACAGGAGAAGCTATTACGTACAAAGCAAATGGTGATTGTTTCATAGATTCTTCGTCATTGAAAACTCTAGATTCATCAAAATTATTGTCCCAATAAAGTTTCAAATCTTCTCTAACCGTTCTATATTGTTGATCTACATTACGATTTTCAAAGATATTATCATAAATAGGATTATCTCATTCTTCTTTAGAGTAAAGATAACCAACTGGACGCTTATGATAATTTGACATACAAATCTTAGTCATTTCTTCACGCACATTTTCAGTAACGCCATTATCGGGAGAAATAGCAGATTTAACGATATCTTTAATTGGGCCAACAATCTGTCTATAAGAACCAATATCTGTTTGCACTGCTTCTATAGAATCAAAATTATTTCTAACAGGAACATCATATTGATAAATAATGGTTCCACCTCCTGACTGCAACGTTCCGCAATAAGTAGAATCAGTTGCCATAGATCATTTATCTCACCAGTATTTATCAGTATATACAGGGTTACCATTATTATCATAATATACTCCTTCTCCAGTAGGATAAGGAATATTCTTTAATTCACTAACTACTTTATTTACAGCATTTTCAATTTCATCATAAGGTGTTTTATCCATTAGAATTCGATATAATTGATCTCATACTAAATTTACTGCATCTCTAGCAGTTGAATAAACAGCCGGCAAACGATATGCATTACTTGTTTCAGTGGATCCATCTGGTTTTATATTTGTCCATGGAACTGCCATTTTTAAAGTAGCTTCTTGCAAATAAGTCTTTACATTATTCCAATTGTTTCAAAGGACTAAACTATCAGAAGGTTCTATGAATTTATATTCTAAGCTGAATTCACTATAAGGAGGTTCTGCTAAAATTGCATTATTATCAGCAATTTGCTGCAAATAATTAGCTTTATCTTCCTCATAATGTTCAATAATATTTTCATATGTTTCAATCTTTTCCGCATACTCATCAATAGATTTTTGAGTATTAACAAGAATATCTTCAATATTAACAATACTATTGCGCAATCCCTTAATATCTCTCTCTAAATCAGATTTATTCTTTTGTAATTCTTTAAGCTCGCTCTCTAAAACACTTAAATCACTACTATCTGCTGCAGTTGCCTCTTCAATCGCTGTTTCTTTTTCTTCAATAGATTCTTGTACAGCAGTTAAACGAGTTTCTAATGCGGTAACATCAGCAGTAATTTCTTCTTTTTGAGCAACTCGTTCTTCTAATATTTTCTCAAAACTCTTCTTTTTCTTTTTAACCGCATCAATATTTTTTACCGCAGATTCATAACTCTTTTCTAATTCAGAGAGTTGTAATCTGACTGTCTGAAGAGAAACAAAAGTATTTCAATCAACAAATTCGCTCATTCTTGCGGTTAAACGAGGTGATTCTCACCATTCAGTAATATTATTAATAAAGACTTTGTTTCAAGTATGATCTTGAATTTCTTGTTCTAATTTTTCTTTCCAAGTAATTCCTTCTTCATACTCATCCTCTTCTCATAAGACATTAAATCTTTCATCAGAAATATCTTCTCCATATCTCTGATAAAACTCTTCTTTAAGAGAAGTTTCTCTATCCTTAGCATATTCTTTTTCTCAAGCTTGCTTCCATTCATCTTGAGTTGTTAAAGTAAAATTATCTGCTCAATTTGGATTTTCTTTAGTGTAAGCAGCAATAACATCTTCTGGCAATTTCTTGACGATTTCTTCTTTAAAATTATTTAAAACATTTCTCTTAGAAGGATCTTTTTGCGCATTCCATAGATAATAAACTAACATTCCTATAACATCACTTTTTGCCAAAGGAGAATTATTTAAGACCTGTCATGTATTATCATTATCTAATCAATTTGATGTCGCGCCAGTATTTGGATCAATGTAATTATTTGCTTCATACAAAGTTCCAATAATTTTATTAACCCAAGAATCCATTACTGTTTGTTTGTCGATACCATTATCAAGCTGATTAACTAAATCTTTTGTAAAATCTCTAATATCTTCATAAACAGCATAATTATCTTCACCAAGAGCTTCTTTGATTCTAGATTCTTTCAAATCTTGATAACGAAGATAATCTTGATAACTTATTCAAGTCTGACTATCATTTAATAAATAAATGCCATAGACTCTTCTAATATCATTTGCAAAATATGCGCCAGTAGAGCCAATTGTGATTTCTTCATAATCGTCTGAATCAAAATCACCAGTAAAATCAAATACTAATCTAATTCTAGTTCCAGGTAAGAAATCTGTGAATTTTAAATTCTTAGTATATACATCTTGAATATCAGCTTCAAGAAGATTCTTAGAAGCCTTTCCGCCATTTACGCCAGTTTCAAAATCCAATCCAGAAGGACTAAGTATATTATTCTTAGCGAAATCTTCTAAACGCTTTTCTCTCCAAGTTGTAACATATGCTTTTTGTTCTTCATTATCTGCGCTAGATGTATCATCAATAATCTCAAAATCTACAAGATTTCTATATGTGTAATCTGCGCACTCATAAGCAGTTCCACTATAATTGTGCAACATGCGGCCAAGGCCGTTTTCTGGAGTTAAAGAGTTATCCATTAAGCGCACAATATAGTTACCTTCATTAGGAGATCTAAATAATTTAACTTTTCCGTTATTTACCCAGTCAAGAACCTTTAGTTTAAACAAACGTTCTGATGCGATATTTTCAGAAATTAAATCAGTATCTTTTTGAACGGTTGGACGAATAAACTTATCATACTCAACATCATGACGTTCTCCTTCTTTATCTTCTCTTAAAATACTATTATAAGAAGTAAAGTATTCATTGTCATCACTTAACATTGAAATCAATCCAGAGATTGGGAATGTTTTATATCCAACTTTTGCGTTACGGAAGAAAAAAGGATACTTACTACCAATAGTTTCACTTCTGGATTCAGATAACTGAGTCTTAAAATTAGAAACTTGCGGATTAAAACGAAGCTTCAATTGACGTTCTCCATCAAATAGGAACATATCTTCAAAATCCGCATATATGGAATTAGACTTTTTTCTTCCAGAATAAATTTTATTCTCGTTATATTGTTGTAAAGAGTATGTATATGTTTTACCATGCTCAATAGTAAAATCTCTAAAAATAGTTTTAGTAGGAGATTCGTATTTAAGCGCAAACTTATATAACTTCTCTCATACTCCTGGATTTACAGAATCTTCTCTTGATAATAAGAAAGTTCCATTACCCTTTTCTTCTACTCCATTTTCATCAACATAACCTTTAATACTAACATCTACAAAACCTTCGTTATAATTTAAATCAACAAGCAAATCTCCTTTAAGTTCCATCGCTAAAGATTTCTGCTGTGTCATTAAATATGCTGGACTAGAGATTTCGCATCCATTAGTAGTAGTTACAATATATCGTATTTTATATATCTCACCAAAATTCAAATCTCTATTAAATTCAAAGCTATCAACAGATTCATATGAATTTGGATTATTTTCTATATTATGTAGAACATCACCAGTATCTTCTATAACATTATTCGCAATATCTGTTATGATAAAACGACTAGAATATACTTTTTCAGTAATATCTCCATCCTTAGCCTGCATGAATACTCCTAAAAACTCTGGAGCATTATTATTAACTACATTTGGAGGTTCAAAACCTTTAATCGTTACACTTGGTAAAGATGTGCATTTTGTTACTCCAACAGTTGAGAAATAACCAACAACGTCATTTCTGTCCCTATAAGCTAATTGGATTTTGTAAAACTGTCCTACTTTAATATCGGTTCATTTATCACCTATGGCAAAATTTTTAACAGTAAATTTTAATTCTGTAATTGCTTTATTTTCTCATCCACAATCTTCATCTTTTGTATTAAAATCAGCAATAAATAAATCATTTTGAACAGTTTTTACTTTGACAGAAATACTTCCAAAATCATCAATACTTACCGCCTTATTATGCGCAAAAGGGATGGTTAAAACACCATCCCCACTCGCATCAAGGCAGAAAGCTGGCAATGTTCCTTCTAAATATGGAGGGTATAACTTTGCCATATCTTTCTCCTCCTTCTCTTACTTATTTTCAACAACTTCTGGCTCAACTACAGCAGGAGCTGGTTCAGGCATGTTCTTAACTTCTGTAATTACATTTTGTAAAGCCTGAAGCACGTTAGCCATTGTAATTGTATCATTACCTTTTGTACTAATTGTCATTAGTGCTTCCAGAATATTCTGAAGCATCTGTGTTTGTTCCTTCATTCTCCATTTCCTCCTTGCTTAATTGTGGTTCAGGTACATTAAATATTTGAGTTTCTTCTGTAATATTATCTTTTCTAGATTCTTTATAAGCATATTCAAGATACATTTTTTCCAATTCATTAAGAGTATCTTTTACAATAAAATAAGCTGTACCAACAGGTAAACCACAATTATTAATTAAATTCATTAATTGTTGATGAAAATATTTTATAGTTGCATTATTCATTAAAAATGTCCTCCGCCACTACTGTGCGAAAAAGCTGAATTTACATAGCTGTGCATTTCAGATTCTGTTACATATTCATCATGATCATGATCAGCATCAGCCTTCTCATTAATATGCTCTTGGAGTATTCTAAAGTTATTTTCAATATCTTCTCTAGTCATAACATGAATGCTATCTCCAGAACTATACTGTACATCTTTTGCAGTTGCTTTCTGAACAATAGTATCTGTTGCTCCAACTGCTCCTAAAACATGAGCTTTACTTCTTGTAAAAGTAAGTTTTATTCCTTTTATAAAAGAAAATTCTCTTTTATATGTAGTAATATAATCATTACTTATAGTTACTCATGTTGCATTTGCTGAACCTGTTTCAAACTCTGCGCTTACCCCTGTTAAAAAAGTTAATTCTCCTGGAGGATAACGCGTTTGACCTATATAGACAGCATCTGTTAAATGAATAGAATTAGCATAAATATCGCCACCAAGTGTTAATTGAGAACCATTTCAATTAATACCTTGTCATCCAGAAGGACTGCCTAAATCAAATGTACTTTGATCACTAATTGCTACATTTTTGAAATAAGCACTTCCATCAGCGTTAATTCCTCACGTAGGGCCATATAAACTACCATTAGAATTTAAACTAACTTCTCCACCTGATAAACTACTAGAATTAATAGTTCAACCACCAATTGTACCACCGTTTCTATTTACAGTAAATACATCTCCAAAATTAATAGATGAATTTTCATCACCAGTAATATTAAGAGTACCTGTTGCAGTCAAATAAGATGTTCCATTGCCATAGATACCCATTTTTATATAATCGTTGCCTGAACCAAAATTAATTTCAGAACCAAGAGCACCATTAATAGTAAGTTTTCCTTTGCTATCAAAAATTCCTTGCCTTAAATCAATCTTTAATCCAGTATTTCTAGATTCATCATAATCCGCAGTTTGTAAATAGAAATTACTTTGATCTATTTGCATTAAAGAAATTCTATCATAAGAAGGATTATTAGTTTGTGAGCTACTGACAGTACCCCTATTATTAGTAGTATAATATCTAGGTACCTCTATCTTAAAATAAGGTTTGCTAATAGTTCCAGCAGTATCTAAATGAATATTTGTACTAACATCGCCAACTCCGGTATTAGAAGTTTCATACCTGTTCTTATCTTTATTATAAGTATAAGTAACACCTCGTCCTCACATATCAATAGATCCATCATCAAGATCTATCCTAGTTCCAGAACGATTGACCGCGTTCTCTGATGCGCTATAATTACCACTTTGAATCCAACCCTTTTCTCCGTTAAATTCAATTCTACCAGTTCCAGATTTACCTATAAATCCAGTACCATCAGTCTGGAATCCAAATGATTGCGCACCTGTATTATATCCAAATAATCCAGATATTGGTGTATATGCTTCTCGTAGGCCATCTTTCTTTCGAATATCTCCCATAATAATTCCAGTAAAAGAATTATTCTGCTCTTTATGACCTGCGCTAATAGTAGCAGCCATAATCTGGTTGTTATCGCTATCTACTAATAATTTACCATTCCATCTATTAAGAGCTGGAATTTGATATTTATTTTGTAAAATTAATAATGGAACTGTATATACTAGACTTGTTCCATCATAACAATCAATAGCTAACTTGCTTGCTTTCTTAGAAAATTGACTTTCATAAGCAATATTTGAAAAGAAAATAGAAGTTGGCTCTAATTCTCATTCTGCTGTAAAAGATGGATAATATTGTGCGTTAGCTGTAGAAGGAGTTATTTCTACTCCATTCGCTCTTATTACCAAACGCTGTACTCCAGTTCTATTTTTTAAAGCGTATTTTGGAGAATTAGTACCATTATCTATTGCTCCATCATCGTCATAAAAAATAATACCAGAACCATTTAAATAATATTTTTGTTGCGTCTTTACTGGAATTTGTAAAAATTGCGTGAATAAAATATTATCTAAATTATATATTCTATTATTGTAAGTAGATGTTGCGTTAGATTTCAAAGACGCTTGTAATACTATATATTTTAAATCTTCTACAATAGATGTATAATTATTTTTAACTCTAATAGCTACTTGTGTATATAAACCTTGTGTATTTCTTTTTCCTTGAATATCTAATGCATTTCCAACATTTGATGTATAAAAACCATCTTCTTTATGCTCTACCCATAATTTAATTATATCGTTTTTTTGTTGATCTGTCAAATTTATTTGCTTGCAGTCTGCGTCGAATAAATCAAAGTTAATTAAACGCCAATACTGCTCACCAATAGTTAATGCTGAATCAGCTGGACCTTTTTCTTCCCAATTATTATTAATATCAACCAGCTTACCAAAACCAAGAGTAAATGTATAATCTGTTCCATTCGTACCTTTATGGCTAAACAACATTGTCGTTGTACCAGTATATATTTGCTGGTTCTTAATTAAATGACACGTTACAGTATTACTTATTGCGCTTTGAACGAAATATTCTTTTATTTGATAATGAAGTTTAGCATAAATTTTTACATTATTACTATTATAACAATCTAATTTAATATAATAATAATTTACTGGATCATAATTAATATAATATTTCTTGGCTAATTCTTTACCTTCAGCCTCTCCTAAAATATATCGAGTAGTTACTCCATCAACATTTTCAGGAGAATCTTTGGTTGCTTTAAGATTGACATAACCAGCAGGATCAATCATTGTATTGGTCTTTGGAACTTCTCATATAATACTTTCATTTCCATTAAGATAACTTTTTCCACTATATTTAGAAACGAAATCCATCGCTAAAGTACGTTCTTCGCTACTATCAGAATTATCTAATATTTTTCCAGTTTGACCATCATACAAAGGATATTGTCCATTAGATTCATCGTCATATGTAATCTTTACACCTATTGCCGCATCCTGTGTATTAGGATCAGGTACTGCGGTCAAATTAATAAATGTAATAATATTAGAAACTATTTTTCTATAATGATCACTTTCTTTAATAATATTTCCATTATTATCTCTTGGACCATATTCTACAATACATTTTATTGAAAAATCATTGCGCTTGAGTTCTTCCTCTGGAGTAAAATCTACTTTTAAAGTATTTACTGCAATAGGAACTCAATGATCGCCACCATCTTCACTGCTTGCCGCAGGAGATAAAGCCTCCTTGGCATTACGAGTAATAGTTCTATCAACAATATCTTCTCCACTTGGAGTGAGATAATATTGTTGAGTTTCCATATTGTAAAAATAATCTTTAGATGGATTAAGATTTAATTCATTAATTAAATCATACATCTCATCTCTAGTAATAGCATCTGGATGATATTCATATGCTTGACCAGAAGCATCTCTAATTGCGGCATAGTGCTGTTCAAGAGCACGTTGTTCGATAGTTTCTAAGGTTTCTTCACCAACGATTCTATCGTATTCTTGCTTTCATACGTCTAAGAATGCATCACGCGCACTCATAGAAGATTTATATTTTTCTAATAATTCATATAACGCATCATTTTCCGCAGCCGCTGCTGCTTCTTCAGCTCTAAAGTCCGCTAAGGTATGAAGAGAGTCTTTATACCACGTTATCTTTGGATATAAATTTACATCTGTTTCACTGGAAATTTTAGATGTAGCACTTGTTACTTCTACTAATTTACCAGGTTCATCTTCATCCTCTGCATTGTCATAATCGAGATGTCTTCATTTTAATTGAATGCGCTTTTCATTAAGTTGTTCATTCAATTGCGCGGAATCATAATATTGACCATTTGTGGTATAAATTTTAACTTCATCAATAACATCTTCTGGAAGATCATCGCCAAATTCAATAGAAAGATTTCTCAATAAGATATTCTTTAATTTATTGATATTGTATTTAGTATCAATATGACCATCGGAATTAATAAAATTACCATCTTGATAGAACATAATACCAATTCGATGTATTTTTGTTCCAGCTTCAATGTCATTATCAATCTCAAATAAAGCCTCTTGTTTATAGTAAGTATTGAAATTATAAACCGCACCAACCATATCTCTGGTACTTAATCTATATGTAGAAACTTTATAAACTTTTTCAGATTCTCTGTTTTCTTGGTTATAAGAATACTGAATAAAAATCTGTATTCCATAATCTCCTTTTATTACGTGATATGCACTAAGCAAAGTTTTGAAATCAACAGAAACTCCCATATATTTGAAGTTCTTTTCATTAATATCTTTACACTCTTGGAGATTCTTAGATTGATATAAAAATACATATTCAGGTCCTTGTGAATTTTTTTGTAAATTAAAATTTGCAACAAGTCCTGTTCCTTCCGTATTATTATAATTTAATTGATTTGTAGCTCCATTGGATTGCAATAGAGAAGTTCAAAAGTCATCGCTTTGATCAATTTTTCATTCTTCTTTTTCTAAGAAATTTCCTAATTTTTCATCAGGTGCATATTTCTGTAAAGGCGAAACGTATGTAAGTCCTTTTCCATCTTTGTCACGCAACATTCCAACAATATACTTTTCTTGCGAAGTGTCATTGTTTGGTATTGTAACATAGACAGTTGATCCCTTTCTATAATTGGTTTTTTCAGACTTCGCCATATATCTTACTGAACCATTATAGACTGGGTAAAACCCATTGGCATCTTGTTCGCCAACAATAGTAGCTGTTTCTGTTTTATTAAATGCTAGTCCTTGAACCGCATTTTTAGTATGAACAGATATAGCTTCATTAATCGCATCAAGATACTTTTGAGTTAAGTTTAAATCATCAGCCATACCATTCTCCTCCTTTTTCTCCTATATCTCTTTTATTATAAAAAAAACGTCGGCTTTATGACAAGTAATTGGCCAAAAAAGAAAAGGGTTCCCATAAGGGAACCCTTAAAATTATTTACGATTAACATATTGAGCAGCAGAATTAACAAGATTATTCAATGCTGTTTCAATTTCTGTATGAGATTGTACATTAGGGAAATTAGCTTCAATATGAACATTTTGATCCATACTTCCAGCACCTGCCAATGCGAGAGAACTAGAATTCGTAATGGCACTAGCAATATCATTTAATGCATTACGGCCAAAATTACTTACCATATTACGGACACTATCTACCACATTAAGAATATTAGAAGTATCTTCTTTGTTAAGAACCAATTCTTTCTCATGAAGCATAGCTATTTTTCCTTCTGGACCTCAAGCTCCAGTATATCCACCAGTTTTCATGGTATCTCCACTATGTTTCTTCCATCAATCATCTCCGACAATTCTTTGACCACCAGTTTTATTATCTCTAATCATAGAAGTGCCAAAAACTCCGCTTGGATCATCATATAAATAGGTATAACGAGGAGTGGTTTGAGTGTTACCTCCTCCGCCACCTCCTCCTCCACCACCGGAGCCGGAGCCACCACCCCCTCCGCCGCCTCCTCCTCCGAGGGCAGCAGCTGCTTGAGCCTGAGCAGCAGCTTGACAAGCAGCAACGGTAGCTTGAGCTTGACGCTGAACTTCTTGCAATCTTTGTAATAGTGTATATAAAGCACTTACTGTTTGTTGAATTTGAGTACGCATGTTGTTCATTACTGTACTTCATGCAGTATCAAGATTCCATGCAGTAGTCATAACATCACCCATATCGGTTCGCATTTGTCCAGCCATTGTGGTAACATTATCTTTAGTTGTTTGGCTTTGACTAGCAATATTACTCATTTTTTCAACAGCTTTATTTCCATATTTTTCAATATCTTCTCCAGCTTTTTCAAATGTTTTTGCGGTATTGGTTTGATATTTATCTACAGCCTTATTTCCTTCTTGAGTAGTTTTCTCTACTGTCTTTTGCCATTGAGTTGCATAATCATTAGCATTTTGATATTGAGGACGTAATCTTCCAACAATAGTTTCTTTAAATTTAGTTATAAAATCATTTTGATTAGCAAGTTTCTTTCCCGTGAGAGCTTCAAAGTCTTTCCAGTCTTCATCTCTCAAACGAGCCATCTCACCCATATCCATTTCTTGTTCAGCTACTAAAAAATCCATTTTTAAATTATAATCATCTACTAAAGCTTCAACAGCTTCTTCTAATGCAGCTGAATCATCTTTATATCTTTCACAAAGGTCATAATAATCACTCCAGAATTGCTCTGTCATGTCTAACATTTGACCTTGAATATCTTCCATATATTGACGCTCATAATCTAGAACTTCATAGAATTTATCTTGAAAATTACCTTCAGCATCATCAATTTTGTCTTGATCTGCTGTATAAGTATAACTGAAATTACCTTCATTATCACGAGTCATACGAACTGCACTCTTAGCATTTTGCGCATCCAAGAGTTCAGCTTCAGCTTGTAATAATGCTACTCTACGTGCATATATTTCAGCTTGTGCTTCTGAAATATCAACACCATCGCGCATAGACGCATTCATTTCATCCAAGAGGTCATTCATCTTAGATTTCATCATTGTACTATTAGTATTTTCAAGACTCTTACGAAGTTCATCAGAAGATTTATTTAACTCATGATATTTCTCATAATCATCAAGATATAAATGATCTACTTCTTGCTTTCGCGCAAACTGCTCTTGAAGAAGTGTTAAATCACCCATTGCATTATTATAATCTTTTCCAAGATTATCCATTGTTTCTTCAAACGCATCTTGGACTTTCTTTAAAGTATCTTCTCATGCTGAGTAATAATTCTGATGTGCATTATTATAGTCATCCTCAAACTGTTCGTAACTCTTTCTTCATTGCTCACGAACTTCTTCTGTTTGAGCATTTTCCATATAATACTTAGCTTCTTCCATAGATGCCTTACGAGCTTCCATGATAGCTTTCCAAGATTCTACTTGCGCTCAGTTATTTTCAATCTGAGATTGATTCATCTTGTCAATATCTTGTGTTGAAAGACCTAGCATTTTACGTCCTGTAAGATCAATAATATTTTTTATGCTTTCCATTTCTTTAGCATAATTTTCTAATCTATTAGTTTCTCTTTCAAGACGTTCATTTCACTTATCTCATGTATCATTAACCGCTTCATGTGCTGCCTTCCATTTATCACGAATACCGTCAATGGCCTCCATGAGAGTGTCGCAATAATCAAGAAGCGCATTAGCCTCATCTTCAGTTAATTGAGATTCAAAATTTAAACGATGCATTGCATCAGTTAATTGATCTGTTAATGCTACTGGATCAGCATTATCAAAATCAAAGTTAATACCATGCAATCCAAAGATACCTTGAATACCCTTTTTAGCTCACTCAATAGTATCGGCATATTCGTTCATTTGTTGAGCAAGATTTGCGATTTTATCAACACCCCTGTCAGCAGTATCACCAATATTTTCTAAAAGCCAATCAAGATATTTAAGTTCTCTTTCGTTTCAATTAATTTCAAATTCTACTTCAAAAGTAATTTTCTTTAAACGCATATCAAATAATGCTCATACTTGATCTATACGTTTATCTACTTGCTCTTGAAGTAAGTTAAAAGTATCTTCATACTGCTTTAAAATCTTTTGATTTTCATCATAAGTTTCTTTTGCAGCATCAAGTTGTTTCTTTGCGCCTTCAAGAGCTTCATTATCGCCCTCTTCTTGCGCGCTTCCATTAAATACATCTACTGCTCCATTATAAGCTCCAATAGCGGCATTATAAGAATCGGTTATATTTGCAAGAACTTGCTCATAATTAGTAAGCATTCCATTCTCATCAAATTCTGCACCCATTCCAATACCACGTAAGTTAGCTTGGTCAATAGCTGCATATTTTTTAATTTCTGCTATATATTCATCAGTAAGCTTAATTTGATCCTCAAGTTTTTCGATTTCCATATCCATGTACTTGAGTTTAGCCTTACCATATATTCTATCTTCAGTTTTTCCTAAACGGGTTAATGACTTATTTAAATCGTCAATACGTTCTTTTATATCATGATAACGATCTTCATTCTTGACAGTTTTGGTATGTTCTTTAGTGGTTTTTTTCTTAGAACCACCTCCGCCTCCGCCACCACTGCCTTTTCCGCTAGATGCAGGAATACCTCCGCCACCGTGACTGGATTGTTTAAATTTAACATTACCACCTACTGATTTATGAAGAGTACCAGGTTTAACTTTTAATGCAGTAACAGTTTCTACACTTTCAGAAGGAGTATTTTTCTTACGAGGTGTTACCGTAAAACCACCAGAAACATATTCTGTTTGAGTTTTAGGTCCAAACTTACCTTGTAAACCTTCATATGTTGGCATCGTAACAGCAACCGGTTCGTCTGCTTGAACATCAAGATCTACTGTTTCTGTTTTAGCAGGTTTCTTTTCTGTAACTTCTTCTAACTCTGCATCATAACCAAGTTCTGCTAGCATCCTATTAGCAGCATCTACATTATTTCCTACTAAAGCTAAAATATTGTTTAAAGACGCTTCTAAAGCATCACTTCTAATATTTTCTCCAGCTTGAATTGGACGACCTAATTCTTGTTCAACTGCATCCATTGCAGAAGCAACTGCTCCTAACAAATTATCAATTTGAGCTGCTGATTGTCCAAAATTATTTGCTAAATCATCTCTAGCAGCAGCATCTAATAATCTATTATAAGCCTCTTCATTGCCTTCAATGGCAAGCTTCATATCATTAAGATGTTCTGTACTTGATAAAAATTCTGTTGATAAAGCAGAACCATCTATATCCATAACGTTTCCATATGCTTTGGCAAGATCTTTAAAAGCCATGGCTGCACGCTGTCCGCCTGCAGCTAAAGCTTCACTTCAATCTTTATAATTTTCAGTGACATCTTGGATAGCATCATCAAAACGCATAATAGCATAAGCTATTTTTTCAGTTTCTGCTCGGCAATCAGCTAGATGATCACTTAAATCATCTATTTCATCAGAATAATCTTGTAAATAATCTGCGAACTGTTGAACTTCTTCTAATAAATCTTCATCTTTAATGCTACTTTTTAATTGAGTAAAATCATCAGCATTTACATTTACATCTATGTTATGCTCATGACCTATTTTATCTAAAGATTCTTGAAGACCTGCTCACCCACCTACACTTGCTAAATCTTCATCGGATAAAGACATAACAAACTCAATTTGTTTTTGAGCCATTTCTTCATCATCGCTAAAAGTAAGTGATCCATCAGTTCCTAAAACAGAACTAGCTTTATCTACCGCTGATTGTGCAGAATCAACCATGGCATCATGAATTTTTTGCGCAACATCAATTCCTTCATTGTCAAAAGCTTCCGCAAAAGTAAGTGCGCCACTTTCAATACCTTCTTGTATTCTCTGTTGAGCATCAGGACCTAATTGAGCAAAAGCTTCTAAAAGTGCCTGTTGTGCTGGACCAAATGAAGTTTCTTCAGAAACATAAGAACCCATTGCTGATTGCGCATACTGCATATTATATGCATCAATAGCAGCATACATTCCAGAACTATCTAATTGTAATTGATTAAATTGCTCTGAAAGTTCTCCATTAGCTCTAATTTGATCCAAAGAAGCCATAATAGTTTCTAACTGTTGAACTATTGTGTCATCACCAGAATTTCTTATTGCTTCTTCAATTTTATCACGATCATCTCCAATAGTGAGTCCAGCATCTTTTAAAATTTTAGCTATATCTTGTGTTACATCAGCATTTTCAGTTCTTAAATAATAAGTACTTCCATCAGCAGCTTGTTTTTCAGTTCCTTTGACGCCACGTTGAATTTCAATCTTTTGGCCATCATAGTTTTGTTGATAATCTACAGCACCCTGTGCCTTAAGTTGATTGATCTTTGCTTGAGTTTCTGCCTGCTGTTCTAAAATTCTTTGATGACGTAATTCATTATTAATAACTTCTTCTTGAGTTTTTGTTATTTCAATAAGACCATTATTATCATATTGAAGACCACCATTTTGGTTGATAAGATCTCATAAATCTTTTTCACTTAAAAAATCTAAAATTTTATTATTTTCTTCTAAAACTTTATCAATTTTATCCGTACCAGGTTCCATAGAATTAATTTCTTCTTGAACCTGTTTATATTCTTCTAAAGTACTCTTTAATTCATTATAAGCCGCAGTAGCTTCTTTAGCTTTTTCAGTAGCATCTTCTAATTCTTTATTAGCTTTTTCTAGCTGACCTTCTGGAGATTTCTCATAAAGAACATCAAAGATATGCTTTAATGCTGCAAATGCAGCAACAGCTAAAAGAACATAACCTATAACTGGTAATAATGCTGCTGCAAGAGAACCAAGTTCTCCAACTACTGCAGAAATACCACCAGCAGTAGATGCTGTCGCAATTTCACCAGCTTCAAAAGTTGTTGCTAAATGATCAAAACCTGTTCTTAATAAACTTCCTTTTTCAGTTAATGTTTTTATACTACTGGTTAACATTGGAATACCCATTAATAAAGAAGGTAAACCATTTTTAAATCTTTCTATTGGGCTATCATCTTCATTAGTAAATGCTTCTCAAGCAGTTTTAAAACTGTTGTAAGCCATTAATAATTGAGATAATCCTCTTGCTGTTGTAGTAATTTGTTCTGCATAGGAAGCCATCGAAACAGTTAAACCATTCATAATATTTTCGGTTTCTTTGGCTTGATTATTAAAATTTCTTGCTCCATTAGCAGCTTCATCTTCAGCTTGTTTTAATTTTATGGCATCTGCTGCAAGTTGAGTAAAATGACCTTCTAATTTTTGAATTTGTTCCTCGGTAAGACCAAGTTCTTCTCCTAAATCATGCGCTTTTTGTGCAGCATAATCACTTAAATAATCGGATAAAACTTTTGAGTCTTGTCCTAAATTCTTCATTGCAGCAGACAATTTAACTAATGCTTGTCTTTTCTGTTCATTAGTAGCATTTTCATCTTTTAATAAAATTTTAGTATCTATTAAAATTTTATTAACATCTCCATGAGCTTTAATAACATCTCTAGAGTTCTTTGTAACTCTAGCTAATTGTTCGCTATATTCATTTCAATCTGCCTGAGCTAAATCTTTATTTGATAAAAAACCATTTAAATCGCCTTCGATACCATTAGCATAACCATTTAATTTTTGGAATTGACTTATTTGATCTTTGGCAATTTCATAATTAAATCCTTGATAAACTTTTGCACGCGTATTTTGTCTTTCGCTGAAATTCCCTCCAAGAATATTTGCTGCAAAGTTTGCAGCTTCTCTCGAAGAGGCTTCATAAGTTTCTTCAGCAGTTTGTCTTAATTTTTCAGCGTTTATTCAAGCATCTCCGTAAGCTTTTGTAATATCATTTAAAGATTGAAGCTGACTTTTTTGCTTAGCTGTAATTTCTTCACTAATATCTCGCAACTTAGAAGCAGTCTCAATTTGCTGTTTTGCTACTGTTGCTTCAGCAAAAACCGTAGGAGAAGATAAATTTTCCGCCATTGCTTTTCCTAAATTTGCAAAAGTATGAGCTAAATCATCTGCTTCCTTTTGTGCAGAACCTGTGAAAACTTTAAAATTATAGGTAATAGTATCAATACCATTTGCAATATCTTTTGCAAATATGGTTGTTAATAAAACACCTATACCAGGTAAAACTCCTTTTAACCCACCCAATGCATCAATAAGAGTGTCTATAGCCTGTAGAAATTTTTCAACACCATTTAATAAATCAATAAAGAAATCACTATCAATTAAATCTTGATAAATAGCTTGTCATGCGGCTTGTACACGTTTTTGCGCAGCTTGTCAGCTTTCTTCATATCTTTTAGCCTGTTCATCAAGAGCACCTTCTGCTCCTTGAGATATAGCTAAATTTTCTTGAAACTTATCTCAATTGTCAAAAAGAGCAATTAAATTAGCATATTGACGAACTCCACCAACAGTTTGCGCTAACGCCATCTGTTGATCTCTACTTAAGGTTTGTCATTTTGCGCCAATTTCTTCAAGAATGGTATCCATCTGTTTAAGATCACCATTCTGATCTTTAATATTAACACCAATAGTTTGTAATGCACCAGAATACTTATTTAAATCTGTTCCATCTTCAAGAGTTTCTCCAAGTTTTAATCCTTCTAATCTTGAAAAAATAGTTCTAAATGCATTACCAACAGTAGATTCAGATTGACGAGTTTGCGCAACTACTGTCGCAAGAGCACTCGCAGCATAGTCATAACTTAAACCAACTGTATCCGCAATAGCAGCAAATTGCTGTAAGCCACCAGCAATTTCACGAGAACTAGAAGCAGTTGCAGCACCTAATGCAGTAATTTTATCTGCAAAAGATTCAAGAGACTCTCCACCCTTTCTGAAGTTATTCCAAATAGCAGTCATATAACTAGATACTTCATCTGCAGATTCTCCAGTTATATTAGACATTTTTAAAGTTGTTTCTGTTCGAGCTGCTACTTCATCTGCATCTAAACCTTGCTGATAATAAATAAGGGATGCGTCAGTATAAGCTAAGGTGCTCGTACTTAATGCTTGTGCAGATTTATTTGCTTGATCAGCAAATTTAGCCATTTCTTCAGTAGATTGTCCTGTAACAATTCTAATATTTGTTAAAGACTTATCTAAATCTTGCGCATATCCATAAGCTCCTTGCATGGCACTCATAAGACCATGTAAAACAGAACTGGAAATTTGCCATCTTGCAGCATTCGCAAGTGTTACTTTAAATTGATCTAAAAATCCAAAAGTACGTTTCATTGGAACTTCAGCTGCTGCAACTGATTGAGCAAGTTGCATAAAAGCTTTAGTTCCATCTGCGCCAAGATTGCTTAAATCCTGTGCATATTGTTCAATACTTCTGCCACTTTTTTGAATTTCTTGAGAAAATTTAGATAAATCTAAATTGCCAGTTTTCGTATTAGAAGCTTCAGCCAGCATATCTTTTAATTGTTTTGCAGAAGTAACCGCTTTACGCAAATCATCATCCATTGTTTTTCCAATATTATTTTTAATAGAATTAGATGCTAAATCGCTTAATGTTTTCTGCAAATCTTGCAACTGTTTTCTCGCTCGTGAAGTATCAGCTGTAACAGACATGCTAATATTTAACTGTTTTGGCATATTCTTGGCTCCTTTCTCTCCTATATAAAAAAATACCCGTGAAGAAAAAATTCTCACGGGTATGTAATATTCTTCTTAATATGTTAAATTAAATTAAACTAAATTAACCCATCTTGGTTAATACTTGATCAAGGAATTGAACTCCTTCTTTATTTTGAAGTTTTTTAGTTATTTCTTGAATATCAAAATCTAAATTTTTATAATCGGTACTCATTGCATCTAAAATTCCATAAACAGAATTTTCATAAATATGTACCTGCTTTGCTGCATCAATAACTAAATCATACATATAATTTAATTCTTCTTCTGGAATAGCCTTTTTTACACAATTCCAAAATCCAGAAGAATAAAGCGTGTCATATGTTTTAATAACCTCTTCTTTCTGTTTATCAGTAAAACTAATATTTGTATAAAAATAAATTATATATAATCTAAAGTATAAATCAATCTTACCTTTATTATAAAATCTATTTTCATCTGCTGCAGAATTTAATACTTCTGTAATAAAATTTAGCTTATCTTCAATAGACAAATATTGTTTAACTTCAATTACCTGATCTTCCCAAGTAATCTCTTTTTTATCCGTATTAACGGCAAGTTTTAATTTACTAAATGTTGGTTTTGCCATATAACCAAACCTCCTTTTTCTCTTATATTATAACAAAAAAATTTAACTAACTGCTGCAAAACTATAAGGAAATTTACCATTTAACATTCCAACAGATAGTTTGTTAATAGTAGGATTAAACTTTAACATACGTTGATTTAATTGCATTCACGCAGAAGCAGTTAAAATTCCATCTTTGGAAAAATAAACCTCATTTCTTCTAATATTTGTATCCGCAATTGACTTAGACAATAAATAATTCAAAACAGTGTTTAATGTTTTTGAATACTGTTGTTCTTTAAATCAAGTTTCACTATTATCTTTTGCCATATCTTCAAAATATAATTCTCATATTCCTTCTGCAAAAAATCCTATTTGTTTTAATTCTATAGCATTTCTTTCTTTGGCTTTATTTAAAATATCTTGGCTTAAGCCAGACTTTACCTGAGCTTTTAATGCTGCTGCTTCACGCATTGCATCATACATTCCATTGGTTAATTGAATTGTATATTCTCCTTGGATATTCTCTAATTGTTTAAAAAAATCTTGCATAGATCCAGCTTTTTTAGTAACTTTTTGTCCAGACTTAAAAACTACAGTAAATTCTGCTAATCCATTTTTAAATTTATTGCCTAAATTAACATTTTTAAAACTAAAAGCATCTTCTATTAGCTGTTCTCCAGCTTCATTTAAATAATTTCCAGTTACAAGACCTCTATAGCCTGGTCTATTATTAAGTAATTCTGCAGCAACATATTCAGCAAAAAAAGATTTATGTCTTACATATTCTCTTATTGAAGCTTCATCTTTTTTCATAGTACGCAAACGTTTTTCGAGCGTATTGGCAATGGTTTGAGAAGTTGGCCCATTAACATTTAATTGCTTTAAAATATTCGTTATTTCAGCCAAAATACTTTCAATATAAGCATCGTACTTTTCTCGATATTCTTCTCCATGAAATTCTGCATTTGCCTTAATAGGATTTATCTCACTAGATCATAATCCTGCATTTAATAATTCAATAAATCTTTGATACGCTCGGGCAGAAGATGTTTCTAATATTTCTTCATTTAAACGTTCAGCTTCTTGTGAATTTGCTTCTTTTATAAACTGATTAGCTTCAGAAAAATCTACACTTTCTTCAAGCATTTTTAATTTTTTTATCTGTAAATCAAGCAATAAACTATCGCTAATATTTTTTTCTTTTACCTCAGAAGGAATTTGATTTTCATATTTTCCTCAAAAAGCCTTTTTTAAAACAGATTTTTTTAATAAACCAGTTTTTATATCGCCAATTCCATTATACGTATTTTTAGCCATATATTATCACCTCAATAAACAAAAAAAGAGGAAGACTATTCGTCTTCCTCTCCTTCAGTTTCATCAACTTGAACCATTAAACCACCTTCAGGTTTAATAATAGAAATTTTAGCCATAGATAAATCTAGTGGTGGCTCTTCTACCTTAGTTCCCTGCCCAGGTTTAATGATTGAAACAGCAGCCTGCTTTTTTACTGTCTTAACAGGACTGCTCTTTTTCTTAGAGCGAGAAAACATAGTTTATACCTCCGCTATTAGTTATCGTGGTTATCAATTCCCTCATCTTCATATACACGAGATGCAACACCGTCTGCATGCCATGTTCTACCACGATGGAGATCATTTTCAGCATCAGAAGCAGCTGTCTGGGATTCCATAAGCTGAATAACAGCGAATACTTTGTGTGTTCTGTCAAAACGAGTGTAATCAGGGAATGCATCCATTGTGAATGTAAATGTAGATGGATCGCCTGTTGCAGCCATTGTAAATGTAAATGCGGACTGAATCTTGCAGTTAGGGATAATGAATTCTGCTGGGTGATCTACACCATTAGTATCTCTCCAAAGAGTAGAACCTTCAAGGTAGTAAGAACCAGCGAACTTTTCAGCATCGATTTCAATCTGCTTAGCACCCTTCTTAACAGGTGTGTAGTAATCTACTAATACACCATTTGCTTTGCTTTCATCAAGAGCAAGGTCTGCTGGTGTATATACCTCACCAGAGTCATGGCATCTCTTACCGAAGTTGCAAGTATGTTCATTAACAACAATAATATACTTGCCATCTGTTGTCTGCTGAATTCCATTTGCTTCTTGCTGGCTAACGATATAAGGTTCAGAAACGATTTCGCCATCCTTAGTAAACATTACGCAAGCATAGTTCTCTTCCTCTACTGGAATTGCTGGATCGCTATCAGCAACTGGTGGCTTTGGTAAGAAAGGTAGTTTTTCAACATTAACTGTTAAACTGCCATCGCCAAGAGTATAATCATCTGTAGTTTCAACAATGTGCTGATAAATAGGAGCAGCTTCAGAAGCTTCAATTAAACCTGCACCAGTAAGAATAGAAAGGCTTTCTGGTGAGATCAAAGCATCTTCCATTGTGAAAGTAACAGTACGTTCACCTTCCCAAGCCATTAAACGAGCGTTACCTTTACCACCCTGCGCATATACAGTTGTGGAAGCACCCTCTAATGTGGAAGTAGTAAGCGTATCGAAATATAATACAGGTTCATTCTTGTAGAAACGTTTGTTTCCAAGATCCATTGTTCCCTTAGCTCTTAGTACAACGTCAACGACGTCACGAACACCATATTTCATGGGCTTTTTCCTCCTTCTAAATTAATCTTTATGGATATTTCTCATTCAGTCTTCAGGCTTGCCTTTGGCCTCAGCCCCAGCAAGTCTAGACTTAATATCAATGTCTCAATTTGTTCAAAGAGAAAATCTTTCCAAAAGATCTTGAATTTGATATATAGTACAATTTAATAAATCTTGTAAAGGTATTTGTAATCCAATAGCCAAAGCTGAGATGTATCTAGCATAAATGCTGCCAATATCTTCTCCTTTTAAATGAGCTACTCTTGCTTTGCCTTTTTTAATTTTCTCTGCAATTTTTGCAGCTTGAGCATTTACTGGATTATAATCATCCTCTTTTTTCTTCAAACAAAATACTTGCCGTAAAACATCTTGGAAATATTCAAAATTTCCTTCATCTATAATGGTATTTGTTCCATTATAATTTAACAATAATGACCGAGGAGTAAAATTTACCTTACAATTAGGAATTATTAAAGATAAAGCTTCTCTAACAGCCTCCTTGGTATCTTTTGCTTCTTCGGCCTTCATTATTGTCATAAATATTTGAAAATTAGGAGTATTTGATAAATTATTTCCGCCCTTATCCAAGTCTTCTTTACTGATGGCTAATACTCTTATACCAGCCAAAAATTCTCGTTCGCCAACCATTGAAATCTCTTTAATCGTAGGTTGATGAATAATTAATTGACATTCTGGTATAGGAATATCAACCCCAGTAAATAATGCAAGGTCAATATCTTTCATAAATTATCTATCATTAAATAATTCATCGAAATCTTTTTCAAATTGATTTTGATCAATAGGATTAGGCGTCTTCTTTTTATCCTCTCCGCCATGAATAGCTTCATACATAAGAGTGAGTCCTGCAAATTCATCGTTTAAAATAATTTGATTCGCTCCCACAAAATGTAATTCACCTATACCCGTTAGTCGCTTATTATCAAACATTGAGTCAATCTCTGCGGCAATTCGGTATGGACGCAACTGGAAGTCTTTCAACTGCCATTGATCAAAATGACAGACAATATCAAAAGATATTATATTATCACGAAATTCCGGATTCGCACTTCTTGTGAAATTATCCATTGAAATAATTACATATGCCAAAACACTCCCATCTACATATAGTTTAGGTACTATCTTTATTTGCTTACCAAATAAATCAGCTTTTTGCGCACTAGAAAGAGCTGGTCTATCTAATGCATCTCTATCTGTATAATAAAGCATTTTACATAAGTTTTTATTTTTCATCATTCATTCTGTTATAAGCTGTAAATCTTTATCTACAGCCATAAAAGAAGAATGCGGTATCTCATAATTATTAATTATCATACACTCCATTTTCTCCCTTAAAATAAAGACTCTACCACGATAGTTTTCTTGTAACCATTACAAGCAATTTCAAACTGTCCATGATAAGAACTATTCCATCTGACGGTCATTCTATGATCATCAATCTTAACAATTTCCGCAGGACTGTTTTTCGTTACAAGAGACCAACGCGCAGACTCCTGTCTCTTTCTATAGAAATAACTATACTCAACTCTAGGCTTAATAAAAGTAGGACCTTCAATGATATCGTTGATTCCATCTTCTTCATTTGGATCTACTGGATCTAATACTAAACCATTAGCTACTCCATCAACAATATCGTCCTTAGTTTCATTAGCATAGTATTCTACAGCAACGACTTGAATAATGCCAGGCATACTAATAGTATCAACGGCTTCAACTCTTCAACAAATCTTTTTATCAGCACGTTCAATGCCTTTTAAATAAAATTTTGCGTAACGTTGAAAATATTGTAATGCTTCTGGGGTTTTTGTCATTAAAATATCTAAAGAATGGTTAGGTTCATCTACACTAATACCATTCTTCTGAATAAAATTAATTTTTGTCTCAACAGGTCCTCGAACCGCAAGATGTTGCGTATATATTGTACCATCTTCACCCTTTCAAGAAACCTGATAATTGCATCGTCTTATTTCTCCTCTAAAATAAGCCAATTCTGTTAAATCTTGAAGATAAATAATTCACTTTGTACCCGTATTTAGCCAATCAAAAACGTCTCCTGGTTGAAATCCATATTCATATCCAACAGAAACAATCTTATCATCATAATTTTGTTTTGTTTTATCTGGATTTATTAAAGAAGGCGCTTCGGTTAAATTTTCAGAATCTGTATGTCTTATCTTTGCTGCTTGATAAGAATATTTTACTGCATGATCCAAAGTTCATCTTTTATCTTTGATCATTCTATCTTGTTGAGGAAAACCTCCTCGCCAATCGAGCCTTTTCGCCATCATACTAATTCCATGATATTGAGAACTAGCCATACATAACCTCTCTTAATAAGGAAATTGATTCAAACACAGTTTTTCTATATGTAGAGAAAGCAACTTCGGTGACTCTCAATCCTTCTAACTTGCTTAAAAGAATTAAGAATTTATCACTTTTATTAAAGATTTCTCCAAGTCCCGCAATCTCTATAATCACGGTATTTAACTGCTCCAATCAATTCTCTTCATTTTCACGCATTGGGATAAGCTTTCATAATTGATTTGTTAGTCGATTTACGTCAGATTGACAACTTTCATCAGGTATATCAAAATTATACTTTGTAATCGCCATAAACGCCATTTCTAAAAACATCTCAATTAGATTCAAACTTACCGACATCATCTAAACGTCTGCGTTTATATAAACGTTGCATGTGAAAAGATTGTCTTTGACATTCAGACAATAGACTTAGTAATTTGGCTAAATGATTGGCTTGTGAGGTCATTTTAAAATCTGAACCGCTATATTTCATACGGGTATTTTCAATAGAAGTAACTTGTCTTTGAACTCAACCGCACATCATAAGAAGTGCAAGAATATTTTGTTCTTCTGGAGTTAAATCATCTGTAAAATGAGAACGCTCAATATAAACATCAGGAATGTTTTCATCTTCTGGTCCATCTGGAGTATCCCAAACAACACCGATAATAAAATCTGTTTCTTGAACAGTATCTTCTCTGATAACAAGAGTTTCTATTGAATAATCCATTAGATTTTTACGAGGAAATTCAAATCCAGGAATAGCGTTAATTAAAAGGGATCTAAGATCCCTTGCTGTGTCTTCTGGAGTTAATTCCATGTACATATCATCCGTAATCATGCTGAGGAAGCGATTATATACTTCTGTGAACTGAGTTCCCATGGATATCTCCTCCTTCATTTTTATTCAGCAGTCTTTTTAATTACTTTTACAGGTGCAGCATCCGCCTTTTTGGTCTTAGGCTGTGTTCTACGAACTCTCTTAGGCTGTGCAGGAGCTGCTGGTTCATCTGTTTCTGGGGCATTATTTGCCTGATAATTAGCAATAGCCGCATCTACATTAAAGCCAGTCTTTTCCTTAAGAGCCTGACGTTTTGCATAGTCATTCAAAGGAAGCTCAACACTAAGATCTTTAATTAACGTAATGACACCTTCTGGAGCAAAATCTAATGCATCAAGGAATTCATCAAGAGTTCCATTCTTTAAAAGATTAAGAACATCATTAGCATTCATATAATATTCAGGTTCTCTGTCGATATTTAAATCATTGAGAATCTCTTCATCTTTTACCAAGAGGTGGTTTCTAATGAGATCTAAGCCTCCACTTACATAAGATAATGCTTCAATTTCATCTTTTGTAGTTCTAATTGACTGTCCTGGCGCCAATTCTCTACGAATACCCCTATCTGGAATATTATAAACAACTTTTGCCGCAGTACGATTTGCTACAATTACACTATCATTCTTTGCCATTTTAATATTATCTCCTTTTTCTCTTATTAATGAAAATAAGGGGAGAGGGGATTTACCCCTACTCCCCTTATTCTTTAAAGTATTTAATTAAGCTTTTTGGAATGTCAATGTTGCAGCCTCTTTACCTTCTGCTCCAATAGTTACAGAAACAGGTAATGCGTCTGCCTTAATCCAGAATACGATGTGACCTGCCGCAAGACCTACGCCTGCTGCTTCATCCGCGTCTGCCTGAGTTAACTCAGAACCATTCCAAGTTGCACCTACGATACTGTCTAAGTTAGTAGCAATATCGAGACCAACCCATTTATGCTCACCCTGTGCCGCATTTGAAGATGGGAATGTAACTAATGCATCATCGTCAAAGCTAAGCGCAACGGTGTTACCACTTTGTTCGACTCCAACCGCCCCATTATTGGTCTGCATGTCTGCATAATGTGCGTCCCAAGATGGAAGAGTGGCCAACTTACTGGCGGTTGCCGTCACTAGTCCCCTTCTTTACCGGATTGAGAATCATCAACTACATGAACAATATTCTGAACGGTATCAGCAAGGTTGAATGCACCATTCTTAGAAAGAGATGTATCCTTATAAACGCAAATTGCATTGTTCATCATGCAAGTTACGCCAACCTTCTTATAAACCTGGATTTCACGGCTCCAGTCGCGGTTAGCACGCTCATCAACAAGTGTGTCACCTTCGAAAGCGACCTTAACAGGCTTTGTATCTGCGCCAGATGGAATGATCCAGCAGAAAGAAGGATCAATAACTTTTTCCTTACCAGAAATGATATCCTTGTAAGCATTTGGAAGAATAACAACATTCTTATCACGATAACCAGAAAGACGACCTGTTCTGTAGAGTTCATCCTTCATAGCTTCTGTGTATCTCCAAGCTTCTTGTGGAATCATCTTAACTGCAAATTCGTTTGTGCAGTAGATTGTTACATTACCATAAGATTCAGCCATACGAACGAGTTCATCGAAAGATGCAGGATCGAATGTATTTGTAACAACGCGGTTCATAGCTGGAAGCTGATTAATAGCACCCTCAAGAGCCTTACCGATTTCCTCATAAACGAGGTCATCCATACCTTCCATTACGATATTTGTAAGTTCTGCAAAGTCAGCACGACCATCAAGGAATTCCTCGAATCCGATCTGTGCAGCTCCACCGATAGCACTAGTTGGTACTTCGAAGCTTTCAGAACTCTTAGCGAGCTTGAATACTTCATAATCACCAGCAAGTCCTACTCTTGTAATGAACTGCTTAGCACGATTTGTGCCATCAATCTTTCTACGGAACAATGGCTTATCGCCCTGTGCGAAAGTCTTAACTTCAGCAAACTGACCGTAGTTTTCAATGACCTTCTGTGGAAGAACGTCATTTAATGTTTCTTCAATAATAGAGAATACTAAATTCTTGTTTTCACGATATAACTGGTATGTACCAGCAATTTCATTGAACTCTTTACGAAGTGTCTCATTGAGTTCAGCATAATTAAAATTAGCGCCGTTGTAGCTATACGCCTGAGGAGCCTTAGGATCAGCTTTAGCAACAATCTTAGCTAATTGTACGAAATTTTTCTTATCTAACATGTCCTTTACTCCTTTCTATTACTTAACGCGCATAACCTTTACGCCAGGTTGCATATCAGGCATTGTATAAACCTTAACAATCTCCATTGTTGGATGCTGAGCATCTGCACCCTGTCCAACTTTTAGATAACCATCTGCATCTGGTGTAAGGAACTGACCAACTTTGAGGCTGCCTGGTTCTGCTTTAATAGTATTTGTTGTCCAAATATCGCCAACATTAATCTTAAAGAGACGAGGAACCATGCGTGTTCCTTCTGCCATATACTTAGGTGTCTTATAATTCTGAGTTGTCTTGAATGGATCGTCTGTAGAATCAACTTCATATGGGTCAGCTGGTGTTGTAACACGCTCTGGGTTAAGAATAGGATTACCCTGAGAATCTACACCTGCATACTGGCCATAGAAACGAGACTGCCATTCTGTTAATGGCTGAGTGCCATCAATTGGGCTATATACACGAGCCACATAATCTTCTTTCTTCATTGCAAAATCGCAATCCTGTTCGAAATCACGATAAAGCTTAATTTCATTAAAGACCATCATCCACTCGCCAGCACCAGAAAAATCTACTGCTCCACCATCAGCTGCAGCATAGTTATAAGTAGCAAACTGACCATTCTCAAGAATGTCAATATCTGCTGCTGCAGGTAACTGTGCATAGATCTGACCTGTCTTCTGAGCTGATAAATGGTTAGGTTCAACTTGTCCGTAACCACGAGTGACATATGTGGCTTTTTCACTTAATCTTGTTTTAGCCATTCTTGTCTTCCTCCTATATTATTCCATTTCTTTCTTCGTAGCTAAAGCTGCTTTGATCCAAGCAGGTGTGATATCATCTTCAATTCCATCATTTTCAAGATTGAAGATAGATGTAGGAGTTTTCTCCTCGTCTTCACTATCATCGTCAAGATCAAAACTTACCTTGTTACGAACACAAATTACAGAAAGCTTTGCTTCGATTTCATCGACAGAGTAATTGTCAATATTCTCAATTACATCTTTCTTGTCTTCATTAGAAAGCATATAGAACTGGTCAATCATGGCTTGCTTTTCCTTGCGGTCAGCGTCATTCTTGAATTCTACAAGCTTGTCATAATCAGCTTTCATTTCGTTGAATTTAGTTTCTAACTCTTCATAGTTAGCCTTTAATTCTATATATTCTTGAATTTCGTCAAGATTATATTTATTAACTTCGCCCTCTTCCTCAGGAGTTTCCTCTTCTTCTTCAGGTTGCTCCTCTTCAGGTTCGTCCTCTTTCTCTGGAGCTTCTACTTCAGGTTCTTCAGGATTCTCTACTTCAGGCTTTTCTTCCTGTTCTACTTCAGGAGTTTCTTCTTCTGGCTTAACTTCTTCATTTTCCATTTCTGGATTCTTTACTTCATTCTCCACGGAATTACCTCCTTCTTTAATAATCTCTTTAACCTGTTCCATCATACTAAATAATTTCTTCTGCATGCTCTCTTCAAAAGAGAACTGAACTCTGGTAATCTGAGAACCCTCGAAGCAAGGTTCAACATCTTCCCCAAGAATACAGAGTTTAGAGATTATAGCTTCATTGATAATAAAGAAAGAAGGTCCTCCATTATCATCTTCTGACCAAAATCCCTGCAAAGTATTCTCGTCAAGTTCCATAGACTGATTGTTACCCTTTTCAATAACACGTTTTGCCTCTGGATATTGACCTGTCCATAAATATCCCTCAGTCATGAGGTATTCATGTTCAACCCCATCATCAAGGAATTTCTGGAACCAAACCTTAGCGTTTCAATCTACGAAACCATAAGGTTGAGTGGTGTCCTTAAATTTCCACTCTCCATTTGAAATATCAATAATTTGATTATGTCCTTCAAAGTCTTCGCTTGTTTCGTTGTAATAACCAACGATAGGAGAACCAGGAAGGGATCTCGCCATTTCTCTCGCAACAGCTTTTGTAATAACGCTACCATTGCGATTTGGCTCATCTCCTACATAACAAACCTTGATTTGGCATTTACTAATAAGTGGGTTTAGTGGTACCAAATCATGAAGAATTTCAACTGGAGAATTTAATGCTATACTTGTGTGCTGTGGCATTTAATTTCCTCCTACTTCTGACTTTCTTTATTTTGGATGGTCTTATCAGAAAGTTCTGTTGCTTCTTTAGCTGGTCTACCACCCTTATTATCACTTCCTGTAGTATTTTGACCTTCAGAAGGTTGAGTTTTACCTCCTTTGCCCAAAGTTTGAATATCTTCACTACCAATTGTAGAAGACATCATTGGTGGAATCATAACAGTGCTAAGTGATAATACATCATTTTCAAAGAATGCTGTTGCCAAAATTGAATTTTGTGTATGACCTAACGCAATTTGCGCAAGCATCTTACCAAATCCAACAGTCATCTGTTCTTTATATGTTTTTGATAATTCTTTATAATTATATTGTGTTGTATCTAAAATATAAAATCTAAATGTATATTTCTTTTTATTAGGCATTCTTCTCTGAATTATTGTATCAAATAATTTCTCGAATTGCAACTTTAAATTACGCATCAATCCTTCATCTTGTAAGATAGAGTTATTGATAGATAAATTCGTGTCTGAATTAAACAAGTTTTTAGAAACACCTGCGGCATTATATACAGAACGTTCAACACGCTCCAAATCATCGTTATCTACATTCGTAGTATCAGATAAATCAATAGAATCAACATCAGCAAATGTTGTAATAACATCTGTGTTGATGGTATGATGAAGCATCGCTACTGTATTGTTATGAATATCTCTTGCTTCATCTACGTCAAAAATTAAATCACCATTTTTATCAATAGGCAACTTTTGAACAATTATTTTCAATAAATCCTGTAATTGCTTACGATGATCTAAATCTTGTGCCGCATCTAAATCTAATAAATATGGAATTACATTAATGAAAAATGGAATTTCATTAGTTCCTGGCAAAGAAAATTTAACAGCACTACCTGGGTCAAGTAAATACCAACCACTTGTATCTCCCTCAAAATCAGGAGTTAATCTTCTCTCTTTCCAAAGGACATAACCTTTTTGAATATCTTTTGGAAACATTTTAAGAACTTTCATTCTATAATTAACATCATGAAATTTTTGATCAAAATATGCCATATTAAATTCTATTGCTGGAAGATTATTTACATAATATCTGCAACGGCAATAATCTACTGGTAATTCCTGAAAAAGAATACCATCTTTTCCTTCAACCATATATCCATAGCATACGCCATATTTAATAACTTTAAATGTAATATTTTGAGTAATCTCTCTAATGTTTGTATTATCCAAATAGTCTATTACTTTGAATCATTCGGTAGTAACCTTTTTACTTTTTTCTTCATTACTAAGAATTTTATCATCATAAATAGTAGGAACAGTATATCAATCATATCTATACATTGTCGCATAATAATTTACAATTCTTTGATAGATACCATTAGTACGATAGAAGAAGTCAGATATTGCGCGAATTGCTTTAACATCGTTTTCCGCAATTGCACGCAATATCGCTATCTTATCATAAAATCTTAAACATGAAGTATCTTTTAGTTTCTGATAAGCTCCTAAATTAATAACTGCATCTTCAAGAGTTTTTGTTCCGACCTTTATGCTCCCGTATTGGGAAGAACCATTCATAGAAAAACCTTTTTCTCTAATTTGTTCCTGTCTTTCTTTATTACTGGCCAAGGTCTCACCTCCTAATAACCAGCTCTAGTCATGATATAATCGTAATCCAAAATATACTCATCGGTATATGGGATTTCAATTAACTTTATATCATGGAGCTGACAAAATCTACGTTTTTTCGCATCGTTGAACTGCTGTTGGTATAAACCCTTTTTGCCGCCAAACTTACCGCTGGCTTCATAATGCTGACGTCCTTGATATTCAATAAGAAAATCAAGATTACCATCATCATCAAAAACCGCAAAGTCAAAACGAAGAGGTTTCCCATTTGGACTATTCAAACCCTCAAAAGATACTTCCATTTTAAAGTTCAATCCTGCTTCTTCTAATATTTCTTCAATCTTAATTTCGCCTCTACTTGCTCTCATAATTAACCTCCGATGTGGGAACTGAATCGTCATTCTGATGCAACGAAACGTTTCTTTTTCTTACGTCTGCTATCTTCGTATTGTTTAATATAGTATAATCCATATTCAAGTGCAGAAAATTTATCCTTACGAATAGATTTATTTGCTTGCTTTAATATAATATTAACACCTTCATTTTCCTCACGAAGATTCAGCATCTCTTCTTTTAATATGGAAGTTAGATTATAAGGTTTTAAGTATTCTGACCTTTCCTCTGGAGTCATTTGTTTTCCTTTTTGCGTTCCAAGCAATTTTACTTTAGCTGCACGATCATCAATAAGGAATTTTAACTTTCCAGAAGTAAGCTGTGTTTGAACATTTGAATGTGCTTCTGTATTAAGTGGCGCATTTGCCTTAATTAAATACATTGCATCTTGTTCTGTATTATTTGTTCTAAATCTCTTATAATATCCTTCTTCATCATTATCAACACCAAAATCAGGATATTCATCACCCGTTAAAGGATCAACCTGTGATTTAACCATGTAATCAACAAGACCAATACCAAGACCGTTGGCATCAATTACAATTTTACGAGCGTCATATTTATAGTACAAACGTTTCGCCCAAATTGCCTGGTCTTCGAAGTGCATATTTGTAAGAGAATAAATATTTACTAAATATTTTAATGAAACTTCACCATAGCCCTGTGGCGCAACTCTAAATACACAAATTACGCTATCGCATCCATCTCGTCCAGTATTCTTTCTCGCAACGTCCATTGCAAGAACATAATAACTTTGAACATTAGCACGACCAGATGCTTCATACTCTGGCTTTTGGAGAACTCGGTTTCTATCAAACGCTTCACCTTTAAAGAATGCATCTTCAGAAGAACCAGCCCATTTACTTTCATACTCACGTAAGAATGAAATTTCATTAAAAGTTTCATCTTTCTTTAAGTCGGTAATAAAATCTTTATCAAGCAAGCCCGCAATAACTGGTATCTTGAATGTACCACCCATTACAAAGGCTTTATCTGGTTCAGTTACCATTTGAACCAAAGTCTGTATTAATTTATTATATGCGAAAGTTCCTTTAAATCCTGCCGTAGTAATATACAACTGTGATTTATTAAGAACTTCCTCATTATGCGTACTTCCATCCATACACTGTCTTGAAATATTCATGGTAGGAATAATAACCTGTTGGAGAATATCTCCATCTACACCTACGCACTCCTCTACAAGACCACCATGACGACGCTTACCTCTTGACTTTTCACTTGCCGCAATATTATCAAAGTAAGAACCGTTTTTAAACATATAAATAACATAGTCCTTACCTTCTCTAGTTTTACCTAAACGACGATCAAGTTCTCTATCAAGAGCTGGAATCATAGTACATAATTCTTGAACTTTTTCTTTAACAATTTGTGCAGACTGTTCCTTACCACCAGAAGTTACAAATAACTTTGCTCTTGGATAAAGAATACATCTGCACATTAATGTCAATACTGACAAGAATGATTTAGAATACGCACGAGGGAATACCGCATAAACATAACGATAACGCATCGCCGCACGCAAGAATACTCTTTGATAGAAATAGAATCTTAAACCTGTTTCAGGAATAGTCCCATCTATTCCTGTCTGTAAGAAATCTATAAACATATCAGGATATTCTCTCCAATATGCTATATAGTCTCGCGCCACAGGAATTACATTATCTATACGTTCGTGCGATATACCAACTTTTCTTGATTTTTTAATATCTAACAAATCTCAAATTGTTTGAGATACGCCATTTAAATCTTCTTGTTTGTGTTGGTCTAAAATATCTTGTAATGACATAACTATTCTCCTTCTGAGAATAGTTTTTCATTCTCTGCCTCTAACTCTTCTTCAAACTCTCCGAATTCAGTAAATGCATTATCAGAAAGATATTGCTTGTTTTCAGAGAATAGAGATTCTTCTAAAGCCTCTTCTTCTGTCTGACCATCTAAATCAGCTTCAGCTTCTTTTTGTTTTTCTAACTCAATCTGACGAACCGCGTTGTCAATGAGGTCACCGATATTAGTCTCCTCCATAATAAGAGAACGAGTATATTCTTGTAAGTCTTGCAATACTCTATCAACTTTATCTTTTGGACTGTCAACGTAATATCTGGGTATAAAGCCCTTTGATTCGCAAAGAGCAACAACTTCTCCAAGAGAATCGATTCCACGTTTTTCTTCCTCCTTGTTTTGATGTGCGGTAAAAGAGCCACTCTTCATTAAACTATCATACATTTTTTCAGCCTTTTGCGCACCCTCAATATCTCCGAGGTCGATTAACTGGTCGAGTTTAAGAGATACTTTTGCGAGTTTCATTAAAGTGTCTTTATGACCTGCTGTGTGAATATCATATGTTTCTTCAAAATTGCGGTAAAAGCGTTCCAAATAAATCCATTCTTCTGGCTTATAGGCACGTCCCCAACGCAACTTTAAATAACGAACATCATCTTCAGTTAATCCAAGCTCTTCTGCAGAAATCGCAGTGTCATCAAAATTACCCCCTAGAGGCATTGATACAAATGCTTCTGGACCATTATCCGCAGGCATCGGCGCAACCGCAGTCTCAGGTTCCTTAAGTTCACCTTCTGGAATTATAAATCGGTTAGCTTCAAGAACCTCGTCTATTTCTGTTTGGCTCTTACCTTGACGTTCCATCGCTTCGGTAAGTTCTTTTTCATCTTTTAAGCGCAATGCTTCACTATCTCTCCAGCGATACTTCTTATATTGGTTAAGATGCATCTTACCAATATATCGCCCAATAATAGTTAAGCCAGTAACTTTAGATTTGTCTGTTCCATACGACATTAAAAGCTGATCCCATTCTTTTGGAATATAGGGGACATCAGCTTCTTGAAGAATCCAAAGAAACGTAGATGGGTCTCAATTATTAACGTGCATTGTCGCGCACTTCTTACAAATAGGAATAGTTCCGCCGTTTGGATATTTTTCTAAATTATTTGATTTATAAAATTCTGACCTTTTTAAAGTTCTATGACATTTTTCACAAAATATTAAATCTTTCTTGCTTACATCAGCCATAAATTATTCCTCCTTTTCTATTTCTTAGAATTAGAGAATGAGATTGGGGGGTTTTGTCCATCTTCTTCAAATTTAGGCTTTTTCTTATTACGACATTCCTTACAAATAGAATAGAAGCCGTCTTTGCTTGTTTTATTTTTACTAAAATATTTATTATGAGCTAATTTTATTTGACCGCATCTGCTACAACGTTTATAAACACCTTTTTCAATGTTTAAATAATATCAGTCAAGAAAATCATCTTCTGCCGCAGACGCAATTAAGATAGGTATTTTATTGCGTCAAAGGGATGAGATATATTCAAGACTGTGTTTAATGCCAAATTCTTCTTCTAAAACTTCCTGTATTTCTACATTTTGCATACCATCAATCTTACATTCTACTAAGCGGTAATATAAAGGCTTGTCATGCAATGCGCGCAAACTAACCTTATCAAATTCCTCCATAAGGTATCAGGTATCACTAAAAAAGTCTCCATAACAATTCTGGCGCAACTTAGAATAATTGCATAGAATTATTGAGCAGACGGTAGGATTTGTTAAGGACACTCCTTCTGAAACTACATTCCCATCTTCGTCAATCCATGTATCATCGGGTAAAACTGTGTGGTGTTCAGAATGCACTAAATGCATAGCTTGAACAGGAGGCTTACGATGTTGTTTAATTATATATTGATCTTTTCTTGCGTCTATTTGTGCTGTTTTGGCGATGTATGCATCACGACCCTCGCATCTTTTGAGACGCTCGCTCCAGGCCGCAATAGCTTCATCTGTTTGTGATAATTCTGGTATATCTTCTCTATCTTTTTTTGTTATTGAAATTTTTGGTTGGAATATTACGTGTTTGTCATTATTTGTGATGTTATAAACACCATCTTCTCCATTTTCAAACTGGGATACAAGTCCTTCATAGGAAGTTTCTCTTTTATTCACTGTCGCCATACGGTTTTCAGTGAGAATTTTTTTCTCCTTTTTCTCTTCTTTCTCCATACAGAAGATTAAGTAGTTCGCTAAAATTTCTAAGTAAGAAGAATTCGGATGTGGATTTTCTTCTAATATCTTTTTAACTAATTCTAATCTTTCTTCAGGAGTTTTTAAAGAATAATCTAATTTGATCATTTTCTTCCTCCCAGTATTTATAGAACTATTATAACAGAATTTTGCGCGCAAGTCAAACAAAAGACAAAAATTTTTGGTATAATATTTATGAAAAAAGGAGATATATTATGACAGAAGATAAATTTAGTGTTTATATTGATAGTGTCCTTGCCGCAGAGAATATGACATTAGAAACTGCGATGGTTTTGGTCCAGGGACTTTTTAATAAATATTATCTTGAACCAAATATGAAGATCACAATTCAGAAGGTTCAAATTAATGATGATCAAAAGTAGTGATGTAATTAGACGCATAGACGTTATTCATTTACTGTTGGCAGTTAAGGATTATGTTGATAATGATAGTCCTAAGTGGTGTCGAATTCCACAACGAGATATAGTAAATTTTTTATTAGAGAAGATTTATCAAATAGATTGTGCAGAGGAGTTAATAGACGATTAGTTATGTATTTAGATTTAAAGACCTTTGTGCGCAATTGGAAAGACGAATTAAAAAGTAAGATTGCGCGAATGGATAAGTTTCCTACTTTAACGATTATTCAGGTAGGAGATTATCAAGCAAGTACAAAGTATGTAGATAATAAGATTAAGGACTGTAATGAAGTAGGAATTAGACCTACTTTGTATAGAATTCCAAAAGACAGTTGTCCTACCACGGTGCAATTAGCGCAGATTATCAATCAAGATGAAAGCAATGGATTGATTGTGCAGTTACCTGTTCCAAAAGAACTAGACGTAAATAAAGCAATCCAGGCTGCGTTATCTCCTGAAAGGGACGTGGATGGATTTTTACCTGATAGTCCGCATAATCCCGCAACAGCGCAGGGAATTATTACGTATTTGGATAGCCTAGGAATGGGCGATGGTACTGGACTACTGGCTTTAGTAATTGGTAGAGGACCATTAGCTGGAAAACCAACAGCAAAGCTACTTTTGGATAGGAACTGGACAGTAATGCAGGCGCATAGTAGAACTAATGTGCATACATTGGATGACATGGTGGCGAAAGCGGATTTGATTGTGTGCGCCGTGGGGAAAGCGCACTTCTTAGACGCGACTATGGCGAAAAAGGATGCGGTCATTATTGATGTGGGGACTAACTGGGATGGCAGCAAACTAGTTGGAGATGTTTATAATGGCGCAAGTAGCGAAGCGAAGGTAACTCCTGTTCCTGGTGGAGTTGGATTATTGACAAGATGCGCACTTCTGGAAAATGTAGTAAAAGCTAAGGAGATACAAAGTGAAAATTTATAAGTATAATTTAATGGAGGGAGCGGTAGAAGCTCCTGTTATGGAAATTTTGGATATTCAGTTGCAAGATGGTATTCCAGTGATGTGGGCATTAGTAAATGAAGATTCTTCTTATAATAAAAAGATAGAGATTAGGCTTTTTTGGACTGGACAAGAGATTAGTACAGAAGATTTGAAAGAATTTGAATATTTTAGAACATTACAAGATGCTATGGGATTAGTATGGCATGTGTTTATTAAGCGATAGACCGTGTTTGGAAAAATTCACGCCCATATAGGAAATTTTCGTAAAATCGAATTTAAAAAAGGATTGACTGGGAGTGGGGGTGAGAGAATAATGTTTCCTTCCTTTCAAAAAATTTTTATCCCGAAACCCACCCCCCGGGTTTTCGTCTGACAAAAAATACACAAGTACGTTGGTAGATTCTCAGAAGCTCGACAAGGCCATCGCATGCAGGCCCCCGTCAAATGCCCCGCAGAGACACAGCAGACAAGCACACCTGCGCAGCACAACAAGGCACAAGCACACACAGAGAGAGACACAACAGCAACACACACAATAATAGAACAATACAACAACAATAAATAAATAATTGCAAGAGATAATAATACATAATAGATGCTCGTACGGCCGCTGATGGGCGCAGCGGCCGTTGTTTAGCGTGCCTATACTATACAGAAATCTGTCGCTCGCACGCGACACGCTGGCCAGCGTTGTCTGCTGCCCGTAACCTGCAAGCATGTGACATGCATGCATGTAGAGTTAGTCAAGGCTAACCACTAACAGGTGATGAACACACCTTGACCTATTAGTAGTTAGTCAGCACTAACCACAACACCACCAATTAAACCGGTTTAGATCAGAACAGGCTGGAAACGTTTCCAGAAACGTTACCAGCAGGACATGCATGCAGGGGCACCGGCAAGCAGAGGGCAGGGCAGACGCTAGCCAGCCAAAAGAGACAGAGAGAAGAAGAAGAGAGAAGAACAACACAACAACAAAACATTAACAATAATACAACATTGTCAATCATTAGGTATTGACAGGTTAGTGCATCAAGGTGTATAATGTGTATGTAAGGTAAGGAGAGATACACACTATGACAAAGACCTACAGACGCACATTCAATGACAAGGCACAGGCGCACAGATTCTACAACGCTCTGCGCAACAGAAAGAATCTGTACTCACGCAGTGTCTGCTATCTTGTACAGGAACATTGTTACGAGGTACTGCACACCTACACAGTAGCAGAAAGAGAGGGCAAGTAAATGCTGAGGGTTATCATCGCTATCATCATCACGCTGTACGCACGCGGTAACAACATCGACCTGCAAGCTGTAGGTGTAACAGCACAGCATGGCACAGTAGTAGAACAGACCTATGAAGGCTATGCAGAGAGCAACGACTACTACATTGTTGTGCTTGACGATGGAAACATTCACGAGGTTGAAGCAGACGACCTTGATGTAGAGGACAGGGTAACAGTGTTCTTCTACGAAGGCGAACCCGTGAGAACACTCTACGGAGAGCGATGAACCGCTCTCTTTTATTTATTTGCGATCCGACACCACTTGTGAAAAAAATCACACAGTCCAGGAGCAGACATGCATGCAAGGTGTATGCGTGCATGGCTATGTGCGCACCAGGCGCCATGCGTACCCTACATTACATTGTTACATTCTATGAAAAAGTTTTCATAAAAAATAATAAATTAAATTAAAAAAGTCTATCAAATTGCGTTTCGAGTATTGCAATCAGTTACCGGATGAGTATAATAATAATTGTAAGGAACAAGGAGGACAAACAACATGACAGTTTCCGAACTCATCTCTAAGCTCGCTGAGCTTCCGCAGGACAAGCAGGTTATCCTGCACGACACCTGCCTTGACTTCTGGGTCAAGCTTGACGGAGTCGATCCCGACTTCGACATGGCAGACAATGCCATCGCCCTGCAGGGTTCCGAAGCTCCGGAGCCTGCGGACTGGGATGACGATGAGGATTAAGTCCTCATCTTTTTTTATTTTATTTTGATTTGAGTTAGCTACCGCTAACGGCCCAAAATTTGTGAAAAAACTAACAAGCAGATAAAACGCGACGACATGCGCGCATGTCACATGCATGCATGTGATCCCGATACCTGCATGCATGACAGACTTTGTGAAAAAAATAATTTAAAAAATTTTAGAAAAATGCTTGACATTATTCCGGAGTATGTTATACTAATAATGTAAGGAAAAGAGGTAAGGAAAATGAAAAAGATGTACATGGTAAAAACAACTGGATGGGCTAAGGATGTTAATAAAGTTTATCTTAACAAGGAAACCGCTGAAAAGGTAGCGAAGGAAATCGCTTACAATCTCTACATGAGCGGAAGCAATGACACCGCCTATGTTGAAGAGGTCGAAGTTGTAGAAGAATAAGCCGAAAGGCTTATTTTTTTATAAAAAACTATTGACAAAATACCGGTATCATGCTATTATACTAATGTAAAGAGAGGTACAAAGTTATGACACCTAGCGCATTATTCGATCTTGAACTGCTGGCAATCGCCTTCACAGTTGTCGCACTTACAATTGGATTCGTTACATTGTTACTGCTTGACAGCACACGCATTTAATAAAAAAAGTATTGACAAATAAAAATAAAATGTTATAATAATAATGTAAAGAGAGGATAAAAAAATGATCGACTGGATGATTGCACACAACATGGGAATTCTACTGATGGCGGCGCCGCTTGTAGTAGTAGCGTGGGTATGGGTAACAGTTACAGAAAAAATTAAAAAAATTATTAAAAAGTAGTTGACAAAACACCGGAAAAAGGTATAATAAAAGTAGAAAGAGAGGATAAGGAAATGAAAGAAATGCTCGAAAAGAAACTCGCTGAACTCGAATGGGAGTACCTCAGAAACGAGAATAAGGACAGAGGTTACGACTTCAACCTCGCCAAGACGCTCAAGGCGGAAATCGAAAAGGTCGAAAAGGAACTGGCGGCAATCGCCTAGTTCTTTTTTTCGTGAATGCGGTTAGCGGTCGCTAACTGCACAAATTTGCGCGTACCCTACATTACAGAAAATTTTGAGCGGATCGCTTGTGAAAAAAATAACTTAAAAAAATCCTAAAAACTGTTGACATGCTCCAGTAGTATGTTATAATAATAATGTAAAGAAAAGGAGATAAGAACATGACAGAAATCAGCAGAACTTGGACGAATACGGTAACAGGTGAGGAAATCACCCTCGCAATCCGTGACGAGGCTATGACCCGCCTGCAGGCACGGGCAAGTCTTGCGGAGAGGTTCCTCGACATGGCGGGTAACTCCATCGGGGAATGGGTGGAACTCCCTCTCGAAGCCTTCAAATAGGCTTCTTTTTTTTATAAAAAACTATTGACATTATTCCGGAATCTGCTATAATAAGAATGTAAAGAAAAGGAGATAAACACATGAAGAAAATCGCTGAAAACACTTGGGCTGTTGGAGAGTACACCCTCAAAAAGGTGGTCGCCGCTACTAGCGGACGGGTGACATGGTATGTCATCGATGCCGAGGGCGGCATGGCGGGATTCGATACCCGCAAGGCGGCTCTCCGCTGTTGCGAAGCGGAATAAAAAATTCCGCTTCCGGCTTGACGGCCAGCAGAAAAGTGTTATAATAATAATGTAAGAGAGGTAAACAAAATGCAGAAAAACATCGAAATCATGGAGCAGGCACTTGACCAGCTCATCACCCTCGCCCGCATGGACAAGGAACGCTATGAGCCGATGCGGAAGGACATCGTCATCCTTCTGGCCGAGGTTCAGGACCTCAAGCGGGAAATGTCAGAAAATGCTTGACATTTTCCGCTTTTTTTGCGCGTCCGGTTAGTCATCGCTAACGGTCGAAAATTGCAGCGTACCCTACATCAGAAAAAATCAGTTAGTCACCGCTAACGACCGAAAATTATAGCACGCCCAGGGCTAGAAGTCAAGAGGAAAATCAAAAAAATTTTTGACAAAATCGGTAACATCCCGAAACCTCGCGCGCGTACCCTACATTACATTTTTTCATGTTTCTGAAAATTGTTTCATGGATCCGCCAAAAAAAATAAAAAAATTTAACTTTTTTTATAAAAACCCTTGCAATCAATCCGGGAATGATTATAATTATAAGTGTAAGGAAGGTTAAGACCATGAAGAAAACCACGATGATTAAGCACTACCGTACTCACTCCGCCGCTGATTCCTACATTATCGGATTCACCTATGACGGCAATCTGTACATGTCCAAGGTTGCGGAAATTATGCCTCGTTTCCTCGCTGTAGAACAGGCAAGCCGCAATCAGGGCGAAAACCTGCGGCTCCGCATCAAGCGCCAGTATAAAAAGCAGTTGCTCCATAAGGGCGCGGTACTCCTCGGAAGTGCTGACCTGCTGACCGCTGAAAAGTACAATAAGGGCGAAATCTTCGAGAAAATCGTCACTGAATACTTCGGTCAGACTTGGGAAAAAGACACGGTTCCGTTTTGGGTACAGGGTGACATTGAAGTCAACGGCGAACAGATTCAGATTAAACTTGATTCTGCTACACTGATGAACACCAAACAGATTGCAAAGTTCAAGAGGGCATAAAAAACCCTCTTGACAGGCAAGCCAAAAGGTGCTATATTATAAAGGAAGAGAGAGAGGTAAACTTATGGAACACATGGATCTGATTGCCGCATACTGCACGGTATACGCTGTTAAGGTAGGCGGTGCCATCTGGTACGAGGACGGCGGCTTCAAGTATGCCGACATCCTCGAGGAGCCTTATGGCTGGGCTTCCTACTCTTGCAACACTCGCGAAGAGTGGGAAATGCTCTCAGAGGGAATTTAAAAAAATTCCCTCAAAAGGGCTTGACAAAATCCAAGAGCGTGCTATAATAAAATTGTAAAAAGGAGATAAGATTATGACATACACATTCTATGATACCTGCACAGGAGCAACAATTACCATGATGACAAATACAGAGGATGAAGCGTGGATGGATCTCGCTGACAACTTCGGTGCCTGCTATGTAATGGATAACATTCAGTACATCGGCAAAAACCGTATTGACAACTAAAAAAAATTGTGATACAATTATTATAGAAAGAGAGGTAATCCTTATGGATGTTAAAAGATTGGTGAAAGTCGTTGGCGACATGATTGGGCATGATTGCAGTATCATCGCAGGTGATACCTTCATGTATCATTGGGGCGACAACGCAATCGAGATTAACATTAATGAGGGTTACCTCGATAATCTTGATTGGAAAAAGTTCCTCAAAAAGGAATTCAATTTTGACCTCACTCATGAAAATTGGTTCTCTCTCTCCGTTCTGCATGAACTCGGACATCACTACACCCTTGAATACTTTGACCAAGAGGAAGTGAGAAAAAGTCAGCATGCATGCGTGAAAGCAAATGAACACTTTTACGAACAGGTTGAAATGGTCGCTACTGATTGGGCGATTGCCTACTACAACATGACCGACATGGATGCATGGAACAAAGAAATCACTGCTTGTTTGCAGTGATTTACTTTTTAAAAAAATAATGTTATAATAATTATGTAAAGAGAGGTAAAGTTATGTTTGAAGAAGAAAAAGACACTATCGACATGGCAGAAATCTGGAGACAGAATTTTATGGATGCGAAAGATGAAATCCGCAATCTGAAAATTCGTATTGCGGAATTAGAATCAGAAAATGAATCGCTCCAGCAGGACATTTCAAAATCAAAATAGAAAATCATGCTTGCATGATTTTTATTTTCGTTTTATTTTTGGATCCATGCTTGCATGTGCGGCCGCCCGCCTGCGACCGGAGGTGGCCCGCGCGGGTCGGTTTTTTCGGCGTACCACATAAACGCAAATTTGTCAAGCGATTTTTTAAAAATTTTTATAAAAAAATTTTCTCCCGAAACCTTGACAAGTCCAGAAGCATGAGCTATAATGAATGAGTAGAGAGGTAAATGAGATGGAAAATGATACATTCTATGTTGTATTAGAAATGAAAGATGGGGATAATATTTTTGTTAGTGCTACTGATACATTTGAAAGGGCTTTTGAAATCTATCAGTATTGGAAAGAAATTGACGCCGCCGAAGAAAAGCCCCGCAAGTATCAGATTAAAAAATGTATTTGTTATCCAAATAATAAAACAGAATATTCTACAGTTTATATTGACAAATAAAAATAACGTGTTATAATAATAATGTAAAGAGAGGTAACGAAAATGGCTTTGAAAAGTTTGACAATCTATGATAGGAATATTCTGAATCTGTTCTTAGAGCGGATTGAAAATAATCCAACAATTACAGAAGATGCATTAAACATTTTTCGTAACAATAGATTTTTAGAAAGTTTCTTCGATGCAGATTTACAGGCAGGTAAATTTACCCGCAAAACATGGAAAAATGCGGTACTTACAAATGAAAAACTTTGTATGCCTGGCATTTACTTGATTGGAAGTACATTCTTCAATCCGATTACAAAAGAAGAATTTTATTGGGTAAAAGTCGGACAGTCTATCAAAATTTCTGAGCGTATCAAAGGATACAAAACGGAAAATCCGATGGTATGGGAAATTGAATTTTGTTACCTTCCGCTCCTTTGGGTAAATACCGCAGAAACCCTGTGTCATGAAATTCTCGCAGAAAAATGCTCTGAGGTCGTTGGTTCCGAATGGTTCGCCGTAAGTAGAGAAACATACCTTGAAATTTGCGAAAAAAAATTTAATTGGTTTGATTTTATCAGAAACGGTGAAAATGTCAATTATACTCCGAAAAAAGTTAATAGATGAAGTAAAAAAAATTACTTCATCTATTGACAAACTCAACAAAAGTGATATAATAAAAGAGTAAAGAGAGGTAAAGAACAATGATGAAAATGACTTGGAAACTTGCGGAATCGCTGATGAATGACTTTGCTTGCCTTGCTATCAGTGCAAATGGTGGAGTACCTGCGGAAGGGCTGAGTGATGAACAGATGGAACAGATTCAGACCTATGCCCGCGAAACCTTCAACAGAATTTGTTCTGAATGGGAAGATTTTACAGGGAAAGAATGGGACATCATGGAACCTGAAACAAATTAAAAAAAAGGGGTTGACAAACCCCCTTTTTCTGCTATAATGAGTATGTAAAGAGAGGTAAGGAAAATGACATTCTTCGAAAACATGCGCGCGTGCTTCGCTATCCTGGGTATGGCTGGCTCTTGGCTTGGATTCATGGAAGCGAAATGGTATGAAAAAGTAAGATGGTACGATGATTTGCTCCACATTTATACCATGACCGAAGAATTTAAAAATGGTATAAAAGGAGATGAGTATGAAGCCGGCGTACCCTCCGAAGCATTCTCCTTCTGGTCCTTCGCTGATTGGATTGATGAAACTATGGGGTCACACGATAACGCTAAAATTAGAGATTTAATTAACTATCTGCTCTACACGAAACAGATTAAAAAAGATATTTGGTGGAATCGTCGCGTTTATCGCTTGACAAAAAACTTTAGATAAGATATAATAATAATGTAAGAGAGGTAAGGATATGAAAAAAATCAATGTGTATCTTGACATGGACGGAACAATCGCAGACCTGTACGGAATCGAAAACTGGCTTCCTCGTCTGCGCGAATCTGACGAAAAAATCTTCTTGGAATGCAAACCGCTTATCAGTGAAGAAACCCTGCTTGCATGCTTTCCAAAAGACAAATACGAAATTAAAGTGCTGTCCATGACACCGCTTGGAGCGTCTGCGGAATACTGCAAAAACGTTCAGGCTCAGAAAGATGCTTGGCTCGATAGGTTCTTCCCTTCAATCACAAAACGCATTTACAAAGTCTATGGACACAATAAAAATCTGAAAGGTTCTGAAAATGCAATTCTGATTGATGATTCTGAACCGATTCGGAACTCTTGGAGAGGTACCGCAATCAATCCTGCAATTCTGTGGGGTTGATTTTTTTCATGCGTGCATGTCACCCGGAAGATCTGCTTGTGAAAAAATTAACTTAAAAAAAGTATTGACAAAAAATCTGAACCTGCTATAATAATAATGTAAAGAGAGAGAGGAAAATTAAATGAGAACATTCATGACTGAAATCAAAGCAATCAACGCATCCGAAGCTATCGCACAGAATCTGAAAGATAATAGTTTCACACGGGCAGACTATAATGACATGCGTAAAGAGCATCATCTTCCTTCTATTGCGTTTGCACGCGACCATGGTATTATTAAGGTCGTGAGAGAGGAACCGATTCAGTTTCAGCGGAACGGTGAAACAATCAACGGCAAGCGTTACTTCTATGCACTCAATACTGAAAAGTATAAAGAAATCATGGCATTCATGCAGACAAGAACAGGACTGAAAAAGCGTCTGAAAAGATGCGCTTATAGAATGCAGGAAAACACTGCTAAAATGAAAATGCTTGCGGATTACAATGCGGAAATTGAAACATTCCTCGACCTTGTAGGCCAGTGGTGAAAAGGGTATTCGTACCCTTTTTTCTTTTCGCCCGGGGATCCAGTTTGTGAAAAAAATAACTTAAAAATTTTTGAAAAAACTATTGACATTAAATCAGAAATCCGTATAATAATAATTGTAAGGTATGAAAGACACCCACGGTGCCTGAGGGGTCGCGCTTACGCGTCGGCGCGCAAATAGTGAAGTGTACAGTAAATAACCCCCAAAATCTTTCTTAAAAATAGTTGACAAATAGCCAAAAGATGCTATAATAAGAATGTAAAGAGAGGTAAGAGAAATGAAAGACTACGAAAAGATGATTAACACTGTGAACGCAATTCAGAAGGCATTCGGCGCAAATGAGTTCTGCGCTCGCGACTATCAGCAGAAACTCGGTTCGGAAGGTAACTGCTATTGTGCTTCAAGAGTTTGCAACACTAACCGCGAAAACATCATGGTTAAAAAGGTGCGTGAAGAAGATTTCATCACTCGCGATGATTACGGCAAAAAGATTGTCGGTACTCGTTACTTCTACGAAGTTAATACGGATTTCATCAAGCAGTTGAAGGAATCTCTGTGTAAAGAGGTAGAGGGACTGTATGATGACATTCAGACCATCAAGTATCAGATTAAACAGAAAGAGCAGAAAATCGCAGAAAAGAAGAAACAGATTGAAGTATTCGAAGCGATTCTGAATGCGTGAGCGGATTAAAAATCCGCTTTTCTTTTGACGCAGTTACCATGCATGCATGTGCCCGGGAGGATCCATTTGTGAAAAAATTAATTTTTAAAAGTTCTTGACAAATCCAATAGAGGAGTTATAATAGTATTGTAACAAGGGGGATTAAAAAATGAAAGCATTCTTCGGTATTACAGAGCCGTATCAGTTTGAGTGGAACGACCTGCGCGCAGGTATTCAGATTCTTAATGTTGTATTAATTATGATTTATGGACTTTCTGTTTCATGGTTCGGTCTTGCGATTGCGCTCTTCGGTGTTGTGAAAGATCTCACAAACCGCAGACACATTAATGACATTCTGATGCATCTGTCAAGCGTAATTTTAAATATTTACTTCTTGACATTACTTTATAAATAAATTATAATAATTATAGAAAGAGGATAGGAAAATGACAGTATACGGACTTTTTGTTAAATACGGAAAAGGACTTGACAGGCAGGAAGTAACAGAATTAAATGGATTATTCGCTACAAAAGAACTTGCAGAAAAGATGCTCTCACTTTGGGGAGATAATGCAAAAATTGAACCAATTACAGTAATTGAAAATCTTGATTGGTTGGATATTGACAAAATAATTCAAAAGTAGTATAATAATAATAGAAAGAGAGGAAAATTAAATGAATACAACAACATGGTGGTTTGGTATCGAAGATGAAAATAGCGACCTGTGCGGAGAAGAATTCTTCGTAGAGGTAAACGTTCCGATGGATAGGGCGAAAAAGTGTGCCATGAAGATTGCAAAGGAAAATTTTCCAAAAGAGATTCTCAAGTGCTACGGCCGAGTCGGGCAGGCTGAAGCTGAGATGATGGGATTGGACACCTATTAAGGTGTCTTTTTCTTTTGGTTTGCATGCATGCTCCATGCTTGCATGGGCGCGCCGCCCTCGCTCATTGTGCGCTAGGGCGGCCGAATTTGCGACGCCATGCATGAATGGTAAAAAAATCGCCGGGCTTGCATGCATGTGATCTGCATGCATGTTTTCCTTAAACCCCGGGCGCGTACCCTATTTATGTGAAATTGTGTGAAAATGCGAAATTTGTTGATTTTTTAAAAAATAAGCGTATAATAATAATTGTAAAGAAGGGATGTCCCACGGTGGGTAACACTCAGGCAGACCTGATAACCGTTCGACTCGGTTCTCTCCCCACATTCAGACCTTGGTTGGTAATCGGATTAGGTGTAAAAGTAGGTTCGAATCCTACGCTGAAAAAATCTTTACAAAAAAGTTAAAAAAACACTTGACAAGATAGCCAAAAGTGCTATAATAAAAGTGTAAAGAGGGGAAGGAAAACCCCACAAACCCGCTGTCATGTAGCGTTAGGAGTCCTCGGAGCGACTCTCATAGACCAAAAAAACAATAGTTCTCCGATGGCTTGAGTAGGGGACGCGTACCCTACACAGAGAGTGGAACAGGAACTCTCAAAAAATCTTCAAAAAAGTATTGACAACCTACAACAGAAGTGCTACAATAGAATTACCAAGAGATAGGAACGACTGAAAGCCCAATCGACAGTGCCTACTTGGTTGCTGAGATAAAAAAGAATCAGCGTAAAAAAAATAAAAAATGGGGGTTGACACCAAAACCAAAAAGGTGTATAATGAAATCACAAAAGGAAAGGTAAAAGGTGATGAAAATGGAAAAGGTTACAATCAAGGAAAGAATCAACGGAATCGCATTCGAGGGTCTGACTGTTGAGGACTTCGAGTTCCTCAAGGAACGTGCGCTCAAGTCTGTCCGCAAGGCGACTGCTCGCAAGGGTCTGACCAAGGCTCAGAAGGAAAACGAGGGAATCAAGGCGACCATCGCTGACGCTCTCGCAGGTGCTGAAAAGGCACTGACTGCCACTGAGGTTGGCAACGTTGTCGGAATCTCCTGTCAGAAGGCTTCCGCTCTGCTCAAGCAGATGGTTGATGCAGGCGAAATCGCCAAGGCGAAGGACGGAAAGGCAACTGTCTTCTCCGCAGTCGCTGAGGACGAGGACGAAGCCGAGTAGTCCGAAGGGGCGAAAGCCCCTTCCCTTCTCAAACCATGTGAGGTAACGAAAAGGACTGAAAAAAACGGGAGTACCGATGGCAAAAACTATCGGGAAAATGAGAGCCGTCCGCGCAAATCCTGCCCCTGACCTCACAATTCTCCGCTCATGGCGAAACGGTATCGCAACCGACTCTTAATCGGTGGGCTGAGGGTTCAAATCCCTCTGAGCGGACTTAATCCAAAAATGTGTCCTCCTTTCTTACGGAAAAACCTGCATGCAGGTTTTTTCCTTTACATGCATTAACCATGCATGCATGGCGCGGCGTTCCCAGACGCAGTATGCTGGAACGCCGCGATTTTTGAGGGCATGCATGCATGTGAATTTTTTTCGCGACTTGCATGCATGTGGTATGCATGCATGGTCTCCCGGAACCGCGTACCCTATTTTTGATCCGCGTACCCTACATCTGCTTGTCAAGTGCCAAAAGTGGTAAAATGTCCTAAGCATAAAAAATTTTTTTGTCAAGCCCCAATTTTTTTCAAAAAAACTTTCATAAAATTTTCATAAAGTTTTCGGCATGAAACCGATTTTCATGATATTATAATAATGCGGAAGGGAAAGGGAACGGCGCCACCCACTGACTGACCGCTCGCATCAAGTGCTCTTTGAAAACTGAATATTTGAACTCTTTAAAAATCTTTAGTATAATTATTATAGAAAAGGAAAGGTGATAAACTATGACTAAGATTACTGTTAAGGACAACTATCTCGCTCTTCGTGCGCTCGCTGCTGATGCAGGTCGCACTGACCTCGTGGATTTCGTGGATTCTCGTATCGCGCAGACCGATGCTAAGAATGCACGGCGCAACACCAAGCCGACCAAGAATCAGCTTGCCAACGTTGAACTCATGAATCGGATTTACGATACCATGCAGGCAGGTAAGCAGTACCGCGTGTCTGAAATCGGCAAGTTCGATTTCCTCGCTGACTACACCATTAACAAGGTGAATGCACTTGTGCGCGGACTTAAGCTTGACGGTCGCGTTGTCAAGTCTGAAGTGAAGGGCATTGCCTACTTCACCAAGGCTTGAGGTATGCAAGCAGGGGGCGCAAGCCCTCTGCTTCACTCCATGCATGCAAACCAATAGAAAAGGAAGGTGATGAAATTGAAGCAGTTCAGTGAAAAGGAAATTCAGCATCAGATGCAGTGCAACCACTGCACGCGTGAGGAAGCCCTCGACATTCTCGCATGGGATTACGACATTGACCACGGCGACAAGGAAAAGGGCGCGCCTACCGCGGAACAGAAAAAGCTGATTCGCTCGCTTACTAAGGCGGACAAGGCGCCGACTGAAAAGCGCGCTGTAAAGCGTGAGCGCAAGGTCGATGCAAACAAGGCGGAAATCTTCGAAAAGATTCGTGCCATGCTCGCAGGTGAGGTTGAAATCACTGCTGTGAAGAATGAAGCGGAAATCTCCTTCATTCATGCAGGTGAAGCCTACACTGTGAAACTCACCAAGCACCGCGCGCCCAAGGCGTGAGAAGAATCCTGCATGCATGCAGGATTTTTTTTAATGCATGTTTCCATGCATGCATGGCCGGCCGTGTGCGACCCGTAGGGTGCCCCGCCACAGCCGGCATTTTGTCAAGTGCCTGATCTGGTAATTTTTTTGACGAATTTGGCACTTGACAACGCATGCACGCATGTCCCAAAATTCCGGGTCGCGTACCCTACACAAAAACTTTACAATTTTTTAAAATTGTCTATTGCATTTTTTTCTGCTTGGGCTTATAATTTAAGAGAAGAAAGGGGGAGATGCCCCATGATGAAAAAGACCTATGCAACCTTTAACGCTTACGATGTTGATGTTTTCTATGTGAAGCCGAATCATAAAAAACTTGACGGCGCGCATGGAATGACCTATTTCTCAGAAGGTGAAATTTACATTGCGAACGACATGCCGAAACACATGTTGAAGCGTACCCTGATTCATGAATTTACGCATTTCGCCCTGTATGCGTATGACAAGGGAGCCGACAATGCGGCGGAAGAAATCGCCTTCAAAAATGAGGAAGAATTGTGCTACCTCATGGAAAGGGTACTTCCTGCCATTTATGAACAGGCGAACGAAATTGCAGAAATTTTTACAGAAAAGGCTTGACCTTTTCTGTAATTCTGCTATAATAGAGTATGTGAGGTGATAAGGAATGGATAAAAGAATTAATTATAGAATCGTGTTAGACACGGAAACGTGTCCGCTTGATAAAGATTTTAAGGGGGTTTCGCCTTATAACATGCTCGTCTATGATGTGGGTTATGCGGTTGTCGATAAAAGGGGCAACGTTTACAGAACCCGATCGTTCGTTAATGCTGATGTGTACCTTGGCGAAAAAACGCTCATGAAATCTGCGTACTATGCAAAAAAACTTCCGCAGTACGAAATGGAAATCAAGAGCGGAGAGCGTAAACTTGCAAGCATGTTCACTATCAGAAAGATTCTGCTTGATGACATGCATGAATACAACGTGAAAGAGGTTTACGCTCACAACATGCGTTTCGATTATGGTTCTCTGAACAACACGCAAAGATACATTACAAAGTCAAAATTTCGATTCTTCTTCCCTTACGGAATTGAAATCTGCGACACTCTGCGAATGGCTCAAGATGTAATTGCATGCATGCCGACCTACCAAAAGTATTGTGTAGAAAATGGCTATCTCACAAAAACAGGACAGCCACGGCTCACCGCTGAAATCATCTATCGCTTCATCACAGGCGAAAAGGATTTCAAGGAATCGCACACAGGACTTGAGGACGTCATGATTGAGAAAGACATTCTCGCATACTGTTTCGCAAAGCACAAGAAAATGAATCGCTTGTGCTTTGCTAGGGGGTGATAAAATGACCAAGAGCAACATTCACAAAAAGGTAACTTTCGAGGATAAGTTTGCGCGCAGGTATGCATGTTGGGTTAGAAATAACCCGCATGCATGGCACGCTGAAAAGGTGCGTGCTCGGCGTGCCTTCCGCAGGAAGTTAAAAAACATGCTTGCAGACTGATTGCATGCATGTTTTCTTTTGAAATGAACTTCCATGCATGCATGTCCGCCGGTCGTTGGCGCGCGGGCTTGCAGCAACGACCGGTTTTTTGTCAAGTGTCAGATACGGTAATTTTTTTTACCAAAATAGGCACTTGACACCCCAGACGCACATTCCCGGAAGTTTGTCAAGCCTAACTTGATCTATGTACCCTATTTATGTGAAATTATGTGAAAACGCAAAAAACGCTTGTATTCTTTTTAAAAATCCGTATAATTATAAATGTAGGGAGGGAGAAAGGGTTCAACTCCCAAGCGGTCATTCCTTACGGATGGGCTACTAGAATTGCGGTCACGCTCCCTCTCCACAAATTTCAACAAAAGGTATTGACAAATAAAAAAATCCATGATACAATAAATACAGAAAGGTAAAGGTGATTAAATTATGGAAAAGACAACAAAAAAGGAACAGTTTGCGAAGGTACGTGCGATTCTCGCTGAAAAGGGCGAAACGGCTCTTGTGGCTTTCATCGATCATGAGGTTGAACTCTTGACAGCAAAAAATTCTCGGCGTTCTACAAAGCCGACAAAGAATCAGTTGGCGAATGTTGAACTCATGAACGCCATCTATGACGCCATGGAAACAGGCAAGCGTTACAGGGTTTCCGAGATTGGGAAGTTTGACTTCCTCACGGAATACACCATCAACAAGGTCAATGCGCTCGTTCGGGGTCTTAAACTCGATGGTCGTGTTGTAAAGACCGAAGAAAAGGGTATCGCTTACTTCACGAAAGCATGAGCCGAAAGGGGGTAACCCCTTTCGGTCACCCCTTGACAAAAAATAATTATTATGATATAATAATTATAGAAAGAGAGGTAAAACATGCGTCCTGAACTGAAAGAAACACTTATCGAGAAAAACATGCGTGCATTGGGTATCACCCGAAAAGAGGCTGAGGAACTCGTAGAAGATGACGAGGCGGTCGATCGTGGCGAAGAAATGCCTTGGGACTTGACAGCGGAACAGATGAAGAACGCACGCAAAGCCGCAAACGCTACAACACGCAAAGCAAGCGCAACACCTACAAAGCGCACCAAAAAGGACAACCCCGACAAAAAGTATCTGATTGACGCTCTGTTTCGAGGTCTTCCGAAAGATGAGATTGAAAACCTCAAAATCGTAAATGATGAACGCAGTTTCGACTTTACGTACAACGGTGTGAATTATTCAGTCTCACTCACAGCACACAGAAAATAATGCATGTCGCCATGCATTATTTTTTTTAACTCATGACCATGCATGCATGTTTGCCGGGTGTATGCATGCATGATACCTGCATGCATGGCGGGCCGCTGGCGGCAGGAGCGGCCCGAATTTCCGGCCGGCACTCCCATATGGAATTTTTCAGCTCGCAACTCCGGCCCGTCATATGCCAACCCTTTTCCCGCAACTATGCTTCATATATCGCCACAATTAAATAAATCTAGCCTCGCCGAACGGAATTTGTACCATATTGTGCCGAAATTTGTACTTTTTTTATCTTTTTAGTATATTTTTATTGACTTTTTCATAATTTTTATGCTATAATTTTAAAAAAAACATAATTTTTGATAGAAAAACCGCCCGGTTTTACCTAAAAAACGCAAAAATTGGATAAAAACACTATAAAATCTGGATATTTAATCAAATTTGACCGCGTTTTAACGTAATTTTATTGATTTTTTATAAAAAATATGGTATAATAAAGTGGGGTATATACATATACCGGACGGAAATATAATAAAAAACCGTCCGGTTTAACGACCTGGCCGCAATCCGTTCGTAAGTTGTACCATATTATACCATAACTTGTACCTTCATATGGGCCTCTTGGAAGGCCTTTTATAATGCTCTACGGCTTTCTAATTAAGTCGTAGCTAATCCAAAAGTAGTCGTATGGAAGTTTCTCCATTCCAAGAGCGCATCTTGACAAATTTAATAAAATATTATATAATATAATAGGGGGACCCTCTTGGACCGAACGGCACTAAATAAAAAAATAAAGCCCCCGCACAACATGCAGAGGCTTTTGGCGCAATAGGAAATTATCAGGCTCTACCGCGCATTATAAAATTATAACCAAAAGAAAGGAAAGGTATTCCCACATAACATGAAAGAAGGGGATTTGTTTTACTTCGTAAGGAGGAATCACTTTTTACGCATCTCTTCCAACACAGCTTCACGAATCAACTGTACGCCCTCTTGGAACTTATCATTCTCCATAAGGCGGTCCATATAGACCTGCAGACTAACATCTGGATCAGAAAGCATACACCGATATTCAGTTAGAATATTCTCATACACTAGATCGGCTATATCATTATCTAGGGCCAACATGTCCATATCAAAACGCTCGCGACGTTTTTCAATATCGTCGAGAAAATTATCTATCTCTTCATGTACAATGTCTCTAGGCATATATAGCCCATCGCCATCTAGTATGAAATCCTCTAGCGCCTTATATAACGCATTAGACCGCTCGATCGCACTTTTCATTATCTTTCTCCTTACATTATTATTATATCAAAATTTTTTATTTTGCGCAAGGAGGAAGATAATAATCCAGAAGTAGAATAGAAAAGGGGTGGGGCCTGGTAATTATAAATGCGTTCAGGGCCGGTGGGTTGGGCGGTTTTTTACCCCACCCCATTATATTATATCATAAAATTTTATTTTTGTCAAGATAGGGATGAGGAGGCTGGGGTTTGAGGGCGGTTTTCGATTCGATTTTTGAAATGAAGTTTTGAAACTGTCCTCGGCCGAATTTTCAAATGAAAATACCATATAGACTAGGCCCGGTCGGGACCACCCCCCGTCAAAACAAGACTACCCCCATATAAAACCTAACATCCCGTTTAAGCCATATACTTCTCTTCACCTACTTCAAAAGTATAATTCTTAAAATCCTCTATTTTTAAATAAATCTCATGACCTTCTTTCGTCCCATCATCCATATATTTTAAAGTTAAAATCCAATACCCCTTCTCATCTTCATCGGGGTACAAAACCCATTTATTCGTAGGATACTTTAATGCTCTTTGAAGAACTGCCATAACAGAAATAATTTCTTCTCCTGTCCCATAAGCATCCATTCTCTCATATTTATCTTCCTTCCAAGAAAGGAAATCTTCTTCCAATTCTTCTTGATCGGCTTCCTCTAAATTCGATTCCATTTCTCTAAAAGCTTCTTCCAACGTCATTTCCTTAGTCCCACTTATATTCTTTATTTTCCTTCTCTTTATATTGCTTTTCCGCACTCTCTAATCTAAGCTTAATAGAATACGCTATGTCATTAAAATCCAGTAACTTCACTACCTCTTCATCTACACCCAAAGATTTCCTCGCATAGGTATCAATATCTTCTTCTAAGCGACGTAGAAAAGTTCTCTCAAAATGATCTTTCTTACCTGCTTCGAATAAATCCTTAATTTCATTCAACGCACTCTCATTATAACTATAAGTGCTAAAAAATTCTAATAATCCATGTTCTAAACTTTCTTTCATATTTTCTCCTATAAAGTTTTGTCATATTTTTTTGCCACTGAGGGGTATATAGTTTTGTCACCTCTTAGAAATCTTCTTCGTTACTAAACTCAATTCCCTTCTTCTCATAATGATTTATTAAAACTGGAATAAACCCATATTCCTGCATTCAATTCAATAACGCAGTAGCATACGCACTTGACGCATATGTTTTAACTTCCTTCATATACTCATTATTCGAAATCGCACCATGTGCATACTCCTCAGTTAATTCCATAATTTTCTGTCCAGTTCCCTTAGAGTATAAGCTTTTCAATTCAGCTCATTTTTGCAATTCTTCATCAGTCATTAATCTAGGATAATTACCAGATCCATAGCACGCCGCATATTTCTTCGCACTAATATCATATTCATTATTCAAGACCTGGCAAACATATCCACGAGCAGTTCTAACAGCATGATGTAATTCTTTAATCTGTTCTTCATTCAAAATCGCAATAGCAATACCAGTTCCTGTACTCCAAATTTCATTTCCAACGAAATTTAAGACCGCAGGAAGATAAATATTTTCATATTGTTTTTCACTTTTAGTCATAGGACGATATTCCTTTAACTGTGATAAAAGAATATACTTTCTCTTTTCATACTTTCATTCATAATGTTCTGAAAGTTCTTCTAAATATTTTTCTTTTTTATTTCTAAAAGTTCCATACGAAACATTGAACAGTTCCTTTGCCAACTCTTCTGCCTTATAAGGCTTGTTTAATTCTACCATTTTTATCTCCTTTTAAATACTTTTGTAACCTTTTCTTGCCACGTATATATATACCTTAGATGGCAGAAAAATGTGACAAAACTTTGTCTAATGTGCGTTTGCGTTTTGTCATTATTTTTTATAAGGCATGTCTAAAAAATGTTACAAAACTGTCCAATAGAGCCAAATAACTGCCCCGCAAAATAATCCTAATCAAAGTCAACCCATAATTATCTCCTAGTAAAAAATAGTCCATACATGAAGCTCATATCCATCCTTATCCGCACAGATAATAAAGTCTCCATCTTCTAAATTATTCTTCTCTATAAATTCAACCACTTCATCCGCTATCCCTGTAAAACTGCGCGAATAGCGATCTAAAGCGGTAAAAACCTCTTCTTTATCCATCTACTTCTCCCAAACTTCCATTCTCTCTAATCTATCATTATATTGGAAGAAAAGAATCTTCTGTTCCTCTTTATTTTTCTTTTCTAGTAATTGCGCCAAAAGCTCCAATTCCTTATGCGGACCTATATAAACAGAGACGTTATAATTATCTCCATCATTTTTGCGTTTGAGGAAAAATTCTAAACAATAATCAAACAATCTATCTTTAATACCTTCTTCTTTTCCATCAAGATAATCACTTAAAATACCATAGATTCCCATGTATAAATCAGTAAAATTATTTTCCATTATTTCTTCTTCCCCCAAATCTTCTCCATCTCTTCTACTTCCATATTCCAATCATGGATCGCATAATCTAATTCCAATTCATCATATACCTTACTGCGCATACGACATCCAGGAGCAGAACAAGAAATCCAAACTCTATCTCTTATATGATTAAGATGCGGCCAGCCGCCACAATAGCACCTTGAGACTGGCTCATGTTCTTCTTCGAGAACTATTGGCCGCATATTTAATCTTAATCTGGCATCGAGACCCATTGTTCTATTTCTACTCTTTTAGTATATACTTTTCTTTGGACTTCCTGCATATCATCTTGGTACCATTCGCAATCGCAACTATAATCTAAATATGGTACCTTAAAATATCTATCTTTTATTTTATATATATCAAAACCATAAATACGCACCTTATACGTATCTATATCTTCCATCTCTATTTTATATACGCCAATTACTTCATCAAGATATTCTCTTAAATCATCCCATTGTCTAATAGCACTTTTATCTTTATCCCAAATTTCTAAAAACTTATCTTCTGTCATTTCATTAATGTCGATCATCTTCTACATCTCCCAACTCTTTCCATAATTTATCTGCTTTAGCTTGTTCTTTTAAATTTCTTTCTTTAATCTTTTTGCGGCGCAAGTCTCCTGCTTTTATCTCATATCTAAACCTAGTTCCATTAGGACAGTCATTCATCCATCCTTTAAGATTGCGGAAAATGATATTTTTATTAATACCAGTTTCTCTAACTGCGGTTTCAAGATCAGGGAATACTGCAAGAACTTCTCCTTTTCTACTATACCATACTATTAATTTATCTTCCATATTTAATTCATCTTCTTTGGATTAAGTTTTACTTTAATCTTCTCTCTATTAAAACCTTTTTCTTTTAACTCTTCATTCTTGCGCTCAAAAATATCTTCACCGCAGAACTTTCTTATTTCAATAATGCAGAAAGCCATTACATCATTTTTTATTTGCGCCAATTCGGCTTCGGTAAGAAGTTCTTCTCTAAAACGCTGAACTTCCGTTGCCATTAAATCTTCTATATCTTTTCTAATTGCCATACCATTTATCTCCCATAGTTACTTGAACGTAAGCTATATCGCTTTCTCCCCAAATAGAAGAAACTTCCATAAAAGTTCCTCTCTGCCAATCATAAAAAATTATCTCGGCTTTTGGATTAAATTTTTCTAATTTTTCTATAACTTCTTCTACTTTCATATTTTCCTTTATACTTGCGTCGCTTCGCTCCGCTTAGACGGAGAGAAAGTTGCTTCGCAACTTTTCTCCTGGCTCGTTTAGCCTTCGGCTAACTCGCCTATCTTCCTTTATATCTATTATATATATCTATTGCTTGCGTTAAAAAATACAAACCTACAAATATATACACGATTAAATCTTTATTCATATGCTATTATCCTCTTTATACTATTATACCATAATAAAAATCCCGTGTCAATACGTTATTCCGTATCTTCGCGGGACTCTTTTTTATTCTTTGTTTTCAGTTAATTTTGTTAATTCTTCTAAAATTTCAGATAGAATATCTGCTTCTGCGGCCATGATTTGAGCTTGATAACCTAAAAGAACACCTGTATCGTTTTCAGTATATGGAACTCGATAAGTTCCTCCGTCTTCTGTTTTTACAATTTTTGACTTCTCTATTCTATCAAGATCTTTCTGAATCTTTTCCAATATTTTAAATTCCATTTTCTCCTCCAGGTACCTCGTCATCATACGGAATCTCATAAATTTTAAAGTTACTGTATTTGTCATAAGTATAAACTACAAATACATTTGGAAACGGCCCATAGGATATTGAAGTTATATCTTCTACCTTACAATCAGTCCAAGTATCTAAATAATCTTTCACGGCAGCATCTAATACTTTCTCCGTCTCCCGAACTGTCCATTTTGCATCGTAATACTTATCAGTCAATTCTTTAAAAGTCAATTCAAAAGCACCTTCCTTTATATGATTATTATACCAAAAAATTTTCGTAATGGAAAGTTGCGGGAAAGCAAAAATTTTTGTATAATATGATTATGGAAATTGAAGAGAAAAGAACGGTGGTAAGGCCAGTTTATGTACAAGCATTATGTCCTTATTGCCATGAAGAATTAACACCAGAAGAAGTCGTTTATATGACTGATCCTCCTTTATATAAGTATTCGTGCGGCAAATGCAATTTTGCAACGACTTCATCAATAAAATACCCTTATTTACAATTCGAAGACGAGAAAGGAAATAGTATTTAATTATGCCAAAAGGTTATATCAGTTTCGATGATTTCAAAGGAAAACACGGAATCAAAGAAAAGAAGTGGCGCTGTCCCAAATGTCACAGATATGTTTCGGATACAGTACGAAATATCTTCGGGAAACGAATGTGTTTAGATTGTTATTACGAGGAAGAAATGGCTCGTAAAAAGAATTCTACCAGATTGGAGGAACCAGAAGATGAAGTACAAGATACCAATTCAAGAGCAGCTTAGTGATGTAGATATTATAGCAGATGATGATGTTGATGTCGAAGAAGCGAAAGAAATAGTTCGCTATATCGCTCATCTTTCTGCGCTAATCATAGATCAGGTCTGTGAGTATGCGCAAGATAATGACTATGATCCTAATGATGTATTAGATTGCGTTATTGACACTCTAGATCTATTTGGATCTCAAGTCGATTTGAGTTATTATGAAACAGACGAAGATGGTCTTGGATATATCGAAGTTCCAGAAGGAAATGGAATGTTAAACTAAATCAAGTGCGCGAACACTTGATTTTTTTATTATTTATGATATAATAATAATAGGAAAGGAATTTTTCTATGATTAAAACTTTTGAATTTGAAGTATCTAATACGGCAAGTTTTATATTAAGAGACGACGAATATACCGAATGGTATAAAGAAGATATTACCAAGCTAAAATATCCAGAAGATATTGACGATTGTATTAATGCTTGGATTAAAGAAAAGAATCCTATTATTGAAGATATTAAAATAGTTTCTGTTGATGTACATTATCACAACAACGCGCGCGGCAATACGATTCATTTATTTTATACCATTATATATAGGTAAGGAGGGAATATGAAGGATATTGCTTTAAGAATTAAGAGTGCTATTGAGGATGAATGCCAAGAACGCTATTGGTCTCTTAATGAATTTTGTGAAGCTAATGGTTTTACTTCAAAAGAGTTTTTTGATTTTCTTGATTTTGGCGCACAAGGATATTCTGATTTTCTCGAACAAATGGAGGATCACAAAAGAGGTGTATATTAAATGAATAGACTTATTAATATTTTATATGCGTTATTTTGTACATATTTATACATATCTTTTATCCTATATGCAAGGGGTGGTGACATGACAGGAGTTTCAGATGATGCACAACTTATTGGACTGTCTATTATTATCGCAGGATGTTTAGCTTATGGAGGAGAATAATTAAATGGCTTATAGTGATTATGGTGCGTTCGTTACTTGCAACGGAGAACGCAGAACAGATAAAGAAGACGTTGCAGTTTTTGCTTCAGATATTGATACTTTTGGCGATAATGTAGATAATATTCCAAGCGGTCTGCGAATTTGGGCGCATTTAATTTATAAAAGAAGTGATAAGGAAACACCAGATTACCCTGACAAAGATTGGGTTGAATATATCCATCATGGAATAATGGGAGATGGTCCCATGCGTGTAGTATGTCATAAACAAGGACTTCCAGGAATCTATTACTGGCCAGAAGAAGCAGAGTATCCTGAAAAGATTGTTATTCCTGAAACTAAAAACGATGATTTTGATCGCTGGGGTGACTATGATATAGAATATGAATCTCATGGATATAAGTTTCATTTTATTTCAAACAGACCTTACTATGCGGAAATGACTGAACCGGACGGTACTCATTGGGAATGTACCTATGATTATCTGTACGGGGCTGGATTTGAAGATGAATAATTGAATAATTAAAAAAAATATTATATAATAATAATGTAAGGAAAGCCTTACAGGTATTATAAAAAAGTTATGACTGCCATGGCGAGTCTTAATGGATTTATAAGCCTGGATACGTCCCCCGACCTAAAGGTAAAAAGGACGTGGCTGGCTCGGCGGTAAATAGAGCGGACACATCGGTGTTGGTGGCGAAAGCGTGTGACCGATGAAAATTCAAACATGGGCGTTGGCGCGGTAGTAGGTGTATGCATAATGAATCCTGGATATTAGTGCTCTACGGCTTCCAGGTACCTCCGCATAATGAAACCCGAAGCAAGAGGCGGACCGTCATCCGCAACTCTTCCGCCCTTATTTGAAAAATCTTAAAAAATATTATATAATAATAATGTAAGGAAGGGATAGTAAGCAGAGGTTCAAGTCCTCGGGAGCGCTGAATGGAGTAGAGCTAATCACTCTACCTACGCCCCCTGCGGTTGGTGCGGCTACTATTGGAGGATGATAGACTTCACCTTAAATTACTTGCGATAGAGATATCGCAATAAGCCAATCAGTTCATGGTTAGCTTATTGCCCTACCTCTACCTGAAATTCCCCGTAGTCCGCAGCGTCTATAAATAAAGAAGGCATCGGGGGTGAGGAACAAATAGGGTTCAGACGAAATATCACGAATTTGAAAAATTAAAAAATTCATGATATAATAAATATGTAAGATAAGGGAAGGCACAAAGTCCTAAAAATTAAAACGGGAGAGCTGCTGGACTATACGCCCCGGACCTTCTCAATCTTACAAACGAAAAGTTGAAAAACTTAAAAAATCATGATATAATAAGTATGTAAAGAGATAAGAAATCTCTTACAGATATAGAAAAGGAAAGGTGATAAAACTATGACTAACAAGATTACTCTCAACGCTCGCATCGACTCCATCGCTTACGAAACTCTCACTCGTGAGGACTTCGACTTCCTCGTTGAACGCGCTCGCAAGTCCGTTCATAAGACTGTGAAGTCTGACAAGCCGACTAAGGCTCAGATCGCTCATCAGAACGACATCGCCAAGGTTCAGGAGTATGTCGCTCAGGTTGGAACTGTAACCTGCGCTGACATCCAGAACGAGTTCGGCTTCTCCAACCAGAAGGCGGCTCGTGTCCTCAACGATGCGAACCTCGTCAAGACTCCTGCTAAGGGCAAGGAGAAGGCAACCTGGGCGGTAGCCTGAGCAACAACAAGGGGAGCATAAGCTCCCCTTTCTTCTATATAGGAAAGGAATAAGTAAATGTCAGATTTTGCAAAAATACTCGCCACCATTGCTGCACTGTTGGATATGGTAGTAGCAGGCATTAATTTCTCACAAGGCAATATTGAAAAAGCTACGTTCTTTCTGGTACTAGCAAATACAGTTTGGATTACATGCATCATTGAACCGGCTATCCGCGATAAAGATAATCAATAATTGATTATCTTCTTTTTTTATGATATAATTATTATATAAGGAAAGAGGTATAGATATGTTTACTTGGACAGAAAAACAGGGTGAAAATGTTTATAGAACCTTTATGGAAGATAATAATGGTAAAAAGATCGGAAGATGTTGCATAAGTGTTAAAGGAAAAGTGTGGACTATCTCCGAATGGTTCGTTGATCGGAACTATATGCATCAAGGATATGGCAAAACTATCCTTGCCTGCTGTGCCAAATCTCTCTATCATCTTCATGGACTTCCAGTTAGAGTTAAATATCTCTGGAATGGCGCAAATGAATATGTATATGACTGGATGGTGAAGAATTTTAAGGCAAAGTGCTGCTGTTCTGTTGCGGAGCTGAAAACAACCGAAGAAGATATTTGGTTGGCTCATGAATATGACCTCTCCCCGGCTTGTTTCATTGCCTATGCTTTGAACAATGCACCTGAAAGGAAATAATCACTAATTGATTATTTTCTTTTTTTATGTTATAATTATTATATAAAGGATAAAGAGGTGATATAAAATGATGACAGTAAGAGAACTCGTTCAGACATTATTGCTTAACTCGAAACTTGACGATTATCTTGTAATTCCAGATATTAATACTGGAGAAGATGTTCCTGTTACTGTTCGCGTTGATGGTCGAAATGACGGTTGCACATATATTGAAGTAGTTGATTATAAAGGAGATGCGGTAAGATGGCAGTAGCAAAGACATATGAGAAGTTCGAGATTCAGGGCGAACCTTTTACCGAGAATAAGCGTGCATATGTCATAATAAAGACACCAAAAGGGGACAAAAAAGTCCGTTGGTATTCTGATAAGGAATATGCGCGTATGTACCCTGATGCACAGACCGTCACAAAGATTTCTAATTATCGGAATGCTCTTGGATTTAAAGATGCTGGTTATATCACTATTTATCTGGGTGAAAATGAAAGTAATGAATGGTGGTTCAGACAACAGCCTAACTGTTATTATCATGTAGTTTGGGGTTGGTACACTCATTCTGATAAAGAAGTTCCAACTGATCTTCCAGAAGGAGTATCTACACGGAAACTTTACTGGACAAACGTATGCACACCAGAAGGAACAGTAACAGAAGCTAGTGCGCAAAAGGGTTATGATGAATTAGTCCTTAACCGCACTATTGGAAACTTTGTTGGTGAAGTAGGCGAACGGATTGAGATTGAAGTAAGAGTCGAAAAAATTATCCCCATTACTACTAAGTATGGAGAAAAATTTATGATTGTTATGCGCGACAAGGAAGAAAATGAATTGCTTTGGGTTACTACAAAGACACTTTTTCCTAAGTCATATAAAATGCGTATGACCATTGTAGATCATAAGACATATCGCGGTGTCAATCAGACATTTGTGAATAGATGTTCTGTGGTAGGAGAATAATATGAATAATCACTATAATTACTATGATGAATCTATTGCTGAATATGTTTTAAATTCACCACATCCTGAACTTATTACTGTATATGGTGATGATACACCTATTGGTTCTATATGTTTAAAAGGTGATGATCTTTGTATAAAAACGCAAGATATTCCTCAATGGTCATTACTAGCAACGATTAATTCTGAACCAGAAGTTAGATATTTAAAACCAGAACTCGCTATCTGTGAATGCTGTGGAGCACCACTTGAAGGAAATAAGTGCGAATATTGCGGGAGCACATACATCTGGAGGTAATATGATATTAAAAAGTTGTAAAGAAAACAAAGAGGCTGAATATAAGAAATGGATATCCGAATGTTTTGAGGAAAAATTTTTTATCAAACCTTTTACTTGTCCAGTATGTGGCAATACCCATGCTCTTGAAAAAGGAATTATATGTTATGATTACATTTGGATAGACCATCATCTCTATGAACCAGGTGATAAAGTATGTGATATATGTGCGGCTTCGATTCGTCAGAACATTAAGGAAAAATGGGATTACTTTTATAAAACAGGTGATCGACTTCGTTTTAAAAGAGACCCTAAATCTTCGAGGTATTAATATATGCCAATAAGACGTCCAAAAGATGAAGTACGGTTAGATAAATATTTTGATCGCAAGTTTTTTATAAAACCCTTTGTCTGCACAAAGTGCGGAAATGAGATTTGGTTCGAGCATGGTCTTGTTCCTGATGGAGAAATACAATTACATCGTTCAGATCGCAGCAAATTTTCGGATGGTTGTTTATATCATTACTTGTATGGTTCGCCTTATGGAGAGGCAGATAAATTTTGTGATTTATGCTCACAAGATATTGAATATATATTTAGGACATTTGATAGCGGTATAGCACTTGGTAAGTTGGGAGACTGGATTGATGGTGTTCCTATTGAAAAATTATAAAAAATAATATATAATAATATTGTAAGGAAAGATATATTAGAAAGTTGAGGTGAGTGTAATGGGACTTGATTTTTATGGAATCGCTGTTAGGAAAGATGAGATTAAAAAGTACGGTTCTGCGAATGCATTCCTTGATTTCATTGCTAACGATGGGTATGATGCTCTTTGGAAAGAGCGGGAACTCTTCTATGGAAGAAAAAGCTGGGAACTCGTTTATGAACTTGGATGCGATACCCAGAATGACTGCGAAACTGAACTTACTCTTGAGAAATGGGTTGATCTTCAGGATAAACTTGCGGCAATCGGCCCCAGCCTCGACCGCATCTGGGAAGCGTTCTATGTTGAGGATGAGGAATATGATGATCCTCAAGACAAACGCCTTCGTGACATTTACATGAGATGGTATGATATGACTTTCCAGGATGAGGAACCAAGACTTGGATATGGCTTTTCAGTCGGATATATGAATACCTTCTGGAAAGCTGCGGATAATGTTCTCAGATATCTCGAAGATCCAGACTGGGAAGTTTGGATGGTGGCAAGCTATTAATGTAGCTTGCTTTTCCTTAAAATTTTTGGTATAATAAAAGTTTAAGGAAGGGAGATATAACACATGACTACGATTTCAAGAAAAGAGGTCTTAGATTTATTAGATCATATTCGCAAAGAGGAAGTTTGCGACCAGAAGGAAGATGATTTAATTCGATTAATTGCACAAGAGATTCTAAGATTTGATACTTATGAGGTAGAGAAAAATGATTAAAAAGTCTTTCATCTTATTTACATCAATTTTTGCAATTATTACAGCAATGTATTCACTATTTCTTGCGGTAGATGCTTATAAAATGAATAAGCTCCGCGAGTATGCGAAGACATTAAACGAAGATAAGTAATCATTTATTGATTACTTATTTTTTTTATGATATAATATATATATAAAGAGGTGATAAGGATTATGGAATATGCGGAGATTGTAAAAATTGTAACTGATGTTTGTGCGGCTCAGGGATTTGGTGTGGATATGCCTATCAAAATGAATCCTCGCCTCTCTCGGACTCTTGGAAGAGTTAAGTATCGTACTTCTTCTCTCGGCATTCGGGTTGAAGTAATGGAGTTTAGTACCAAATGTTTCAATGATCCGGCAAAGACTGAAGATGTTTTACGCCAGATTATTCTTCACGAAACAGCACATTATCTGGCCTATAAAGAGGATGGTCAGGCGCACGAACATGATGAAGTGTTCCGTCGTTGGTGCGATAAAATCGGATGTAAAGCAACTGGTGAATACATTACTGATGAGAATAATCAAGTAATTGAAAATATCAAAATTCAGTACAAATATGACTGCCGTTGCAGCAAATGCGGAAACCATCTTCGGTATTTCAAGAGATTTCCAAATGCTATTGATAGACGAGTTTCTGGCTGCTGCCGTGCAAAACTTGATCTGATTCAGCTTTATTGAGGAGGTGTGATATTATGAGAGATCCAAAGCGTATTGATGAAGTAACCCAGCTTTTAAATGAAGTCTGGCATAAGTACCCCGATCTTCGTTTCTGGCAGTTGCTTGGTGCAATTCCCATGCATAAGGTAACTGATGCCCAGGACCTATTCTATGTTGAAGATGGCAAGACTGCGGAAGCATTGGAGAAGATGTTGAATGAAGGACTCTAAGATTATATATTATATAATTGGTGGATTAAGTCTTATCGCAATCAGATTCTTAATGGGCGTTTCGTTTATTGATTTTCTTTGTAAATATTGGAAAATTTTGTTTGGGACATTCGAAGTGCTTATTTGGGGTACTTCAATAGTAGTAGGACCTGTAATAATAATACTTTTCATTATTGCCTGTTTTACGAATACAACAGAGTCTTTTGAAAAAGCGTTTCCAGCAGTATTGTTGCTAACGATAGCTAATATATTTATATTCTGTATTAACAAATACGTTTTATTGGCAGGATTTGACATTATATTATTTTGTAAAATATCTGGCATATTGATATGTATAGCTTTAGTTATTGTATGTATAAAAATAAGCAAAGAGTAATACTCTTTGTTTTTTTATTATTTTTATGATATAATATATATAGAAAGAGAGAAAAGATATGGAACATATTACTAAGGAATATGGAATGGAAGTTAATTTCATTAAAGTATCTAAAGATGAATACAAAGCACTTGAGCCGTTTCTCCTTGCCCTTGGTGTGAGAACAAGAATTACAATTATTTCAAATGGAGAATATACAATTCAAGCAGAAAATAGTTACAAAACTTGGATGAGTAGTCCTTATGATCGCAAAAACGCAGAGAATCAGCTTACAGGATATGCGCTTGAATGCTGGAAGAGGTAATTATGACAGAAATTCAAAATGTTATCAGACAACATGACAAGATTTATGCTTTCATGTATGGCTTTAGAGAAGATAATTTAAATCATATTATCAGTATTGATGTCGCAGAATTACATTTCCCACCCACAAATAGATCTATGGTTTATGTTTGGGGAGGTCCTGGACCAGATTATAGCACTTATTACTTTGAAGACTATGGCGAAACTTGGGCATATACCAAGAAAGAATTAATTCATTAAGAAGGAGAGATTATGAGTACAAGAGGTTATATCGCAATTCAGCATGACAATGGAACTTGTGAAGGATTTTACAATCATTGTGATAATTATCCAACAGGAACTGGAATGACATTACTTTCTACTCCTGGTTGCGCGACTGGAGATTTAAAAACAATTCAGAAAGCACTTGATAATGATGAAAAAGATTGGGTATTTACTCATGATAACTGGGCAGATGCTTTCGTAGAAGGTCATCGTCATGGATGTGATTGGTTCTATATTCGCAAACGCGATGTTTGGTACTGTGTTGCTTATTACAAAGACCAGTTTGAAATGATTCCAGTAGCTGAAGCTATCGCGGATGAAATTAAAACCTTGGAAAAGGAGGACTATGAGGCCCTTCGTGTAACAATGGAAGCAAAAATACAGGCACTTGCAAACAAATGTGGTTTATCACCAGTAGAGGAGGAATAATATGAAGTGGGGAATTGACGCACCTTGGTATGATGATCCAGTAGAGAGATTCGCATTTAATGGATATGCAATGGAACGGTCATTGCTTGACGACGTTGTGAATTATATTAATGAACATGATTGTGATAATCTGGCTGAAGCCTGTGCCGCAGTTAATTGTCCAATTGACCTGGCCGACAGGAATATCCCATATATCCTTCGTAAGACTGGAAGAGAGGTAAATTACGTTGATTAAAATCATATTAACTATATTATTTGTTTGTATTATCTTCCAGCAGATAGAAATTATTGCACTGCGGAAAGAGTTAGATACTTGGAATGGTAGAAATGCCATGGCCTTTGCTAAAATCATTAGCTGTTTATACGCAGACAATATCCGTGATAAAGCTAAAGAATATTTCAAAATATACGCAGAAAATAAAGAAGCCGACCCTAGCGAATAGGGATCGGCTTTGATTTTTTTAATAAATTATTATATAATATATATATAAGGAAAAAGGAAAGAGGTATTTGGTTATGGGAAAAATGTTCGATGCTTTACCCGACAAGGACAAGATTGAGTTTTATCTGAATGCGTTTTCAGGACGTGAGAATGCAACTAGCGGTGCAGCCGATCTGAATTACATCCTTCGTTTCTGGGAACGCAATAAGGAAAAGTTTTATCATGCTTTTGGCGATCAGTTCATCCTTCGCAAGGAAATCTCTTATTCAAGACCGATTGATGAAATCGAAAAAGACATTCATCGACTCCGTTATAAGAGTGAGTTTATTAACACATACAAAAACTGGGTTTTTGATAGATATGATAAGTTTCTGGACGAGCTTAGAGAAGTATATGATCATAACGAAGAAGCTCATCGTAAATATCAGGAAATTGTGGATGAAAGAGACTATTGTCTTTCTTTAACAGATCCAGATTATATCGCAAGAAGTGAATATGAAGGCCGTTCTTTCGTGCTTTCAAACACTCCTGAAGGAGTTACCATTAAGGTTCAGCGTGGCTGTAAGCCTATGCGTATTCTTGGCAAGATTGCGCAGACTTTTGGAATTGAAGGATTTGAGGAATTCCGTATTGCGGTTTCTCAGGTTCTCAACCAGAAGAAGATTTCTGGAACATTCTGCCTTTCTATTCATCCGCTTGATTTCATGACAATGAGTGACAACGAATGCGATTGGCATAGCTGTATGAACTGGATGAATGGCGGTGAGTATCGTATGGGAACTGTCGAAATGATGAACTCTCCTGTTGTAGTTGTTGGTTATCTTGAGTCTAAGAATCCTATGACTTTTGGTCCTTATGAATGGAACAATAAGAAGTGGAGAAATCTCTTCATTATAACTGATGATCTGATTACTAGCGTTAAGGATTATCCTTATCATAATGAAGTATTCTGCGACCAGATGGTAAATTGGCTTAGAGATATTTTCGGAGTAACTTCCTACAAGGAACCTGAACACATCTTCTGCGATGGTGAATATATTGAATACGAAGACTATTGTTTCAATATGATCTCTAACGCAATGTATAACGATTTTGGCAACAGCGCGTATGTTTCTTGTGCGTTTGCTGTTGATGGAGATTCTACTGGTGATATTGTCTATTCAGGTCCAGCTGAATGCATGAATTGTGGCGGAGCGCTTGATGCAGAACCAGGAGTCGTTGAAGGTATCACCGATATGAGTGACCTTGTCTGCGATGAATGCGCGGATGTGCGTCACTGCGATTGGTGCGGTGGCCGCATGTACGGCAGCGACAATACCTATGAAGTAGATGGCTCTATCATTTGTGAAGATTGCTATGAGAATAACACTTCTGTAGATTTCTTCACTGATGAAGTTCATATGGAAAGCAACATGGAATCTGTACTTCTTCTTAAGGAGGATATTGGAGATAAGGTTGCTGAAAGAGAAAGCTACTATGACCTCAAGAGTATCTCTTACTATGGCCCAGATCAGGGAGAATATTTCTCTAATATTAGAACTGGCCATGTTGCAAGCTCATGGGGACATTGGGTGAATACATTCACTTATATCATTCCTGAAGATATTGAGGAAAACTGGCGTGATAATGTATCTGACGACTACTGGCGCACAGTAGATCTTATTGAAAATTAATAAAAATTATTATATAATAATATTGTAAGGAAGGGTAAGGGGTTAAGCAGACAAGGCGTTCGCTCTAACCCCAGCCCGGAATTACACAGATTGAAAAAATAAAAAAATAATGATATAATATAAATGTAAAGAGGAAAGGAAAAAATCCTCTTGCAGATAAAAGAAAAGGAAAAGGTGAAAAAAATGGAAAAAATGACTAAAAAGGATTACTTCAACATGATTGCGGATGCTATGGCTGACAATGCGGATGTGGTTGCGTTCTGCGAAAAGGAGATCGCGGCTCTGGATGCGAAGGCTCTGAAGGCTAAGGAGCGGGCTGCTAAAAAGGCGGCTGAGGGCGATGCGCTGATGGAAGCTATCGCTGAGGTTCTGGACGAAACTCCAAAGACTCTGGCTGAGATCGCGACTCTGGTCGGTGAGGATGTTACTCCTAACAAGGTATCTCCTCGGGCAAAGAAGCTGGTTGAAGCTGGCCGGGCAGTAAAGACTGAGGTTGCTAAGCCGGAAGGCAAGGGCAAGCTGGTTGCTTACACTGCTGCCTAAGATACAACAACAGAGAGGGAAACCTCTCTTTTTTTTATATGCATAATTTTAGATTGAAAGTGTAATGGGTCTGCCGCCGCGCGGACAAGCGAGACATCCGCAATCAGAAATAAAATTGCCGTATCAAATTTTTTATGGTAAAATATATGAAAGGAGAAAATCTATGAAATGGTGCTTACGAAGTCGTCTGGCAAGTAGATACCTGGTTAAAGCAGCTGAAATTCGTGTGGATTTCAGGGATTATGAATCTATTCCAGATGTATATCATAAATATAAGAAAACAATCGTGTTATTCCCAGCTCTTCAAGGTGAAGAATATAATTGGGAAAAATTACTTCAGTTCGATACTATATGCGAACATAATTTAATTATTAGCTGTGTTGATGTAGAAACAATGGCAAAAGCCAAGCGATATGGATTCCGCTTTATGCTAGCCTCTGAAGCGCATTCAGGTTGGGATCTTAAAATGTTGCAAGACTTTGGCGCAGAATATGCATATGTTGGTATTCCGTTATTCTTTAATTTAAAGCGCATTCGAGATAATGAAGCATATACAATTAAACTTCGTGCAATTCCAACAGTATCATATAATCATCACTATCCATATAGTTCAGGAATATGCGGGCAATGGATTCGTCCAGAAGATGTAGAAGCATATGAAGACTATATCGACATTATGGAGTTTGAATTCTGCGAAGTAACAAGAGAAGAGACACTTTTTAAGATATATGCGGAACAAAAAGAGTGGAGCACTCGACTTGATATTCTTGTTGAAGATTTAGGCTCATCCGCGCTTAATAGAATGATTCCAGATAGTCTAGTAGAAGCTCGTTTGGAATGTAATCACAGATGTATGAATGGCGGCACATGTCATTTATGCGAGACTGTTTTAAAGATGACAGAAGAAGATTTTGTAGAGAAAATACATAAAGTAATTCCTAAACAGAACTAAACCATATACCTCTCTTCATTGATAATTTTAAAAAAATATTATATAATATATATGAAGAGAGGTATATTATGAAAACATTATCTCAACAAGACATTAAACTTATGGAAAGCCTCGTTGCAGTAGATCAAGAATCTCTTCAAAAGGTGCTTCATAAGTTTTTAAAACGCTATTATAAGAAGAAAAAGATTGTAAATGATCAAGATTTTTTGCTTGCGGAAGGTGATATTCCTATTGCCCTTGTCGCGCATATGGATACAGTTTTTAAGCAGCCCGCAACAGAATTATTCTATGACCAGCGAAAGAATGTAATGTGGTCGCCTACTGGAATGGGTGCAGATGATAGAGCAGGTGTTTTCTCTATTGTTAAAATCATTGAAGCAGGATTTAGACCACACATTATTTTCACAACTGATGAAGAAATTGGATGTGTTGGCGCTAACGAGCTATCATATCATCCATGTCCTTTTGAAGATTTACGTTTCATTATTCAGTTGGATCGTCGTGGTGCTGATGATTGTGTATTTTACGATTGTGATAACCCAGAATTTGAAAAGTATATTGAAAGTTTTGGATTTGTAACTAATTTTGGTTCTTTTACTGATATATGCGAACTTTGCCCTCGTTGGGGAATGGCAGGAGTAAATCTTTCGATTGGATATAGAAGCGAACATACAACATCAGAAGTCCTTTTCGTTGGACAGATGTTAAGCGCTATTGAAAAGGTAAAGAATATTTTATCTGAAACAAATGTTCCAAATTTTAAATACATTCCAAGCAAATATTCTTATTACAATTATTTAAATCATGGATGGGATAAATTTTACAAAGATGAAGATTTCATGTACAATGATTATCCTATGGAAGAAGATGAATGGATTCCTACTAACCAGGATTGGAAAGAATGGGAATACGCTTCTACTCAGTGCAAATGCGGTCGATGCAAAAAGTATGTTCAAGAAAATGATTACCTTCCAGTTAAGTTAATTAAGGGAGGAAAATCTTATTGGTGCAGTGATTGTTTGGTTCAGCACGCTGATATTTGTAGTAATTGCAATGAAGTTTTTGAGGTAGCAGGTCCTGATGATTATATTAACGGGAAACCTCTTTGTCATGATTGTCGGAGGAAATTAGCATTATGAAAATAAATATGGAATTGCTTCGAAGACAAGTCAATGAGGTTATAAAATATTCTCAAAATATTGATGGTGATGTTGATAGTACAGAATTACTTAATAAGTGGTATTCAGGGAAACTTCGTTTTTTCCAAAAATTTAATAATGATTCTTTGATTTACGAATCTCCAAATACAATAACGGTTAAACTTCCAGATGAAGAAAAGCATAAACAGGTTACTGAATTTTATAATTTAATTCGTGACCATTATACTGGGGATAATTTTAATTATTATGGATTAAGAGATTTCTTAATTGAAAATGAAGAATGCCTTTATGAAAATAAAGTAGGTTATAGTAGAAATAGTAAAATTCCAGAAGGAATGAAAATATCTAAAGCTATGAAGTTTTTTGTCGATGATAAAGAACTTTTAGATACTTTTCAAACTGCGCTTAGCCGTATGATCCAGGAGGAAAAGATAACAGGAACATTATGTTTTTCGGTTCATCCTTTAGACTATCTCTCTTTAAGTGAAAATGCACATAATTGGCGTAGCTGTCATGCACTCGATGGCGATTACCGTGCTGGAAATCTTGCTTATATGATTGATAGTTCTACCATTGTTTGTTATTTAAAAACAACTCATGAACTAGAAAAGCTACCTCATTTTCCATATACCGTTCCTTGGAATAGTAAAAAATGGAGAATGTTGTTATTTGTATCTGAAAAAAACAATGGCTTATTTGCGGGAAGACACTATCCATTCTTTTCTGAAGTATTAATGGATGAATGCAAAAGAATATTTTTATCTCAAAGCAACAATCCTGGATGGGAAGAATGGACAGCTTGGCATAATGATTCTATTAAGCGAATTGAATTTGAATCTCATAATGAAGATAGCTTTTCGTTTAATGAGCGCATTTTCATGAATGGGACTGTTTCTAAAAAGAAAAGCCTGATGACTTCAAGTCCAGATGATTTACATTTCAACGATCTGTTAAAGTCATCCTGTTATAAACCATATTATGCTTGGCGCACTTGGCCGCAGGAAAAGAGCATGTTCTTCACTATTGGAGATAAACCTGTTCCTTGTTGTAAATGCGGAAAGGGTATTGTTAAAATGACCGATGCAATGATTTGTAATGATTGCTTTGAATATGATGAAGATCATTGCACTTGTTATGAATGTGGTGATATAATTCACACAGATGATGCTTATTATATTGATCATGGTGGTTTCTTTGTTTGTGAATCTTGCTTCAGTAATTATTATGGATACTGCTCTCATTGCGAAGAAACATATAGCTTAGATGATTTGATTTATGATGAACATGATTCTTGTTATTACTGTCCAGATTGTTATCAAGGAGTATTAGAAGATAGAGGAGAAAATTAATGGCTGTTAGAGGAACTATTGCAAAACAAAACGTTCAAGAGAAGATTAAGCAGGCTTTTGGTTCTGATTATGTGGGCGAATATGACAAAAAGATTATTGTATTTGCTGATGATGGCGGAGAGCGTGTTCAGATTGCTCTCTCCATGACTTGTCCTAAGACAATGGTAGGGATTGCGGAAAATACAATGAGTTATAATCAAGGAATTGATTTTACCAATAATAATGTCATTATTCCGCCATCTCAATCTACGGAAATTTCAGAAGAAGAAAAAGAAAATGTGCGAAAATTGATGGAAAGAATTGGTCTGTAAGGATTAATTTTTCCGAATCAAATTTTAAACATATTACGGTGGGAGGTTTGAATGGTCGAACCGTAATTATGAAATCATACATTTAGATGATATTTGACGGAAAACGAATTTAAATTCTCCCATTATTTGTTTATAAAAAAATTTTATGATATAATATATATGTAAGGTAAGGGAAAAAGTTGGACGCAACCTTATGAAATGACAATAAACGGGCAGCGCGGAACACCATCGCGCCGAACTTATCTTGCGAACAAGCTGGAGGATAGGCTTGTAAATCAACAAGTCCAAAAGGAATCCCTGAAACACGGGAGGCTCGCCTTTCTCAACATAGGAGCCATCATTTGGCCCGTTAGCTCAGCAGGCAGAGCGAGTGGCTGTTAACCACCAGGTCGGGGGTTCAAATCCCTCACGGGCCGCTGCCCCACAACTGAAACAAGAGAACGCCGGTAACTCTCTATAATCATCCCGGCTTTCTTTATATATGGCGATATGCGCTAATGGTAAGCAAGCAGTCTTGAAAACTGTGCTAACTGAAAGGTTATCGAGGTTCGAGTCCTCGTATCGCCGCTAGGAGTTTATTATGAAGAGAATTTTAAACACGGTTGTTGCAGCTTCATTGGTGACATCACCAGCTGCAGCAAATCAAGTAAAAGCAAATCATGTTTCACATAAGCCTTTTAATAGTGCTGAAATTCAACCATTAAAGGGTCAAGAATGTAAGCCTTTTTCTACTGAAGGTCTTGAGCCAAAGACTCCAGAAGAAGTCGTAGAGGAAACGCCAGTAGAAGAAGTGGTTATTGAAACAGAAGATTTAGGTGTTGAAGTTTTTACAGAAGAAACTTCTAATTATCAAATTGCATGGGATGGGCAGAAACTCTCCCCGCAAACAGGTGCCGTATATGGTCCATCTGGTAAGGAAACCTACTACAACCTTGATATGAGTGGAATTGTTTCGATTGCGCGCAATCAAGGTATAGAAGGTGATTATTGGGTTCGTGAAGATGGCGCAAAGATGTATGGTTCATACATTATATGCGCTTGCGGTTTTGATGTGCGTCCAAGAGGAACATTAGTTGAGACTTCTCTTGGAACTGGAATTTGTTTGGATACAGGAGGCTTCGCTTATACCGACCCTTACCAGGTTGATTTGGCGGTAACATGGTAAGGAGGTAAGGTATGTTACATCTTATAGATAGTCCATATGATGGTCAGCCACTTACAGATAAAAATATAGGCAATTATATTTTATCTAATGAGTTAAATGCAACAAATATACGCCTTAGAGAAATAAAGGAATTGGATGTAAAGCCTTTCTTGCAAAAAGATTTCAGAACATTAGAGCAAGATTGTACTTTTACTTCTATATTAACTTGCGTACATTATTTTTATCCACAAGTGGCAGATGTGCAGACCATATATGATGTTGCTTTAAATATTTATAAAAGAGAATATCCTCAATATCAGAAGATAAAAGGAACAATTCCTTTTGCAATTCGTTCTGTTTATAATGAAATATATAAATATTTTAAGCTACATTTTTATACGATTAGGTCAAAGTACGTTAATAAAATAGGATTTTCTTATAAAGATATTAAAACACAGATAGATAATGGAATACCTGTTATTTTATCGTTTTATAATGATCGTAGAAAATATTATAAGAACCATACTGTAACAGTCATTGGTTATGCCGAATTTGAAATAGATAATATGGATCCAGTTCTTTCGCGTATAAAGCCAATAAAGACCAAAAATATGTTAATTATTTATGATAACTGGAGTACAGATATTCGTTATTTAGATTTAGATCTTATAGGTCCAGTTTCATCTATTGTTTTTTAAAGAGGGATTTAATCCCTCTCTCATCTGCCAGTGTGGAGTAATGGTATCTCAACACCCTGCTAAGGTGTCCTACTGAATGGTAGTCTGGGTTCGAATCCCGGTACTGGCGCTATCTGAAAGAGAGGTTAGATTTATGTTTGTTGCACAAATTTGTTATTACAATGAATCTGACGTTCATCAGGCTTTAAATAATCCTATTGGTTTAAAGGCTAATGATTTAATAAATGGGTATATTTTAACAGATGCCACCTACGATGAAATTCAGGTTAAAGCTTTTCCTGGAACAAAATTAGAAATTAATGGACAAAAAGTTGTAATAGGTGATATTGGAATTTACAATATTCTATACGAAGAACAAGTAGATATTCTCAGTGTTAAAGTTGATCCAGAATCTATTGAAATAATTCAACGATTTGACGATGCTTTTCTCGTCATAACCGCAATGAGAAATTCTTAATTGAAAAAATAAAAAAATTATTATATAATATATATGTAAGGAAGAGATAGGGGGCGGATAGCTCAACTGGTTAGAGCGTACTCTATTTACGGGGTAATATAGAGGTTCGAATCCTCTTCGGTCCCCAATGATTCTCTTACTTGCAAAAATTAAAAAAATATTATATAATATATATGTAAGGTTAGGAAAAACGCCCGTTAGGTCGAATAGACTGCGCCGAGGGCTTGCGCTCCGACACAACCTTAAAGTCCTCCAGCCGGCAAACAGATTGGACGATCGCAATACTGTGGAGGGCGACTTCGGAAAAGGTACCCTGGGTAAGAACCTTTTCCTTCCCGCTGCTGGGGCATCATCCCGGCAGTACCTGCATGATTTGGATAACCTTGACGCGGTATGCAGGCTTTAAACCAATAATCCAAAAAAATCATAAATTTGAAAATTAAAAAAATTTATGATATAATAAATATGTAAGGTTAAGGAAGTGACTTGACGGGTAGCTCAGTGGTAGAGTAACGGCACAAAAGCCGTAGTGGTCGCGAGTTCGATTCTCGCCCTGTCGAGGATGACCTTCCTTAACACACAATTCCCGTGGTAGCTCCTTAACCAACAGCTGGGACACTCGATTAGCTACGATATGATCTCGCTTAATAAAGTTGGGGGAATTTAATAAAAACCTGCCAAGATAGTAATTACTTCCAGGAACGAGCAAACCTGCCTGCGGAATGGAGTTAGGCTTGTGACGAAGATGGGGGTGGTTCCTCTTCGATGAAATCTTGGTACTCACACGAATTGAACAACCTTGACGCGGTGTGTGGGCTTTCAACCAATAGTTCAAAATATATTCCGTTAGTAATTTGGAAACAAATTACAGTATAAAGGTAAGCTCGGCCGTTAAACCTTTTGGGAATATATCTTATCGCGGGGTAACTGGAGAGGTCCCAGCCGCGGCTCATAACCGCGTCACGGAGGTTCGAATCCTCCCCCCGCAACTATCGGGATATAGCTCAGCTTGGTAGAGCACTTGATTTGGGATCAAGGGGTCATAGGTTCGAATCCTACTATCCCGACTAGTGGGGTATAACACTATAAACCATACCGAAAAGAGGTGCCAGGGGATCTCTATAAAAACTGGCTATAAAAAATATTTTGACAAAATAAAAAAATTTTGTTAAAATATATATGTAAGGTTAAGGAATGGTCTGCGAAAGCAGACGCCCTTCGCCGAAAGGCAAGTTGGTACTCGATGGCCTATCCTATTAGAGACATTGCACTGAGAGTCTTCTTAAATCTTACGAGTAAGCTGAAAAAGTTAATCCTAGGAACATTAACTTTCCTACTTCTAGGCGTAGGTTGAGGTATAAAATGTAACCCTCACAAAATACATTCCCTTCGTCGGGGTTATGACGTGCATATATGCGCTCTCAGCTTACCGTTGAGAGCATATGGGGTCAATGAGAACTGCCTCCCCGTGGCGACCCTGGATTCGACTAAAAGTTCTTGGTGCGGCTTCGGCACCTTAGGATAACTCAGTGATGAGCTAAAGCAGGAAGTAACGTAGCCTGCGGTTAGTACGCCTATCGCTACTAACTCTACAGAAAGCCATATGGGTTAAGGGTTTTGCTCGCTTCAATCAACGTGCAGGCGATTGGATGTATGAGTAGTCTTCAGTACGGTGGAGAATAAGACATGAAAATGTTGATAACCCCATATGATACTTAGTATGAACACCGTCAAAGGTTAGTGCTGAGATTTTTAATGCGCCAACATGTTAGCTGAAACGCCATGTGTTGTCATTAAAGCAAGTACGTGACAGGAAAGCAGTGCGGTGATGGATGGGCTGTGCTCAAAAGGTACGGATTCCAAACCAGCACCTCATCGTGCAGTAAATCGGAATACACTTTAGCAAATTCTATTGCGGATAGACTGTTAATCTATACATAAAAGAAAATCAAAGCAAAAGTGTGCTGGACGTAGTTACAGAAAAATGGACTTATTCTTCTGAAATATGAAGACACCACTAGGTCGCAAGCTATAGAGTGAATGAGTAAAAGTAGTTGTCGTCAATAGATGCAGGGATGTATCGAACTCTTCCAAGAGGTTGGGCAATAAAATGAAAGTTATAATGTGCTACGTAAGTTTCTACTGGTCTTCTCAAGATCAGAGTCCATGCCTACTACTCTCCGAAAGGTAGAGTGTGAAAACGTGCGGCCAACCGCATAGGACGTAGGTATAAGAGGTCAATTTCTCAGCCTGTTAAAAATTTTTCCCGCAAGGGAGAAATGTTCCATTCGTATAATAGCAGTACATATGGCTTCCAACCATAAGGCATCGGAGCATAACCGATATGGGACTCTAAATAACGTTTGTTTCCATAACAAACTTATCTCTCTTTCAAAAGGACAGACCGTGAGGTTTGTCTTTTTTTTTGATTATTTTTATATTTTATAGTATAATAATTATATAAGGAGGATAATGCTATGGATAAGATTATATTCCTTGATATAGACGGAGTTTTAAATTGTCAATCTTCTGATATTTATATGTCCAATTATGTGGGCATTGATGAAGATAAACTTTTGCGTTTAAAAGAAATTGCTGATGCTACTGGCGCGCAAATAGTATTATCTTCTTCATGGAAGCACTATTGGCGATTAGATTACAAAGAATTTCAAAATGAATTCGGAAATGAGATAGATAATCGTCTGGCTCCGCTTGGGTTATTGCCAATAGCTAAAACAGAAGATCCTGATCGAGATGGTCTTCGTCGTGGTGCTGGAATTATAAAATGGGTTTTAGACCATGGAGTTTCTGATTGGGTAGTTTTAGATGATGAAATTTTCCCAGATTTTTACGATCAAAGTATTTTGCCTCATTTGGTAAAAACAACTTTTTACGATAATAATGGTGGATTACAACCTGAGCATGTAAAAAGAGCCATTGAAATTCTTAATGAAAGAAAATTCAATGAAAATTTTGATGAATATGGTTTCTTTCCAATGGAACATCAAGGGTTGGAGTTATAATTTAACTTTTGATATTTGACAAAAAATATTGTATAATTATTATATGAAGGAAAATACTATTATATGGAATGAATATCCAGGAGATATGGAAGTAGCAATCCCGTCTAAATGGGTGGCAGTTGCGGAAAATCTCCTTGATGAAAATCAATATAAAGAATGGTTATTCTGTGCGATGAAACATATGGGTGTGTGCGGTGATACTTTTACTGGAGACACAACCGTTGATATGGTTTTGCGTGCAGTATATGAAGAAGATGAAGATTTTTTTGAGGGATATTGGAAATCAATTTTGAAAAATCGAAATCAAAATATTCCAATAGCAGATAAACTCAAGGTAATGCACGCTTGGACGAAGGAGGATCAGTTAAATGCTCGAAAAGCACGCTGAAAAATTCAAACAGCTTGTAGATAAAAATGGTATTAAAGAACTCGCTCGATGGGAATGTGAAGCAGGAATTACTTCTGAAAAAGAACTCTTTGAAATTTTCAATTATCTGGAAAGAACTGGATGGGGCAAGATTAAAGAAGTCAGGAAGATGGATGAAGCGATTCTCAATCCTCCAAAAGAAACAGTTACAGAAAAGCCCAAACGAATTACTTTTAGCGTTGCTTTAAATAGACGTATTTCAAATGCGTTTGATTTAAGCGAAATCCGCAAACTTGGCATCAAGCATATGACTCCAGAAGAAGCATTAGCTCTGGTAGAAAAGAGAGAATATGAGCGTAGAATTGGAAAATAATGATTACTATTTGGCCGAAAGCTATCAAAATTTGGCACGAGTAGGTGATGTATATGAGAAAGACGGAAAAGAATACATTGATGTTATTCTCAAAAGTGGTAAAACTCATGCGGCTAGAGTATATAGACCTAAGCCAGATCATGAGGTATCTACCAAAACACGCCATGTTATATACAATCTTAGAAATGAATTAGGCTTTGCACCTGGTGGGTTCATAAATATTGTGCGTTGTAAGGATGAATCAGAGCTGAAAGGTATATGTCATTTTCATCCTGCTTTTGGTGCATATCTGAAATGTCAAGAAGATTTATCTGAACTTCCTTGGGAAAAAGGACTTGGTATTCAATTAAAAAGTCTTGAATGGTGGGAAATTGTTGATGATAAAGATCACTTATTGCCAATAAGAGAGATAAGAAAAAGAGTAGATGAAAGATTTCCTTCTGAAAATTCTTAAAAATTATTATATTATAGAGGAGAAATTTGCATGAGCGACAACGAAAAGCATGGTTTAGGTATTTTGGATGTACTTCAGATTATATTCATTGTTTTAAAATTAACTAATCTTATAAATTGGTCTTGGTGGGTAGTATTAATTCCATTATGGATTAGTTTAGCAGCAATACTACTTGTACTAATTATTTGTTTAATTGATTAATAATAAAAAATATTATATAATTATATTGTAAGGAGAAATACAATATGAAAATCATTGATTTTGAGGTAAAGGGTAACGTTGTAAGATTTGCGCTTGGCGCAGATGAGTGTGATGATTACTGGGGTGATGATTGGGACGATCGGCCATATGAGCATAATGCAGGTTCTGTCTATGATAGATATGTAACTGGATATGCGGAGATTTTATTTCCTTTTGATTATACTGTTCTTACTCCAGAAGATGATTGGACATATCAGAGCAATTCTCCTTTCTGTAAAGAAGATTTTAAAAAGAGAAAAGCTCCTTGTGTTGTTGTATCTCATAATGAAGATGATTGGGATGCTCGTTATTCTAAGGAGGCTTTAAATTCTAATGCTTTAAAGTTTTACTTTGAAGATAAATTAGCACCTGGAATTTATTACTTTGATAAAAATGTAATGATTCCTCTTAAGCTTGTTAAGGTATCAGTTGAAAAATAAAAAAAATAATGTTATAATATATATGTAAGGTAAGGAAAGGCAATATCAATTAGGTTGGCCGCTAAAGTAATCCACCAAGCGAATTTGGTCGTGTGAGGGATGAGCACGATGCAACAGTACCAGACAAGGGAGTCATGACCCTAGAGAATTCCGGCTATAACAAGATTGCACACTGGGAGCCGCGGAAAGGGATTTAAGCCTAAATCTTAACTTACTAAATAAACCGTAGCGCCGATGAAGGTCGGTTTGGGTAAATAAACCCAAATAAGATGCAAGACAGGGCGAGGGTCGCACCCTCATAAAACACGGATATAGTCGAGGTACTGACCGTGGGAAGCTACAAATATCCCCGGGTGGCGGAATAGGCAGACGCAACGGACTTAAAATCCGTTGTCCGCAAGGACGTACCGGTTCAAGCCCGGTTCCGGGGACTATGTGGGATTAGTATAGCGGCTTTGTACGTGTCCTTGCCAAGGATGAAGTACGGGTTCGACCCCCGTATCCCACACTTCAACCGATGTAATGCCTGAAATAACAGGATATGACCAGACAAGATGAAGCTTGTCTATTATCAGAAATGATAATGTATCGTCAGGGACGATGGTATTCGGTGAGGTTGGCACATACCAATAAGATTGTCAAAATGTGCCATTTAGATTACTCGGTAGGTACGCGAATTGGCATAGCACTTTGTCTTAGAAACAAAGGTTTGTGGGTTCGAGTCCCACTCTGTCGACTTAGCTCCCGGTTCCGCTTTAGTCCGGGCAGAGCGTTAACATGGATTTAGCACTTAAACTACCACCGACTACGTAATTCGACCCTTTGGGAGTTGTAGTAGATATGTGGCTTAGTGGCAAACGCTTAATAAGAAGGCAAAGTAAAGTGCAATTTTTTAACAAGTCGATGGGTTTGAGGTGAATAGCTACCCGTATTCCGTGAAACTCGGTTTATAAAATTAGGAAACCTCATTAAATATGCCACGTGCGGAACTTGGCCGCACAAACTATGGGTGAGTGTGACAAATTGGTGAAGTCGCTTGACTGTAAATCAAGTCCCGAGTGGTAAACTTGTAGGTTCGAGTCCTACCTCACCCACTTTATAGCCTCGTAGTGTAATTGGTAACATGTCTGACTCTGACTCAGAAGAGTTTAGGTTCAAATCCTAACGAGGCTGTTAATCCCAGTTTTATTGCCCCATAGTTTAATGGCAAACCGTCAGATTCTGACTCTGGAGACGAAAGTT
>ODAI013759834.1_pt1 | contig 170550 bp, 136 predicted proteins | sample 1539321 | NCBI WGS metagenome assembly ODAI01 (sample SAMN02144231, study PRJEB22623) | gut metagenome | biome: sheep rumen | host: Ovis aries | place: New Zealand | reverse complement strand
GGGAACTAAGGAAATATATCGAATACTACAACAACGACCGGATAAAGCTGCGCCTAAAAGGAATGAGCCCGGTACAATACCGGACTCATAACGCTGTTTTATCCTAACTTTAAACTGTCCAACTTTTTGGGTTCAGCTCATTGGCGGGGCGACCTGTATTACGACTTTGGCTTATAGTAAGTATGGACTTCTATGGAGTAGCCATACCTGAACACCGTCAAACTTTCTCCTGCCGAGACATTCGCCCCGACAAGGACCACGATTACGTATTTCGCCTTGGCGGTTTCCTTTTCATAATAATCGCGACGGACCTTCGAATCGCTTGTCGCCACCTCATGCATAAAGTAAATGCCGTCCCTCCCGTTATACGTCGCCTGGCCGATAGAATCCGACTTCACGTAGACAAACCCGTTTTCCTCGAGCACGCCCTTGAACTGATCCAGGCTATCCCTGGCATCATCCTCCAGAGAAACGGACACATACTGCGAATAATTTTTGCCGCTCGTATGCACGCTTTCCGTACCCGTTATATGGCGGACATACCAGAATGTCATGAGCGAGTCGTCATCCCATGCCCTGCGATCCTTATCCGAAACATAATCCTGGATAAAGCCTACTTCTTCCGGCAAGTCCTCCTCGTATCGCGGGGCATCAAAATCATAGCCGTTCCTTTTCCCGCCCTGTCCCTTGACGCAGCGGACAGAAACGGCATGGCTGATATGCGTCATATACACATTGGATCCGGAACCCTTGACGAAATGGATAGTCGAGGGTGTAATCGAAATATAGCTCAGCCAATCCGTCGTTTCTATCGAGGCCGTCCAGAATTCCGATGACGTTCCAAGCCCCGAAAATTCCTTGCCATTAAACACGCCCGCAGGGAGCACATTGAAGCCGAAGCGGTCCGTGGAAAACGTCTTTTCGAGATAATCATCCCGGTAATACGCCTGCAAGGCATCCCCGGCACTTTCGCCTTCGCCATGGGCATCGGCATACGCAAACAGCGTGTCCCATTCCGCGTGTTCCGGCACATGCCAGCCATCGGGGCATATCCCCTCACGGGGGTGGAAATCGCTACGGAGCCTGCACCCGGAGAAGTTGTCACCACATCCCCTGTTCGAGGTATCCAGGGCAATTTCCCAGTTATAGAGGCGGCCATATTTTTCGCAATTCTTTTCGTCATTTTCGTAGCAGAGACTGCCTTCGGCGGCATAGTTCAGGTTTTCCGCCATCCATTCCTGCGACCCGAGCTTCACAGTCTTGTAGACACGACCATCGCGGGCATCCGTCAGTTCTCCGAAAACAGGTTCTCCCGAATCGACGGACGAGCTGCCGGGCTCGTTTCCGGAACTGGAAGAGGCCGGTTCTTCACCCGGAATATGCCAGCGTCCGCCTTCGCAGACGAAGTACTCGTTATACATCTTGCTCAGCTTGTTCACGTTGCGCTTGGTATCGCCCTCGCGCTTCGATGTGCACTGGCCGAGCCCGTAGTTGTCCCACCAGAAGTTCGTCACGTATTTCTCGAAGGCGGGCACGGAATCCGCATACTTCCAGCCTTCGACATTGTCGCGCACGTTCGCGAGTGTGCCCTTGAGGTCGGCATCGCACGCCCAGTCCGCAATCACGGCCTTCGTATCGGCATCTTCCCAGTCGCCGCCTTCCGCAATCGCGATGCTGAACTCGCCCATGCGCTCGGTGAGGCCCGCCACGTCGGCATCCGCATGCATCAGCACGCTGATGGCGAGCAGCGCCGCGTTGCCGTCGCCCGACTCGAAGATGTTCAGGTCTTCGGATTTGCCGAAGTCGACATCGATGCCGAACGCCGCGAGTATTTCTTCGTCCGCCTGAGCCTTCGCCTTTGCAATGGACATCTTCTTCTCGGTGACAAGGTACATCACGCGTTCGTATTCCAGGTGCGTGAGCAGGTTGATGTTCACCGTCTTGCGCTTGGTGAGGTCGGTCAGCGCGCGGAGCGTCACCGTGCCCGTAGACTTCTTGCCCGTAATCTCGTCGCGGTAGTAGCCCGACGCCTCGAGGATGGCGTACTGCGACTGCAGATTGATATCCTTGATGGCGAAGTCGCCCTTGTCGCTCTTGATGGTTCCCTTGAAGCTCTTGCCCGTCTGCTTGAGCGTAATGCCGTCGAGTTCCTGCACGGTCACCGCGGAACCCGTCACGAACGGACCCTTCTGCGACACGCCCGCCACTTCCCAGTCCTTGACCGCGGTGATACCCTCGGACTCCTCGCTCGTACCGGTGGTTTGCCGGCCGTCGGAACAGGCGGTCACAAGAATCGACCCGAGCATAAGCGTCGGCAGAATCCATTTCTTCATATTCAAATCCTTTTTGGTAAACATACTTTATTCTCCTTTACCCGGCGTCCCCTGGACGCGTTTTAAATTCTCCGTCAGCGGGAAAAACTGGAAATTGAGTCTGCACACCTTATCTGGATGCGGCTCGTCGGCGACTAGCGACACGATGCGCTTGCGGCACCGCGCAAGTTCTTCTATAACCTTCGCGTAGGTTTCTGCGGTCACGCCCATCGTAATCCCGCTGAAGTGGCGTTCCGAAATCGGCAACTTGTCGAGGGCATCGAGCGCGAATTCGCCCATCTGCCGCAGCAGCGAATGCACCGCAACGGCGACCACGTTCAGGCGGCCTGTCGTAAGCGAGCGGTTCGTCTGGTGGTAATTGCCCTTGATGTCGCGCGTAAGGAGCCCCGCCTTCATGAGGAAACTCAGGCTTGCACTCACGTCGGCCGCCGAAATTGCGGGTCTGCAGGCCTTCGCAATCTCGTGTGGTTTCGCTCCCGGCATGGCAACCGCCAGCTCGCGCACCACGGAATGCTTCCAGGTTTCGTAGAAGGTGTACAGGTCGCTGCCCAGGATTTTCACATGGTGGGCTTCGCTCAGCGCCTGCATCTCCTCAAAACATTTCTTCTTTTCGCGCTCCGTCTTCGCGCCTTCGTAGCGCACCATCAAAATAAAGTAGTCGTACTCGAAGCCGAGCAACCCCATAGCAAGCGCAGTTTTCTTCGCTCCTTCTTCCCGAAGACGCGTCTTGCCGTCGCAAACCAGCTTCAAGTACGACCCCGATGCGAACCCGGCAATCTTCGCGAACTCGCGCCACGTGAAAGCCGAGGTGCGCTTGCGTTCGCGGTAGTAGTCGAGCACATACTCGCGGTAGTCTTTATATTCAACAACTGATTTCATCATGACTATAAGATAGATTTATGCTGGCATGCGCGCAACATTTTTGTTAAAACAAAAATGGCGATTTTAAACAAATTTCGCCACTTCTGATTATAGTAGAAAGATTTTTGTTAAAGTAAAAAACAAAAGTGGGAATTCTATAGAACAAAAAAGGAGCCCCCGGCGCATTGCCGAGGGCTTTCCTTGATTCTATCGGGGCTTCGCCCCTCCAGAATGACATTCATTCTCTGTCACCCTGGAGCCACTTGTGGCGATAGGGTCCAAACTACGAGAGCCTGGAAATCATGTAACCAGCGCAGACTGCGGTACCGATAACGCCAGCCACGTTCGGGCCCATAGCGTGCATCAAGAGGAAGTTCTGCGGGTCATACTTGGCACCTTCCACCTGGGAAACACGTGCAGCCATCGGCACGGCGGACACGCCAGCAGAACCGATAAGCGGGTTCACGGGGTTCTTCGGAGAGCACCAGTTCATGATCTTCGCGAGGAAGAGGCCGGCCGCGGTCGAGAAACCGAAGGCGACAACGCCCATGGCGATAATCATGAGGGTCTGCGGCTTCAGGAAGATGTCGGCAGACATCGTGAGGCCCACGGAAGTACCGAGGAAGATGGTCACGATGTTCATGAGTTCGTTGGAAGAAGTCTTCACGAGACGTTCCACGACGCCGGCTTCCTTGAAGATGTTGCCGAGCATGAGCATGATGATAAGTGCAGAAGCGTCGGGCACCACGAGGATGCAGACGATCATCACCATCACGGCGAACACGATGCGTTCGGCCTTGCTCACCTGACGGAGAGCCTTCATGCGGATCTTACGTTCCTTGTCGTTGGTCATCAGGCGCATGATAGGCGGCTGGATGAGCGGAACGAGAGCCATGTAGGTGTAGGCCGCCACGGCGATAGGTCCAATGAGGTGCTTTGCAAGTTTGTTCGCAGTGAAGATGGAGGTCGGACCGTCGGCGCCGCCGATGATACCGATGGAGGCCGCTTCACCGAGAGTAAAGCCACCGAGAGCCACGGCACAGAACATGGTCGCGAACACACCAAACTGGGCGCCACCGCCGAGAAGCAGCGTACGCGGGTTGGCGATAAGCGGTCCGAAGTCCGTCATGGCACCCACGCCCAAGAAGATGATGGGCGGGAAGAGTTCCAGGTGGATACCCTGGCTGATGTAGTAGTAGAGGCCGGCAGTCGGCGTGAACATACCTTCGATGCTCCAGCCGCCATCGTAGAACCCGGCGCTCGGGATATTCACCGCCAGTGCGCCGAGGGAAATCGGCAAGAGCAGCAGCGGCTCATACTTTTTGACAATCGCCAAGTACATCAGCACGAAACTCACGATCCACATAATCACCATGGGGCCGGTGACATATGCGAATCCGGTATCGCACGCGAACTCGACGACCGAATTTAAGAGTGAACTCATTTATCTGTACCTCTTAGGCGATGGTCATGAGGGTCTGGCCGTCGACGACGGTATCGGTTTCCTTGACGGAGATGGAGTTGACGGTGCCGGCGCACGGAGCGACGACCGGGTTTTCCATCTTGAGGGCTTCGATGATGGCCACTTCCTGGTTGGCTTCGACCTTGTCACCGACCTTGACCTTCAGCTTGAACACGGAACCGGCGAGCGGGCACTTCACTTCGGTACCACCGGCTGCGGCGGGAGCTGCGGCAGGAGCGGCAGCGGGGGCAGCGGCGACCGGGGCTGCCGGAGCGGCGGCGACGGCGGAATCAAGAACTTCTACTTCGACGTCGTAGGTCTTGCCTTCGAAACTGATACGGACTGTTTTCTTCATTTTGATTTTTCCTGGCTTATAAGCCTGTTAAGTTTTAAAAGTTGACCTTACTTGACAATCGTCCAAGCAGGGGAGTTAATGTTCTTGTAGGCGGTCACGCGGCAAGGCTGACCGATGGCCTGGGTCGCAGCGGCGGTCACCAGGGCAAGGAACGTATCGTTGCTCATGCCGGGGTGTTCTTCCAGGGCGGCCACGGCGGCAATGCCGAGGAAGGCCTGGAGCTGCTTGTTGGTGAAGCCCGGGTGGACGCTCTTCGCGTTCGGGTCCCAGTCGCAGTGGGCCGGGGCGATCGTCTTCGGAGCGGCGGCGGCAGCAGGAGCAGCCTTGACCGCGGGTGCCGGAGCCTTGATCTTGTTGAGGCCGAGCTTCGCCATGATGAAGTTCATGAGGTAGCAGAGCACCGTGAGGCCGATAATCACCACCATCACCACTATGAGACCGGTAGCCTGGAATTCAACCAGGGAACCGATGCCGAAGGTGTCGGAATCGCCCTTGCAGCCCTGTTCGGTGGAGTATTCGCCCTTGCAGTAGGTGGACCCAAGCTTCGCCTTCGCGATGGGGAGGACCTTGTGGCCGGCGGCGTTCTCGATGGAATCGCGCACGTCGCGGGCAATCACTGCCTGGTCGTAAGTCTTGTAGAGAACCGCATGGTTACCGCCGTGGGTTTCCACGATCTTGTAAACCATGTCATCGCTCGTGCCCGGCATGGAAAGCTGCGCCTGGACCTGGGCTGCGTCGGAGGGGAGCATGAGCCCGAGCTGTTCGTCGAACTTGCCCTTCACCTTGGCAGCCGGTTCGCTTGCAACGATAGCCGGTTGCTGCACAGCTTCTTCGGCGACAGGGGCCGCGGCGGGGGCCGGGGCTACTGCGGAATCGGCTGTATTCTGTACTGTTTCATTCATATAGGAATGTGTCCATTTAATTAAGTGAACTGTTTGATAAAAATCAACGCGGGTAAAGATAGTTTTTTTAGAGAAACAAGAGTGGGCAGATTCTGAAAAAGCTACGGTTTCAGCAGCAGCTTGTTGTTTTTCTGGAGGCCCTCGTTATCGAAACGGACGGTCGGGTCCTTTCCGCCCCTGAAGGCATCCTCGCTCTCGTAGAGCGAAAGCGCCACGGAAACGCCCGGCAGGGGCGCAACGTTTTCCTCCCCCGCTGCAACTTTATATGTAAAAGCAAACTCCTGCGAACTTTCGTCCTTGAACGTCCCCTTGGGAATGCGGAAATACGCGCAGGGCGTAGCCCATGTTGTGCGCCGCAAGCGCATCCAGCAGTTCTTCCAGCCCGCTCCAGTCGTAGACACCCTTTGCCGGGTTCAGCTTGTTCCACTGCTGGTAGCCGGAACCGTAGGTAACGAGACCCATAACCACGGGAAGCAGCGCAGCGGGCAATGCAAACCGTTTCATTCCAACCTCTTGACGTCTAACGGGTTTAGGCGGGCACACCATATATATACATAAATATAACCTCGGCACGCCCAGTCTGCCTCTATATTTTTTCAGGACTTGCCACCAGACCCCTTGCCACGATGCAAAATTTTTCTATAATTGAGCCCGTCGAAAGACCTTCGGATGATTAGCTCAGTTGGTAGAGCAGCTGACTCTTAATCAGCGGGTCGCAGGTTCGACCCCTGCATCATCCACGAAAACCTCTCCCCAGCGGAGAGGTTTTTCTTTTAGGCTTATTACCGTGCGGCACCCTTGTAGCGGATGGCAAGCATCGTGAGGTCGTCGCTCTGCTCGGCACCGCACACAAAGTCCGCGACCGATTGCGACATGTTGTCGAGCAGTTGCTGCGGAGATTCCCCTCTAATTACACGGGCGACACGCTCCCTGCCAAACAATGCATTTTCCGAATTCATCGCCTCGGTCAGCCCGTCGGTAAAGAGCATCACCATGTCGCCCGGAACAAGTTGAGTTTCCTGCTCCACATAGCGGGTTTCTTCCATCGCGCCAATAGGCAGGCTGGATTTCGCATTGAGTGTCCGGACAGATTTTCCCGTCACAACCAGCGGGTGTTCATGCCCCGCGTTGCAGTAGCGCAACATTCCTGTCGCAAGGTCGATAACGCCTACAAAGAGCGTGACGAACATGCCCGTCTCGTTTCCGCGACTTGCCTGCTTGTTCATGCTGTGCACGATACGCGACGGATCGTTCAGATGCGATGCGGCGGAACGGAATACCGCCTGCGTCATGGACATGAAGATAGCAGCCGGAATACCCTTGCCGCACACGTCACCGATACTGAAGAACAATTTGCCGTCGCGTATAACGTAGTCATAAAGGTCGCCGCCCACCTGCTTTGCAGGCACGAGGCTCCCCGCAATTTCGAGACAATCGTCGACATAGGTCTTCCCGGGCAACATCGCCAGTTGGATGCGGCTCGCAATGTCCAGCTCCCTGTTCATGAATTCCTTTTCGGCGTTTGCGTCGTTCAGGCGGCGCGCACTCCGGATGCTCCTGTAAACGATGATCCCGAGAAGCAACAGTCCAAACAGCTGGAAGGCGACAACAGGCAACAGGGCGCGCTGCTGGTTTTCATAGAGTTGCACGGAGAGCGACGAAAGCTCGTGCATGGGGATATCCGCGCCGATGACGGCAACCGCATTCCCCTTGTCATCGCGCACGGCACGCGAGTACGTGGACATGAGGATAACGTAATAGCGGCTCATGTAGGGCTCGCTCCAGAATCCGTCACTGACGATGCCGTCGCGGTACCAGGAACGTTCCGTGTAGTCGAAACCTATGACGGTATCCGCGATGTTCCCGGTCGATTCGTCTACGAAGGTGAAGTACCCGTTGCGCACGCCGTCTTCGCCCACGCGGTGGGCAAAGTCGACACCCACGATTTCGGGATGTTCGCTCACGACTCTACGCAGGGCACGATGCAGGGAATCCTCCTGCCCCAGGGAAAGCAGGCGCTCCACCTCGGGCAATACGCCGGCAATGGCATCTTCCGCAATGCGCTTCACCTCGACGATATGGTTGGTGGCCTTCAGGTCGCGCTGCGCCATTTCTTCCACCTGCGAGGAGATGGCGTTCCTCATGGAAACATACTGCACGACAGCAGCAAGTTCCAGCACGACTGCAGCCGCGACAATCACTCCGATTCCCTGTAGCCCAGTTATCCGCGAAAAATTCATATGGCGCCGTTTTTTTTAATATATCTTTTTTTACTGTCGCAGTTACATTATTCCCGTTTCGAGGCCCTTGACAGGGACATAGCGCACGGAACCATCGGCAGAAATAATCATCGCGACACCCGCCATGTAGTTGACCCAGTGGTATTTTTCGTAGTAGCGCACGTTCGCATGGCCGTCAGTCGTGTAGGCAAGCAATGGCACTACCAGGTAGTCGTGCGTGCACATCACGTTCACGCGCTTCATGCTCCCGATGTTCGCGAGAATCTGGTCCTTGAGCAGTTGCTCGCTGCGTGTTTCCAGGTCGTAGAACGCATCGGGATAGGCGCCCGTGAACCCGTACTTGGAATACACCACCCAGCCACCGCCATCGGAATTCACGTAGGCGTCCGCCTTGTCGGCATCCTTCACGTACCAGTCGCCATTCATGTAACTGAGCTGTTCGATGCTGTAGTTTGCCTGTCCCTTGCCCTGCGCAATGCCTTCGCAAGTCTCGTAGGTGCGCGTATAGCCCGAATACCCGAAGTAGAAATCCTCCGCCCCGGCTTTCGCGAGGCGCGCGCCCAGGTCGCGGGCATATTTCTTCCCGTTGTCAGTCAGGTGGCCACCCGGTCCCGTGTCGTTCGTGCGTTCGCTGTGCCGGATGATGAACACCACCTTTTCATCCGACTTGAGGTTCGCGTAAACCTGCACGAGGTCGGTAAAGCCGTCAGCCTCCTGCGGGGTCGCGACGCGCCACTTGCCCCCGTCGAATATGTAGTAGTTGTCGTGGTTCACGCGGCCTTCACGCACCTCGCGGTCGTATTCGCCGGCACCGAATTCCGCGGTATCCTTCTCGATGGCATTCGCGACGCGCCACTGGAATCCGTTCGCATCGCAAATGAAGCGCACCCTCGAATGGTCCGCATGTTCGTAGTCGTTCGCGTAATAGACACTCTGGCCCTGGTTCACGTACGTGACCTTCCCCGCATTCGAGGCGTCACACGGCTCAAAACCGTAGGCTATCGGAAAAAACTCGCGCATGTATCTTTCGAAGTAAGGGACGTTCCCGCCATAGAACGGGGCCGCGTTGTTGCGGACATCGTTATACTTCCAGCTGGAATCAAGCCCCACGACCCAGTCCGCAATCCTGATTTTCCAGTTCGGGTCGTTCCATACGCCGTCCCCCTTCAGGTCCTCCCCAAGATTATGGATAAAGTTCTGCGTCTCTTCTTTGCTAGCACGGTTCTGCACCATCGCCGAGACGGCAAGCATCACCGCGCCGGAATCGCTTGCAAGCTGCACGGAATCAATCCCGAAGGCGGCCGCCGCTTCGCGCTTCGCCTGCACATGCACCAGTTCCTCGGGAACGTGGTTCATCAGAAGTTGTTCCACACGCGGCTCGGACAACATGTCCAGAATGTCGACAGAGGTCGAGTCCTCCGCAGCCCGTTCCGCGAGAATTTCATAGACAAAGAGCGGGGCGTCAATTTTTTCGACAGTTTCATGGGAACCATTCTCACCGCCGGGCATAAAGCCGTTGCTGTCGCTACAGCCCACAACAAGCACAACAGCCATTACGGCCGCCAAACATCCAACATACCACCTTTTCATATCCATCCGCACCTATTCTTTCTTCATTGTCCCCGCATCGAGCCCCTTCACCGCATAAATCCGGCGCTTCCCGTCGGGTTTTAGAACTATAGCAAAACCCGCAAGATAATTCAGCCACTTTTTCGACGTGTAATAATTCATGTCTATGCTGTTGTCCGAAACTAAGGCGACAACCGGAATAACAAGCAAGTCATGCGAAATAAATATCCCCACTCTTTTTCCGGATCGCTCGAATGCGGGAACAATGTTATCGTCCAGGTACTCGGCAACGCGCGGGGAAAGTTCGTAGAACGCGTCGGCATAGCGACCATCGTAAAGCCACCTGGATGTCACCTTCCAGCTTCCGCCATGGTCATCCTTGTACTGATTGTAGAGGACCGTATCTTTCACGAACCACGAGCCGCCCAAAAATTCGAGCGTGTCGGCAAGCGTATCGGCCTGGCCTCGGCCCTTCGCGATGTTGCTGCAGGTCTGGTGCGTCCGCGTGGCGGGAGATGCCGCAAAATAAATATCAAAGTCGCCCTTGAGCTTTTCGCCAAACGACAGCGCCTGCTGCACCCCTTCGTCATTCAGGGGCCCTGTCGAAGAATAATCGCTGCCCCGTTCGGCATGGCGCAATACGGCAACAATCTTCTCGCCCTCGGCGAGGCTGTCCAGCACATTCCTGAGCGGGACAAAGGCGGTGACATGCGGTTCGACAACCTGAACGCTATCGACCACGCGAACACTATCCACAATGTTCACGCTGTCCTTGACATTGAGACTATCCACCACGTGCACGCTATCCCTGACCCGTACGCTATCGATCACGCGCACGCTGTCGCGCAAGACAACGGAATCGCGGATGACAACCGAATCACGGATGACAACGGAGTCGCGCACCACGACAGAATCGCGAACAGTTTCTTTTACCTTGTCCGAAGAGACCTCCGACGCGCCGGTCGCATCGTCCTCGCACGAAACCAGGAACGGCGCAACGCATGCGACGGCGAGAGCTGCAAGCAGGTTCCTGAATTTCACGCACCACCCCCTTCGATGTTTACATCGTCATTGTCCCGGAAGAAAGCCCCTTGACCGGAACATAGCGCATCTTGCCGTCGGTGCCCATGATGATGGCGACACCCGCAAGGTAGTTGATCCAGCTCTTGGTATCGAAATAGCGCAAGTTCACCTTCTTGTCCGTGCAGTAGGCGGTAATCGGGGCAACAAACATGTCATGCGAAATCCAGACTCCCACGCGATTCACGCTTGCAAACCTCGGCTTCACGACGCCCGTGAGGAATTCCTCGCTACGCTTGTCGAAGTCGTAGAACGCATCGGCATAGGCGCCCTTGTAGGCGTATGCGGACGCCACAACCCAGCCGCCGCCATCGGAATTCTTGTAGCTGTCATACTTGGATTCGTCCTTCACGTACCATTCGCCATCCAGATCCTTGATGGTATCGGAAACAAACGGCGACACTCCCGCGCCAGACGCCACATTCTCACAAGTCTCGTAGCTGCGCGTGTAGGTAGAATTCGCGAACACGATGGCATCACCCTTGAGCTTCTCGCCCACGGTCTTCGCCTGTTTCTTGCCGTTATCCGTCAGGTGGCCCTTCTTGCCCGTATCGTCAGTACGTTCCGCATGGCGCAAGATAAAGATGACCTTTTCTCCCGGAGCAAGCGAGGCGTACACATCCCCGATATCCTCGAATTCCATGATGTCGTCGGACGTAGCCGCACGCCACTTGCCCTTACTCTGCTCGTACACGTAGAATTTATCCGCATTGATCTTTCCGGCCTTGATCTGTCCGTCGTAATCGCCCTTGCCAAAACCCACCGTATCCTTCTCGATATCGGTCGCCGCACGCCACCGGTGCGTCTCGGCATCGCAAATAAAGCGCGTGCGCGGGCCTTCGGGCTGTTCGTAATACGAAATGAAGTACTTGCTCAGGCTGTTGTTCACGTGTTTCACGGTCCCTGCCGTCATAGAGTTGCAGGCGCCGAACTGGTAGATGCCGGTCCAGAAATTGCGCAGGTGTTTCTCGAAGTCGGGGACATCGCCACGCTTCCAGCTAGCGATATTATTCCGGATAGTCGCATACGAGCCGCTCGTATCGAGCACCATGAGCCAGTCGGCGAGGTCCGCCTTCGCATTGTTGTCGTCCCAGTTGCCGTTGCCCTTGATGCGTTCGGCAATGCCCGAAGTGTACTGGAGCATGTCGTTGCCAGAGCCGTTCCTTTGCATCATGATGGAAACTGCAAGGAGCGCCGCGCTGTATTCATCGCCATCGAACAGGCTGATGTCTTCGGCAAAACGTCCGTCGGTCGTAACCGTAGACTGTTGCTGCTGCCCGTAGCCCCACGGGAACCCGTTGTTTCCGCCGCCCGAAGATTCGCCCAGGTTAATCTCGAACGAAGAGAGGATTTCCTTCAGGGCCTGGGCCTTCACCGCACGGATCGGCTGGTTGTTGCCGCTATTCTCTACAAGCTTCAATACGCGCGGGGCTTCCATGTGGGTAAGCATGTTCACGTTCACCGTATCGCGGTCCGTCACGTCGACCACCGCCTTGAGCGTCACCATCTGCGACGAAAGCCCGCCGGTCAGTTCGTTATGGAAGTAGCCGTTCGCCTCCACGCGCAGGTACGGCGACACCAGGTCGACGCTGTCGAAACTGAAGTTGCCGCCCGCCTCGGTAATGCAGGTCTTGTGAATCTTCTTGGAATCGGCAAGCCTCTGCGTGCTGTCGAGTTCGATGATCTTGACCGACGCCCCGTAGCGGAACGGGCCCTTCTCCGCAAAGCCAACGATATGCGCTCCCGGCAAACGCACCGGCATCGTATCGAGCGCAGAGGTTCCACTACCGCCGCCATTGAAGAATCCCCACGGGTTCGACTGGCCCTGGCCGGAAGATTCCTCTTCTTCCTCTTCCGCACCCGGAGCCTCCAAGGTCAACACGCCATTGTGGCAACCAATCTTGAAAAGCGACTCGACCGTCTCGGAGGGGAACCATTCCTTCTCAAGGCAGAAATAAAGGACATGTTCGCTCTCGACATAGAAGGACTCCCCTTCCTTATCGGGCGTGCAGGCGGGCAGGTCGTTCTTGCTCAGGACCGCAGTCGTATCTTCAATCAGGGAATCGCCCACCGCGGAGATGGGTTCAGCCTTCACGGAACTCGAGCTGGAACTGCCATGGTGGCCGCCATGCGAATGGCCACCGCTAGAAAGCGCAGCGGACCCGCTGGAAGGATCGTCCACAGAAGAACCTTCGGATGCCGGGTTGTCGGATCCACAAGATGCCAAAAAAAAGGCGATCAGTACAATAGGCCATATCGTCTTCATAATAATGAACAATAGTAATTTACAACCGGATTTCAACTACATGAAGGCAGAATCCAGGCCCTTGACGGGCACATAGCGCCTATTTCCGAGCTCGTCGACAATAATGGCTACTCCCGCGAGATAATTGAGCCACTTTCCGCCGTCGTACTTGCGGAGGTTCACCTTGAAATTCGTGCAGTAGGCGACCAGGGGAACCATCACCTTGTCATGCGAGCTGAGCATCACGAACCGCTGCGACGGGTCGTTGTACTTCGCGAGGAGCACATCCACAATCAGTTCCACGGAGCGTTCGTCCAGCTTGTAGAACGCGGCATTCTCGCCCGTCGTATAGGCTCCCGTGTAGGCATACTTGGAGGTCAGCTCCCAGCCACCGCCACATTCGGATTTCGCCTTCTCGCTCGCCTCGTGGTTTTTCTCGTACCAGTTGTCGTTGAGTTCCGGGAAGGTATCGCGAATGTCGGACTGCTGGCCGCGTCCCTTCGCTATGTATTCCACAGTCTGGTGGGCGCGCAGGAACTCGGAAGCCCCCAACAGGAAATCTTGCCTATGCTTCGTGAGCCGCTTGCCCAAATCGCGCGCCTGCTCCTTGCCGTCAGAAGTAAGCGTCCCGGAGATGCTCGTGTCGTCGCCACGCTTGCCGTGCCGAATCACGAAGATAACGCGCTCGTTGTCCTTGAGCCCGTCATAGACATCCTGGATGTCGACAAAAGTACTCGTCGCCGACATCTGGACAAAGTAAGAATCCTTTTCGAGTTCTGTCGAATGGCGCCATGCCTTTGTCGAAGCATCGTAAGTATAGAAGATGTTGCCGCTAAACGCTCCCGGGCGCACTTCGCCATCCGAGCCCGAACCGAAGGCAGATACGTCCTTCAAGGAATCGGAAGCAAGCCCTACGCCGCCAGCAATCTCGCAGACAAACCGGTCCTGAACTTTCGAGAAGTCCGATTCGTCCGCGACAAAGTAGCGGCTAGCGACATTCCCCACGTGGAGCATCGTCCCCGCATTTTCGCTACTGCACTCGGGAAGCCCGAGTTCCTTCTGGTAGAACAGGCGCAGGTACTTTTCGAAATCGGGAACAGACGGCGCCTGGGCAGAGAGCCACTTGCGGACACCGGCAAAGGCATCTTCCGCATCCGCGCGCAAAGCCCAGTCGGCAGCTGCCGCACGTGCAGCCGAATCATTCCAGAGTCCGTCATCCGCGATGTCGTCCACGATATCCGCAAACGAAAACCCATCGCCCACCACCACGCGCGAAGAAGCAAGCAGGTGGATGGCGAGGAAACGTGCTGCCACTTCCTCTTCCGGCAAGTCGGTAAAATCGTCCATGCGGAACGCGCGCAAGACCTCTGTTGACGCCTGCTCCATCGCCGTGGCCAGCGTCTGCCCCGCAGCGACAAGGGTTTCGGCACGCGAAAGTTCGGCGGTCGAAACAAAATCCACTTTCACCGTATCGCTCGAAGACAAGTCACCCAACGCCGAAAGCGAAAGCCCTGCGACCTGCGCTCCCTGGAAATCGAGAGCGACGCCATCGACCGTCACCCTGACATAGGGCTTCCAGTAAGTGATCGGTAAAAAAGCCTCGATAACGGAAGCACTTCCAGAATCCACCCCGTTCACGGAGAAGTCGGTCAGCGTCTGCAGATATTCAATCTTCATCGAGGAGTTCGGAGACAAGGCGAACAGGGCGGACAAGCGCCCGTCAACAGCAAGACGGCTGAGATGATAGATAGAATCCGGATACACGACCCAATCCGTATCATGGGAAATGGAATCGGCCAGCTCAAGGGTATCGCCCGGCTTTAGGGAATCACCCGGCTGCGTGCCGATTACAGCACCCGAAGAAAATCCCCAATAATAGTACGACGAAGAAGAAAATGCTGTAGAAAAATCCCCTCCCTCCGGCGCGGCAGAAGAGGAGTCCGGAGTTTCGGCTCCAGTAGGCGACGCCTCGTCGCCACACGCGACAACCCCAAAAGAGAGCGCACATACGAGCGCCCACAAAAACGCAAAACTCTTTTCTTTTCGTGTACCCATCAAGACGCCCCATGAACGTATAAACGCGGAGTCACACACCCATCCTAAAGATATAATAATTTTCTTACATGCGGAAGATTTTTCCCGCAAATCGGGCATTCCAAATGCGAATGATGCGGAAACGGAGCGTTTCCTAGAGCATTTTCCCGGTTTCGAGGAAGCGGTTGTGCATCTCGAAGGCGCGATCGAGCGCGAGCGGCAGGTGCCTGCCCTTCGCATGCTTGAGGCCGTATTCCAGGAAATCGGTCAGCGGTTCGCGGAAGTCGGGGTGGGCGCAGTTCTTGATAATGAGCCGCGCGCGGTCTTCCGAGGCGAGCCCGCGGAGGTCGGCAAGTCCCTGCTCCGTCACGAAAATCTGCGTGTCGTGTTCCGTGTGGTCCACGTGGCTCACGTAGGGCACGATGCTACTGATGGCGCCGCCCTTCGCGACAGACGGCGTGAGGAAAAATCCGAGGGCGCAGTTGCGGGCAAAGTCCGCCGAGCCGCCGATGCCGTTCATCATCGCCGAGCCGCACACGAGACTGCTGTTCACGTTCCCGAAGATATCGGCCTCGAGGGCGGTGTTCATCGAGATGACGCCCACGCGACGGATGATGTCGGGGCTGTTGCTCACTTCCTGCTGGCGGAGCACGAAATGCTTTTTCCAGTCGGCGGCGTTCTGCACGAACTCCTGCTGTGCGGCCTGCGAAAGCGTGAGCGCCGTACCGGAGGCGACACCGAGCTTGCCCTTCTTGAGTAGCGGGAGCACAGCCTCCTGGATGACCTCGGTAAACAGGTCGATGCGCCCGAGACGCTCGTCGTTCGCCATCGCGCACAAGACCGCATTCGCGACCTTCCCGACTCCACTCTGGTAGGCCATTCCCTTCGGGAGCCTGCCGTGCGATTCTTCGAACCGGATAAAATCGAGAATGCGTTCGCCGATATTGCGGGAAACGTCGTCGGGTTCTACAAACGGGGTCACCTCGTCGTAGGCATCGTTCTCGACGACTGCGATTACTTTATTTACATCAATCTTGACAAATTCACTACCCACGCGGTCGCCTGCGGAATAGACCGGCAGGGGTTTCGCATGCGGGGGCAGTTCCGGGAGGGCGTCGTCGTGCATGCCGATACAGCTCTCGCCCAGGCGGGTATTGAGTTCCAGGATGATTTTCGGCGCCATGTCGAGGTAGCATACCGAATTCCCCCCCGAGGTAGAAAGGCACACGCGGCCGTCGGGCAGTATAGCGCTCACCTCTATCACGGCGACAGTGGGCGCAGGAACTGCGCCCGTGCGCACAAGGTAGCCCATCTTGCCGAGGTGCGCGTCGATATAGCGGATGCTCCCGTCGTTGATGCCCTTGCGGAGGCTCGGGTTGCTCTGGTAGGGCATGCGCAGCTTGAGCGCACCTGCGCGGGAGAGCGCCCCGTCGCAGCTGTCGCCGGTTGAGGCGCCCGCATAGAGCGTCACCTGAAAGCTCTCGCCGGCGACATGCAATTTTTCGGCGCGGGCCGCAAGCGCGAGGGGAACCGCCTTCGGGTAACCCGCGAGCGTAAAGCCCGAAACGCCAAGAATATCGCCATCCTGAATCATCGCCGCGGCATCTTCCGCGGAACACTTCTTGCCTTCAATCCAATTCATGCTATAAACCACCAGTCATTTCTTAAAAACCCACTTCTTGTACAGCATAAAGCTAGCTAACACGTAGACCACGTTCGCGACTACGTTCGCGAAATACGTAGGCTTCATGAACTGCGAAATCCATGCGGTAAACGGCCTGCACCACTCAGCATTCTCGAGCAGGTACGAAGTTCCTTCGAGCGCCCCGAGATTAAGCGCGTAACTCAGCAAAAAGACAACGAGGAACCGCACGACTTCCGTTCGCTTGCGGTTGTTGCTCCTGAAATTCCAAATGCGGTTCATGAGGTAGCTGTTGATGCCGCCCGCGACAAACCCCAAAAAATTCGAGATTTCCTTGCCCCAGTCCAGCCACTGGTGCAGCACCCACACCACGGCAAGCGTGATGAGCGTGTTTACGATGCCAATGGCATTGTACTTGATGAAATGGAGCACAATTAAAATTTAACATTTTTAAGACACGCACCTAATTTTCAATTAGGCGCATGCGCACACCTTCGGTGCGCATTAACGAAAAAAAGGCGTCCGCGGTTGCGGGCACCTTTTTTGAACTTATGTCAGCTGTCGATTACTCGAACGGAACAAGTTCCACGCGGCGGTTCTTGGCGCGATTCTTCTTGCTGTTGTTGTCAGCAATCGGCTTCTCGGAACCGTAACCCACAGCGCGGACGCGGTCGGCAGCGATACCCTTCTTGATGAAGTAGTTCGCAACCATGTCGGCGCGATCCTGAGAAATCTTCTTGTTGGTCTGTTCAGAACCGGTGTTGTCCGTGTGGCCCTGGACTTCGAGCTTCGCGGATTCGACCTTCTTCAAGAGCTTGACGATATCGTCGAGGATCTTGTAGCTCGCCTTGGTCAGCTTGGAGGAACCGGTCTTGAACTGGATACCCTTCTTGAGGAGTTCGAGGTCTTCCTTCTTGTTGACCGGGCAGCCCTTAGCGTCGATCTTCACGCCTTCGAGGGTGTTCGGGCACTTGTCCTGGAAGTCGGCCACACCGTCCTTGTCGGAATCGAGCGGGCAACCCACGGAGTCGACCTGGGCGCCAGACGGAGTGTTTTCGCACTGGTCAATGCCATCGGCCACGCCATCCTTGTCGGTGTCGCTGCTGCAGCCCGTGGAGTCAACAGGCACGCCGGGCTTGGTGTTCGGGCACTTGTCGAGAGCATCCGGGATGCCGTCCTTGTCGTAGTCAAGCGGGCAGCCGGTGTTGTCGACCGTGTAGTTTTCCGGAGTTTCGGCACACTTGTCGAGGTAGTCAGGCACGCCATCCTTGTCGGCGTCGGCCGGGCAGCCAACGGTATCGACAGGCACGCCCTGCTTGGTGTTCGGGCACTTGTCCATAGCATCGGGGATACCGTCGTTGTCGAAGTCGCCTTCGCAGCCTTCGGAGTTCACCTGGGCACCCTGCTTGGTGTTCGGGCACTTGTCGAGGGCATCGGGCACGCCATCCTTGTCAGCGTCAGCCGGGCAGCCCACGGAGTCAACCGGGAGGCCAGCCGGAGTGTTGAGGCACTTGTCGAGAGCATCCGGGATGCCGTCCTTGTCGTTGTCGACCGGGCAGCCGGTAGAATCGACAGTGAAGCCAGCCGGAGTATCGGCACACTTGTCCATGTCGTCGGTCACGCCGTCCTTGTCGCTATCCTTCGGGCAACCCGTGGAATCGACAGGCACGCCCTGCTTGGTGTTCGGGCAGCGGTCGAAGGAATCTTCCACGCCGTCGCCGTCGAAGTCGCCTTCGCAGCCGTTGATGCCGACGTTAGCGCCTTCCTTGGTTTCGGGGCACTTGTCAAGACCGTCGTAAACGCCATCCTTGTCCGTATCGATCGGGCAGCCGACAGAGTCGATCGTTGCGCCTTCCGGAGTGCCGGGGCACTTGTCGAAGCCATCGAGAACGCCGTCCTTGTCGCCATCGAGCGGGCAGCCAGTAGAATCAACAACAGCGCCAGAAGGTGTATGCGGGCACTTGTCGTTATTGTCGTTGATGCCGTCGCTGTCTTCATCCTTGTCCTTGCCGCCGAAGCGCCAGGTAAGGGCAGCAGTACCGGCAAAGCGCGGGGTCGGAACGTAGCCGTAGGTGACCTTGTTGCCGCGTTCATCGATGTAGCGGACCGTGAACTTCTCAACATCTTCCATCTCTTCCTTCCAATCGTAGCCGATGTTGGTAAGGGCGCGGACGGACATATCGAGACCCATGGCGAAGTCGATGTTCCAGGGCAGGTGGAAGCGGAGACCCGGAGTAACGATCATCGGGTCGGCCATCATGTCACGCGGGTAACCCGTCTTCTGCACGCGGTATTCGCCAGAGTATTCGACGAAGGCGTCCAACCAGGAGAGCGGGAGCCAGTTGATACCCGTACCGTAGACAAGCGTATTGGCCTGTCCGTCACCGGTAGCAAGCACGAAGCCCGCATGGGTGTTCCAACGGATGGGGATATTCTTCTTGGTGAGGTCCAAGGTGAATTCGAGAGTCGCGGCCATCGCAAACGCGTCGGCAGAGAACGGATGGGTGTAGCCTTCATCGTTCAGGTACCAGGCGTGACGCGGACGCGTACCCACGGAGTTTTCGCCAGTCGGGATGTAGAAGTCGAACATGGCGGCAAGGCCGAAGATGCTCTCGTCACTGAACGGGACGCCAGCCTTGAACCAGAGGTCAAGGTCGCCACGGCTCGTGGTCCACATGTCATAGTAACCGGACGGGCCTTCGTCGTCGTTGGCGTGGTCGTAGTAGAGCGGGAGGCTCACACCGACATCCAAGAAGTCGAGAAGACCGATTGCCGCATTGAAGTTACCGGCGAGAGTCCAGTCCCAGCGATTTAAGGTATAGGTCTTGCCCTTGGAGGTGTACTGACCACCGCGAGTAAGGGACCAGTTATCCAGAGTAATGTCACCACCCGTGCCAATGACAAAATTCCACTGGCCGAGGGTTCTGGCATTATGCTGGTGGATACCGTCAGACCCACCCATCAACCCGCTTTGGGCGAAGGCGAGACTACCGGCTAGTAGTGAAAGAGCGATTGCTTTTTTCATCTATTCTCCTTATTGTGTTGTTAATACTTCTTGTAGCCATAGTAGCCGTAGTAGCCACCATAACCGTAACCCGAATGACGTTCGCACTTGTTGAACACGAAGGCCTTGGGCAAAGGTGTTTCGGTACTGCGGTCGAAGGTAGAGAGCGCTTCCTGGATGTTATCCATGCTATGCGCCGACTGCTTCAGCACGCACAAAAGGTAATCCGCATATTTTTCGACCAGGAGCGCATCGCTGCACTGGAATATAGGCGGGGTATCAAGAATAATCAGGTCGTATTTTTTACGGAACGTGTCGAGGAACGTACCGAAGCGGTTCTTGTTCAAGAGGTCGCCCGGGTTCACCACGCGCTTGCCCGAACCGATGATGTGGTAGTTCTCGCTAACCATCTCGATGTACTCGTCATCGAACTTTTCGGCACGGAGCATTTCGCAGAGGCCCTTGTGGCCCTTCTTGAACATGCGGCCACGGCGCAGGTCCATATCCACAAGCAAAACCTTCTTGCCCGACATGGCAAAGGAGCATGCGAGGTTCGTCGAGACGAACGACTTGCCCACGCCCTCTATGAGGCCCGATACCATAAGGACCTTCTTGCCGTCGGCAAAGAGCGAGAACTCGAGCGCCGTCCTGAGGGCACGGACCGCCTCGGCAAACGGTTCGTCGGGCTTTTCGTGCACGACCGGATCGAGCACGTTGTTCTCGGTGCCCTTGCCGAGCATCGGGAGCTTTCCGTACACGCCGATACCTGTAGCCTGCTCGACCTCGGTACTGCTCGCGACACCGTTATGCGACATGCGGCGCACGAGCACGATGGCACAGCCAAGGAGGAGGAACGCCAAGGCGACACCGCCAAAAATCAGCTTGCGGTTCGGCTTCGCAGGCTTTATGGGCACGTAGGCCTGGTCCACGATACGCACGTTTCCGACTTCACCCGCCTGCACCACGCGGAGCTGCTGGATATTGTTCAGGAGGTTCGTGTAAAGCTTGTTGTTGACTTCCACTTCCTCTTGCAGGGAGAGGAATTCCTGCTGGGTCTTGGGGAGCTTGTCCGCCGCCTTCTTCTGCTTCGCAAGTTCGCCATAGAGCCTAGCCTGCTGCTGCTCGATGGTACGGACCGTCGGGTGTTCCGCCTGGAACAGGCGCAGGGCTTCCTGCTTCTTCTGTTCAAGTTCGAGCAGGCGCTGCTGGAGGCTCACGTCCTTTTCGAGGTGTACGCGCGTTTCACCCGAAAGGTCGATAGTCCCGTTCGCATTGCGGAACGAGGTAAGCTTCTGTTCGGAAGAATCGAGCTTTGCCTTAACGCTGGGGAGCTGTTCCTCGAGGAAGTCGAGGGTTTTCTTCGCCTCGGCGCTACGCATTTCGATATTCTGCTTGAGGTAGGTATTCGCGATGGAATTCAGGATATCCGCCACGCGGTCCGGGTAGGCGTGCTGCATCGAGACGCGGATAATCCCGGAATTCTTGCCCTCTTCCGAGACGCTCAGGCCACCCAGGAGACCGGCAACCGCCATCTGAGGATGGGTCGCCCCCAGGAGGAAGGTCTGGCCCGGACGGGCCTTCATGGACCGCACGCAAATGGCAAGCGTATCGCCCGCATAGGGTTGCCTGTAGGTTTCCCCGACCTCGCCCTTCAGCAATACGGCATCGTCCTCGCCCAGGAGTTCGAACTTGGTGGAATCGGGCAGCACACGGGCCTTGATCTTGATTTTCGCCTCGGATACGGCACGCGGGATGCTCAGGAACTCGAGGTCCATGCGGCCTTCCCTGTGCAAAAGGCGGTCGACCTTGTCCAGCGGTACGGCCGAATAGCAGAGGCGCTGCTCATCGACGACCGTAGAGAGCACCATGCGGCTCTTGATGAGTTGCATTTCTGCTTCGGAGGGGGTAGATACATCCAGGAGGGCACCCATTTCGCCAAGCGCCTTGGACGACTTGTTGCCCTTAACATCCACCTGCAGAAGGATATCGCTCTTGTACGCGGGACGCATCCACATGGAAGCAACGCCACCTGCAAAAAGCCCCAAAACAAGGAAAATCGTCAAGAACTTCCACTTGCTCTTCAAGAACACCAGAATTTCGAGAATGTCGATCTCGTCATCTTCCGGTTTCGCAGTAGCGCCTTGCGGTACCTTATTATCCATCAAAAAATCTCCAAGTCATTATCAAACGTCAAGATACGTTCAACGAGGGAAAAATACATTATTATTACAAAAGCTAGCAAAAAAAGAAATAGTGACGAAAATCACCCCGGCTTTTGGGCCAGTTTTTCGCCACACATCAACCACAAATATATTATCTTCTACCCCCCGTGCAACGGAAATATGCGCCAAGACATCTAAAATGACGAAAATGAGTGAAAAAAGCCCCATACTTTCGATACAGGACATCCGTCGCGACTTCAAGATGGGCGACGAGACCGTACATGCGCTGCGCGGTGTAAACTTTAATATACATCCAGGCGAGTTCGTGACCATCATGGGGACCAGCGGATCGGGCAAGTCGACGATGCTCAACATACTCGGGTGCATGGACCGCCCCACCTCCGGGCACTACATACTGGACGGCGAGCATACCGAAAAGCTCAAGCGCGACGCGCTCGCACGCATAAGGAGCAAGAAAATCGGGTTCGTATTCCAGAGCTACAACCTGCTGAACCGCACGACCGCCATCGAGAACGTGGAACTGCCGCTCCTGTACAATTCGGGAGTGAGCGCATCCGAAAGGAGGCGCCGCGCCATCGAGGCCCTGGAAAGGGTCGGGCTTGCCGAACGCATGAACCATGTGCCGAACCAGCTTTCGGGCGGCCAACAGCAGCGTGTCGCCATCGCGCGCGCACTCGTGAACGACCCGGTCATCATCCTCGCCGACGAGGCCACCGGGAACCTCGACACGCGCACGAGCTACGAAATCATGATGATTTTCCAGGAACTCAACCGCCAGGGGAAAACCATCGCCTTCGTAACGCACGAGCCCGACATCGCGACCTTCAGCGGGCGCACCATCACGCTCCGTGACGGACTCATCAAGAAGGACGTAATCAACGAGAACGTGCAGGACGCGAAAGCCGCCTTCGAGGCCCTGCCGCCACCAGAAATGATTGATGATTGATAATTGATAATGGATAATGGATAATTGACGATGGCTCCACTTACCTTGGCAAAAATCGCTCTCCGCGCACTGTTGCGCAACCGCATGCGCACCTTCCTCTCGGTGCTCGGCATCGTCATCGGTGTCGCGGCCGTCATCACCATGGTCGCGATGGGCGAAGGTTCGCGCATTTCCATCAAGGAACAGATGACAGCGATGGGTTCGAACGCCGTCATCATCATGCCGAACCGTGACAGGCGCGGCGGCGTGCAGATGGAATCTTCCGAAATGCTCGAGGAAGCCGACCTAATCGCCATCCGCGAGCAGGCGACCTACATCGACGGGGTGTCCCCGATGGTCACGGTCGGCGGGCAGGCGATTGTAGGCAACAACAACTCCCCCACCACCCTGAGCGGCGTATCGGCAGACTACCTCAAGATACGCAACTACGAAATCGAGGACGGGGTCATGTTCGACGACGAGGCCGACCGCATGGCAAAGGTATGCGTCATCGGGCAGTCCGTCGTAAAGAACCTCTTCCCCGACGAGGACCCCATCGGAAAGACAATCCGCTACAAGAGCATCCCGCTAAAGGTCATCGGTACCCTGAAATCAAAGGGCTCCGGCGATTTTGGACAAGATAATGACGACGTGATATTCACTCCGTACCAGACCGTGATGCGAAGGTTTTCGGCGACAACAAATATCCGGCAAATCTACGCGAACTCCATCGGCGAAGGCTACGCCGACAAGGCGACCGAAGAAATCATGGGCATATTGAAAGAGCGCCGCGGCTGGACCAGGCCCACGGACCCGTTCCGGATCTTCACGCAAGAGGAAATGATACAGACTATCACGAGCACCTCCGACCTGATTTCGCTCGTGCTCACCATCATCGCGGGAATCAGCTTGTTCGTAGGCGGCATCGGGATCATGAACATCATGTATGTTTCCGTGACCGAACGCACCAAGGAAATCGGGTTACGCATGGCAATCGGCGCGCGCGGCCGCGACATCATGTTCCAGTTCCTGTTCGAATCCGTCATCATCAGCCTCCTGGGGGGCATCATCGGGATTGCGCTCGGCATCGCCGCCTCCGAAGTCGTGAAGAACTTTTTCAACATGCCCATGAGCGTCTCCATCACGAGCGTCGTCGTGAGCTTTGCCGTGTGCTTTGTCACCGGGGTATTCTTCGGCTGGTACCCTGCAAGGAAGGCGAGCAGGCTCGACCCCATCGAAGCCTTGAGATTCGAATAGGCCCCTGTCCTTTTTCCGTTTTTTCTTGTATATTTAGGGCATGGACCTGCTTGAATTCTTAAAACCGATGCCGGTCGTGGGCATTCTCCGCGACATTCCCAAGGGTGCCGAAGAGGCATGTGCAAAGACAGCCGCAAACTGTGGGCTCAAGGCCATCGAAGTGACAATGAACACGGAAGGCGCCACGGACATCATCGCAAAGCTGAAGGCATGCGCAAAGCCCTACGGCATCACCGTCGGAGCGGGCACTGTCCGGCACGGGAGCGACCTCGAGAAGGCGCTTGCCGCAGGAGCAGAATTCATCGTCACGCCCAACACCCGAAACGAAATCATCCGTCTCTCGTGCACGGCGGGCGTCCCCATCATTCCAGGTGCGCTCACGCCGACCGAAGTGCAAAAGGCATTCGACCTCGGTGCTTCCGCCGTCAAGATTTTCCCCGTAAACTGCGTCGGCGGGCCCGAATACATCAAGGCGCTGCGCGGCCCCTTCCGCGACATCCCGCTCATGGCATGCGGCGGAGTAAACGCGGATAACGTCCAAAATTACTTCAAGGCGGGAAGCAACCTCGTATCGTTCGGGGCCAGCATCTTCAATGTCAAGTTGATGCAACAAGGCGACTGGGCTACGATAGCAGACAAGCTAAAAAAACTGCTTGATGCCGCCAGCAACCGCGACTAGTCACTTCCGCATTTTCTTCTTGCATTCATACATCGCGAAATCCGCGCTGTGGAGCATTTCGTCCATTTCGCGGTAGTCGTCGCTGGAATGTGCAACACCGTAGGCAAAGGATGCGCTCTTGTCCACAATCGTCACCGCCTTCACGGCCTCCTGCATACGTTCGGCGCAGATGAAGGCCCCGCGCTTGTCGGTATCGGGGCAAAGCACCATGAATTCATCTCCGCCCATGCGGAACAGCATGTCCGATTCGCGCAGGAGCTTCTTGCATGCGCTCACCACGGCACGGAGCAAGAGGTCGCCCGCCTGGTGGCCATAGTCGTCGTTAATCTGCTTCAAGCCGTTCAGGTCGAAATAGATCAGCGAGAAGTGAGTCCCATAGCGCTTGCTGCGTGCGAACCATTCGCGCAGGGAATACATCCCGTGGCGGCGGTTGTAGGCGCCCGTCAAGTCGTCGGTCAGGGAAATATCACGCAGGTAGCGCAGGGAACGCGAAAGCCGGATATGCACATTTACGCGCGCAAGCAGAATTTCGGTAATCGACGTCTTGGAAACAAAGTCCGATGCACCCGCATGGAACCCCTTGGTAATGCTATCGCTGTCTTCCCGGCTCGTGAGGAAGATGATGGGGAGGTCGTCGAGCGCATAGCGCTGGCGAATGCGCAAGCACACCTCGTAGCCGTTGAGACTCGGCATGCTGATATCGAGCAGCACAAGGTCCACCCTCTCCTTGTCGAGGTAATCCAGGGCCTCCTCGCCGGAGTTGCACGTCGCCACGTTATAACCCACCTGCGTCAAAAGCTCCTGCATCTGCAGGAGCGTCTCCGCACTGTCATCCACTATGAGAATCTTTTCTTCGAGCATAATCCTGGACTCCTTTTCCCCTAATCTATATTCTTGAGCCGACAAACGCCACTGCGACAACTCCGATTGGCCAAGAAGAGGCGCTTTCGCGCCCAAAAACTAGAGGAATTCGAGTTTCGGGGCGCTTTCGACAATCCCCTTTCGGGCGGCGAGTTCAAAAAACAGGGAAAGCGATTCCTTGCGCTCGTCGGTAAAACGGTAGTCGAGCACCCTGTAATAATCTTCCAGGACCCCGCGCGGAAGGTCGACCGGGTACCTGGCAAGCCAGCGATCGAGCGCGCCCGAGACATCGGCCCGGAAGCTCTCGATTCCCGCTTCCGTCTGCCGCAGGTAGTTTTCGAGCAGCGGTCTCAACTGCGGCACGAGCGCAGCCTTCGAGATGACCCATGCGCCAAACACGAACGGGAGTCCCTGCCATTCCTGCCAGAGCGTCCCGAGATCGTAGCTGTAGGGGAAACGACCGCGGGCGTTCTCTTCGAGCGCGAGGTCGCCAATCAAAAGGCAGGCATCGTCCGAGGCCTCTGCCGAAAGGCCTTCGCAGTAGAACGGCGAAACCCCGTAGCGCATTTCGAGAAGAATCCGCAGGAGCGCGACAGAGGTCCTGCTCTGCGACGTAAGACGGACGTTACGGCCACCGAGATCCTCTATCGGGAAATGCGAAAAGAGCTTGACCGAGCGGACCTCGAAGGAGCACGACGTGCAAAGCGACGGCGAAAGCACGAACGCCCCGGGTTTCTGCGCAAACGTAATCGACGATGCGGGAGAAAGATGGATCGTCCCTTCCTTGAGTCCCGCGCTATGGGCACTCGGCGGGCCGTCCACGAACTTCACTCCGGCACATTCATCTTCGCGTCCGAGAAATTCATGGAAAAACGGTGCACATACCAAAAAAGGGATTCGTCCAACCTGAAGGGGCATATAAAAAAATTAACTTTTATGCGGGGCCTCCTGCAAGGCCGCAAATACAAATCAACCGACAATAAGAGATGGCTAAGGTATAATGGCTGTATTTCGCGTGAAGAAAACATCTGTGGGTGCAGACGAGAAAAGCATCGTGTTCAAAGGCAAGATTCTCGAGGGGCCCATCAGCAAAGGCATGACCATTGAAATCCCGATTACCCCGGATATCAAGATTCCGGTGAAGATTTACGACGTAGTCCAGTTCGAAAACCAGAAGGACGAAGACAAGAAGGTCGGCCTCGTCGCCGATTTCTACGACCTTCCCGAAGACATGGAAGTCATCCTCGGGCTGAACATCGCGAACGAAGATTTGAACATCATCAACTAACCCTCAACTCATAGGACGACAAAACCATGAAAAAGGAAAGACTGCGCGGAGTGAATTTGGGTGGCTGGTTCAGTCAGGTCGACTGCATCCAGGAAAAAGACCCCGTCGGTTTCCCCGGGGTCGTCCAGCACATCAGAACCTTCCTCGACAAGAGCGATTTCAAGCGCATCCGCGAGGCGGGGTTCAACCACGTGCGACTGCCCGTGGACTACTTTAACTTGTTCAAAGGCGAGAACGACACGCCCGACGAGGAGGTCTTCGGGCTACTCGACAAGGCGCTCAAGGAAATCCAGGAATCGGACCTCGACGTCATTCTCGACCTGCACAAGTGCCCGGGTCACGATTTCCACCTGGGCTGCTCGACGGAACAGGCGTTCTTCGCCGACCCCGCCGCACGCAAGCGCGCCTGCAACATCTGGGCGTTCATGGGCGAACGCTACAGCGGCGAGCCCCGCGTGATGATGGAACTTCTGAACGAACCTGCCGGCAGCGACTCGAAGGTTTGGGACAAGGTAAAGGACGAGCTCTTCTGGGCCATCCGCAAGCACGCCCCGAAAAACACGATTGTCGTGGGCAGCAACAAATGGAACAGCGCGAAGGAATTCGAGTTCCTTACGCCGCTCGACGACGACAACGCCATCTACAGTTTCCATACCTACACGCCCGTGACATTCACGCACCAGGGCGCCGCATGGATCAGCGACCCGTTCTTCCACATCGAACGCCCGTGGCCCGGCGACTATGCCGCCCCGACGGGAGATGCAGAAACGCGCCTAAACGTGGAGTACGGCAAGTGGGACAAGGCGAGACTCCAGGCAAGCATCCAGAACGCGCTCGACTTCCGCGCGAAATACGACCTGCCGGTAAGCTGCAACGAGTTCGGCGTATACGTGCAGGTGCCGCGCCAGTACCAGATCGCATGGATGCGCGACTTCCTCGACATCCTGCGAGCAGCCGACGTGGGGTTCAGCTACTGGAACTACAAGAACCTCGACTTCGGGCTTGTATCGAAGGGCGAATCGCTGCACGAGAGCCTCGCGCAGTACAACAACCCCGAAAGGCTCGACCGCGAACTGATGGACATGCTCGCGAAGGGCTAGTTCCGACCGATCGAACTGCAGACGAAGGCAACCCGCATGGCAACAGGATTCATCAACAAGCTGGAATCGTTCGGCTCGGTCGACGGGCCGGGCATCCGCTTTGTCGTGTTCCTGCAGGGTTGCCCGATGCGCTGCAAGTTCTGCCACAATCCCGAAACGTGGGGCTTCGGCAAAGTAAACGGCGCCATCGAAATGACCGCCCGGGAGCTACTCGAAAAAGCTCTCCGCTACAGGACATACTGGGGCAAGGACGGCGGCATTACCGTCAGCGGCGGCGAACCACTCGCACAACTTGATTTCATGGTGGAGTTCTTCGAGCTTGCGAAAGCATCCGGAGTCCACACATGCATCGACACGAGCGGAGTCACGTTTAGGCGCTCCGGTGAAACATTCGCAAAAATCGAGCGGCTGATGAAGGCGACCGACCTTCTGCTCGTAGATATCAAGCACATAGACAACGTTGTCCATAAAGAACTCACCGGACACGGAAACGAAAACATCATCGACTTTTTCCGCTACCTGGACGAAATCCACAAGCCCATCTGGATTAGGCACGTGCTTGTTCCCGGAATAAGCGACGACGACGCTGCATTGGCGAAGACCCGCAAATTCATTGACACGCTCCATAACGTGGAACGCATCGACGTGCTACCCTACCACGCCCTCGCACTGGGCAAATACGCCGAACTCGGCATCGAATACGCGCTCAAGGACACGCAGTCTCCCTCCGCCGAGCGAGTCGCCAACGCCAACGCCCTCCTCGAAACCGAAAAGTACACCGGTTGGAAAAAGCAGTAATTTAGCGCCAGTGAAGCCATTTCGTCAAAGGAATGGCAACAATAAAATTGAAAATAAAATAAATTACGAAAACCCGAGGAAGTTCGCTTTCCGGAAGCGGCATCGTTGCACCGCCTCTCAATCCATACCCCACACCCTCTTGATCCATAATCACAAACATCACACTCATGAAAAGTGCGAACACAAAGCACTTGATAAAATTTTTTATAAAGTCTTTTGATTTCTGTGTCATCGTGGTGTACTAATATGAGTAAAGGCTAAAAGGCTTTTTGTAAAAACTCAATACTTAACTAAAACGAAATTTTGCAGAAAAACGAGTGAGGTTATTATCTAAAACCGAGATTTCGGCTAAAGCCTAGCGAGAGCAGGAACAACTCCGCGTAGCGTACAAACGTACGTGAGCAAAGCCGTGACGAACTATCGCGACAGTTTTGGACGAAAGATCACCCTTTAATCGCGTCGCCCATGCTGAACATCGGCATATACATTGCAATGAGAAGGCCGCCGACCGCGCCACCGAGGAACACGATAATCAAGGGTTCGATCATGCTCACGACGGCATCCACTGCGGCGTCCACTTCTTCGTCATAGAAGTCAGCTAGCTTCAAAAGCATGCCGCCCAAGTTACCGGTCTTCTCGCCCACGCCAGTCATCTGGATCACCATGGGAGGGAAAATGCCCACTTCGGCCATCGGGTCCGCGATGCTCTTACCGCCGGCGATACCTATCGAAATCCTTCCGATTGCCTTTTCGACGACCTTGTTGCCAGCCGTGGACGCAACCACCTTCAAGGCATCCATCACGCTCACACCTGCATTCAAAAGCGTACCGAGCGTTCTGGAGAAACTCGCCGTAGACGACTTTATCTGCAAGTCACCTATCTTCGGGACCTTCAAAAGGAACTTGTCAAATGCGAACTGCGCGGCAGGAATCTTCATCACGAGTTTCCAGCCGATAATCAGTGCGATGAGCCCGAGGAAGAGGAAGCCACCGTTGTTGAGCAAGAAGTCGGAAATGTTCATCACGACCTGCGTCGGGGCAGGGAGTTCGGCATCCAAGGCAGCGAACTGTTCGGCAAACGTCGGCACCACGAAAGTCATAAGCGCGATCACCACGACGATACCCACGATGATAACCATCACCGGGTAAGTAAGCGCCTTCTTCACCTTGCGCTTCAGTCGCATGCTGTTTTCCATCGTCTCAGCCAGACGCGCAAGAATCCCTTCAAGGATACCGCCCGCTTCGCCAGCCGCCACCATGTTGCAGTAGAGGGAGTCAAACACCTTCGGGTGCTGAGCCAAGGCATCGGCCAAGGACGAACCGCCGTTGATGGACTGGGTCACCTTGTGAATCACATCCTTCAATGCGGGGTTCTCGCACTGCTCTTCCAGAATGTTCAAGCACTGCAGCATCGGAAGACCGGCAGAGCACATGGAAGAGAACATACGCGTAAAGCGGGTCAAGTCCTCATGCTTGATTCCGTTGCCGATGTTAATCTTGATTTCCATCGGCTTTTTCTTCAGCTTCACAATCGTGAGGCGGCGGCGCATGAGGAGCGCTTCGGCCTCGGCCTTGTCCTTCGCTTCGAGAGTTCCCTCAAAGTTGTTGCCCTGTGCGTTTTGCGCCTTGTACAGGAATTCTGCCATAAGTTAGACTCCTTCCTTCACGAACAACTGTTCCAGCTGGTCCGGGCTCGGAGAACGGGCGAGCGCCTCGAAACGGTCGACCTTGCGGTTTTTCACCAGTTCGCAAAGGCACATGTTCATCGTATTCATGCCGAACTTCTGGCCAATTTCGATCATGGATTCAATCTGGTGCACCTTGTCGTCGCGAATAAGCGCACGGATACCCGGAGTCACGTTCATGACTTCGTAGGCCATCACGCGGCCGCCGCCAATTTTCGGGATAAGCGTCTGGCATATCACGCCCTGGAGCACGAACGAGAGCTGCGTACGCACGGTCTGCTGTTCGCCCTTCGGGAACGCGTCGATAATACGGTTGATCGTCTGCACACAGGAGTTGGTATGCAAGGTCGCGAAGGCCAAGTGACCGGTTTCTGCAATCGTCAAGGCGCAACGCATGGTCTCGTTATCGCGCATTTCGCCGATGAGCACCACGTCCGGGTCCTGACGGAGGGCCATCTTCAGGGCAATCGCAAAGCTGTTCGTATCGCTACCGACTTCGCGCTGGTTGATCATGCATCCCTGGTGCTTGTGCAAGAACTCGATCGGGTCTTCTACGGTCAGGATATGGTCGTGACGTTCCTTGTTGATCTTGTCGATCATGGCAGCGAGCGTTGTCGACTTACCGGAACCGGTAGCACCCGTCACCAGCACGAGGCCGGAGGGTCGGGTCGTGAATTCGGCCATGATCTTCGGGAGGCCAAGTTCCTTGAAAGTCTTGATTTCAAGCGGAATGATACGGAGGGCAAGCGCCACGCAACCACGCTGCAGGTAAGCGTTCGCACGGAAACGCGCCAGGTTCGCGATACCGAAAGAGAAGTCGCATTCCTTGTTCTGTTCGAACGACTTCTTCTGGAGTTCGTTCATCAGGCTATACGTCATGCGCATGGTCTCGTCCGGTTTCAGCTTGTCCTCGCCGATGGGGGTAAGCTTGCCGGAAAGACGGACGAGCGGAGGGGAACCTGCGGTTATATGCAAGTCAGAAGCCCCGCGTTTAACCATTTCAGAAAGAAGATCTTGAATATTATACGCCATATCAAAGAATATAACTTAAAACAGCGCGAAAAAAAAATAAATTCTTTATGGATATGCAGATTAAATCCTATAAAACTGCCGGAATTCTGGCCTTGATCGCCATTTTGTGCGCCATTTTCCTTGCCTACAGGGAAAACGCGAAGCCTTTCCAGCAGATGCCCGATTCAATCGAGAACTTCGACGCAATCAGCATCGACGGCGGGAAAACCACGTTCCAGGCAGAAAAGGGCAAGGCGACACTCATCGTGCTCAGCGCTAGCTGGTGCCCCGCATGCATCGCTGAGCTGCCGACGCTGAAAAAACTGCACGACGAATTTTTCGACGACGGTTTCCGCATCCTCATGGTAAACGAAGACGACAACATAAAAATCGCCTCCCGGTTCAAGAAGAAGTACGACATGCCATGGGTCATGGTGCACTGGAACTACGACCTCATGAACATGCTCGGCAACCCGCGGGTCATCCCGGTAAGCTACCTTCTGGATGAAAAAGGCGGCATCGACTACATCGAAGCGGGAATCATCGAAGAACACCGCATGAGGCGCGCGATAAAGGCGCTTGTCAAATAAGACGCATCAGGCAATCGGGCTCGGGAACAGGATCACATCCTTGATTTCTTTTTTGCCGAGGGCAAGCATAAACAAGCGGTCAAGCCCGAGCGCCACGCCCGAGCAGGCCGGCATCCCGGATTCCAGGGCGGACAAGAAATTTTCATCGACAGGCGGAAGCGGTTTCCCCATCTGGCGGCGGATGTCGAGATCCGACTCAAAACGTCGACGCTGTTCGGCGGCATCGGTGAGTTCCGTATAGCCGTTGCAGAGTTCCACGTTATCCATGAAGAGTTCGAATCGGCGCGCCCAGGTGTGGCCATCTTCCCCGACAAACGTCTGCGCAAGCGCGGCCTGCGACTGCGGGTAGTCGAGGATGAATTCGGGGCCGTTTTTCGCAAGGGCAGGTTCCACCATGAAGACCATCAGGTAATCCCACCAGTCTTCGCGGGCCATCCGTTCCGGGCCTTCGGGAACGGGCACGCCGCCGGATTCGCACGCTCGAACAAAGTTGTCCAAATCCTCGCAGAACGGGTCCACTCCCGCATAATTCTTGAACGCGTCTATCCAGCGAGTGCGATGGGCCTTGACAGGGCTTCCGACTATTTCGGACACGAGCGCTTCCACCTCGTCCATCAGTTTCTCCTGCGGCATGCCGACGCGATACCACTCCACCATGCTGAACTCGTTGTTGTGGTGGCTTCCGAATTCATCCTTGCGGAAGGACTTGGTTATCTGGAATATGTCCCCGAAACCGGACGCCAGCAGGCGCTTCATGTGGAATTCGGGACTCGTCATGAGGAAGCGCGCCGGCCGACCGTTCACCTCGAAATAATCGAGCTGGGGGTCGGTACCGCCCGCATTCGAGAGCACAGGAGTCTCGACTTCAAGCACGCCGCGGCTTTCAAAGAAGGCGCGCACCTTGCCCATCAAGGCTTGGCGCCTTATCCAGGAATCACGATTGCAAGTAGGAGCGAAGGACATGGCGAGCTCCTTCATCATCCATCAATCATCATTTATTCATCACGCAACGCACGGAAAGCCAGAAGTCCTTGTCGGCAGGCATCGACGTCACGTTCTTATCGGAGCTGAACATCGACTTCGCAAGGCCGCGGCCGTCCGCAAGCTGCTTCTCGGTCCAGAAGTAGGCCCCTTCGCCCTGGATAACGAAGTTCATGTTCTTGTTGGCATAGCCGCCGAACAGTGCGGTAAACGCATAATCGTCGCTGCCGTTGCTGCGGAGCTTCTCGGCAGCCACGTCCGTGCCGCCAGCGAACGCTTCGAGGGACTTCCAGTCTTCTTCCGTCGAGAGATGGGTACCTTCGGGACAAGCGACCTTGGCGGCTCCCTGCGTATAGAGCTTGCCATAGGCCTTGCAGTTGTCTTCCTCGCGTTCATAGCAAACGGAGCTGCCTTCCATGGCGAAATTCAGGTTCTGGACAAACCACTTGGTTCCACCAATATCCTTGACCCTATATTTCTGATTGTCGCGAGGGTCTACAAATTCTTCGAACACCGGGCAGCGGGAACCATGTCCCTTCGTCGCAAGGATTGTTTCCACTTCGGACGGCCAAACCGCACAGAAGCGGAAAAGTTCGCTGCCAGGAAGCGGAGTCCCTGCAGCCTTGTGGCTTTCAACCCAGCGGCTCACGTAACCAAGACCGATAATAGCCGTATCCGGAATCGAGAGCGCCTTTGCGCTATTCTGCATAATCGTCGCAAAGCGGCCCGCTACAGATTTCGGAGATTTCCAGAAGGCCTCCGGCAATCCCTTGCGGAGCTTTTCGAACAAGGGAGACGGACGCGGAGCGTTGATAGTCGTGTCGGAAACAAAGCGTTCCGGCTTGGTTTCGCACAGGGCCTCGCGTGCGGCATCGAGCGTATTGTGAGCCTGTTCAAAACATTCTTCCATGCATTCGTTGCGGGCGCGGCCCTTCTTCGGGCACGGGACCCAGAGGGACGTATCGACAAGCATCTTGATAGGCTTCGCAAAAGCCTTGACCTTGACAGCCGCTTTTACAGCCGCTTCAAGCAGGTCAATCGCCCTGGCGTTTCCATTTTCGCCATCCAGGAGCAAGAGCGAGATGACCTCGTTACAGGCTTCCATCGCATTCGGATTGGAGCAGGTGTGCGTCCCGTAACCATAGGCAAACTGAGTCGGGCAGTTGGCAAAAGACTCGTCGGGATTCTTCTTGAAAATTTTTTCGTAGACCTGGACAGCCTCGTTCGGAGTGAGCTTTCCACAGTACACGTCCTCGACTTGACCTTTTTTCACCATTTTCTGGGCGGTCGCCAAATCACCGGCATCGATGGCGGCATGCAATTCATCCTGGGCAAACACACCCGTCGCAAAAACGGATACCACAGCAAGGGCCAATATCTTACGCATATTTTTCATACTGTCCTCTCTTTCGTTTCGTTCCAATATAGCAAATCAACCTTTCGCAACCGAGTCCACCCCTAAAAAAAGCGCCGAAGAGCCGAACTTTTCTACATTTGGGCCCATGATTGATGCAAATATTGACGCAGAAAAAATCCGTAGCGAATTTCCGATGCTTGTCGCAGGCGATAAGGATGCAAAGCCCCTTGCCTTTTTGGATAGCACGGCCACCACGCAAAAGCCCGCGTGCGTCATCGACGCCATGGACGACTTTTACCGCGAACACTACAGTTCCGTAAAGCGCGGCGTGTACCGTCTGAGCGCCCGCACCACCGAAGCGTTCGAAGCAACGCGCAAGAATGTCGCAAAATTTATTAACGCAAAAACCGAAGACGAAATCGTATTCACCCGCGGCACCACCGAAAGCATCAATCTGGTGGCGTGGAGTTACGGCCGCAAGTTCTTCGAGGCGGGCGACGAGATTTTGATTAGCGGTCTGGAGCACCATGCAAACATCGTGAGCTGGCAGCTCGTTGCCGAAATGAAAGGCGCGAAAATCAAGGTGATTCCCGTTTTGGACAACGGCGATCTGGATTTGGCAGCACTTCCCGGGTTGTTGAATGCGCGAACCAAGATGGTGGCCGTCACCCACGTGAGCAATTCCGTGGGCACCGTGAACCCGATTGCTGAAATTATTGCCACCGTGCGAGGTCTCGCCCCGCAGGCAAAGATCCTGATTGACGCCGCCCAAAGTTCAAGCCACATCAAGATTGACGTGCAAAAGTTGGACTGCGATTTTCTCGCCTTCAGCGGACACAAGATGTACGGCCCGACAGGCGTGGGCGTACTCTACGGCAAGTACGAAGTTCTCGACAGTATGCCCCCCTGGCATGGTGGCGGCGAGATGATCAAGAACGTGACTTTTGAAAAGACGACTTACGCCGACGTTCCCGCACGTTTCGAGGCAGGCACGCCCATGATTGCCGAAGTCATCGGGCTCGGCAAAGCCATCGAATGGATTAATACAGTAGGCATTGAAAACATTCGCAAGCACGAAGAAGAAATCACGAACTACGCGCTGGAACAGCTCGCGCAAATTCCGCAGGTAAAAATCTTCGGGAACCCGAAGGAACGCGGCGCCCTCATCAGCATCACGCTGGACGGCATCGCTGTAAGCGACGCCGCCATGATTCTCGACGAAGAAAACGTTGCGGTGCGTAGCGGGCACCACTGCGCCCAACCCGTCATGGACCGCTTCGGCGTTGACGCCACGCTTCGACTCAGTTTCGGAGCGTACACCCTGAAGCGCGACATCGACCGCTTTGTCGCAGGCATCAAGCGCGTTCTCCGACTCTTCGGCTAACCGGGACTCGTATGGGAATCGAGAAAGGCATCTTCAACCGCACATCGCTCCTGCTCGGGGACGACGTGATGGGCAACATCTACCAGAAGCGCGTCATCATCTTCGGTCTCGGCGGAGTCGGCAGCTGGTGCGCCGAAAGCCTGGTGCGTTCCGGCATCAAGGAACTCGTACTCGTTGATTCAGACCGCGTGTGCGTCACCAACGTGAACCGCCAACTGATGGCCACCACGAAAACCGTGGGGCAAGTCAAGGTGGACGTGCTGAAAAATCGCCTACTCGAAATCAACCCGCACGCCAACATCGTAGCACTCCAAGACATCTACGAAGAAGCGAATACGGACAAATTCCAACTGGACACCTTCGACTACATCATCGATGCCATCGACAGCCTCGAAAACAAGATGCAGCTGTTGTGGCACGCCACGCGCACCAAGGCCACGGTATTTTCTTCAATGGGGGCAGCCCTCAAGATGGACCCCACACGAATCAAGGTCGCCGAATTCTGGAAAGTCGCCGGTTGCCCGCTCGCCCGCGCGCTCCGCGATAAGTTCAAGAAAAAGAAAATGGCGCTCAAGAAAAAAGTGCTGTGCGTCTACAGCGACGAACTCCTGAAAAACCGCGGCAAGAATTCCTCTTGTGGCACAGACGCCTGCATGTGCCCCAAGGTGCGCCACGAAAGAAGCGAAGCCGAACTCCAGAATGCAAACCTGGTCGATCACGAATGGTGCAGCAGTAAGGCGCAAATCAACGGGACCATGGCACACTCCACCGCTATTTTTGGATTCATGATTGCGGGCCTCGTGATGCAGGACATCTATCAAAAAGCTTTAGCAAGCACAAAGTAATATGAAATTCCTGATTCAGCGCGTCTTGAACGCCCAAGTGGATATCGATGGGCAGACTGTCGGCAAAATCGGCAAGGGCTACATGATTCTCATCGGCGTAGGCGAAGACGATACCCGCGAAATCGCCGACAGGCTCATCCGCAAGATGCTTGCGCTGCGCATCTTTGCCGACGAAAACGGCAAGACGAACCTTTCCATCAAGGACGTCGGCGGCGAGCTCCTGCTCGTCTCGCAGTTTACGCTGTACGCGAACTGCAACAAGGGCAACCGTCCCACATTCAACGGCGCCGGCAACCCGACACTCGCAAACGAGCTCTACGAATACATCGTTGCCGAGTGCAAAAAAGAAATCCCCGTCGTACAAACAGGGAAATTCGGCGCCGACATGCAGGTGAGCCTCACCAACGACGGCCCCTTCACGATAATGTTGGAATAAAAGCCCCTACACAATCCCCAAAAATGGCGTTTACACGTGAGTCCATTTATATGGTCGCAAGCGGTGTTTTATTTTCAGAAATAAGTTTATATTAGTATAACAATGAAAACGGTTATAAAATTTGCAATTCTCGGATGTGGCCATATCGCCACGAAGATGGCCACTGCGGTCAAGACACTTGAAAAGAACGGCATGGGCGTGGAATGCTACGCAGTCGCTTCGCGCACGCTCGAGAAAGCGAAAAAGTTCGCCGATGATTACGGATTCAGCCGCGCATACGGCAGTTACGAGGAACTCGCGAAAGATGCGGATGTCGACCTGATTTATATTGCGACCCCGCATTCAGAACACTACAGCAACATTCTGCTTTGTCTGGAACATGGCAGGAACCTGCTCGTGGAGAAGGCCTTTACCGCGAATGCGCTAATGGCATCGGAAGTACTAGCCCTTGCCGAAGAGAAAGGCGTATTTATATGCGAGGCCATGTGGACGCGATTCCTGCCTGCGGTGCAGATGGTAAAGGACTGGATTCTGGCAGGGAAGATCGGCAAGGTCGAAAGCGTGGAGGCCGACTTCTCGATGCCGCTTTCGCATATCGGACGCCTGCACAAGCCCGAACTTGCGGGCGGTGCACTGCTGGACCTGGGCATTTATAGCCTTACGTTTGCGGATATCTTCTTGACTGACCCGAAAATTTGCAAGGGGATCCCCGCCTCCGCGGGGATGACATCGGGCGAGGAACGTGCGGGGATGACATCGGACGAGGAACGCGCGGGGATGACACCGGGTGGGGAATACGTTGCAAACCACATCGTAGAGACGAAGACGAAGTGCGTCAAGTTCCATACGGGCGTGGATGCGACCGACTGGATTGACCTCGTATATGCGGGCGGGCAAGTCGCACACCTCAAGACCTCGATGGTGGCCCCTCTCAAGAACGAGGGCGTCATTTACGGTTCCGAAGGCTTTATCCGCGTGCAGAACCTCAACGACATGGAAGAAATCCAGCTGTTCGATGTCGCCGGGACGCTCGTGGAATCGGTAAAGCCGCCCCGCATCGAAAACTGCTACGAATATGAGGTGCTGGGCTGCAAGGCGGCCCTCGAGAAGGGACTCAAGGAATGTCCCGAGATGCCGCACGCCAAGACCATGCAGATGATGACGCAGATGGATAACCTCCGTGCCGCATGGGGAGTAAGCTACCCGTTCGAGCTCAGTCCGGGCGAAGTCTGGGATCGCAGCGGCGACAAGTCCTTCCTCGAAATTTTTGACGTCGAGACCGGCGAATCTAGACTGCTCAAAGAATTCGACAAGGTCATCGAGGCGCCGAACTGGAGCGCCGACGGCAGGTTCCTCACGTTCAACAGCGAAGGCCGCATCTACAAGATTGAAATCGAAAGCGGCAAGGTGACGGAAGTCCCGAGTTACTTTGTCAACAACTGCAACAACGACCACGTTCTCTCTCCCGACGGCGAGGGGCTCTACGTGAGCCACCACACCAAGGAAGACGGGCTTTCGCGCATCTACAAGATTTTCTTCGACGGACGCATGCCGGAACTCGTGACCCCGCTTGCCCCGAGCTACCTGCACGGCGTCACCACCGACGGCAAGATGCTCGCCTACTGCGCCGAACGCAACGGAGAATACGACATCTACACGATTCCTGCTGCAGGCGGGAACGAGACGCAGCTCACGACCGCATTCGGACTGAACGACGGCCCCGAATATGACTGCGACGGTGAATACATCTGGTTCAATTCAGTGCGCAGCGGCCGCATGCAGGCCTGGCGCATGAAGGCCGACGGTTCCGAGCAGACGCAGATGACATTCGACGCACACTTGAACACCTGGTTTCCGCACATTTCGCCCGACCGTACAAAAGTCGTGATGCTCGCCTACCACGAGCGCGACGTACGCCCCGGCGAGCACGTTCCCAACAAGAACGTGGAAATCCGCCTGATGACAGGGTGTGACGAAACAGGCTGGAGTGAGCCCCGCACGGTTCTGCAGCTGTTCGGCGGCCAGGGAACCATCAACGTGAATTCATGGTCCCCCGATAGCCGCAGTTTCGCCTACGTGCGCTACGAGAAAAAATAGACGCCCGCAGATTACTTCTGCAAGTTGAGGCTCGCGTTCGCGGCGCCGTACAGGCTGATGCTGTAATCCTTGATGATGTACACCGGAATCTTGTTCAAGAGCGGACGGATGTTCGGGTTGTAGTTTTTCTCGAAATACTTCATGAACAGGTTGTCGCGCTCGAGCCAGCGCAGGTCCTTCTGCACCGTACCGCCGGCCAGGTAGAGGCCACCCAGGGGCAGGAACAGCGTAGAAGCGTCGCTTGCGAAGCGGGCGAGCATCTTCACGAACAAGCGCATCATCTCGGCGGCCACCGGGTCGGTGTCGCTCGCGCGGCTGATGTACTTCGGGCGATCGTTGGGTTCCGTTTCTTCAATCTTCTTGAAAGCCTCGTTGTCGGGAACGCCGCGGGTTTCCTTCCACCATTCGTACATGTTACGGAGCCCCATGCCCGAGACGAGCGGTTCCACGCCGGGCACGGTGCCAATCTTCTTTTCCATGTAATCGTGGAATTCCTGCGAATCCTTGTCGAAGGGGGCGAAGGTAGAATGCCCGCCTTCCGAAGAAGCGGGGATGTACTTCTCGCCGTCGAACGCGAGGAAGCCGACACCCATGCCGGTACCCGGGCCAATCACAGCCTTGGTCGCCTTCTGCGGGGCGGGTTGGCTGCCGTCGGTATGCGTGAGCTTGAAAATCTGCTTGGGGTCGTCCACGTCCAAGGTCGGGATGCCGTAGCTGATGGCCATGAAGTCGTTGATGACAAGCGTCGGGATGCCGGTCGCCGCAGTGAGGGCGTCGCCATCCACGCTCCACGGGAGGTTCGTCATGACGCACTTGTTGTTCGCCACCGGACCCGCGGCACTGATGCACACATGACTGGGCTTGAGGTCGGCACGGTTTTCCGCGGCGAGCTTGAGCGTCTCGCGGATAGGAGCGTCGAGCCCATCGATATCCTTGGAGGGGCACACCGTCTCGAGAATCAGCGTGAACTTGCCATCCTTGTAGCCCACAAGGCCAAGGTTCGTGTTGGTGCCGCCAATATCGCCTGCAAGAACGAGGCGGTCAAACTTTGCATCGGGATTAAGCCATTTGATTTCCATAATAAAAACTCCGGTAATTACGGAATGAATATAGGAAAAACGGCAGCGCTAAACCGACGAATCCAACATTTTAGGTATATTTTATGCAGGATGATAAAGGAGGATGAATGAAACATTCTGTGTTTAGACACTTGCCCGGCCTGTGCGTTCTAGCCACGACAACGATATTTTTTACCGCCTGCAGTGACGACGACGATTTCTCCCCGGTTTCGAAGAACCGCGGGTACGACTATGCGTTCAAGTCAAACAATGGATTTGCGGATTACCCGTGCAACGAGATGCGCGAGGGCCGCGAGGCGATTGTCGGACGCGACAAGGAAAGCTACTTCTGCGAGTTCGACGAGATTGACTCCGTGTATATCTGGGCTGGCTACAACGATACACTCACGGCCAAGGGCAAGGAGTTTGTCCGCAAGAATGTTTCAAGCAGTTCACGCGAGTCGAGTAGTTCTGGAGACGATGACTCCAGCAGCTCGCAGTATTCGTCGAGCTACAGTTCTTCAAGCTACAGTTCGTCGAGTTCGTCGGCAAGGTCGAGTAGTTCCTCGCTGAGTTGGGAAGAACTCAAGCCACGCCTCACAGAAAAGGGCGAACAGTTCAATCCGGACATCGATTACGGCACCATGACCGACCCGCGCGACGGCAAGACGTACAGGACCGTGGATATCGAGGGAACAATCTGGATGGCGGAAAACCTGAACTACACCGGTCACGAAGTAGGTAAGTCCTATTGTTTTAAAGGTGACGAGGATATCTGCAAACTGTATGGCCGCTTTTATAGCCGCGATGCCGCGATGAATAGTTCAAAATGCGAGTATGGAGCTAGCTGTTTATTAGGGAACGATCCTATTCAAGGCATCTGCCCGGACGGATGGCATATCCCGACATATTCCGAGACGCAGACGCTGGTAACCCTTGCCGGCAAAAAGGCTCAACCGCTGATGTCGACGATAGGATGGGGAACCGAGGATTCGCTGTACATCAATCCTGGGATCGATACGTACGGGCTCTCCTTCGTGGGAACGGGACAATATGATACCAAGGACGGTTACAATGACATCGGCGAATTCACATTCATGTGGGTCTATTACCAGTCGAGCGACATGTATTACCTTCTCATAAGGGGAAAAGACAACGAGGCGTTCATCAATGATTTCGACGGCTACGAGTCGAACTTCTCCGTCCGTTGCGTGAAGGGTGACGGCGTCGTACCGGTTTCGTCGAGCGAGAGCTCTTCAAGCGCAAAATCCTCGAGCAGCGTTTCGTCCAGTTCCGTGAGCAGTTCATCGAGAACCAAGCAGGCAGGCGCCGAGCCTCTCCTGGAAGCCGCTGACGAGCAGTTCAACCCGGACATCGAATATGGCACCATGACGGACTCGCGCGACGGCAAGACATACAAGACCGTAAAAGTCGGTAGTGCAACATGGATGGCGGAGAACCTGAACTACGCCGGCAACGAAATTGGAGTATCTACCTGTTTCAACGACGACGACCGTTTCTGCGAACTATACGGTCACTTTTATAGCCGCAGCGCGGCGATGAATTCCTCCAGTTGTGCCTATAAATCTTCGTGCGACCTGGGTACCGGCCACATCCAGGGAATCTGCCCTGACGGGTGGCATATCCCGACAAATAAGGAGGCGCAAGACCTTGTAAATCTTGCTAGCGGACACGCACTCCCGTTGATGTCGGCAAAGGGATGGAAAACAGGAATTACACCCGGGACTGATACATACGGGCTCTCCTTTGTGGGCGCTGGATGCTATTGCAGCGATGATGGATTCCATTCTTTGGGTGAATATGGACGTCTATGGGTATATTATGCATCCTCGACCCAATACTACATTGTAATAAGGGGATTAGAAAATGAAGCGGAAGTATGGGACTATAACGACGAAGAGTGCTATAACCCAGTCCGCTGCGTGAAGGATTAAAATTTGTCCGGCTCACTCGCCGGACTTTTTAGTTCTTCTCGAATTCCATGATGTCCGCCTGCACGGTGATATCGTCGGGGAAGTACTTCTGTGCGACTTTCAGCAGGCGGAGCGCCTCGTCGTCACGCTTTTCGGCATGGGCGTCGTAGGCCATGTTCTTGAACCCGTAGACAGATTCCGCGTTGCCCTGTTTTGCCGCAAGTTCGTATGCGGATTCGGCGCGGTCAAGGAACTTCGCGTCGTAAGCGAGATTCCCGAGGAATATGGCGGCATCGCTGAAATCCGGCTTGATTTGTACCAGGTTGTTGAGCACGTCCATCGCGATAAACGGCTTGTTGTCTTCGGCGAGGACGTCTGCTAGTTTGTACATGGTAGCGGTATCGTCAGGGCGGACGCCCAGTGCTTCGCGATAAGCGGCGGCACTTTCTTCGAACTGCTTGTTCAGGCGGTACACGTCGCCGAGATACACGAGAAAATCGACTTCGTCGGGGTGCGCGGCGTAGCCCTCGCGGATAACGGCTACGGCGCGCTCGAAATCGTTCAGCGCGATGTTCGCCTCTGAAAGCTGGTAGACGATGCTTATGTCTTCCTTGTCGAGCTGGTAGGCCTTCTCGATGGCACGCAGCGCGCCGACCGCGTCGCCGGTTTTACCGTAGGCTTCGCCGAGGTAAAGCCAGCCCGAAACGTTTTCGGGCTCCAGTTTCAACGCCCTGTGGTACGCCGCCACGCATTCCGGGTACTGCTTGAGCCTAAAGTACACGCTCGCCATGTTGAAAAGCGCAGGGGAAAACGCCCCGTTCGAGAAGTCGATAGCCTTGCGGTACGTGGCGGCGGCATTCGGCAGGTCGTTTTGCTGGTAGTAGCTGTTCGCAATGTTGAAACTGGTGGCGACGGGGTCCGCACCTCGGGATTCCGCCTTGCGGTAGAGCGTGATGGCCTGCTTGAATTTGCCATCGCGGTAGAGGGCGTTCGCGCGTTCCATCAGGTCGTATGCGGATTGCGCCGCGAAGGAGAAGGTAGCGAGAAACAGTAAAATAGACGATAGACGAAAGACGATAGACGATAGATGCGCAGAACGTGAACTGCCCATCAATCCGTTACACTTGTTTATCATTCCATTCATCATTTTCAAGCTCTTTGCGCGAAGCGCCATTATAAATCTTTCGTCTTTCGTCTGTAGGCGCAACGCGCCGTTCTTTCGTCTAAATCAGTCCCTGAACTTCACTTCGAAAGGCTGTTCCATGCCGCAGAAGGGCACCGCCTTGCCCGCCTTTTCGGCCGGCGCGAACGTCATGCGCGATAGCGCCTCACGGCCGGCGGCGGCGAGCCCGGAACCTGAGGGAGATTCCTCCAGCACCTTGATATCGTAAGCCTTGCCGTTCACGTCCACACAAAAACTGAGCCGCAGCATCGCATCGATTTCGCGGTCACGGATCTGCGGGGGCACCTGAAAGTTCGGATACGCCCTGCTTTCGGGTTTCTTGTCCACGTCGCCCTTTTCGGTCGAAAGCGCCCCGCCGCGGAAATCGGCCACCATGTCCTCGCTCACGGCGGCGCCGGCGTTACCCGATGCCGTCCCGAGATTCATCGCGAAACGCGGCCCCGCCTTCGGGGAACGCGAATTGGACTTCTGGCGGTCGGGCTTGCGCGCGGGCTTTTTCTTCTCGACCTTCTTCTCGACTTCTTCCACCTTCTTCACGGCAATTTCTGTCTTGTTGTACTTCTTCTCGTGAAACACCTTGCCCGTCAAGAAGAGGTTCGCCATCGTCACAGAGAACACGAGCGCACAGCTCGCGAGGATTGCCGCGATGAGGATAGCAAAACGCTTCAACAATTTCTTAAAGAACTTCAACATCACAAATTCCTAGATACAGCTCCTGCAACTTCGTGCCACGCAATGCGCTCAGGATGACGCTTTGCGTCACTCCGCCTGCGCCGCGATGGAGACCTTCTTCACTCCGGCCAGGTTGCACATGTCGATTACCTGCACGAGCACGCCCGTCTCGGCACCCTTATCCGCAATCACTACGGCCTCGCGGTCGGGCGCCTTCGCGAGCGACTGCTTCAAGATATCCTGCAGGCTCGCGAGATCCACCTGCCGCTCGTTCATGTGGATTGTCCCTTCGCGCGTAATCGCAATCAAGAGGTTTTCCTTCTCGAGCTGGCTTGCAGACTGTGCCTGAGGCTTCGTCACGTCCACGCCCGTCTCGCGGGTAAACGAGGAAGTGACCACGAAAAAGATGAGGAGGATGAACACGATGTCCATCAGCGGGCCCATCTCGATACCCATATCCTTCTGCTTTCTTCTCGGCAAGTTGAATTCCATAATAAATCCTTCATTCCTGGATTGCCACGGCTTCTTTCGAAGCCTCGCAATGACGAATCACGGGCACTTCCTCTCTACAAAATAATTCTCTATAACAGTCGCGCCGAGTTCCATCTTCTGGCGCAGCATTTCTACGCGCTCGTCCAGGCGCTGTTTCAGGAGCGTGAGCGGGAATGCCACCAAAAGCCCGCTCTGCGTCGAGATGAGCGCCTCCGAGATACCGTCGGCCATGAGCACCGGGTTCTGGTTCCCGTACAACGTAATCACCTCGAAGGTAGAAACCATTCCCGTCACCGTGCCGAGCAGGCCCAGCAACGGCGCCGCAGATGCCATCACGGATACGATATGGTTTCCCTGCTCCATGTAGCGCACCGTCTTCATCATGCGCACCTGCATATAGTCACGGAAGCCCTCGGGATTGGTGCTCGCGACGTCAATCGCATAGCAGAGTTCCCGCGAGAGGAGCCCACCACGCTTGCGCAGCCTGCGGAGAGCCTTCTTCACGCTGGGCGGTTCCGCATTCTTCTCGTCTTCCTCGATTCCGCCGTTCAGGTCCACGCGCATGCGCTTGATGACCTTGTGGATGTCGGTGCGGAAAAAGTCGCTCCCGATGCGGAACCAGCTCGAAAACAGGTAGTAGAAACCCACGACACCCGCCAGGAGAATCGGGAGCATCACCACGCCGCCGGCATGGTACGTATTCTCGAGCGACTCGATAAGTATGTAGTGGGTGTTAGTCATGGCGCGGAACTTATTCTTTCTTCCCGAAAATGCGGTTCAGGAGTGCGGTGCTCTGCACGTACATCTCGCTCGTGACCTTCTCGATTTTTTCGCTCAGGAGGCCGTGCAATATCATCACGGGGATTGCAATCACGAGGCCCGTTTCCGTAGTCACGAGAGCCTCCGAAATGCCGCCCGCAAGCACGCGAGCGTCGTTCGTGCCCACCTCGGTAATCACCGTAAAAAGCGTGATGATACCCGTGACCGTACCGAGCAGGCCGAGCAGCGGGGCAATCGAGCCCATCGCGGCAAGGAGCCCCATGCGGCGTTCCAGTTTCGGCTGCTCGCGGAGCAATGCCTCCTGCAGGGCGCGTTCCGCATCCTCGCGCTTGTCGCGGGCGCGGTTCAGCACCGCAAATAGCACCATCGAGAGGCTCGTTTCCTTCTTGAGGCAGAGACCAGCCGCATCCTCGTAGCGGTTCTCCTTCACGAGGGCGTCGAGCTTGCGGTTGAACCTGCGGCTCAGATGCCCGCGGTAGCTGAGCACCAGGAAGCGCTCCAGGCAAAGCAGCAGCGCGAAAATCGCCACCAGCATGAGCGGGTACATCACGATACCGCCCTTCTTGAAGAACGCCTGGAATTCCTCGCGCCAGGTAAGTTCCTTCGTGTCGGTAATCGCATTCTTGACCGCCTTGTTCTGCAATACATCCAGCGGGATCGTGACAACTTCGGAAGCCCCCGAGGCTTGCGATACGGCCTGCTTTATATTCGCGGCCATCTCCGGAGGGAGCGTCGCATTCCATTCGAATATCTTGCCCTGCAGCGCACCCGAGCGGAGCAGCGCCTGCACCTCGCCGTTATCCTGCGCGACCTCGCCCAAAAAGACCGTACCCAGGCGCAAGCGGTTCACGTTCACGTCGGGGCGGTTGCCCACCTGCGAAGTCTCGCGCCCGTAGAACTGCGTGTAGGTCAGTTCGTGACGCAGCAGCAAGTCATTCATAAAATTCTGCACCGCGCCGACCGTATTCGGCACCTTCTTCTCGGCATCCTCGGAAGCCTGCTTCAGGCGGATCAGGCGTCCGTTCATTCCCACCGGGTAGTCGCCCATCACGTCGCCGAGAGTCTTGTCAATCGAAAGCTTCACCTGCGTATTAAGCGCATCGTACGCCGACTCGTCGGCCTGCGCCTTCTCCTCGGCATCGCCCGTCATGTTCCTGCTCGCCATGACCTCCTCGTTCACGCGGCCAAGATCCGTCGAGAGCTTGGAATAGCGGCCGTCAAGTTCACGCGATGCCGCCTGGTGCTCCTCGGTCAACTGAGATTCGGCATAGCGCTTGCGCCAGTGTTCCGCCTCGAGTTTCTCGAGCGAGTCCGCCTTCTGCAGGCGAATGCGGGTAAGCGCCTCCACCTCGCGCTGCAAGCTGCGCACCTCTTCCATCTGCAGGGAATCCTTGATGCGCGCCTGGTCCTCGGCGGTAGACTTCTTTTCGTCCGATGACCACGGCCAAGCGAATGCGGATGTGGCACACAAGAGAACTGCGATTATCTTCTTCATTTTTCACCTCCCACGATAGAGAGGCTTACGGGCAACTTCACAATCTGGGGAGGCTTCTTCGCCTGCTTCACGTCGAGCGCGAGCTTCACCGCCGCGCGCTCCTCCAGGTTCAATTCCTCGTTCCATTCGTATGCGACTTTCCCGTCCACGACCTTGCGCACCAGCGCACCGAACACCGTGCCGTTGTCATCGCTGTAGACCATCCACTGGTTCCCGATTCTCAGAATCGAGGCGTTGATGAGTTCGCCGTTCTTGCGGGTGAGCGGGCTGTTTATTATGGCCACCTCGTCGCCGAACTTCGTCTCTTCGGCAATGAGCGACTTGAGACGCGAAAAGCCCTCCTCCTCGCTCGCGTTCCCGCTCTCGATATCGCGGGTCAGGGACTTTACGCGATCGAGCCTGCTTTCGAGTTCCCAGGGTACCGTCTGCGCCACCTGTGACTCGAGCCTCTTGCTGATGCCCGCAAGTTCAGCGCGCAACGCCTTGCGCTTTGCGGCCACGTTGTCCGTGCGATTCTTCGCGCGGGCCTGCTTGTTGCGTTCCGTCTGGAGTTCGCCCGCAACCGCCTTTATCTTCACGTTCAGGCTGTCGATTTCGGCACGGCGGCGTTCCGTATCGGCCTTGTAGCGCTGTTGCAGTGTCCTGTAGCGGGAATCGTCCGCCTTGAGCATCGAATCCGTCGCCGAGATCTGGCGATTCAGCTTCTGGATTTCGGAATTCAGCTTTTCCTTCTCGAGCTTCAGGTCCTGAATTTCGGAAGCGCGGTCAGCAAGGGCCGGGCCCGAAACAAGCAGCACCATGAGCACCCAATGCACGAGGGGCAAGAATTTCAATCTTTTCATAACTTTCCAAATGAATTAGATATCAAAATTACATTATTATAACACCTAAACCCGCCAAAAGTGTCACCGCAATAGAAAAAATACCCCACAGGACAGCCTGCAGGGTTATTGACCGATTTGCCGGACTTAATTTTTTTACAAATTACTCCACGACTTCGACTTTCTTGGCGCTGAGTTCCTTCGTATCGATGGAAGAAATCGTAGAGCCGTCCGTAAGCGAGATCTTGCGGATTTCACCGACATCATACATGGCAACCCAGGCGGTGTTATTGTCGATAGCCACGATATCATAGGGATTGTCCTTGTTAAGAGCGGCCTGCCAGGCAACCGTCTTGGCGCTAGCGTTCACTTCAGCAATGCTACCCTTGTCGCCACGGTCCAGCACTATCAGCTTGCCATTCACATTTCTAATGACAGCGTCGGCAGAGAACTGAATGCGATCTTCATCATTGAATTCACCTTCTTCAAACCAGTACAGGGCACCAGAGCTATAGTCCGAAACATAGACGAACAGTTCTCCACCTGCGACGGTAATGCTGTAAGGCTGATAGAGGAACTCATAGGGTTCTTCAGATGTCAACGAGGTAAACGTCGTTCCATCATAGGCGCGAACACCCATGTCACTCGCTTCGAAGGTTGTCAAATCCACGACGCCACGGTCACCAATGTAAAGGAGGTTTTTATTGGCATCATAGAACAATCCGCCAGTCGCATCAACCTCCTTGCCAACGCTCTTCACAGACTTGCTCGCCAAATCAACTTCTACAACAAAGACATCACCATAAGCCCTGTAAACAGCGACATAGGCCTTGCCTTCCTTAGCATTCACTTCCATGAGATTCACGCCACCACCGAGTTCCGCGCCGCTTACCCAAAGTTCAGACTTTTTGTTCTTCAGGTCGATTTTTTCGATACCGCGGTTATCATCGGCATCAATACCCCATGTAACAGGATTGTATTCGCCCTGAGTACCCACGTACACATTACCCTTCACGACCTTGACAGCCATCGGGTTCTTGGTCAGAAGCGGAATCGTATCAAGAAGGGTTCCATCGCTCAACTTATACATGGCGAGAAGGCCCGGTTCCTTGAAATCTGCACCGCCAGTAACCGGAACATAGCGCTGGAACACGGCAAAAAGCGTATCGCCAGAGACTTCTAGGTCTGCGGCGTTCGGCGTTTCGGAAAGGTAGGTTACCTTCAGTTCGACAGAACTGCTCGATTCCGGCTCTTCGGAAGAACTGCTTTCGGCTTCGGAGGAGCTGGATTCAACCTTTTCACTAGAACTGGACTTATCGTCCTTCTTCGCAGAGCTGCTGGACTTTTCATCCTTCTTGCTGGAGCTGGACTTGGCGTCCTTTTCGCTCGAGCTAGACTTTTCGTCCTTCTTGACAGAGCTGCTCGACTTGGCCTTCGAAGAGCTGGAAGACTTCCCCTTCACGGAGCTGGAGCTCTCGTCGTCGGAAGCGCTGCTGAGATCATCGTCCAGACAGCTTTCGTTCTCGAGGCAATCCACGCCGGTGCTCGAGCTGTTGTCGTCACCGCAAGCGCTCATGAAGAACGCAAGCGACATTGAAGCAAGTAATGTGAGTATTTTCTTGTTCATGGTTTGTCCTTTCTGGCTTTACGCAATTACTTTGTCATAACCCTATGTACTCGGTAATGCGCGGGGGCTAGAACCCCTGTATGAGTGTAAACCTGTATTCTCGACCGGGCGCCGGGAAGGGCGTATAAATATTGCGATACGTCTCATCCGAAATGTTGTCTACCACGAATATAACCTGCGTCTTTTCCCACGGCTGCCATGCGAGCGAAGCGTTGTAACGGGCAACCGGAGGCTGCCTCGTGAAATTCAAGCGGTCACTATAAATCCGCGTCCTGTACGTGGCCTGGAAAATGGCCCTCAGGTCAAACGGCAAGAAGAACGTGCCCTCGGCAAAATAGCTGTGCACAGGTTCGCCCGGCAACAAGTTTCCGTTGTAGGCCCTGTTCGCGCCGTCATCACGCGGGTCCTGGATAGTCCCGCGCAGCACGGTCTGGAAAAATTTCGCCGGACGGCTTTCCAGTTCGAGTTCCACCCCACGGATAAGCGACTTGTCGACATTGAAGGCCTTCATCAAGTTGGTACTCGTAATCCAGTATATACCGTTCTCGACATGGTTCTCGAAATAGGTGGCACGCAATACCGAACGGTTCTTCGGGGTAGCAAACGAAAGGCCTGCCGCAAAACGCAAGGCCGATTCATCCTTGAGCGTGGGGCTAGAAAGGGTTCCCGGATACACGCCGTAGAGTTCCATCAGCTGCGGCTGCCTGTAGAAGCGCCCGAACGAGACGTTGCCGCCGATCCAGGAATCCTTCTTCCCGAGTTTCGCCTGCACCATTCCCGCAAGGCTCAGGTCACGATCCGTCGCCTCGTCCACCACCGCAGAGCCCGTAGTCATCAGCACCTGGCCGCCACCGATATCGTCGTACGTTTTGAGGATGTTGCCTTCGGCAAAAAGCGAGAACCAATCCGTAAAGTTGTATTCCGCATTGCCCGCAATCGAACCCGCGAGGCGTTCCAGTTCAAACTTCTTGAGCGTACCACGCGATTCCCAGAGTTCCGCGCTACCCGCAAGGCGCAGGTAAGCCTCGAACTTGTCCAGCAAGAGATTCGCCGACATTTCGGGAATAACCCTGTAGCCCGCAAGCCCGTACTCCCTGAAATCCTTCGAGAGGAATCCAATCTTATCGAGCGGGTAATACGACGAGGACATGTTCTTCTCGAACTTGCCGGTAACACCCGCCGTCAGGAGCAAGATGTCGGCAACCGTCGGAAATTCCAGGCGGTAAGCCACCTGCATCATGTCGCCCGTAAATTCCGCCACGAAGGTCTGCAGATCTTCCAGGCCCGGGTTCCCCGCCTGCGTGTGCAACGCGCTTGCAGACAAAGTAGAGAAGAACCCGTTCCCGTGGAGCATGCGGTACTGGAAGCTGCCGGAATATTCCGTGAACTCCGCGTTCCTGCGCCTGTCCTTGAAATCGTCCTCGTCGTTATAGAGCGTGCCGTTGCGGTTTTCAAACTCGTAGTCGTTGTCGCTGTGGCGCATGGATGCCGTCGCGGAGAACTGCACGCTGTCCTTGACGCTCGCTGAAACCTGCACGGAACCCTCGAACGTGTTGTGCGAACCGAAACTCGCGATGACGCGCCCCTTCGGGTTCTTGCCGCTATGCAGCGCATCCTTGGTCACGAAATTAATTGCACCGCCAAGGCCCGCGCCGCCGAACTTCGCCGGGACCCTGTCCTTGTAGACCTCTATCCTCTCGATATTGTTGAGGTCGATCGCCCCCAGGTCGGCAGCACCGCCGCCCGCATCGTTCAGGGGAATGCCGTCGATGCAGACAAGCACGTTACGCGCGGCAATCCCGCGGATGGACACCGTCTGGAAACTGCCCATGCCGCCCTGCTTGTAACCCTGGATGCCCGAAAGCGATGAAATGACTTCGGAAGCCGAAAGGCCTAGGCCCTCCCATGCGGAAGGCGTAATTTCCATGTAGTCCGTTCCCGGATTTTCTGTCTCGGCGATAGCGTAGGATTCGACCTCCGAAACGCCCAGGTCCTGCACGGGCGCGGACTCATCGACAGTGGTTTCCTTGGAAGACACGGAAACTTGCGCATGGGCACTAGCCCAAGCACAGCACAAAAACACCGCATACATCGCGGCTTTGCAGAAAGATGTCGTTCGCATCGTTCCTCAACATCACGTTTCCCGCAGTTCTTCTGGCTCGGGGATCATCCTACTCCCGGCTCCTTCACATGCGATTTCTCGCACATTGGTTCATACCGGTTTCGTCCTCCCTTACAGCGGCGCGACCGCCCCCGGCTTTCACGGGGTTCTCTCCTTGCGGGCAACCGGGGCCGCCTGCAAGAGCTTTTCAGGGCACAGGAAACTTTTTCGCCAAATATAAAAAAAGGGCATCGCCTTTTCAACGAATACGCATACCGAGCAACTTCCGACGCACAATTTGCGTAAAATAGACTATATTATTTGCATGCTGTTCATCCACCAATTTCCCGACTGGACGCGCTTCAGGTTCGACTCCGCGCGGGTGCTCGACGCACTCGGCAGGGCACGCTTCAGCGAGGGCAGACTCGCGGGCCTCCTCTCCTTCGCAGGCACCAAGGACCTGGAGACGGACCTCATCACCGAGGACATCGTCGCGAATTTTGCCATCGACGGGACCGAACTCGACGCCGACACCATCCGGACCGAAGTTTCGCTCCGCGCCCAGGGAAGCAGCGCCCATGTACAGAACTACATCGGCGCCATCGAAAACTACACGGTCCCCCTCTCTCAGGATCGCCTCTCCAACTGGTACGGCTCCCTGGTCGGGAACCGGGTGGCGGCATGGCGCAGCAACGTAAGCGAAATCTCGTCCGACACGGAAGGCCTGCACTTTACGGGACCGGGTCCCGAACGCCTGCCTGCCGAAATGGAAAACTTCCTGCGGTGGTTCGAGAATTCCTCCACAGACGGCACCATCAAAGCCGCCATCGCGCACTTCTGGTTCCTGACGCTGCGTCCCTTCGACAGGGCGAACGGGCGCATCGCGCGCGCCATTACGGCACTGCAGTTGAGCCGCGCACAAAAATCCGCACGCATGCACTATTCCCTGAACCGCCAAATCCTCAAGAACCGCGAAGAATACTTCCGCACGCTGAACAGGGCCCAATGCGGCAACGGGGACCTCACGGAATGGATCCTGTGGTTCCTGAAACAAATAGAGGAATCGGTACAGACAAGCGAATCGGCAATAGAATTTGAGACCAAGCGTTTTCGATTCCTGGCAAGACATTCGGGAGTGCAGACAACCGAAAGGGAGCAGCTGCTCCTGAATTCGGCCCTCACGGAAAAACTTCCCAGGAACTTCACCGCAAAGGACGTCGCCGCCCTCTTCGGCACAAGCCACGACACCGCATTACGCGAAATACAGAGCCTCATCGAGAAGGGGCTTGTTTCTGCAAACAAGAAGGGCGGACGCAGCCAGACCTACAGCGTCGTGGAATAGCCGCCGTTTTCGCGCATGCGCTTGCGGGCACGGCTGCCCGGGCGGTTGCGACGATGCTTATGGCGGGGCATACCGTTTTCAGGGCGCACGTCACCCTCGCGTAGGCGAGGGTCTGTATGCTTCTGTTCGGCCCGGCGCTCGTCTTTTTTCGGCGTTAAACCGCAGGCGGGCTTCTTCTCGCGGGACTTCTCGGCACGGGCCTGCGCCTCGCCACGGTTCATGCGGCCGCGCGCATTGCGCATCTCGCTCTCGGCGGTCTCCTTCTGCGGGGGCGGCAACTTCTCATATATCGCCTTGTCGCCTTCCGGGATACGGATGCGCGTCAATTTTTCGATGGCGCGCAAGTCCTGTTCCTCGTCGGGAGCGCAGAACGAAATCGCGATGCCGTCCTTGCCCGCACGGGCCGTACGTCCGATGCGGTGAACGAACGTCTCGGGCACATCGGGCAAGTCGTAGTTGAACACGTGCGAAACGTCGTCCACATCGATACCGCGGGCGGCAATGTCAGTCGCCACAAGCACGCGGATCTTTTCGTTCTTGAAGTTCCCCAGGGCTTCCTGCCTGCGGTTCTGACTCTTGTTCCCGTGAATCGCCGCGCACTTGACGCCCGCCTTTTCAAGGACTCGCGTTATCTTGTCCGCACCATGCTTGGTGCGGCTGAACACGAGCACCTTCGTCATCTCGGGATGGGCAAGCAAAAGTTCCTTCAGCAGGGCCCCCTTGCGGCGCTTGTCGATGCGGTAAAGTTCCTGGCGGATGCGTTCGATGGGCGTGCTCTGCGGAGCCACTTCCACACGCACCGGATCCGGGCGCAGGATTGTCGCCGCAAGCTTCGTGATGTCGTCGGGCATCGTCGCGCTGAAGAACAGGTTCTGGCGCACAGGCGGGAGCAGCGCCACCACCTTGCGGATATCATGGATAAATCCCATGTCGAGCATGCGGTCGGCCTCATCGAGCACAAAGAACTCGAGAGCCTTCAGCGACACCGCCTTCTGGCCAATCAGATCGAGCAGGCGGCCCGGAGTCGCCACGAGCACGTCTACACCGCGGACAAGGTTTCGCTTCTGGGAAGCATCGCTCACGCCGCCAAAGATGCACGCCGTCGAAATCGCGGTAAACTGCGCATATTGCTTAAAGCAATCCTCCACCTGGATGGCAAGCTCGCGGGTCGGCAGTAAAACCAACGCGCGGCAGGTCTTAGGCGCACGGAACTTTCCGGAATCGAGCAGGCGCTGCAGAATCGGGAGCGCGAACGCCGCCGTCTTCCCCGTCCCCGTCTGGGCAATACCCAGCAGGTCGCGTCCTTCGAGCAGGCTCGGGATGGAACGCTCCTGAATCGGAGTGGGTTTTTTGTAACCGACAGCGCGCACCGCGCGCTGCAGGGGATTTGCAAGGGGAAGTTCCGAAAATAGCATAGCGCGCCCAAAGATAGAAATTTACGACGCTCGGCCATGCTTTTCATTAGTAAATGAAAAGCATCTCGCGGTATTTAGGCAGAGGCCACATCTCGTCGGGCACAATCTTCTCGAGGCCGTCCACCACCTTGCGGAGGCCAGCGACGGCAGCGATGATTCCCTCGTGTTCGCCTTCGAGAGATGCTTCAAGTGCAGCAATCGATTCGGTGAGCGAGCGACAGCCTTCGCCAATGGACTTCACGTAGGTATCGAGCCCCGGGAAGCCCTGGTTCAAGGCCATTTCGTTTGTACGTAACGACTTCTCGTAGGCCTCCACCACCTTCGGGAGAATCACGTTCTTCGCGAGGTCGCGGGCGACTTCGCCCTCGATGTGGATTCTCTTGTGGAAGTCTTCCACGTTAATCTCGTAACGCGAAAGCATCTCGCGGCGGTTCATCACGCCGTACTTTTCGAACAGTTCCACATTCTCGTCCTTCGTGAGCGCCTTGAGGGCCTCGAGCGAAGTGCGGATGTTCGGGAGTCCGCGGCGTTCAGCTTCCTTCACCCATTCGTCGGTGTAGCCGTTGCCGTTGTAGAGCACGCGCTTGTGTTCCTTCACTATCTTCTGCAGAATCTTCTGCAGGCCCGTGTGGAAGTTCTTGTCATCGAGCTTTTCGAGCTGTTCGGCAATCATGTCGAACGCCTCGGCCACGATCGTGTTGAGCACCACGTTCGGTTCGGAGCAGCTCTGGCTGCTACCCGGTGCACGGAACTCGAACTTGTTGCCGGTGAACGCGAAAGGCGATGTACGGTTACGGTCGGTAGCGTCGCGCGGGAGCGGCGGCAGCATGTCGGACCCGAGCTTCATCGCGCCCGCCTGCTTGCTGGACTTCGCGGAGCCCTGCTCGATCTGGTCGATGACGTCCATCAGCTGGTCGCCCAGGTAGATGGAGATGATTGCCGGAGGAGCCTCGTGCGCGCCGAGACGGTGGTCGTTGCCCGCACCCGCGCAGGTCATGCGGAGCAGGTCGGCGTGCGTATCCACTGCGTAGATAATGGCACAGATCGCGGTGAGGAACACGGCATTCTGGTGCGGGTCCTTGCCCGGATTCAGGAGGTTTCCCTTGCCGTAAGAAAGGCTCCAGTTGTTGTGCTTGCCCGAACCGTTCACGCCGGCGAACGGCTTCTCGTGCAGCAGACAAACTAACCCGTAGCGGTCGGCCACGTTGCGGAGCGTCTCCATGATGAGCATGTTGTGGTCGCACGCGAGGTTCACCTCCTCGAAAATCGGGGCAAGTTCGAACTGCGCGGGAGCGACCTCATTATGGCGAGTCTTCGCCGGAATGCCGAGCCTCCAGAGTTCCTTCTCCACGTCGTTCATGAAGTTCAGGATACGGCTCGGGATGCTCCCGAAGTAGTGGTCGTTCATCTGCTGGTGCTTCGCGGGAGTGGCACCGAAGATGGTGCGGCCGGACTGGTAGAGGTCGGGGCGCTGCAGGTAGAAGCGCTTGTCGATGAGGAAGTATTCCTGTTCGGCGCCGAGCGTGACGGTCGTCTTCTTGGGGCCCGCCTTGAAACACGTCATGAGGCGGCGGGTGGACTTGGAAAGCGCCTGGAGGCTACGGAGAAGCGGGGTCTTCTTGTCGAGCGCCTCGCCGGTGTAGCTACAGAACGCGGTCGGGATGCAGAGCGTGGCACCGTTGCCGTGACGCTTGATGAACGCGGGGCTGGTCGGGTCCCAGGCCGTGTAGCCGCGGGCTTCGAACGTAGAGCGAAGGCCGCCGCTCGGGAAACTCGATGCATCCGGTTCGCCGACGATGAGGTTCTTGCCGCTCAGTACCATGATGGCCTTGCAGCCGCTCGGTTCCAGGAAGGAATCGTGTTTTTCGGCGGTGGAGCCGGTGAGCGGCTGGAACCAGTGCGTAAAGTGCGTGGCACCGCGGTCCATCGCCCACTTCTTCATGGCGTGCGCGACATCGCCCGCGATATTCGGGTCGAGGGGGGCACCCTCGTCGATGGTCGCCAGGAGCTTTTCGCAGATATCCTTCGGGAGGTAGCTGCGCATGGCTTCGGCATTGAACACGTCCTCGCCGTAAAAATCGACATTGACGGGTTCGGCGGGTTTCACGGGGGCCGGGGTGGCGGTCGCGATATCGTAGATGGTTTTTGTACGCGTAGTGGACATTTTCACGTTCCTTTTCTTTATTACGCGGCAAAATTAGAAAGAGCGGGCACGCATTGCACGGAATTTTTCGCCTTTTTCAGCCACGTTTTATTACACTTTTGTAAAATCAGACCATTTTATTACGTTTTTGTAAAGTGCAAACGAGAAAACCGGCAACACCACCCTAAAAACAACGTATATTTTGGGCATGGAAATCGAACGCATCGAAAAGGAAGCCCTCGAAAAAATCAAGCGTGAACTACACGGACGCTCCGCGCGGGCCCTTTCCGCGCACATCCACGACGTTCTCGACAAGGCATTCGCCGACCTGCGCGCCGCACACGAGGCGGAATGCGAAAAAATCCGCGGCATCGTGGAAGGCCGCGCGGGCGACATCATCGGCAACACCCGCGAAATGCAGGAGGTCGCGCGGCAGGCAAGGCACATCGCCCACACCGAAGGCGTCGTTCTCGTCCGCGGCGGCGCGGGCACCGGCAAGGAACACGTGGCCCGCTATATCCACGAACTTTCCGACCGCAAGGCAAGGCCGTTCACCATCCTCAACTGCGACACGCTCGAAGGCAACACCACCAGCGCGTTCGAGGCGGAACTGTTCGGCTACGAGCGCGGCGCGTTCACCGGCGCCACCAGCAGGCACATCGGCAAGGCCGAGCAGGCAAGCGGTGGCACGCTATTCCTAGATGAAGTCGCGGAACTCTCCCCCGCAAGCCAGGCGCGGCTCCTGGAATTCATGCAGGGGCGCACCTTCAAGAGGCTCGGGAGCAACATCGAGCAGCGCTCCGACATCCGCATCGTCGCAAGCACCGGCAAGAACCTCGAGGCCCTCGTGCAGCAGGGGCTTTTCCGCGAAGACCTCTACTACCGCCTCAACATATTCCAGATAAACTTGCCCGACCTCTCGCAGAGAAAGACCGACATCCTCTTGCTCGCCGACCACTTTATCGAGAAGATGAACCTCAAGTACGGCAAGAACATCGCGCGACTCAGCACCCCCGCCATCGACATGCTCATGAGCTACCACTGGCCGGGCAACGTGCGCGAACTCGAGAACTGCATCGAGCACGCCTGCCTCGCCACGACCGACGTCGCCATCAACGCCTACGACCTGCCGCCCACGCTCCAGACCGACATCACGAGCGGCACGGCGCTTATCCCCGAAGGCACCGCGTCGCTTACGGCACTGCTCGAAAGCTACGAGAAGGAAATCCTCACCGAGGCGCTCCGCCGCAACAACGGGAACCTGAGTGCCGCCGGCCGCGACATATCCGTGAGCCCCCGCATGATGCACTACAAGGTGAAAAAGTTCGGATTATAAAAAGTCCCTTCCCGAAGGAAGGGACCCTCTCAACTAACCCCAATCACACCTTGGCTACAAGCTTCATCCATTAGTCAAGACCTCGGCGACATGCCTCCGGCATGGCCAAGGCATTCCCGATTCACTCAAAACAGGCCCTTCAGGTAAAAGATCCGGTCCAACAAAAGCCCATTCGAGAATATCGCCTTCCATGCGGAACGTCGAAAAGAAATCCTTGTCAAAAACGGATCCAAGGCTATGTCGTGGCGATGACATCAATCCTGCACAGGGAAAAACAAGCCCTTCTGAATTTACACATAGAACCATTTTTTCCTGGCAAGGGGTCATTTCTTTTGACAAAGTGTTTAATTTGTCGCAAGCCTCAGGTTCCTGCAAGAAGAAACTAACATCAGACCCATTCAGAGAAGGAGACGAAAAAACTCCTGCGATAAAGAAATCCTTCATCGATCCCAACAACGTAACAGCAACCTTCATTTTTTTTATTCGGGCAAAAATTGCTTCTACACCCCCCAAAACATTCACTTCCTTATTTGCAATCGTGACCATCAGTGAACCCAAGCATTTCTGCTTTGATAGTTCCGTCATAAAATCTAAGTTTTCTCTCAACGATCTCAGGGAAATTTTTAAAGATACACTAAAGCCCATTTCGGAAACGGACTCCATAACGGCCTTTAATTTTTCCTTATTAAAGACGCCATCTTCTACAGCAAACGTGACACTTCGACCATAGGCATAATATGGCCTGTCCTTAAACATCTCCTGAGCCCAGTCGTAAAAATCACCCATCCATTTTTTTATTTGAGACACAGGAACGGTAAAATCATCATTTTTCTCATTCGCCAACAAAAAGAAATTCAAAGAAAGGAATTTCGACGCTAGCTGAGCGCGCATATCGAACATTTCTAGCCCACCTCCTGCTTTGACAACGAATTATCACTATTTGTACCAATTCGCGAATCATTCATTGGCACATGCGCCATAATTATGTTCCTAATTTTTTCATCCGAGAACATCTTTACGCAAAGTGTACAAAAAGTGGAGCATTTTTCGACTTTCACTCCATTTTTTTCTAACAGTGGCAGAAAAGACTTTGGTCCCCAAAAAACAAGTTGCCGCAACAACAAACTCTTGTTCATTCGAAGAACAATTTCCTGTATTGATTCTTCATTGATATTTCCAAATGAACACTCCTTACACACATCAAAGCCAGAACAGCAAGGGAATACATCCCCATGCGCATCCACAGTCAAATTCAACATCGAATGGCACGTTCCGGCAATTCCAACGCGAGCTGGATAGAAGTCATCCTTTTTTAAGACTTCAGCTGCCCTTCCTGTCGCCAAAACAGGCCCTGAAGTAATATTTGAAGCGAGTTTTAAGGCTTCGGGATCCAACCGACAAATAGATTCTTCCATGTCATGCTTTTTTGTCGTCAGCAAACGAAGGTTTGACATTATCTCATACTCGCGACACGCCATAAGGCAATTACTCACCGAAGACGCAGGAATATGCTCGCCATGCCAATAATCCCATGACAATTCGAGGTAATTCAAGCCGCTCTCTTTAGCCTTTTCGCACATTTTACGCGCCTTGTCGAGTGTTGCGCCCCAAAAACAATTAGATGTCGCCGAAATCAGGGAGTACCCAGCGCTTTTTGCTGTCCGAAACAGTTCAAAGCAATCCTCCGGGAACAAGAACGCTTCCCCGCCCGCAATATGAAGCCTCGATCCAACGTTTTCAAGGATCGCAGATTCCTCAATCGCCTTCTTGGCAGCAGTCAAATCGATCCTGTTTCTGCCTTCCGATCCGGCAGACTGATAACAAATACCACATTTAGAATTGCAGCAGTTCGTTGTTTCCAGGACGAGCGAGCAAAAGTGAATCGGCATACTCAATAAAAGGGGCAACTTGCCAAGTTGCTCCCTTGTAAACAATTCAGATAGCAAAGTTTTCTCTCTTTTCTCTGAAAAACTATTTTCTTAATCCCGCCTTATATTCCGCCGTAACAATCGTATTTATCCGAGCGCCCGTATCCTTCGCCACAAAGACCTTTCCATCCGGCATCCTAATCTTCGCAGCTCCCAGCCTGCTAACATTTGCTGGATGGAAACCATCGCAAGCCGTTACGGCACAAACTACCGACGCAACAGCCGACACGACAGCTGCGAAAGCGGCGACAGCAGCAAGATTCATCACGACTCCCGGTTTCACAAATGATTGTCTGCGGGTCGATTCCTTTAAGCTCAAAAGCTTTTCATACGCCTTTTCCCCCACCTGTTTCGTTAAGGAGCTCTTCATGGAGCCATCAAAAACAACATAGTCCATCACATCTTGGACAAAATCCAAAGAGAACGACATATTATGTTCATTCACATACTGTTCCGGGTTCTCCAAGAATTTCTTTTTCTGCACCTCATTGTTTACAAGCTGGTTCAAAAACTCCATCTGCGCTTCGACAGAAGCAATCTCACTTTTTTTGATTGCAGCAGTCATTTTCTTTCTCAAGGCCTCGTTCTCCAAATCTTTCAGAACCAGGGTTTGCAGTTTCGCTTTCTTATTTGCCATTTTATTACTCCTTGTTTGTGGATTTAGCAACAAAATAACAAATTCAAGATAATTTCATAAAGTTACTTTGTTTATTTAATTTTAATTTGTCAAACATCATCCTAACAACAAATTAACAATGTAATACAATACAATGTTTTTTTTCTTTTACTTCCTATCATCATTATTATCTTGCATCATCAGAACTTTTCAAACTTGTCCGCAAATGTTTGGAAGAGCGCAGCAATCGTCATGCATCTACAACACTTTGTATAGTGATTATAATACAAAAGTTATATAACAAAACAAGTCGAAGCCCAAGCTTCCTTACTGCTTCGGGAACCGTTTCACATCGAACGGCAGACGATTTTCTTGAATGGTCATGCGAGCAAACATGTTGACCGCGGCAGAAACGGTAATACCCACCGATTTGCAGAAATCCGTGAACTTTTCCTTTGTTTCCTTGTCCATTCTTACGGAAATTATGCCCATATTCATCTTATAAATCAATTCCACAGTTTGTTTTTACGTATAAATTCAACCTCATCAAACAAACCCGATTCAAATAATAAAAAATTTCAACCAAAAAATAGCTTGTCCATAGTAAAAAATGTGAATTTTTACTTCTTTCGTTTTCATCCGATTTAATAAAATATTCTTAATTTATATATATTTTTACATATATGAAAGACCAGAGCAAACTCCTTACCTCTCGCCAAAAAGAAATTCTTTCCCTGCTCCGCAAAGGCCTCACAAACAGTGAAATCTGCAGGGCACTGAATATCTCGGCCAATACCGTCAAAGTCCATCTCGCCAACATCTACAAGGCGCTCGAAGTCACAAACAGGACAGAAGCGGTTTCAACGGATATCACCAAAAGCGCAAGAAGGCAAACAACGGACGACGACATCCACATCACCATTACGGGATGCGACGGCTTAACCGCCACGCCTCTGGCGAAGGGGCTCTCCCTCGCTATCGTCGAAGCCCTGCACCATTACCACCTATTCCGAATCAACGGCAGCATCGCGCCACAATCCCCGCCGACCTACCAGATCCAGGTAACGGGAACGCCCGAGAAAGACGAGAACCTGTTCGTCACGCTATACAGGGGCGACACATCCGAGATCCTGTGGTCGGTCTCGCAAAAGATCGGGGACGGGGACGACATCCAGTTCCTTGCCTCGCAGATTACCATCCAGCTGTTCAGCCACATGGTCTCTTCCGCAGCGCACGCCTACGAGACCGACAGGGAAAAGTTCCCGCAATGGTGGTTCGCCTCCTGCTACGCCAATATCCAGACCGATAGCGGCAACAGGGATGCCTTTGACGAAATCGTTTCGACTCTAGAAGCGCTGCACGGTGAAGAAAACCACCACACCTACGTGGCCTACTCGCTCGTTTCGGCCTACTACGTGGCAATCAACGAATCCTGGGTAGATGCCGAATGCTACGGCGCCAAGATAGGGGAAATCGCATGTTCCGAAATGCGCAAGAACCCCTACTCCATCTATTCGCAGTTCATGATGGCGCTCTACAACATCGTCATCGGAAACAAGAGCGAGGCCATCGCCTATTTCCTGCAGATTTTGGACGCAAACCCGAACGATTTCAGGGTCAGGCGCATGCTGGCGCAAATCTACATGCTCGTCGGGAAAGAGGACAAGGCCCTGGCCCTCCTCAACGAGAACGAGCGGTTCTTCCCGGAATCGTCCGGTCAACCGTTCCAGTCCACGCCAAGGGCGTTCATCTACTTTTTGCAAGGGAGATTCGCCGAGAGCGAGGAAGCCGCAAGGCAGGTCCTGCTATTCCACCCCGAGACGCCCCTCGCACGCCTAATCCTCATCGCCTGCAACAACAAGAAGGGCGACTTCGAACAAAGCGACAAGCACATCCGGAAATTTTTCGAATACCACCCGCACTTTAAAAAATCGGACCTGGAGCACCTTCTCTCAGGGATTGCCCCCTCAAAGAAGGACATCATTCTTGACAGCGTCAAGAATGTCTTTCCGTAAAGATTAGCCTCAAAAATAGTCCATTCGGGTTATGGACAAATAGTACTTTTGCAGTTTATCTTTAAAACCACAAACAAAGGAAACTGCAAAATGAAAACAGAACCCAAGAATCCGGACGATTTTTACAAACAGAAACTCACCCTTTTGAATCTGAAGGCAGGGGATATCCTCACCTTCGAAGGCGAAGACAACGACCTCATTTCGAGCCTCATCATGAAGCTCACGAATTCCAAGGTGACGCACGGGGCGCTCTACTTCCAGGACAGTCCCGTCCAGGCCCTTGCCGATGCGGGCACGACCGGCCTGCATGCCCATGAAATCGCAGACAAGGAAACCTCCAGACGCGCCTACGTCTGCCGACTCACGCAACCCGGAAGCAGCGATTTCTTCTCCGATGCCGAAATCCTGCCCGTGATGCAGGCCGCCAAGATTTACCTCGACGAAAACCTGCCCTACCCCTATTCCGACCTCCTGTTGCTCGCCATGATTCTCGTCTACAAGGACATTTCCGGCGTAAGCATCAAGCAGCACGTCATTATTGGGATACTCAAGATTGTCTCCGCCGAAATCAAGAAGCTGATCGACGAGAAGGTGCACGAAGGCAAGCATACGATGGTCTGTTCCTCGTTTGTCTACCAGTGCTATCTGGACGCATCGAAAAAAGACGGCCGCCTGAAGATTGCCCTCGACAACGCAGACATCCGGGGCATCCGGCAGGCGAACAATGTCAAGACGCTCTTCGACCTTTACGCCGAACACGCCGCGGAATACAACTTCAGCGAGAACGCTTTCTCGGTCCAGGAGAACTCCGGCAAGGAAGAAAAGCTGGAAGACCTTCTTAAGGAAGCGCTGCAGGACACCGACAGCGAACACGTGATGCTGCTGAAGAACAACTTCCTCAGCAACGCAATCGAGGATTTCCTCAAGACCCTCCTGAAATTTTTCGGATACACGTTCTCTTCCATCAAGGAACTCATCGAGAACGCCCGCGAGCTGCAGTCGATGTTTGTCACGCCGAACGACCTGTGTTTCAACATCGAAAACGCACAGAAGATCGGTTTTGTCAACCTGGACCGCACCAGCGAAAATCTCCCCAGCGACAAGATTACAACCAAATACAACATCAACCTCTAACTATCAAAAGGAGCATTATCATGGCTGAAGAAATCAAGACAGTCAAGGCCTTCACCCTTCACAACGACGGAGCCTTCGTCGCCCGCATCAGGGTCCACTGGATCAACCCGATGGACGGTTCGAGCGGCGATTACGAGTCCTCCGGCTACCACGACATCTGCGCCGCCGCCGAACGGACCCTCAACCTGAGCGAAGCGGGATTCGCCGAAGGCACCCTCGTCCGCCTGCACGCGGTGGTCGTGCTCGGCAAGGACCAGGACGCCGACCGTTACTACGTCTACAGCGCAAACGGCGGCATCGCCGACTACACCATCTCGGGAACGACGCTCATCAATTCCCTCAAATTCAACGGCCTGAACTGATTTCCGGCACGCGAAAAGCTCTCCCTATGGCGATTTTGAATCAAAATCGCCATTTTTGGCGTTGAAGAAAGAGCAACGGAAACTTGACCCGACACGCCCTCCCCCGGGACGCTCGCGCCCTTATTTAGGTAAATTTTGGATATGGTTGACGTACTCGAATACCTTGAATACCGCGATTTCCTGAAGGACTGGTTTGCCGAAAGCAAGAAGGACAACCCGTTCACCAGCTATCGCTACCTGAGCCAGAAGACCGGCGTGGACCCGGCGTGGCTCGTGCGAGTATTCCAGAAGGGCGGGCACCTCAACGAGGACTCGCTCCCGGTATTCATTCGCCTCTGCAAGCTCGACGACCGCAGGGCGGAGTACTTCAAGACGCTCTACCGCTTCAACAAGACAAAAGCCAAGCAGGCGCTCAGCGAACTTTACTACAGACTCATGGAACTGCGCGAGATGGAAACGCGCGTGCTCACCGAGCCCGAACTCGCCTATTTCGGGAGCTGGAGCTGTTCTGCGCTCCGCGCCCTCATCGGCATCACGAAGGACACGAGCGACATTCCGGAACTCGCGACCCACCTGAACCCGCCCATCTCGCACGACGAGGCACGCAGCGCTCTCGAGATTCTGAAAAAACTCGGGCTTGTCGCTCCCGACGGCAACGGCGGCTGGAACATCACCGACCAGATCCTTTCTACCGGCGGCGAGGTCAAGAGCCAGGCCGTACGAAATTTCCACAGGCATACCATCGAACTTGCCCAGGAATCCATCGACCGCCACAAGCCCGAAGAACGCGACATTTCGAGCGTGGTGTTCACCGCGGCAGAGGACGACCTGCCCGAAATCAAGCACCGCATCGAGGAATTCCGCCGCGGACTCCTGCAGTTTGCCCGCAAGAGCGAGCGCGCCGACCGCGTGTACGCCATGAATATCGCGATGTTCCCGCTCTCCGACAGGGTCGAAGACCCGGCTACCGCAGACGACGGCAACCCCAGCCCGAAAAAGGAGGGCTAGGCGATGCGCGGACTTTTCAAAAAAATGTATTTTTCCAAGGTGCAGCGGAACATTTCGACATTCGGCCTGGGACTGATCGCGCTTTCGACGGCGGCGGTCCTTTCGGCATGTTCCGACACCGACAAGACGGCAGGCGGCGGCCCGAGCGGCACCGATGCCGGCAACGCCATCATGGCACAGCTTACGGTCGACGGGCAGCCCGCCGCTTTCGCGAGGGTCAAGCTCAGCGAGAGCGAAAGCCTTGACGCGGCCGACAACGAATTTACCAAGGCCGACAAGAACGGCAAGGTCGTATTCGAAAACGTGGCCGAAGGTACATACACCCTTGAAGCTAGACTCGACGGCAAGGCCCTCCAGAAGGAAGTCTCCGTCGAAGGTTCCGATGTCGACCTGGGCAAGGAAGCGCTCGAAGAGACGGTCTCCATCGCGGGTTCCGTAGGCGATGGCGCCGAAGGCACGGTGAAAGTCCGCGGCATGGCGCATTCGGCCAAGGTAAAGGACGGCAAGTTCTCCATGGACTCCCTCCCGGCAGGGCCGATTAGCCTGGTGTTCATCCCGAACAAGAAAGGCGCCGACACGAGCAGCACCTACATGAAGGTCATCGCAGGCGAAAGTTCCACCGCGAGCACGTTCGCCGAAGAGAGCCGCGCGCTTCTGCTCGACGACTTCCAGGACTCCAACTACCAGAACCGATTCATGCCCGCACGCACTTACGACGGCGGCTGGTGGTATTTCGACTACAACGAAGAAACGGTAACGCCCAAATTCACCGACAACGGGTCCAGCCACAGGTTCAGCCTCGAAAGCGAGGATGGCAATATCGTCGCGCATGTGGCGGCGACATTCGGCGAAGCGGTCAAGGATTCCTCCGGCGAGACGCAGTGGCCCTGGGCGACGGTCGGCATCGAGCTCGGCAAGAGCGACAAGAGCCTCTGCAACGACATATCCTCCGTGGATTCCATCGCATTCCGCACGAAGGGCGAAGGCGCCATCGTATTCGGACTCATCGACGAGACGCAAAGCAGCCAGATTATCGCGCAATCCGAATTCACGCTCGGCGATAAGTGGGAACGCATTTCCATACCGCTGGCCGACATCCTGGATCCGCAATTCTCCTACACCTGCGTGAACCAGCTCGTGTGGAGCTTCAAGCCCAACAACGAAGAAAAGACCGTCAACTTCTGGCTCGACGACATCGAGCTTACCGGCGGCAAGCGCCTGAGCATCTGGAAGCGGTAATGTCTGGAGCCCGCGCGGTCACCTCCAACCAGACCGATATATACGACAAGCTCGAAGAAGCCGTACGCAAGTACGCCTCTACGGAGTATTTGCGCCCGATTGCGGACCATACACGCGCGGCATTCGCGGAAGCGGAGAAGTTTGTTTTAAACTTTTATGAGAGCGCGAGCCACACCACATATAAAGTAATTCTCGATTCGGGTTGCGGCACCGGCGAAAGCACGTTAAACATCGCATTAACAAATCCGGGCATTCCCGTCATAGGCATCGACAAGTCCGCGGCCCGGCTCACGAAGGCCGGCGGTGCAGGGAACGGGACGGCAACCTTCCCGCAGAACGCATTCCTCGTGCGCGCGGAACTGCTCGACTTCTGGCGGCTCGCCCTCGGGAAGGTCAAGGCAGGCCAGTGGCACATCCCCTACCATGCGCTCTACTACCCGAACCCATGGCCCAAGCAGAGCGAAGCCACGAGGCGTTTCCACCTGCACCCGATTTTCCCGACGCTCCTCCAGCTCGGCGATGCCATCGAGCTGCGCACCAACTGGGAAATATACGCGCGGGAATTTGCGGAGGCGGCACGGATTGCCGCTCCCGAGCGGACCATCGCCCGCGAGCCTTTTGATTCCGAGCATCCCGTCACCGCGTTCGAGCGCAAGTACAAAGAAGCCCGCCAGCAGCTGTGGCGGGTCATCGTCTCACGCGATTGAAACTACCCTAGTCGCGGTCGGCAAGCCACTTCAGGTAAGCCTTGAATTCCCTCGTCGACTGCACATGCACCTCGGTTCCATTCATAATCATGAATTCCGAAAGGCCATACCTGTCGCCCTTCGAGCCCCAGTCATAAGTGTATCCCAGACGCGTCCACGGATAGCCATGGGCCTTGTAGTTCTTCGCCCAGGCATCGTCGAACCAGTTCCTGAGCCACATGCCGAGGCTATCCAGCTGCGAATCGTCTTCTTCGTTGAACCGGCAGGTCATCTCGGCGCTCGCGATGTCGGGAATGTAGGCGGGACGGATCATGTCCTTAGGGTTCACCCAGACCGTCGTGAAGTGCGTCAGTTTCTCCCCGCGCGGGAGCCCAAGGAGCTGACGGATGCGAAGCGGCCAGTTACGGACCGACTTGCGGTTCGTCTTGAACCATTCCAGCATTTCCTTGTCCGAGAACACGCGCACTTCGTTGTCGAACGTGACCTTCTGGACATCCTTGAACATATCGGGATTGGCATGCGCCACCACCATCAGCACCATGTTCCTGCCACCGTTCCACGTTACTTTGTTTGAATTTTCGTCAATGGAGATCAACGGGCGGATATCCTCGCACGAACCGTCGCGGGCAGATTCGATCGCGGCCTCGTATTGGACATCCAGCAGGGAATCCTTGTTCGCGAAGCTCTGTACGGAACCGTCGGTACTTACGACTTCGCAATAGGGTATATCCGACGCAGCCACTGCGACCTTTTCCTTCTTGAAAAGCTCATCGATCAGGGCGTCATTGTGGTCGAACAGTTTGTCTCCCTGGACAAAAGAAATCACGATCTTGCAGAATCCGCTATCGGGGATAACGATTCCCGAAGAGCCCTTGTTCGCAGAAGTCGTGTCCAGGACGAACTTATTGTCGTTATCGCCACAGCTGTAGCTATAGCTATAGAGGGTCGCGCGGCCCGGCTTAAGGTGGGTATAGAACAGGTTATCCTGCTCCTCGCTCCACGCGGGCTTCACGACAACCGTGGAGTCTCCAATCTTTGCATAGTGGGGATTCGCCTCGCTGCAATAAAAGGCCGGCTGGCGGAACACACCAATGACCCCGGATTTCCCCTTGAAGGTAGCGCCATCGCGGACGAGCAACCCGTGGGTACATGCGGAAACAAGGACCAAGCCCAAAAGGGCGGCAAAGAGCCTGAGAAGACCCAATCTTTTCATCTTTTTACCTTCCTAAACGCCTAAAAGGCATTTTACCGATAAATTCCCTATAAATATAACTCCCTTTTGCAAAAAAACAATGTAAATTTCATGAGGGGATTCTTGGAAGGAGTTTCCAAAGAAGGTGTCCGGATTTATGAAAAACTTTCTTTTGGCCAAATCACACAGTCCAGCGGCCTACTGGGCCTGCGCCATAGCGCTTATCGCATTCGGGCTGCTGCTCAACATTGTCCCTGCCAAGCTGGCCCTATACTTCGAACTCCCCGTATTCCTTGATTCTATCGGCACAATCCTTGTCGCCATGCTGGGCGGCACGCTTCCCGCCGTCATCGTCGGCTTTTTCTCCAACGCCTTCAACGGCATCTCCGACATCACGACCCTCTACTACGGCATCATCAGCATCCTGATCGGCGTCGCGGCGGCCCTTTTCCAGCAACGGAAATTTTTCCTCCATGTTCCGAAAATCATCGCAAGCGTCCTCGTTTTCTCGCTTATCGGCGGCGGGCTCGGTTCGATTCTCACCTACTTCCTCTATGGCTACGACTTCGGCGAAGGCATCTCGGCCCCGTTCGCAAACGCCATCTACAGTACCCTCGGTTTTTCCAAGTTCTTCTCGCAGCTCTCGGCAGACATCGTCATCGACATTTTCGACAAGGCTATCGTCGTCGCGGCGGCCATCATCGGCTACAGGTTCATCAACGACCACTTCAAGCGCCTCTTTGCAAAGGTGTTCCTCTTCGAGCCCTACATCAACCACCAGAACAAACTCTTCAAGCATTCCCTGCTCAGCAAGGTCGTCATCATCGTCATCGCGGCCGAAATCCTGCTCGGCGCGCTAGCAAGTATCACCGGATTTATCCTCTACAGGCAAGTTTCCATCGGCAAGTTTACCGATATCGCCAATGGTCTCTCCGAGGCGGCATCCGTCGTCATCGACGCCGACCGTGTCGACGAATTCATCGAACAGGGGCACAACGCCGAAGGCTACGACGCGATAGAGAAGCTCCTGTACAGGATCCGTGACGGGTTCCCCCAGGCACAGTACCTCTACGTCTACAAGATTCTCGAGGACGGCTGCCATGTCGTATTCGACCTCGTGTCCAGGGACGGCGAAGCGGGAAGCAGCCCCGGAGATCTCGTCGCATTCGACCCGAGTTTCAAGCCATACCTTTCCAACCTACTCAAAGGCGAACCCATCGAGCCCATCATTTCCGACGACCAGTACGGATGGCTGCTTACCGTCTACAGGCCCCTGAAGAACAGCGCCGGCAAGACGGTCGCTTATGTCGCGGCAGACATTTCCATGGGCGAAATCGTCTATGACCAGGCAAAGTTCTTCATCAAGCTGCTCTCGATGTTCTTCGGGCTTTCCATTATCATCATGAGCATCGTGCTGGAATTCGCAAAGCGCGGAATCGTGCATCCGGTGAACAGGATCGCCTCGGCGGCCATCCACTTCGCCTACAACTTGGAACAGGGTCGCGAAAACAGCCTCAGCGAACTCAACACCCTGAATATCGGCACCTCCGACGAAATAGAGCACCTCTACAAGGCCATCAACAAGATGGGCATCGACTCCGTCGAATTCATCCACCGGTTCGAGGCGGCAGCCGATCGCATCGCGAAGATGCAGGACGAAATTATTATCAACTTCGCAGAAATGGTCGAAGCGCGCGACACAAGTACCGGAAGCCACATCAAGAAGACAGCCTTCTACGTGGAGGCCATCGCGAAGGAACTGCAGCGCGAAGGCAAGCTCCCGGACATCATCGACGACGCCTACATCGCAAAGCTCAAGCGCTCGGCGCCGCTCCACGACATCGGGAAAATCGCTGTGTCGGACCTCATCCTGAACAAGCCGGGAAAACTCACCGACGAAGAATTCGCCATCATGAAGAGCCACACGATTGAAGGGTTCCATATTCTCGCGAAGATTGTCGACAATACCAACGATTCGCTGGACGACGACTATCTAAAGGAAGCCATCGAGATGGCGCATTACCACCACGAAAAATGGGACGGCACCGGCTACCCCACGGGAATCAAGGGGGATGCGATTCCGCTTTCGGCAAGAATCATGGCTGTCGCGGACGTGTTCGACGCCCTCGTGGCCGAACGCATCTACAAGAAGCCCTTCACCTACGAAAAGGCCATGTCCATCATTACCGAAGGTTCCGGCAAGCATTTCGACCCCATGGTCGTCGATGCCTTCTGCAAGATTTCGGAAAAGCTCTACAACGAGCGCACCAAGCTTAACGAGGACGGCAAGCCCGCATAGCACCACACAGCAGGGTTATTCCCTGTGCTCATGCAGATATAGGTTCGCCTCGGGTACTGCGAGGTCGGAGCCCTTTATTTTCCATTCGTCGTCCGTTCCGGTGCGGTACTTCACCACCACGCGGTAGCGGCTGTCCGTCTGCAATACGGCCTGCGGGACCGTCCAGAAGTTTTCCGTACCCACGACCATCTCGAGCTCGCGTGACTCGCCGCCCTCGCCAAGAATCGTGATGGACTTGACCATGTCCTTCGGGTTGCGTACCTGGATTATGCTCCAGAATTCGCTTGCGCCTTCCTTGACCCAGAGCGACGTTGAATCGCCCCACACGCCGTCGACGCCTTCGCAGCTCACGAATTCCCATTCACCGTAGTAGCGGCCCACGCGATTGCCCATGATATCGGCCGCAGGGGCACCGCCCAGATCCACCCCGCAGTTCGCGTCGGGACAGCGGTCGGTAATGCGCACGGTCACCTCTTTCCAGCCTTCGGGCGTCCTCGCCCTCACATGCACGCAACCGCCACAGGCTGCACCGCCATCCCACGGACCCTTGTCATCGCCCGGAGAAACATTCACGTGAATCGCCGCATAGTACTGGATATTCGTTTGTCCGTAGTTGCAGGCTCCACCCAGGCTCGTTTCTTTTGCCGTGATGCTCCCGTAGGTAGTCACGGATCCCTTGCCGCCGTTCTCCGTAAGTTCGGGGTCTGCCGCAGTGTAGCTATCGCAATCGGTACACTTGCCGTCGTCGCCGGAGGAAGAAGCCGGAACAATTTCGCTGCTGCTGGATTCAGGAGTATCGCTAGACGCGGGCGCCTCCGAGCTCGAGGACACAACCTCGGCAGAACTCAATACCGGCGTAAAACTCGACAAAGCCTGCTCCGAAGAACTTTCCGGCACCGATGTATCTGCACCGGAACTAGAATCGTCACCGCAGGAGGCGAGGGATGCCACCAGGAAAGCAGCCGGAACAAGAACTTTATAGTTTTTCATACACATAAACCTAACATCTTATTTCATCGGCATCAAGACAATCCCCTTCCACAGCCTCATTTTCGGGCCTAAGAGGTATTAAGCGTAACGGGAAAGCTTGATATCAGTAATTTCACGCTGGGCCCCTTTGGCGAGGGTTGTCATTTTGCCGACGTCGGCAAAATGATCTGTTTCGGCAAAACCACTTGCCGAACACGCTTCTTTTGCCCGTTTTACGCCCTTTTCAAAATTTCTCCATTCTGTATATTCAAGAGCCGTTTGCAACTCCCTTGCAATACGGCAAAGCCAAATAAAGCAAAAGCGCATCATTCCTTTCTACGGAATAACGCGCTGAGATGTAATGTAGCCAGATTTCAGAAAACTGGCAAGAGGGGCAAGAAAATTTTACATCTGGTTTTACTTTTGATTTGCACTTTATCACGGAAGCGTATAATAATCAAGAATCAGGTCAACCGCACTTGCGTCCTTGAGGATTCGGTTTTCGTAGCGAATTCGTCTGTTTCTTATTTGATCCTTCGCCCATTTTTCTTTCTGTTTATATTCCTGTTGACGCATAATACTATTCTTAAAAGGCTGGTATTGAACTTCTATCTCGGGCATTGGCTCGGGTTCATTTCTTTTTTCAAAGTCCATGAGATCCAAATACGTCGAAATCCTTAGACGATTCTGAGGAGACAAGCCCATGGCCGTGGCATAGACTTTTGCGTTTCGAATAATCCCAGCACCCCGAGGAATTCCTATAGATTCCAGATTATCCGGAATATAAGAGAATCCCAAGAAATAGACTCGCTCCGCATTTTTTAGGAATCCTTGATATTTTTCTTTTTCGGATTCATCGCGATTCTGGCGCTTTTCCCAGACAGTTTCCATCCTCTTGGCAATTTCTTGATATTTGCCATTGCCAACAGCGCCAAAGGGAATTTTCTCAAGAGGTCCGATAAAGCCATTAACATGGAATATTTGCATTTCTTTTATGAAGGCATGTGCGTCAGCATCTGCATATTGCTTGTCCGATGTCAAATACAAAAAAATACAATATTCTAAAACACGGTCATAATTAAAGGTTAGAAACACCGTTTGTTTTAAGATTTCTTCCCAATTATCTTGCTGGTCTATCCGAGAAAGCAAATGCTGAATCCAGTCAATGTTGCCTAGCCAATATTTTTTTGTTTTTACTTTTCCATCATCGCTATCATATTGGACTTTCGATTCACGTTCCGCGTCAAGAATCTCTCTAGCAATAAGCCGCTTTCCAAAATCAGCCTCTTCTGCTTTCTCTTGGTTAAGACGATTCTTTAAGAATTCATCTGTCGAAACCATCATTGAATGGCGAATACTTTGGGCAAAGGGGGCAATAGTTTCACGTATCTTGTTAGTAACTTTAGTTTCAATACTATCAGCTTCAAAGCTGTATTGTCCGCCAGCTTTTCTTAAGTTGGCGTATTCTTGATATTTTCCAAAAAGTTCTTGATATAAGTCAAACAGATAAGAAGGAGGAGAAATGGATTGACTATATAGAATATCGCTTCCGTAAAAGAAATCCTTCAAATTCTGCATCAGCATAGCGCCCGTAGGGAATCCGTACGGGACACTGCAACCGGCACCTATGACAAAAACATCAGACATCATTTTTCATCGCCACTTTTATCGCCGTTCTCAGTATTTATCGCCACTTTTATCGCCGTTTTATCACCGATTTTCGATTTTATCACCGATTTATCGCCGTTTTTTAAATTTATCGCCGTTCAGAATTTCTTGCTGTAAAGACATTCGCATTTTCCTCAGATTCTTAAAATCACTCCGTTATCCCATCAAATATACATTCTTGCTAAGACATAATCTGACATTTCAATGCTTTATTTTGGAGGGGCGAGTTTTCCCTTTGGATTTAGGCAAGTTTTTCTTTTGATATTCTATTTCCAAATCTGGATGTTGCAAATAGAAATTTTTCTTTTCTTGTTCAATGGCCAGTTTCAGCTCATCTTGCGTGGGCATGTACGGCATATACTTTGCCATAAATATCTGTTTTGAGTCATGTAACACAGAATAGCGAGCGATATCTTCATCCGTCTTAGAACAGAGTACTATGCCGATAGTCGGATTATCCCCTGATTTCCGCTTCAAGTCATCGTACATCCGTATATACATATCCATCTGCCCAACATCCTGATGTGTGATTTTACCGATTTTCAAGTCAAACAGCACATAGCACTTCAGCTCAATATTGTAGAAAACAAGGTCAACATAGTAATCATCCGTTTCAGTGACAATATGCTGCTGACGAGCGACAAAAGCAAAGCCCTTGCCCATCTCCATCAGGAAATCCCGTATGTGAGTCAAGATGGCGCTTTCAAGTTCAGTTTCGGTATAGTCATTTGCTTGAAAACCTAAAAATTCAGCAATTACAGGGCTCTTAATCAGTTCAAACTGGGAACTCTGGAAAATTTTCGTATTACGTTTCATTTCGGCAATCACCTTTTCCTTTTTGGGCGAATGCAAAAGTCTTTCGTAATACTGCGTAGATATATTCCTATCCAAAGTTCTGACGGGCCACATTTGTGAATCGGCTTCTTTCATATACCACATTCGGGCGTCGTCATTCGATACCGACAACAGACGCTTGAAATGGGACCAATTAAGATTGCGCACACATGTGTTCACAATCTCAAAATCGTTAAACAACAGATAAAACTTCCTGAAATACTGAACATTCCGTTTGCCGTAGCCATCCCCGAATTTTCTAGTCAAATCCTCCGAAATAAGTTCAACAAGCCGATCCCCGTATGCAGCCCTATTCTTCCCCTTCTGTTCTTGTTCGACAATTCTTCGCCCAATATTCCAGTTTGTGACTACAATGATTGAACTGACGGCGCTGTTGGCCGCATTCCTGGCGTTCTGGACAAGTTGAGCTATTTCGTCCAAGAACTTGCTTTCGCTTTTAGTCGCAACTTTCAAGTGTTTTACTTTTGGCTCAGTCATTTGTCATATCCCTTTATCAGCATTCACGATTAAATATACATTCTTGCCAAGACATAATTTGACATTTCAAAGTTTTATTTTGGAGGGGCAAGCCTTCCCCTCGCTCGCACTACGTTGCTCGCCACCCTTTCTAGCGGGGACACCCCGCAACGCCCCGACCTCAGAATAAGCTTGCCTCTGCATCAGCATTTTAGCCTTTGACAGCATCTATGATTTGTTGCGCAACAGCAACATTACCATTAATTTTCTTATCTAGACCTCTTAAAACCGCAGTTTGCCAATGGTTATAAAACCCAGGCTGATTTTCAAATTCTGCAATAAGCCGAGGAAGTCCTTGAACTAAAGCTTTTGCCGAAAAAATAGTGATAAAAATCGTTTTTAAGAAAGGGATAATCGCCTTGTTCAATCTTGCTTTCAAATCAACTGCATTTATTTGATTGTTTACAGCTTTTTCAATATTTTTTGGTAAAACATTAGGAGCTACAAAAAAAATACAACTCAGCCCACACGAACAAACTCTTACCGAACACTTAAAAAACACTTTGCTATTTAGAGTCACGTCCGGGTAATAAGAATGAATGAAACCGGACACATTTTTTGCCGCTTTATTTCCATTGCATTTTGTACACATTGGAACCAAATTCAAACGGCAAAGAGCGAGTGCTTTATATTTGCTTTTCGGGAAAAAATGATCTAATGATTCACATTCATTTATCTCACAATACGGGCATTTGACAACTGATTTATTCAAGTCATCTCTTATATAATAAAGAGATTTGTTTTCATACGTTTCATCATATGCATCATGTATTTGTTGTGCGACATTCGACGTAATTGTATTCACTTGAGATAGAGTTACCTGCGCAGACGAAGTATCATACAATTTTGTCAACGCTTTTAAAGGATCTGTTTCTGTTTTCGGAATAATATTTAAGCGTTCAAATTCATCAACATCATTTAATGCGTCACTTAAACTTGGCTTAGGCAATATCCACATCTGTACCTCTATCCTTTTCACTATAATAAAGTTGAACAATATAGTGAATTGCAGAAACGCTCAACCTTCCCATACGATCTTTCATAAGGGCCAAAACATCATCTATGGATTTCATTGTACTGCAATATTCTTGTTTATATATTTCACCAATAACATCAAAATATGAAACTTTGTCTACAGTCAAATCAAAAACTTCTGACGAAATTGAATCGAAACTAGCTCCAAATGTTTCTATTCTCGGCTTGCTTACAGATATTTTTTCCCCATTTCGACGAATTACTCGAACATTGCTAGATAAAATTTCTTGTAAAACGACCGGTGAATGAGTCGCCACAAGCATCACAGACGATCGCCTTGCTAAAAATTTCCTTATCTCTTTCATCATAAAAGACAACAAGGGTGCCTGTAAATGATTTTCAGGTTCGTCAAACATAATCAAAGCATTTTCTTCAACTAAAGCGAATAAATGCAATATCATATGAAGAAAAAATTTATACCCAGTACTCAAATTTTTAAAGATGAGATCCCAACTAGGACCTTTATAATTGTCATTTGGCAAAGCCGCTTTGTGTAACTCTTGTATCTTCCGCCCTAATTCAGGGAATTCCTCAGACACACTTTGGACAAACACATTCCAATCAGAAGTTGAGCTATAAGATTTCTGCAGCACTAAAACAAATGCATTTCGGCATTCCTCCGAAATGTCATTTAGTTTTTTTACAATCGTCTCTCTAATACGATTCTTTACTTTACCATCATTTGTATACCATCCTTCGCCATAACGAAGATCATTTTCATGTTCAACATGCTTTTTTATAAGTTCTTCAACTTCTTTCTCTACATTACGTAAACCGCAATATATAAAACGAGGTTTATCAAGTAAGTCATGGCTTTCTCTATATTTTTTTACTTCTTCTTGCCATGAAGTTAAACTGTGTATATCCTCTTGAATTGGCAAAATAAAATCATCAAAATAAGAATATGAAAAAAGCATTAATTGCGAAATGCCAATATCATTTGGCTTTATCTGCATTTTCCGATTACTTGCATTTTTATACAATTCCAAAGCAAGGCTATAGAGTATTGTACTTTTACCAGATCCATTATTACCTATAAATGCAATAACGCCGTTCGGAAAAATTTCAGAAGCTCTTTCATTGTCAGCATTCATTAATGGAGTGAACTTGAATTCCGTTTCCTCATCACAATCATTGAATTTCACCTTTATTTCTTTGCTTCTCAAATCATATTGGCAATGTTCATCCCTCAGTTTACTTTTTCCATATTTCAAAGCAAAATCATTAATAGTTGTGCCTCGTAATAAAGATTGATTAAAACACGAAGAATTCGCAACTTTAGCATAATATTGATTATTTTCATCTAAGATTAAATTAAATGAATCTTCAAAATTCTTTCGCTGCTCTTTATTAAGAATCCGATGCAACTGCTTATATAATTCTACTGTTGTAGATACAGAACAGTATTTTTTTGGTAATTTTAAAAATACATTTTCAAGACCAATCTCCTTTACTAATTTCGCCACATGATTCATCAATTGAGGAGAATCAGAATCCATTATACGAATAACACCTAGAGCTTTCGCTTTATCACCAGTCAACTTTTTACTCGCATGCAACATAAAGCCTGTATGATAACCGAAATCATCCCATGAAGAATTTTCCTCCAACAAAAATTCAACATCCATATCAGGCCTTGTAGAAGCATTCTGAAAACGTCCTTTAATAAGGCGAAACTTTAACGGCTCAATCATCTTTTCTTTTTCCAACATCTTTGAAGAACTTTTTTGTTAATAAACCAATTTTCAACTACACCTCAATTTGACCGGTCATGAGGAGCGGGAGGAGGGTGTTGCGTTGGGCGATTAAGGCTTCGATTTGTTTTAAATTTATCAATCGCTTTTTAAACATTGGAGAAACTCGTTGAACAAAGGATTCAATGGCCGGCGAGTTCCAGCATATACTATAATTCGTTAAATCGTTCATAACTATATAAGGAATAGCAGAACCATGAGTACCACCACTGTAAGCGGGTTCAAAAAGATATTTCATCGTGAAATATAGATACGGCATCACAGAAGCACTTGTATTTTTCAATACGCACGCATAAGTTCTTTGATACAAATCAAACTTGCCATCATAATACGAAACACGTCCTGTATAGCTTCCATTTCCTGAGACTAAAATAGCCTGTCCATCATATAAATACTCATTAGAAGACAATTTTTCCGGTGCACAGGAAAAGAAAGCATAATCTCCGGGAATTCTTTTTGAAACATCTTTTTTTCCTGTAAAAATACTGCATAAATCACCAAGTTTTTTCACTTCCCAATCCACAGGGATGTTGCGGTTGAGGGTTTTGTTGTAAGTGGTTTGGTGGCCGGCGCATTGGAGGAAGGTGTAGTCGTAGATTGTCTTGGCGGTTTGTTCCAACACGCGATTCTGGGTACGGAGATTTACTACGCGTTTATCAATATTATAAAGAACAGATGCTATTTTCTTTTGTATTGATAAATCAGGGAATTCAAATTCTAACATTTGAATATCCGATGGATTTAAAGAGGGATAAGAAGATACAGCAGTGTCAGCAATAGTCCCTAAATATTCCGTAATTTTATCCTGAATCAACAACAAATATAGGTAGTACGGATCTATTACGTTTTTATATTCGTCCTTCACATCAATGGTTACAAATCCTGTAGAAACAATTGTGTTTTCCTTAGGTTTTTCCATAAAACCATAGTGTTTCAAACGGGGCCTTACTGTAGAATATAATATCGTCTTATCAAAGACTCTTCTTTGTGCTCGACTTGGGGCATCTTGCCTAGATAAAACTTGCATTGGACCAAATATATTCTCGGTCAAACTACCTGTATCCAAATACTCAATAACATCCATAGAGTCTTTTTTTGACAAAGTCTTTTTATCAAAATCGGCAATATTCCCCAGCTTATATTTCTTCATTTCCACTGTCATACAATTTCTCTTTCAATCGGCGAGGGTTCTTAAATTTTCATTCCCTTAAGGTTCTTGAGAATCTGATTATCAAGTTCTACGCCCTGGGCAGAGAGCGTTTCCAGTTCATTGGCAAAGCCCTTTATCTTGGCCTTGAATTCTTCGGGGGTAATTTCTACGTATTCCACCTTGATATCAAAGTATTGGCCGGCGCTCAGACTGTAGCCCTTTTCCCTGATGTCCTTATAAGTCACGGCAACAGAGAAATCTTCCACTGTCTTCTTTTTGCGGAACGTAGTTACAATTTTCTCAACTTCTTCGGGGCGTAAACGACACTTCTGGTTGTTGCCTTCCTTGTATTCTTCACCAAGCTTGCTAGCATCAATCAAAATCACCTTGTCAGAATCTTTCTTGGGCGATTTGTCAAAGAACAGCACTGAAACGTTAGTTCCGGTGTTCGCAAACACATCACTTGGCATGCTGACCACACCGCTAATGATATGCTTATCTGTTAGGTATTCAAGTATTTTGTATTCAACGCTCTTTTTTCCTTTTTCCTTTTTTGGAGGCTTGCTTGTTAGAAATCCCGTAGGAATAACGATTGCGCCCTTGCCATCGGCCTTGATGGAGTTAATCACATGCTGAATAAAGCAGGTGTAAATGGCCATCTTGGGTTTGTTGGGGTCAACCTTCTTTACCTTGTTGGGGATTCCCGCCCAAAAGCGGACACTGTCTGCCGCCAGGGTGTCGGAATACTCAGGGAAGTCCAGCTTGAACGGCGGATTACTTACCACAAAGTCAAACTTCTTGAGGCTTCCATCCTTTTCTACATGGGCGGGTTCCAAAAGGGTGTTCCCCTGCACCACATTAGGCAAGCTGCCCACCAAATTGTTCAAAATCAAATTCAGTCGCAGCATTTCGCTGGACTTGTCAGAAATATCCTGGCTGTAAATGGAACAACGGTCCTCGCCCACCTGGTGCGCAAGCGCCATAAGGAGCGTGCCGGTACCAGCACTGGGATCGTAACAGGTTGCGCCCTTGTATTCGGTTTCGGGATCCACCAAAAGTTGAGCCATCACCTGGGCAATTGCTCGGGGAGTAAAGTATTCCGCATACTTACCGCCACCGGCATTGTTGTAATCCTTAATCAGGTATTCAAAAATGCCGCTGAAAAAGTCATACTTTTCGTTAAAAACTTCTTCAAAGTTAAATTCCGCGATGTTCTTTACCAACGCCTTGGCAAAATCATCGCGCTTACCAATGTCAGTGACATAGGGCGTAACGGCAGCAAAGATATTCACCTTCGCCTTGCCCGAAGTCACCACCGAAAACTGGTCCTGGTTATAGGTCGCGATATCTACCAAGGTAGAATCCAGCAACGCAGAAAAATCGCCTTGAGTCGAAGCATTGTATAAATGGCTCAAGGTCTGGTGCGGCTTGATTAAAGGAACGCCTCCGCCCATGTAAGAGAACAAATCCTCGACTTCTTCGTCGGTAAAGGTGTCGTATTCAACATCCCACTTTTCAGCCTTGCTCAAGCGCTTCTTGTAAGGAGTCTTTTGGTTCTTGGCTTCAAAGGCAAACTTGTCGTTAAAGAACTTGTAAAGGAAAATCTCTGTGATTATCTTGTATTCATTACCGCCATTGGCAAGGCCATACGCACCAGTCGTACTTTTAAGGGAATCAATAAGGGCTATGGTTTTGGCTTTGAGTTCTTCGGTGTTCATTTACACTCCATAACTATTATACTGATTGATGTATTCATTAGAAATCAGGTTGCTAATGAATTTGCGGTCATCAAGACTCGCGGTCAAATCAAGGTCCATGAACTTGTGGCTTACGCAGCCTAAAATATCCTTACGGAGTTTGTCCTCGTTTTCCACAATTCCCGGATTCTTTTCAAACAGGTCGTCGGCAGAGTCCTTGATTTCGATAAGGCTTTTCTGAATTTCGAATTCTTCCTTAGAAAGCAAGGGTCTTTCTTTCTTATCGCTTTGTACTCGCACTTCATTTGCTTCTACAATTCGCTTGTGAATGCGGACAAATTTCTCATCGTCCTTGTAATGGGACTTTAGCGCGCGATTCTTGCGATTGATTTCCTTGATTTTGGACATTACGTCTTTCAGGTAGAAAATGCTGCCTTCGGCTTCAGTTTTGTCTTTAGGAATATAGCCGTGTTCCCTGAAATACTTTTTGAATTCTTCAATAAGGTTGACAAACTTGTCTTCTTTCTTATCGAAGTTGGCGTCAAATTCGGCACGGACCTTTTCGGCTTCTTCCCTAAGGCTATTGATGATAATCTTGAGTTCTTCTGAAATGCCCTTGCGGAATTCAAAATCCAGACTATCAAGAATCGTATTGATTATGCCCGACACATCTTCGCTATGGTCGTTGCCTTCCTTGAAGTTAATGGCCGCAATGCGGCGTTCCACTTCACGCAACAAAACGGGAATGCCGCCGGGCAGCATGTTCTTATACTTGTCCTGCAGTTCAACGTTCCCGCTAGAACGGATTCTGTTGCCCAGGCCTTTTGCGTCTTCAAGAATTTTACGAAGATGGTACAGAGGTTCCTTGTTTTCAATTCCATCAATGACTTCGCGGAATTCCTCGTAATTCTCGGTAGGGAAATTCCACAAGAAATCCGTCAGTTCCTTAATCTGCTGCTTGACTTCTTCGGGATTTTCAATAATCACCTGGCCCGGGTCAGCGGAAAGTTCCAAGCCAGAATCTTCCGTAGTCTTGTTCAGTTCCCGCAGGTAACGGTCGTTGGTGGCATCAAAGTTTTCCTTGATGTCAACAAAATCCACCACGTAGCCGTATTTGAAATCTTTATATGGACGATTGACACGAGTCAGCGCCTGCAACAAATCGTGACCATCGAGTTTGCGACCAAGATACAACTTTTTCAAGCGGTTTGCGTCAAAACCCGTAAGCAACATTTTATTGACAATCAAAAAGTCCGTCGTCATGTTCTTCTTGTAGTCAACAATGTATTCCTTGCGTTCCTTCTTGTCTCCTTCATCATGGAGAATCAGGGACGCCTTCAACGGTTTTTCAAAGAAAGAAGCGTTGTAATGCATCAGCTTTTCTGCCGCCATGTTTGCGACTTCTTCTCTCTTTTTCTCAATGACACTTAATGCAAAGTTGTAGCGTTCGTTCCACAACTCAAAAAGTTTGCGGGCCTGGTCGTTAGTTTTGCAAACAATCATCGCACCAATAGACTTGTCGTCACATTCAACGCGGAAAGAGGTAAAATCATCAATGATATAATCCAGCAAGGCGTTCAAATACTTAGGATGCTCAATGATTTTATCCTTATCGATATCGCTCTTTTTGACTTGAATCTGGTTTGCCGAATTGTTTTCAAGTTCATCAAGAATCCCCTGCAAAGTTTCTTTGTAGTGGGTTTCAATGGGTTCACGCATCAACTTAAGCGTGTAACCGTCCGCAATTGACTTGTCGTAATAGTAGGTATGAATGTAATCGCCAAACACGCGCCAGGATTCACGTTCTTCACGAAGCAGCGGAGTGCCCGTAAGGGCGAGCTTTATTGCATGTTTGTCGGCACTCAAAAGGTTTGCAAGGAACGCTCCTTCGGGATTGTAGCCTCGGTGAGCCTCGTCAATAAAGAATATTCGTTGCAGGTTTGTGTTGTAGCCCGCAGAAATATCTACCGGGGCCTTGTCTTCGGCAAATTTCTGGATATTGACAACGGTGATTTCCAGCCTACCGTCGGCACTTTTTACCAGCTGCGTATTCTTGATATCTGCCATGAGTTGTGCGCGGTCTTCTACAGTCTGCACAACAAGGCCGCGAGCGGCAAACTCGTCGCACGCCTGTTCCATCAAGTCAATTCTATCCACGATGAAATAGAACTTGGCCGGAATAGACTTCTTCGCAAAATAGTCGGTGAGGCTCTTTACGGAGTAATAAGCCAAAGCCGTCTTGCCGGAGCCCTGCGTATGCCAAATAATTCCACTCTTTACGCCTTCATCCAATTTTTTACGGATGGCAAAAGAAGCGAAAAGTTGCTGGTAACGCATTACATGTTTTTCAAGAGTCTTTATCTTTTCGCCGTCGTCTTTTTCGACAGTCTTTTCTACATAGGCAAAGCCATAACGAAGCAGGAACAAGAAACGTTCCTTGCTCAGCAGCGAAGTCAGAATGCGGTTCGTGGGAGTAGTCACCTTGCAATTCGTGGCATACTCCGGATGGCATTTGAGAGAAAGACAATTTCTGTGCTTAAGAATCAGTTTTTCTGTATCTTCCGAAACTTCCCGATACAGATACTTGGGGCCGAACTTTTCGTCTTCTTCGCGGAACACATTGAAAAACGCTTTCTGCTTACCAATGCAGGCGTAGAACGCTCCCTGAACAGGAACACGATTCGCATTGTCGTATTCTTGATTGTTGCTGAAAATCATCAGCTGGGTGATGTTCAGAAAACGCCTAAAACTTTTGTTGGGCAAACGCTTCTGGTTTGTGCGGCTTTGCTCTGCAACAATGCCTTCTGCATTATTCGGCTTTTTCACTTCGATAAAAGCCAAAGGCAACCCGTTCACAAAGCATGTAATGTCAGGGCGGAAACTATCACCCGTCTCCTGATTCTCGCAAGGAAGTTCCGTCGTCACAAGCCAGCTATTGTTCTCCGGATTTTCGAAGTCAATCAGCTTGATTCCAGAATTCGAAGAAAGCACCTGGTAAAATCCACGACCAAGATCGTCGCTGCCAAGCTTGCTCAGCACAGACTTTACATGAATTTGAAGGTCGTGGAGCTTTTGCTCCGGATTTAAACGAACGAGAGCTTTAAGGAATTCATCGGTAAGAACGTTGTTGTTCTTGTCGAGCCTGCCTACCGGAGTTTCGTCGCCGCATTCAGCAAAATAAGTGTAACCCAAACGGCACAGATGGAGTGCCGCCGGGACCTGAACTCTAGTACATTCGTTAAATCCAGCCATAATCTTTAACTCAAAAACCGGCTTGCCCAAGAGGGCAAACCTTATGTACGGTAATATAATTTAAAATCATGATTGACAAATCTGTTTTCCGTAAAAATGAAGCATTTGAGAGGGAAAACTTTTCTCTGGCATTAAAAATCGCTCGCCGACGGCGGGCGTTTTTTTGCAATCGGGGCGTTGCGGGGTGTCCCCGCTAGAAGGGGTAGCGAAAAACGCCGAAGGCGGTTGGAGCGAGGGGGAGGCCTCCCCCTTCAAAAAAAATGCGCGGGCCTATTGACAAACTGGATTTTTGAATCTATATTTAGTGCACAAGTGTGTAGTCTTTGGCGTTTTGACGCTTGTATGCCAGAGGAGTTGACGATGAAGAAAAAGGATATAGTGCCGGCTGTCGAAAAGAACGAAATTGTCGTTTACCAGCCGGAGGGTGGGGAATTCCACATCGAAGTCCGAGTCGAAAACGAGACCGTCTGGCTCACGCAGGCGCAGATGGCGGAACTTTTCCATGCCACAAAGCAGAATATCAGCCTGCATATCGCAAGGATTTTCAAAGAAGGTGAATTAGACCCAAAAGTGGTTGTCAAGGAATACTTGACAACCACTCAACACGGCGCAATTACTGGAAAAACGCAAGTTCACGCCGTAAAAAACTACAACCTGGATGTCATCATTTCTGTAGGCTATCGAATAAAGTCAATCCAGGGCACGCGCTTTCGTCAATGGGCATTGAACATTTTGAAAGAGTACATGCTCAAGGGCTACGCTGTAAACCAGCGAATGCTGGCACCCCAGACTCAACAAAAACTGATTGAAAACGTCAATACCCGACTCACAGCAGTCGAGCAGCGCGTAGATTTTTTCGTCAATACAGCCCACTCCGCCCAAAATCAGAGAATCGAGCAATTGTCCAACGACGTCCAGAAGGTCATGGCAAATTTCATCGACCCGAGCACCTTCAAGCACTTTCTGATTCTGAACGGGCAGCGGCTGGAGGCCGATGTCGCCTACACGCAGATTTACGGCATGGCGAAGAAGTCAGTGCTGATTGTAGATGATTACCTGGATGTAAAGACGCTCGATTTGTTGCGGTGCGTGGTGAAGGGTGTTTCGGTCCAGATTTTCAGCGAACAGCACGGACGTTCCCGTTTGACCGAAAGCATGCTAGCAGACTTCAGAGCAGCCCGCCCGGATATTGAACTTGACGATGTTCGCACCACGGGGAACGTGTTCCACGACAGGTACATCTATCTGGATTTTGGCACCGACAGCGAGAAACTTTTCCACTGCGGGGCATCAAGCAAAGATGCAGGAAACAAGATCACGACCATCATGCAGCTGGAAGATATCGCCGGGTATCACGCACTTTTCGAGAAGTTGTTGCGAGATGAAAAATAAAGAAATCATTGCGCTCGTTGAGCGCAAGACACGGCGCCTCGGTCATGCCGGCAAGCAAGCTTGCCGTCGCAACGCTCGGCTTACCAGTCTTTTGCAGGTCTTACCTGCCCGCGGATGGGTTTCCAGGGTTTGCGTTCGCCGTTCTGCTCGTCAAAGTCCTTCAGGAGCTGTGCAGCCTCTTCGGGGCTCATCTCGCCCATCTGCACGGGCTGTTCCTGGGGTTCTTCGCCACCCTGGCTGTCGCTGGAATTTTCCTGCGGCTGCTCGGGTTGCTGTTCAGGCTGTTGCCCACCATTGCTGTCGGAACTTTCACCGCCCTGGCTGCTGCTGGACTGGCCGCCGCCATTCTGATTCTGGTTCTGGTCATCGCCCTGGCTCGAAGAACTCTCGGACCCGCTGGAATTGCCATCGCCGTTCTGGTCCTGGTTCTGCTGGTCCTTATTCTGGTCCTGATTCTGATCTTTATTTTGATCCTGATTCTGGTCCTGGTTGTTATCCTGGTTCTTGTCGTTCTTCTTGTTCTCGTTCTTCTGCTCGTCCTTGGCTTCCTTGATGCGGTCCAGGAGCATTTGCAGCTTCTGGTCGTTCGGGTAGTATTGCAGGCCCTCGTTGCAGGTGATTTCGGCAGAGGGCAAACGGTTTTCGATGTACTGGAAGGCGGCATCGCTGTAGTAGGCGCTCGCCGACTTCGGGGCGGCAAAGGCCGTTGCGGACAACAGCAAAACAAGTACAATGGGTCTAATCAAACGCATCAGATCACCTCCAGGTCGTTGTCGGTGTTGCTCGCGTCAATCTTCGCCTTGGGCTTGCGGCCGGCCTTGATTTCGATGACGTCGTCGATGCGCTGCACGTGGCCGCTCAACTGGCCCGCAGTCTCGTCCTCGGCAATCAGGTTCTCGAGCATCTCCTTGGCTTCGGCGTACTTGCCGTCCTTGCAAAGTTGCAATGCGCGCGCCAGGACTTCCTTCGCCTTGTCGGAAAGCGGCGGCTGTTTCTGGTCGTTGTTCTGGTCCTGATTCTGGTCCTTGTTCTCTTTCTGCTTGTCGAGTTCTTCCTTCAGCTTGCGCTGGACAATTTCCACGTTCTTCTTCGCGTTCTCGAAATTGTTGTCGAGGTCGATGGCTTTCTTCAAATAGGCGACAGATTCGCGCCAGGCGGCAATGCGTTCGCTACCCTCGGCGGCCTTCTCGCCCATGCGGAAATACGTATTCGCGAGGTTGTACGCCGCCTTCGCTGCCATCTTCTTGTCGGGCATGCGCACGGCACTCTCGAGTTCCTTCTTGGCCTCTTCGTAATTGCCGAGCCTGTACTGGCACGTTCCGATATTGTAGAACAATAGCGGGTTCGCGGGTTCGGCCTCGCGGGCCTTCATGTACTTTTCCAAGGCACCGGCATAGTCGCCGTTCTTGAACAGTTTATTGCCGTCGTTTATAGGCCGCGCCCAGAGGGCAACCGACAGCACACATACTAAAATCAAAAAAAATCGCATTTTCAAGCCTTCGTATTCTCTACATGGCAAGAATATACAAAATCGCCGTGCTCAAGACAAACAACGAAACAAGTGCATAACCAAGCACTTTCCACTTGGTCGACGCCCCTTCTAGAGAAACTCCCCAGCCGACAAACGGGACGAAACTCAAGATGACCGGTGCGATGTACCTGAAATCGTTGCTGCAAGAATACGGCACCTTGATCCGCAGGAACATGAGCGCAGCGAAGAAGGCCGCGCCCTGCAAAAGGAGAATCCAATGAATCGCGCCAAGTCTCGCCTTCCAGAATCCGCGGGCAGCATACACGAGCATCCCGAGGAAAGACACGCTCATCAGGGTTGCAAGCGTCCTTCCGGTCTCGTTGCGCACCAGTTCGAATTCACCGAACATCGACGACTTGAACGCATAATTCCAGAAGAACTCGCGTCCCCATTCCTCGTTCCAGGCACTCGTGTAAGGATGCGTCACGAAGGACTTCAGGTCAAAGAAAATGTAGTTGAACGCCTCGTTGCCAACCTTCAACCGCCCGTTCAGGCCGCTCGAATTGCCCACCAGGTCGGCATCGCCCAGCAACTTCTGCAGGAGGATTCCGGCAATCAGGGCGACAAACATTCCCCAGGCCACCCACTCGGACCTGGACGCGGTAAGCCGGCGGAAATTGTGGACATAGCCGCACACGGCAAACAGGAACGTCGTCCCGAGCGTCACCACGGCAGTCGTCTTGGTCCACATCGCAAGCGCCGTAGCGACAACGGACACAATCAGGTACTTGCCTTTCCCCTTATTCAGATAGTTGATACCCCCCCAAAGGCAAAGGACATGCATCAGATAGAACATCTGGTCGTTGCCAATGCGGGGCGCGACAAGAATCATCAACGGCCAGAAAGTCCACAAGAGCGAAGAAAGCCCGAGCGCCGCACCGCCCATGAAGCCCTTGAGGAAGAACAAGCCAAGCAAGAGCGTCGCCACCGAGAGCAGCAGGCTAAACGTCTGCAATCCCGTAGTGCCGCCCACGCCTATCCCGTTGCCAAACACGAACGAGGGCACCGACGACACATAATAAACAGGCGGATGGTAGCAGGTCCAGCAGTCATCGACTCCCGGAACGGCATGCTTTTCGAGAACGTACTGCACGTAAGCGACATGGCCGTCGACATCGTTCGAATAAGTCGTGTAGGGAACATTCGCAAAGAAAACCGTCCTGATAGCCACGCCAAGGAAGAAAACAAAGAGAAGCCCTCCGCGGAGTCCAAGCCTACGCCCTATTAGGAGGCACAGGACCGCAAAGAACAGGACCGCCCCCACATTCGAAGCGGTGGCAGCCGCCGAACTTTGGTAGACAAACAGGTTCAGGCCCGCATCGCCCCCGTTGTTCTTCAGGCTGAACGCAAAGTGCGCCTTGTCCCCGACCCTGTGGGGTGCAAGCACGCTATCCTTCAGGAGGAAGCCTTTCGAGAAATTGCAACGGTCGTGGAAGCCCGACACGTCAACTTCTTCCCCGTTCACGACAATGCTTTCTGCGCAGTCATCCGGAACGACGCGCAGGTCGTATGAGGCGTTAAAGGGATTGTGGATATCCAGTTCCACCTGGAACAGTTCGCCGTCCGCCATCTTTTGCGCAACCGGGAAGCTCACCTTTTCGGGATCGCCGTCCCTGGTCAACACGACATTGTCAATGGAGACGCGCATGGCAACGCCCGTGACGACACAGGCCACGAGCAGCAGGGCGCAATAGAGTTCAGGGAGCTTGAAAAAAGCTACGACGCGTTTCATGGTCTACGACTTCTTGCCTTCGTGGTATTCTTCTTCGCTGTTCACGTTCCAGAGCGCGGTCTTGTCAGCGGAGTTCTCGCGGATGCACTTCACGACTTCCATGGCGCTGAGCATGCTGTGGTCCATGTTGTTGTACTTGTGCATGCCGTTTCGGCCCATGAGGAACAGGTTCTCGATCGGGTCCACGTATTCACGGATCTTGTCGAACTCGCCGTAGGTGCCGAAGTAGGCGGGATACGCCTTCTTGATGTGGAACACCACGGAATCGCGCACGTCTTCGGGACGGGCGACATCGATCTTGTCGAGTTCGGCGATGGCAAACTTGATGAAGTCCTTGTCGGGCATGCGCCACATCTCGTCGCCCTCGGTGGCGAAGTATTCGAGGCCGATCCACACCTTCTCGGGGTCGGCCACCAGGTAGGGGCTCCAGTTGTTGAAGATCTGGATGCGGCCGAGCTTCACGTCGGATTCCTGCACGTAGATCCAGTTGTCGGCCACGAACTTGAGCTTGCTTTCGGGAGTGCCGGGCTTTGCCGGATTCTTGATGAGCAGCTTGTCGAGCAGGAGTCCCACGGTAATGAAGTCGCGGTACACGAGGCCATCGGCGACGCGCCTGACATCGGCAGGCACAGGAGTCTTTTCGCTATCCATCGCGGAGACGAGTTCCTTCACCGGCATCGTGCTGAGGAAATAGTCGCAGGCAACCGTTTCGTGCATGACGACGCCCGTGCCGTCCATACTTTCCACGACAACGCTTTCGACGCGCTTGCCGTCGGCGGTGCGGTTCACGCCCACCACCTTCTCGTTCATGCGAATTTCGCCACCCGCTTCCTTCACCTTCTCGGCAACTGTTTCCCACAGCTGGCCGGGCCCGAATTTCGGATAAAGGAACTGCCCGATGAGGCTCGTCTCGGTATCCTTCTGGCGGATGTCCGCTCCGTTCGCGGCCCCCGCGGCCGGCTTTTTCTTGCCGGCGAAAATCTGCTTCACGGCGTGCACCACGGTCTTCGTGATGGAAAGTCCCTTGATGCGCTGGCCACCCCAGTCGGGGCTGATCTTGCTGCACGGCACGCCCCACACCTTCTCGGTGTAGTCGCGGAAGAACGTGCGGTAGAGTTCCACGCCGAAGCGGTTGATCATGAAATCTTCGAGGCTCTTCTCCTTGCGGGCGGGCAAAAGCTGCACCTTGATGTAGCTCATGCCAATCTTGAACATGCGCCACAGCCCGAGGTTGCGGATGGTATCGCCGTTCAGGCTCACCGGATAATCGAAAAGCTTGCGGAGGAAAAGGATTCGGCTGAGGCGGCTGCGGCAGAGCATCACGTAGTCCGTCTTCTCGGGATCGGGGCCTCCGGCAACCAGAGGCACGCTGCGCCCGATGGCGATATCGTCCTTCGAGGCGACACCCTGCAGCGGCAGAATTCCCTGCCACCAGTCCATCACGGTATCGCTCTTGCTGAAGAAGCGGTGGCCACCGATGTCCATGCGGTTGCCATTGTAACGAGCCGTCCGCGAGATGCCGCCGATGACATCCTCGGATTCAAATATCACGGGCTTCACGTCCGTGGTACGCAACAACTCCAGTGCCGCCGTAAGTCCCGCAGGACCGGCGCCCGCAATTACAGCAACTTTCTTCGATTCGTTCTCCTGAGCCATTTTACACATCCTTCTTCTTTTTAAAAAGCAAAAGCTTTCGCGCCCCAAAATTCCACATCAGCACGAGAACCGCGGCGACCATCTTGGACACCATCTCGTTCAGCGAAAGCCCATCGACCATCAGGTACATGAGCAGCTGGTTGATGCCGACTCCCGCGATTCCCACCAGGGCAAACAGGACAAACTCGGCAACCTTCTGCTTTTCGAGCGTCCGCTCGCATGCGGTAAACACCCACACGATGCTCATGGTATAGTTGAGCACAAGCCCCGCCACAAGTCCCACGAGGTTCGCGAGCAGGTAATGCCATTCGCAGACATAAAGGCAAAGCGCGAACAGCCCGAAATCCACTACAAAGGCAAGCCCTCCCGTCACCAGGTAACGGAGGAACTGTCCCAGCAAGGACTTGCGAGGGAACCGGTCTCGTAGCGATTTTATCTTATCAGCAATCACGCGTCTGCAAATATAATTAAGCCAAAAAGACTAGGCCAAGATTTCGCAGCCATACAAGGCAGAAACCAGGCCAATCATGCTCTCGTGATCCTTTACCGCAGTCATTTCGCGGATACTGTGCATGCTGAGCATGGGCTCCCCGACATCGACCGTCGGGATTCCGAGCGCAGAAGAAACGGTGGGCCCGACGGTGGAGCCGCAGGGCATGTCGTTACGCATCACGAATGTCTGGTACGGGACTTTCGCCTCCTTGCAGAGCATCTTGAACCGTGCATTCGAAAAAACATCGCTCGCATAACGTTTTTGCGAATTTGTCTTCAATACAATTCCCTCTCCTAGAATCGGGGCGTGGTTCTGCTCGTGCTTCTGCGTAAAGTTCGGATGTTCGGCATGCGCCATGTCGATCGAAAGGGCAAGGCTAGACGCAAGCGCCCTATTCAAGGAGACATCCGGCGCAACCTCTTCCAGGACGCTCCTGAGGAAATTCCCGCCAGCTCCTTCGCGCGTCTCGGAGCCGACCTCCTCGTTGTTGAAGAACGCGGCCACCAGATAATCCTTCCTTGGCACGGGGGCGTTCGCCATCGCAAGTGCAACCGCATGGCAACTACTCAGGTTGTCGAGCCTGCCGGAGTATATCCATTCATTATCGAGCCCGCCCAGCCGTGCAGGCTGCGCATCGAAGAACTGCACGTCGAAATCGAGCAGCTCCGCACCTTCGGGCAGTCCCCCTTTCAGTGCGTCCACAAACCTCACTCCCTCGCGGCTTGTCCACAGCGCATTCAGGTCCGTCTGCGGATTTACCTTCAGGCCGTCCTGGTTCACGCCGCGGTTCAGGTGGACCGCCAGTTGAGGAATGCGGACAAGTTTGTCTGAACGGAACACCTTCGTCTCGATTTTTCCGCGAACCCCGTACGCCAGAATTCCGGCGTATCCCAGATCGCGGTCGAGCCAGCTCGTATAAATCGGGCTCCCGTAGATTTCGGGATGGAGTGTCTGGATACCCGCCGAGCGCACATCCGGGTTCGGGGTCACCTTGAGCGCCGGGAAATCGGTATGGGCAAGCGCAACCCTGAACTTCGAGTCCGCACAGGCTTCTTGGGGTTCCCGGACAGCGACGAGCGCACCGCCACGTTCCCAGACTTTCAGTCCCCCAGCCTTGGATTGCGACAAGAGCGCCCTGATTCCCTCAACCGTATGGTAAGGGGTGACCGATCCGTCCAGAAAATCCAGAAATTCCATAAAAACCTCTCTTTTCCCTGCAAAATAAAAAACACGAAACCGCCTTTGCACACTGAAAATAAATATTTATATATTTCGCAGTATGATATTCAAGCCCGTCAAACAAATCAACTGGATGGAACTCTCCGGCCTCCTGGTCGGCGTGTTCTTTACCGTTGCAGTTACGATTTTCGGGATTGTCCTCTATACGAAGCTCTTTGCCAGCGGCATGATCGGCGTCGAAGAATACAGCCTCCACAGCACTTTCGAAAAGGCGCTCGGCCTCCGACCCGGCACCCGCGTCCAGATCAACGGCGTCGACGTCGGCCAGATTTCGGATATGGAAATCGAAGGCGACGGCGTCCATATGGAATTCGTCATCCGCAAGCAGTTCCAGAGCTGGATTACCGACAGCGCACAGGTCTACGCCATCCGCGACCAGAACCTGATCTCGGCACGCGTCATCAACATCGACGTCAAGAAGGGCAGGGGCCGAATTCTCGACGACGGCGACTACATCACCCCGGGCAAGGCTCAGGATATCGAGACCGTACTCGAAACCACGAACGAACTCCTGGGTCGCGTCAACGAGCTTATCGATGCGGCGGACACGCTTGTCGCCATGGCAATGGACACGGGAACGACCGTCGGCGCACTCTTCGGTTCGCGCACCCTCTACGACAACCTGAACATGCAGTTGCACCGCCTCAACGACATTACGCTTGCCGGAAAGTCAGCCCTCTTCAAGACTTCCAGCCTGCTCGACACGCTGCACAGCGACATCCCCGGACTCTTGCACAAGGTCGACGGGATTACGGACGACGTATCCGGAATGATGAACGAACTCAAGCCCCTGCCCGGCAAGGTCGACCAGCTCATGGGCAACGTCGACGGCCTGATGGGCAACATCGACAACACGATGGGCAAGGTGGACGGCCTGCTTAAGGAAGTGGGCCAGGTGACCACCGGGCTTTCGGATTTCATGGAATCGACCGAACAGACCTTGCAGAACGCCGACGACCTCATGACCGGCATTTCGAACATGTGGATTATCCGCAGGAACATGCCTAGCAAGGATTCCGTACCGTTCATGGTGGAGACGCTATGGTAATTCGCAAGTTCGGCATCGCAGCGCTACTTTCGCTCGCAACGCTTGCAAGCGCATCGGAATCGGGCATTCTCTCGTCCCGCGCGCAGCGTTCCCTCGATGCAGGCAAGATAGCCAAGAGCTACGGCCAGCTCGAACGCGCATTGCTCGCCAGCCGCAAGGAATCGGACCTCCGGGCCGAAGCCCGCGTGCTGATGGCCATGGCACAAATCCGCACCATGAGCCTCGACTTCGCGTTTGCCGATTCGCTGCTCGCCCAGGTGCGCGAGGAAGTTCTCGACAAGACCTCGAAAATCCTGTTCCTCCAAGGGAAAGCGGCACTCGCAAATGCGCAGGGCAAGTTCGACGAAGCCCTCGGACTCTGCAGGTCCGCAGACCCCAACTCGTTAAAGAAGGTGGACGACCCGCTGCAGGCGGCGTTCTACTCCGAATGCGCCATCGCGCAGGCAGCAGAACGCAGGAGCGAAGACGCAGACGAATCGCTCAAGATGGTCGGGAAGCGTTCCGACAAGAAGGGCGGATTCTACGCCTGGACCGCGGCGCGCATGGCAGACCTTTCGGGCAAGGGAACCGCGGATTCGCTCTACAGGGAAGCCGAGAAGAAGTCCATCCGCGGCAACATCCCTTACATGACCGCGACTATCCTCTACCACCGTTCGCAGCTCAAGAGCACTCCGGCAAAGGAAGCCGAGGACCTCAAGCTCCGCTGCAAGAACGCGTTCGAACTGATGGGCCTCCCGAACAACGCAAAGCGCTGCGGGGAATAGACCTCTTTTTCTTTTCAAGGCAAAATGCGCCGGTTAAGCCGACGCATTTTTCATTTCCACATTTTTTAATTCGCTACGGGAGCCGCCGCCGAATCCGGCTGGGCTATCACGGAATCCGCCGGGGCTTCCTTCGGTTCTTCCACCTTCTTCAGCGAAAGCAGGTGGTGGAACGCATACGGCGGAGGCAACTTTCCATCGGCAAACGCATCGATAGTATTCTTCACGTCGTTGTACTTGGTGGAATCTGCCCCAGTCTTCGAGCCGACGCCACGGTATCCCAGCACACGGAAAGTCTTGTTGTAGAAGCTTTCGCGGAACTTCTTGAAGCGGGGCTGCATCACGTCGTTCAGGATCATTTCGAGCGCGGTCTCCGTCTGTTCCGCATCGAGTTCGAACGTGCGGTACATGAGGCGGATATGCTGGGGAATCGTCGTATCGGGACTGTCGAAGTAAGGGCGCATCACGTCGGCCGCGGCACGCGGGTTAGGGAAGGGCCCCTTCGAGAGGCGAAGCGAGAACCCGACCGCAAGGCGCCACTGTTCCGGAAAGTTCTTGATTGCACGGCGCATCACGATAAAGTCCGTGGTGTCCTGCGTATCGATCGGAGTGATGCTACCGACAAAGTAATACGGCGTGTAGAAGAGGCTGTCGAGTTCGGTGCAGAGGTTCGCCACATGGCTCAGGTGGTTGTACTCCTTGCCCGAAAGGAAGCTCTCGCCCAGGTCCGTAAGCCCCTTGATCCAGAGGAGCCCCGCGACGGAGGCGTCATTCCCAGCGGCGACATACTTCACGTACGAAGCCTTCGGCAAGAAGGATTCATCGAAATGCGCGTTCGGGAGCGGCTTCGCCAGGTTGAAGGCGAGCGCGATAACCGCTACGGCAAGAACGATGCATGCAACGAACCGCATAGGCCTTCCCTATAGCGCGCAGGCCTCGGCCAGTTTTTCGAGAGCGTCGATACAGTCGTTCGCGAAATTCGACGGCGTGTTGTTGCGCTGCCATGCAAAATTGAGACCGCTCGAACTGTTGAGCACGTGGAACTTGCGCTTGCCGCCGCCGTTCGCGATTGCGGTAAGCACGGTCTTCGCGTCGCCGCCCTGTCCTCCCGGCACTCCCGGAATCGAGACGCCCGGAATCAGGAACGGGATTTCGTGCTTCTTCGCGACCGTGTAGGCGGTAATCTGTTCGAGTTCCTCGGGATGCGTCGCACCGACGACTGCACCCAGGTACCCGAGACTTCCGTCCCATTCCATAATCTTGTCGGCAACGGAGTAGAACGCCTGCGCATTGTCGCGCGGGTCATCGCTGCGGACGACCGTCATGTCCTGAAAATCGTGAGCACCCTTGTTGCTCGTGCGGAGCAGCACGTAGGCGCCATTTTCGGAGTTCTCGCGGATGAACGGGCCGACAGAATCGGCACCCATCCACGGCGAAACCGTCACGGCATCTGCCTTGTACACGTCGTAGGCGGCAGTCGCATACGCGGCACTCGACTTGCCGATGTCGCCGCGCTTTGCATCCAGAATAACGGGAATGCCCGCGCTCCTGTAGTCGGCAATCAGCTGCTGCAGCACAAGCATCGCCTGCACGCTCACGCATTCGTAGTAGGCGCTGTTGGGTTTCACCACGGCGGGCTGCACGTTACGGCGCAATGCGCATTCCAGAATGTCGGAATAGAAGCGCTTGATCTTCTCTTCGGCACTGCCTTCGAGCGGGATAAGCTTCAAGACCGGGTCCATGCCGAGGCATACCGGGTTCCCGCACTTCGCGATTCTCTGTTCGAGAAGTTCGTGGAAATTCGCCATTACTTGAGTTCCTCCTGGATCTGCGCGGCTTCGTAGCTGAGGATTCCGTGCGCCACGGAAACATTCAAGGATTCAAGTTCGCTGCTCATCGGGATCTTCACCGTCTCGTCGGCAAGCTCGATGAAATACGGATTGGTGCCTGCGCCCTCGTTCCCCACGAGGAAGGCCATCTTGCGGAGCTTGTGCTTCGGAATTTCCTTCAGGCTCTGCTTTGCGTGCAGGTCCGTCGCAATGATGGTATAGCCCTTGCTGCGCAGGAAGTTGATGTGGTCCACGAGGTCGATATCGAATTCGAAGGGAACGCGCAGGAACGTGCCCGAGGAGCCGCGGACCACCTTCGGGTTGAACGGGCTCACCGTACCGCGGCCGAGCACCATGCCGTTGGAACCGAAACCGAGACTCGTACGAAAAAGCGTCCCGAGGTTGCCCGGATCCTGCACGGCGTCAACGAGCGTGAGCACGCTGCGGCTCGCCTCGTAGACGGGCTTGGTGTTCGCGATGCGGCAATGGGCGATAATCCCCTGCGGAGTAACCGTCGAGGAAAGCTGTTTCATCTGTTCCGGCGTGAGCACGTGGAGCGTGACTTCGGCGTCGTTGATTTTTTCGATGAGGTTCTCGTCCTCGAATCCTTCGACGACATACACGGCAATCACAATTTCGCGATGACGGGAGACAAGTTCGTCAACGACATGCACGCCTTCGCCAAGGAAGCGGCCTTCGCGTTCGCGGCCCTTCTCGGTCGTAATGGCCAGGAGCTTGCGGAACCAGGGCGGATTCGCCTCGGAAGACGCAGTCTGTTCCGCCTGGGCGGCGCGAGTCTCCAATACGGATTCGTCGATATTCTCGTCGACAAGGTCGGCCTTCTGTTCGGGACGCTGACGGTACACGGGAGCACCCATGTCGCCAGAAGCGCGGAACGGACGGGAGTCGCGGTCGAAGCGCTTCTTGAAGGGGCGATCCCCGAAGCTGCGGGGACGGCGTTCGCGGCTGAAGCGGCCTTCGCCATCTTCACGGCGGCGTCCGTCTTCGCGCAAACCGCGCGGGCGGTCGCCTCGGAATCCCGGACGGTCGGAGCCCTTGAATACAGGGCGTTCTTCCCTGCGGAACGGGCGGTCGCCGGCATCCGTGCGGGAATCGTCGTCACGGCGGGGGCGACGTTCGTCTCTTTTTTCGCTAACTCCGAACTTGCGGTTCAAAGTCGTTCTCACTGTGCGCTTGTTTTCTTCGCTCATAATTTTTCCATCAGCTGTCTGGCGACAGATTCGCCATCGATTTTAAGTAGTTTGTACAATTCCTTAATTTCGCCCTGTTCCACAAAACGATCCGGCAAGCCAAAGCGGAACACCTTCTTGTCCGTATAGCCGAGATCCTCGAGCAGGTCCGACACGGCAGAACCGTAGCCGCCGATTCGGGTATTGTCCTCGAGCGTGACGATGACCTTGTGGTTTTCGAACAGGCCCCGATAAGATTGCGTATCAAGCGGCTTTATAAGGCGCGCATCCACAAGCGTCGGGCTGTATCCGTTCTGCTTCAGGATTTCTGCCGTCTTCTTGAGTTCGTTTGTCATGAATCCCGCACCGAGCAGCAAGATATCCTTCCCCTGCTCGATGACCTTCGGGAGTTTCGCGTCAAAAGGCTTGTCGCTTACCGGGGCAAGGGATTCGGCAAGCGCCGTGCCACGCGGATAGCGGATGGCAACCGGGCCTTCCATGTCGATGGAGGCCGTTATCATGTCGCGGAGCTCGTTCTCGTCGCTCGGAGCCATGATGGTAAGGCCAGGCACGGTACGCAGGAACGAAAGGTCGAATGCGCCATGGTGCGTGGGGCCGTCGGCTCCGACAAGCCCTGCGCGGTCGAGGACGAAAACGACATGCAGGTTCTGGAGCGCCACGTCGTGCATAATCTGGTCGTAGGCACGCTGCATGAAGCTCGAATAAATTGCCACGACGGGAACAACGCCATCGCAGGCGAGCCCCGCGGCAAAAGTAACCGCATGCTCTTCGGCGATGCCCACATCGATGACACGGTCGGGCAGTTCCTTCGCGACAATATCCATGCCGCAGCCAGTCGGCATCGCGGCCGTAATGCCCATGATGCGGTCGTCCTTCTTCGCAAGTTCCAAAAGCGTCTTGCCGAACACGCTTGTCAGCGAGGGATTCGGGCTGCCCGGCGAAAGCGGAAGTCCGCTCTCGGGATCGAACGGGCCCGTACCGTGGAACTTCGTCGGATTCTTCTCGGCAGCGTTGAGGCCGCGGCCCTTCTCGGTAAGCACGTGCACAATGCAGGGACCGGGCTGGTTCTTGACCCTCTGAAGGATCATGATAAGTTCGTTGATATCGTGGCCGTCGATCGGGCCAAAGTAGCGGACGCCCAGGTCCTCGAAGAACGTTCCGGGCTTCACCGCATTCTTCGCGGCCGTTTCCACCTGCAGGAACAAATCACGGAAACGGCTGCCGAGCACACCCGGAAGCCTCTTCATCAGGCGGTCCAGGTCCGAACGCATCTTGTTGTAGACCGGGTCCGATATAACGCGGTTCAGGTACTTGCTGAACCCGCCCACGTTCGGCGCGATGCTCATCTTGTTATCGTTCAAGATGATGGTCATGTTCTGCTTCGAGACGCCCGCATTGTTCAGGGCCTCGTAGGCCATACCGCCAGTCATGGAGCCGTCACCGATGACCGCCACCACGTTGTTCTTGCGGTTGAAATGGTTACGGGCAACCGCAAAACCGAGCGCCGCCGAAATGGAGGTGGTCGCATGCCCCGCGCCAAAGCAGTCGTATTCGCTTTCGCAGCGCTTCAAGAACCCGGAGATGCCGCCCTGTTGACGGAGCGTGTCGAACCGGTCGTAGCGACCCGTCAGAAGCTTGTGCACGTAAGCCTGGTGTCCCACGTCCCAGACAATCTTGTCGTCCGGGGCGTTGAACACGTAATGGAGCGCAAGCGTGAGCTCCACGACGCCAAGGCTAGACGCAAGATGCCCGCCATGCTTCGAGACCTGCCCGATGATGGTTTCGCGGACCTGCGATGCAAGCCGGTTCAATTCGTCCAAGGAGCAGTGCTTGATGTCCTCGGGAGACTTTACGTCTTTCAATTCCATTACTTAACCCGTGTAATGATGAAGGCGGCAATCGCGCGGAGGATGGAGGTGTCGCAGTCCAACCTATCCAAGGCAAGGAGAGATTCTTCGTAGAGTTCGTGCGCACGCTCGCGGGACTTTTCGAGTCCGACCAGCGAAGGATAAGTCGCCTTGCCCTTCTCGATGTCGGAACCGGCATCCTTGCCCAGTTCCTCGGTCGTAGAAACAATGTCCAGGATGTCGTCCACAATCTGGAAGGCAAGCCCGATGGAGCGTCCGTAATCGCGGATAGCTTCGATAGATTTCTTGTCGGCGCCAGCCAGCATCGCACCCACCTGGAGCGAAGCCTCGATAAGGGCAGCCGTCTTGTGGTAATGGATGTAGTCCACAATTTCGAGGTCGACCGTCTTGCCTTCGCATTCGATATCGGTCATCTCGCCGCCGATCATGCCGTAGGTACCGAGCAGGTGGGCAAGCAGCTCTATCGCCTGGGCATCGCCCGTCTTGCCCATCAGTTCGAAAGCCTGCACGCACAGGGCGTCTCCCGCCATGACGGCAGTCGCCTCCCCGAACTTCTTGTGGTTCGTGAGCTTTCCGCGACGGTAGTCGTCATTATCGACACAGGGCAGGTCGTCGTGGATGAGGCTAAAGGTGTGGAGCATCTCGAGCGCAGATGTCGCAAGCCAGATTTTCTCGCCCTTGCCGCCGAACATGTCGAACGTCGCCTTTGCAAGGCCCGGACGCAAGCGTTTCCCACCAGCAAACATGGAATAACGCATAGCCTCGTGCAGGCGGCACGGGCGGTCACTTACGGGGGGAAGGTGTTCGTCAAATTTCGCTTCCGCTTCCTTGGCAATGCGGGCAAGATAGTCCTGCGCTATAGCAGATTCTTTTTCAAGATTTTCCATAATCCAAAGATACTTAAATTCGCGTTTACAAACAATGGCGGCATTGTTCAAATATCAAATAAAAAAGCCCCCAGCAGGGGCTTTTCGGACATTTTCATGTGCGTTAGAACAGTGCGCCGTAGAGAATCACGTCGTCGATGTAGAACTCGGAACCGTCCTGCACGAAGATGTGGAACTGCTTGACCCAGCTCTTGACGCCGCTCCACGAGGTGAAGCAAGTTTCCGTTGCCGCGGCACCCACGCAGAGTTCTGCCGGGTTCACGCTGATGCGCTTCCAGTCCTTGGAGAGCGGGATCCATTCAGTCGCGGCCTTCAGGTTCTTGCTATCATCGATATAGTTCTCGAGCGAAAGCCTGATGTTGCCGTTGCCCTTCGCGTAGAACACCACGGAATCGATTTCGGAGAGATTCATGTAGTGTTCGAAAGACGTTCCGACAAGGGCCCATGCGTAATCGTCGTTGGCAAGCTTGTATGTACCGTGGAACACCTTCGACTTGCGGGTCGAATCGTAGACGATACCTTCCGCCACATTGTTGGCCGGCTTGATTTCGGTACCCTTCTTGAGGAGGTCGATATTCAGGTACCAGCCTTCGCCATCCTTCTCGAAATCCTGCAGCACCTTCACCGGGTTCAGGAACTGCGTACTGCTGGGTTCGACGGAGGTCTTCCATTCCGTGTAGAGGCTGTTCAGGCTGTCGGATGCGACGAAGTAGATGGAAAGCGAATCGTCGGCAGGCACGTTCGGGAGTACGTAGGCACCCACATCGTTAGTCTTCACAAGCATGTCGAGGCCACGCACGCCCACCCACAGGAAATCAGTCGTAGAGCGGAGCGTTACCTTGCTCGAAATGGAAGCGGTTGCAGAAAGCCTGATAGTGTCGAGATCGGGAAGATCTTCCGCATCGAAGACTTTCGAGAACGCGAAGCCATCCGAAACGACCGTCAGTCGGAAATCACCCTTCTTGGGCCATTCCATAGTGAACTTGCCGTTCGCATCGGTGCGGACATCCGAATCCACCACCATGCTCTGGACGGCGAATTCTTCGGCCATCGCATCCGCGGCACGGAGGGCGACCGTCGCATAGGCAGCGGGAGTACCGTCCTTCAGGAGCGCGACGATTTTCCCTTCATCGGGATCGGGAGCGCGATAATCCTTCAGCACGGATTCGCGGGGCTTCAGGTACAAGGTCTTTTCGTCCAGGGTCTTGTCGTAGTCCCCGTCAACGAAATAGAGGTGCAGCGAATCGTTCGCCGGGAGCGCGGACAACGCGAACCAGCCGTTCGAATCGGTCTTCACGAGCACGTCGGTACCGAGCACGCCCACCCAGACATTGGAACTGCCTTCGGGAACATCCACGACTCCAGCCATCAGGGCGGTCGCGAGGAGGTTCACCGTGTCGGGGGAAGCCTTGTCGTTCGATTCACTGAAATCGGCGCGGGTCACGACCTTGGAGAACGCGACTCCATCCGGATGGACCACCGTCAAGCGGTACTCGCCTTCCTCGGGAATCTTCACCTCGAAGGCGCCCTTCTCGTCTGCATAGCCGTCGGCCACCACGAGGGCGTTCTCCTCGACTGCCTGCGAAGCGCGGAAGTTGACCTTCCGGAGCGCGACAGACGCATAGGAAGCAGGCTTGCCGTCGATAAGCGCAAGTCCGTTCGTCGTCTCGCTGCCGGGACCTTTCGTAAATTCATCGGGCGCGGAAGAACAGAACCACCCCATAAGGGCGATCGGCATTAGAAGAAGCAACTTTTTCATTTTTCCTTCTCCTGTAGTTTCTTCGCAAATCCAATCGGGAACAGCTGGACATTCAGCTGGAAGACCGTATCGTCGCCATCGCCTTCCTGCGACATGCGCAGAAGCTCGCTGCGGAACTCCTTGATCTTTTCGCGGATGAGCGCGATGTCGTCCATGTTGAACGTCATCGTCACCGTGCTAATGTCCCTGAGGGGAGGCGCATGGCGTTCGAGGGATTCGCCGCCAAGGCGGATGGTTTCCTTCTGGAACGTGCGGACAGCCTCGGAGCGCCAGTTTCCACCGGTACTCACGAAGGTATCGTTCACCTTCCAGTATCCATCCCTATCCCTCGAAATCATGTTTAAATCATACAAAAGTTTTACGGCGCTCTTGGCCTCTTCCACCGTAATCGGGGGCGTACAGCTCTCCGCAAGGCCCTCGAAGTCGTCCTTGAACTTGCAGATGCCGATAATCGAGCGGATGGCGTTGCAATACCAGTTGCGGTAGAACTCGAGTTCCTTCTTCGCAAGCCTCTTGAGGGGGATTCCCTTCAGGATCTGCATCTTCTCGTAATGGTTCAGCGCCTCGGCATCCGTCTTCGCGCGGCCGAAGCAAACAAGTTCGGTCCAGTAGGCGGTCTCCTTCTCGTCGAGCCCGAAGAATTCCGCCATGGGCTTCACGAGAGAGAGCGTGAGGTGGATCTTTCCCTGGGATACGCGCAAAAGGTTGCCCGGGTCCGCCCCGAGCTTCATCGCCATGTAACGCCAGGAGATGACGCTCTTGCGCTGCTTGAAGTCGTCAAATGCGTCACGGATCCATTCGCGGTAGTCTGTATATTCAAAAATCGGCTTCACAAAAATATCCTCTGGAATCACCCCTCGGGGTGGCCCGCAAAGTCTTGTGGGCTAACAGATTAAAAATAAAACAGCGCAAGCCAAAAAGGTAGTATTAGGGGCTAGTCTCCGTTGTGAAATTTTACAACGACATTTTCGGCGCTAGGGCATGAGGCCGTCCAGCGGCACTCCGGGGATTCACGGGAAGCCGAAACCCCGCAAAAACCCTCAAATTCGAGGATACCGCCCTTAAGATCGTAGTTCACCAGGTAGTCCAGCACCTCGGACTTCGAGTCCAGGACCGCCCTCTCGCGCATCATTTTTGCGGTGACGGCAATCACACAGGCGTCCTTTTCCGGGTGGTTCTCGGCCTCCTCGGAGAGGGCGTTCCACGACAGCTGGATAGGCTTGAAATCGACCTCCGGCTCCTTGTGTGCGCACGAGGCGAGCAGAAGCGACAACGCCGCAAGGGCAAGGGAAAGACGCGTGCGCATAGGCTATCGGTTCTGGCGCTTGTAGGTCGCGCTCGTCACGCGGTTGCGGCCGCCTTCCTTGGAGGCATAGAGGGCCTTGTCGGCGCGTTCGAACAGCTTCTTGGGATCTTCGCCCGGAATCATCTCCGCAATGCCGAACGAGCACGTAATGGTCTGCTGCTTGATGAGCTGGGCCTTCTCGATGGCGATACGGAGCTTCTCGGCCAGGAACTGCGCGTTCTGGATGGGAGTGTCGCCGCAGAGGATGACGAATTCCTCGCCTCCCCAGCGCACCAGGCTGTCGCTGTTGCGGATCTTGCCCTGGATGAGCTTCGAGAGGTTCACGAGCACCTCGTCGCCCACGCTGTGGCCGTAGGTGTCGTTCACTTCCTTGAAATGGTCGATATCGAGCATCACGAACGAGACGGAGGAACCGTTCTTGTTGAGGTTTTCCTGTTCGCGCAAGAGCACACTGCCGAAACCGGCGCGGTTGAGGCAGCCAGTAAGCGGGTCGGTACGGCTGGACTTCTCGTATTCGCTCTTCTCGATTTCGAGAGCCTCGAGGTAGCGCTCCAGTTCTTCCTGGCGCTTCTTGTTCGCGGCGCGCTCGCGGTTGTAGTCGAAGAAGCGGATGACGAGGATGATAAGGAAGGTGACGAACCAGACCGCGACGATGATGGTCACAAGGTCGGCCCACGGGATCTTCTTGCCCTTGAAGCAGAGTCCGCGGATTTCGAGCGTGCCGTAGCCGAGCGGGGCGTTCGTGCCCGTCTGGATTTCGATAAGCGGGATGTTCGAGAGGTCGACGCGCGCCTTGTGGACGTTGATTTCGTTCTGGGCGACCCACCAGGACGCCACGCGGAATTCCTGCGGGACGAACACGGCGGGATAAGTCTCTTCGAGCGGGAAGAACTCGATTTCGTTGAACTTGAGCGAACCTTCGTCGCCCTCGCGGTAGAAGTCGGCATCGTAGCCGCGCAGGTAGAGGCGGACCGTTCCCTCGCCACGGGGCTTGATCCACACGAAGATGCTGTCGTATTTGGAGAAGTCGCGGCCCTTGGTCTTGCCATCGCCCAGGAGGATCTTCACGCCCGCATACGGGTAGGCGTAGCCTTCCTTGAGTTCGTAGTCGACAATGATGGAAGAATCCGTACGGGTAAGGGCGACCGCGGAAGCACCCCCGTCCGCGCTGTCCGTCTCGGGAATCACGTAGGCGTAATCAGAAAGGTTCAGGAACGTAATATCGTCCAAACCGTTCTTGTATGCGAACAGCGCAATGACCGTCGCAGCCAATAGGACGAAAATCAGGATGTTCATCCTGAATAGGGCGTATATTTTCTCCATGATTCTCGACATGTTCCTTCCTACCGATATACCTCCAAAAATAACATATTACGGATTCCTAAACCAGCCCGCTACCGCGAAAGCCACCCGCCAAGGCGCCCGACAAGGGGTCTGAGAGTGTTCGCGAGCTCCTTTTGCGACATTTCGCTCGGGTGACCGTGCAAGGCGGTATTCTCGGTGTAAACAAACTTATACACAATATCGTTCTTCCCCGCGGCCACCTGGTCGTTGTAGATGCTCTCGACAACGCCGCCCAGGTCGTCATTCGGCCACGTCTTCGTCGCGACGAGCAGGAACTTCACGCCGGGATGCAGGGCGCGGAGCTTATCCAGCAGTTTCGCATACGCTTCCTTGAACTTGCCCACGTCCGCATACGGGGGCTCGCCCTGGAAATCGTTGATGCCCACGAACACGACCACGACCTGCGGATGGAACTTCTCGAAATTCCAGCGTTCGGCATCCTTTTCCTGTTCGGGGGTGCCCATCATCGTGTATTCGTACAAATTCTCGAGCGTCCACTCGGGGACGATATTCGCATAGTTGCGCACGAGCCCGCGACCGCTCACGGCGTTTACCTGGTAATCGGCCTTGTAGCCTTCGGCAAGCAGGAAGGCGTAGCTCTTGCTCGCGTTCGTCTTCTCGAAGGGCGTGCCGTCTTCCGGCCCCTTGCCCTCGACCCCGTAGCCGACCGTAAAGGAATCGCCGATAAATTCGATGCGTCGGTTCCAGGACTTCGGTTTCGGCCCGAAGGAACCGCCCTTCCCGAGTTCGATGCCGCGGATGCAGATCTTGCCCGGATTGGATTCACTGACCTTGACGAGGCGGTAGGTGTGGGAAGCCTTGTCTTTCGGGGCCTTGAAGGAAAGTTTCCTGCGGTCGTTCACCGTCTCGTATTTCACCGCCTTGCCGTCGATTTCGAAAAGGAACCGGGCCTCGCCCTCGATGTCAAACGAAACTTCGGATGCCGTCGCGTTGAAGGAGACCGATGCCGCGGGGGCACTCGCACAAAGGCATTCTTCACTGACACTCCACCGCCCCTGCAAAAGCAGGGACTCTTCTTTGGGCATGGACATGGATTGCCCTCCATAGGCAAGGACGGACACAAAAAGGGCCGTCGGCAAAAACAACTTCACATTCATGGGGGACAAAGTAGCAAGTTCAGCCCCAGAGCCTGGGCGTTTTATATATTCTCTACATGCAAAAGCGCAGAAATGCATATGTTTTCATCGCGGCGGCCACCTTCTACGGGCTGCTCTCGGGCCTTGCCGCCGCGGGCGAGGCTGCGCCGGAAGGCGCCGGCGCCCCCCAGGTGGAGGCGCCCGCCCCCGGATCCCCCGGGGACACCCTCACCCGCGAGGATGCGCGCATGGCGTACCTCGTGTACAAGCTGCTCGACAAGAACGGCAAGATAAAGGGTGCAAACCTCAAGCGCGGCGCAAAGCTCTTTTACCAGAACTGCAGGCCATGCCACGGCGAAGACGGCAGGCGCGTAAACGTGAATCCCTCCGGGAAGCCCACCTACATAGGAGAGCGCGCACGCGAGGACATGCCCACGTTCTGGTACCAGATGAACTTCGGCGACGAAGAGCGCAACATGGAAGCCTACTACGACGAGATTTCGCTCGACGAGATGAAGGACATCGCGGGCTACGCGCAGACGCTTCCCTAGCGCGGGAGGCGCCGCGGGGGCCTAGATATTCTTCTGCAGGACCTTGATTTCCTGGATAAACGAAAGCGGAAGCGGAAGCATGGATTCGACTCCGCGTTCCTGGATATCGACATTGAGCGGCGCCCTTGCTAGGTGCAGCGCATGGACGGAGAAGACAATCTCGCGTTCCTTTTCCGCACGCTTGGCAGGATCCTTGACCTTTGCGGCCAGGAACGTCCCCGCCATCTTCGCATAGCGGAGCACCTTCACCAGGTCGAACGTATCCAGCTTCTGGTAGACGCTTCCGTACTTGGTCGAATTGAGCGCAGACTGGATAGACGCCTCGTCGATATCGTCCTTGAGTTCGTAGTCGGGCTTGCCCGCCTCGGGCCAGGCGATGGTGAAATCCTTGCGCCATTCTTCCGTAGGCGCGCGGTCGCGAACCTTCGCGGACAGATCCACGAACGGACAGTAACCGAAACTCTCGAGGATTTCAAAAGCCTTGTGTTCGAGTTTCGGGTTCAAGATAAAACCGTAGCCCGGGATGTATTCTTCCGTACATTCCATGAAATGCGGGAACCTGGCCAGTTCCGACAGGATCTTCAGGTCGTCAATCTTCAGCAGCCGGACCGTACTCACGCGGGCGCCATAGAACGAGGAGTTCCATTCCCGGAAAGTCGAGAGCACGTTCTCGGGCGGCTTGATCCAGTTGAAGAACTGCTCCATCTCGGATTCGTATATGCCGCTCTTCAGCCCCGCGAGGTAGCCTTCCTTGTCGATGTTGAAGCAGAGGAAGGATTCGTCGTTCTTTACGCGGGAGAGGCACGAGACAAGGAACAGCAGGTAGGGCGAAGTGTCCGTAGATACGACCATGTCGAAGTTCGGCAACATCGAGACATTCCCTTCGGGCTGCGGGACGACGGACGTTTCCATCCATTCCTTCCCCGCACCGCTTACCACAACGGCCGAGACCTTGCCCGACTGGAACTGGAACTTCACGAGCCCGAGAAGCCAGAGTTCACGGAGCGGACGCGGCAAGAAATCCCAGGCCAGGTGCTTGCTCGACTCGAGGACCCGGTAGGAGGGGTCCATGACCCAGAAGAGGTACGCCGCCTCGGACACGCTCCTTCCCTTGGCAAGCTCGTTCAGCAGCTGCCTGCAATGCACGGCATCGCCGCGGAAGCGCACATTCAGCCACCACGACAGGACATACTGACGGAGGCGGAATCCACTCGTCTTCAGGAACTCGGTCGCCTTCTCGGAGGGGTACAGGAGGGAGTTCTCCTGTTCGAGCCAGTCGTTCTGCGTGAGGAAATTGAAGATGAGCGAAAGCTCGTTCTCGGCGGCCTTTTCCGAAATCTTGGATGCAGCCGTAAACGCGCTCGTGCAAATCTGGAAGCTCCTCCTGTGGAGCGTACCGTTGGTGTTCACCCGCAGCTCACCCTTTTTGGCAAGCGAGAGCACCATGCAAATGTGCCAGTTCAGCAGGTTCCCGTAATCGACAAGATTGCGGTCGAGCCCGGCCGGTTCGTCCGCCTTTATCTCGAAGCACCTCGAAAAATCGCTGAAGCCCTGGTATACGGCCGCACCCGTAGAATTCGACCTCCAAATCAGGAAGTCCCTGCACATCGCAAGCAGGAACTTTCTCAGTTCCTTCTCCTTGCTCACGTGGACCGTCAGGCGGAGCTCATTGTAGGTAAGGCCCCTAGAGACGCTGTGGTAAATCAGGTTCAGTACGCGACGCTGCCACGGTTCCATCGCCGCAAATTTTTCGACGGCGCGGTTCTTGTCGCTAAAGAACGACATCACCTCGGACTGGATGAGCGCATTGTTCAGAAGCCCCTTTTTCCCATACGCCTTCGCATGGACATCGCGGAGCAGCGACTTGGACATGCCATCGAAATAACTAAAGAGATCTAGCATCAAAAAACCTAAACATCAAAGGAACACCCCTTCCCAAACACAACATTCAGGGGGACGCAAATTTAGAAAATATGGCGAGGGGTGTCAAGAAACGAACTTCTTCACGTCGTCGACAGTATTCGCGGTAGCGTGCTTCATGTTCCAAATGCGAGCGAACGTCTTGCCGTAAGCCTCGGTCACTACACGGTTGTCGAGAACAAGCACCTTGCCCGAATCGTTTTCCGTGCGCAAAAGCCTGCCCAGGCCCTGACGCAGTTCCATGTACGCCTCGGGAATGTAGTAGCTCTTGAACACGTTCTCGCCCTTCGCCTTCAGGTCGGCGGAGATTCCCGCGACCAGCGGTTCCGACGGATTCGGGAACGGAAGTTTCGTAATGACCAAAAGCTTGAGCGCATCGCCCGGGAAGTCGACACCTTCCCACAGGCTCTGGCAGCCGAGAAGGCATGCGCCGCGCGACTTGCGGAACATCGCCACGAGACCGTCGAGAGCGCCATCCACGTGCTGGCACAACAGGAGTTTGCCCTTCGCCGCAAAAACGGGAGCGAGCGCCGCCTGCGCCTTCATCATCGCGGAAATGCTCGTGAACAGCACCATCGTGTTCTCTTCCACTTCGGGGAGCACCTGCACGAGAGTCTCGTTCAGCGCATCGCCGAATTCGGGAGTCGAGGGTTTCGGCAGGTAGCGCGCAACCATCACGGAGCGTCTGGAATCGCTGTTGAACGGTTCGTTGAACACCTTGAGGAACGGACGCTTGGGCTGGTCCGCGCCGACAAGGCCCATGCGCTGCGAGAAATACATGAGATCCCCCTGCACGGCAAGCGTCGCCGACGTGAACGTTGCAGACTTTACCCACGGATAGAATTTGGACTTCCAGACATCGCCGGAATCGAGCGGATAGGCATGCATCTTGAGCGTATGCGGATTGAACGGTTCTTCCAGGTAGAACACCCAGTCGCCACGGCCAGCCTTCACAAGGAATTCGAAATCGGCCATGAAACGCTTGAGCTCTTCCATTCGGCCGGAGGCATCTTTCACAAGGCCTTCCATACGCGGGTTTCCGGAAACGAACCCGAACAGGGACTCGGCACGGCTCTTCGCAATTTCGTACTGGTCCAGCACAGATTTTGGGTCCGCCTCGTATTCGGCAAGGATCCCGTTCGCAAAGACAAAGCCTCCCCTTCCGGCTTTCTGCTTCTGGAGCTTTTTCCCGATCTTCATGAAGAAGCGATGCAGGCACTTTTCCGTCTCGGCAATATCGGCGGTAAGCTGGTCGCACTCGCTACGGGCCGCGGCATCCTCTTCGGGAATACGCGAGCGGATTTCCGAGAGCAGCCCGCCCTGGCCATCCTTCGTCGGCAAAAGCGTCTTGGCCACATTCCTGAATCCAAAGAAGGAGACTGTCCTCCCAAAGCACTGGTTGCTAGCATCGGGAAGCTTGTGCGCCTCATCGAACACCACATGTTCGTACGAAGGCAGCAGCGCGAAATCGAGAGAAAGGTCCGCAAGGAACAGCGAGTGGTTCACCAGGAGAAGGTTCGCCGCCATGGCACGGCGCTTGGCGGCAAGCGCGGGACACTTCGAATAGTAGGGGCACTTTTCGCCGCTACACGAAGAGGCGCTGCTCGAAATCTTGGACCACAGCACGCGATTGCGGGAATGGCTGAGCGACGAACATTCGCCCACGTCGCCGCTCCGGGTCGAAACGGCCCACGGCAGGATCGCCATGAAGGAATCGCGTTCATCGGGAGCCAGAAGCGTTTCCGGTGCAGAAAGGATTTCCGAAAGTTTGCGGAGACAGAGGTAATTGTCGCGGCCCTTGAGGATCGCGGGCACGAGATTGCCTTCGTAGAGAGGCATGATCGAGGGAATGTCCTTGTTCCACAGCTGGCTCTGCAGCGCATGTGTCGCCGTGCTGATAACCACGCGTTCGCCCGTGACCGCCTTGTTCGCGGCAGAAACGAGATAGGCAAGCGACTTGCCCGAGCCCGTCGGGGCTTCGAGCACGCAGAGGCCGCCCTTGTGCATATTGCGTTCCACGCACGATGCGTAGTCCTGCTGGTTCAGCCTCGGCTTGAATCCTTCGACAACGCGAGAAAGCAGGCCGTCTTCCTTCAAGAATTCGCTCACGCGAGGAGCTTTCCAGGTCGGAAGCGAGCCCGCCTGCGACGGGACATCCGCCATGGCGAACTTGGCTTCGGGCAATTCTCCCGCCTTCTTTTCGAATAAAATCTCCCAGTCGGAACCTTCGGCAATGCGTCCGAACGCATCAAGCAGCCACGGGTCCATCCCCTTGATTTTTTCGTAGGCCATCACGAACAGCTTTCCGCAGGCATCCGCATCGGGAAGCGCACGGTGGGCGCGGCTACGTTCGATTCCCAGTTCCTGAGTAAGCGTGTCGAGCCTATGGTTGGGCACATCCTGGTAGGCGATTCTGGACAAGGTAAGCGAATCCCAAACGCGGACATTGTCGAAGGCGATTCCCACCTTCTTCATGGATTGCTTCAGGAATTTGGAATCGAAATTCGCATTGTGCGCAACGAGCGGCAGGTCGCCGACAAACGAGCAAATTTTCCCGGCGAGGCTTGCAAAATCTTCCGCCGATTCCAGGTCCGCACGCGAAATACCCGTCAAGGATTCGATGAAGGGCCGAAGTTCGGCAGATGCCGGCTTGACCAAGCAATCCAGGGAGTCCACGGGTTCCCCATTCTCGAAGCGGACGAGAGCCACCTCGATAATTTCGTCCTTGTCAAATTCCAGACCGGTCGTTTCCAAATCGACCGCGACAAATGCGGGAATCTTGTCCATTATTTACCTCTTTCTTTCCGGAAGCACCGGCAAATTCGGCAACAGCTTGTTGATATCGTTTTCACCATTGGCCACATGCACCGTATCGTTCGGGGCGCGCCACGGCAAGCCATACCGGAATGGCGCCAGAGTCCCGCCGTCGGGAGTCAGCCTGCCACTTTCGGCATAGTAGTAGTCAATAAAATACTTGCCTTCCACAAGATTTTCAAAGGCAAAGGTCCCATCGCGGTTGCAACGGACATAGTAGGGATTCTTGTTTTCGGTCGCAATCAGTCGAACTGTCACGTCCGTGTTCCCGTTCGGGATGCGCCCCTTGAGTTTCGCAAGCTTCAGCTTGGATACCGTCTCGAACTTAAGAAGCTGCTGATACTTAGTCTCGATTACCGTATCGCGCACGCCGTTGCTGTCGGCTTTTGCAAGCGTCGTATCCTTGTAGCCCTTCAAGAAGCCGACCGTCACGTCCGTAGGCCACGGTTCCTTAGGAACGGCCATGTAGCGGACCGGGTCTATGCGTTGCATTTTCACTTCGGACGTATCCTTATTTATCACGATATGGAACGTTTCTAAAAGCGAATCGACCGGCTTGCTGTAAGCGACGACAAGCGTATCGCCCGGGAACGCGGACCTCGTTTTCGAAAGCAGCTTAGTCTTCGCAATCGATGGGGCAAGCGTGTCGGCGGGCTTCTCGACCCATTCGAGTTCCACTTCCGCATGAAGGGAATCGAGTTCGCGGAAAAGGGAATCCTTCGCCACCTTGCATGCAAACTTGTATGTAAGTTCAGGAGCAGGAACCGAATCGAAATAGAACTGCGGCTTTTCGGAAGATGCCCCCAGGTAAACCGCCGAGGGGTGTACGGAACGCCCGTCGGGATAAGTCAGCGTGCAGTTCGAAAGTTCCGCGAATGCGGAATCGAAATAGAGCGGACGGGAAAACGAGGCTTCCAGGACATTCGCAAACGGCTGTGAGACAGACACGAGTTCCAGCTTGGAGGAATCCTGGTCCGCGAGGGGAACCCACAGCGTATCCGCAGTCTCGGGAGTCAGCACAAGGTCGTCCGTCCACACACCGGCAAGTTCCATCGAAGGCTCAATTTTCTGGTTCCCGTTCACATCCACAAAGGCAACAACGCGGTAGCGTCCGGGCTTGAGCCCCGTGAGCTTGAAGTTGCCCGCGCTGTCCGCACGCGTAAGGAACAGCGGGGGTTCCTTCGTGAGCATCGGGAGGGAATCAAGCGCATGCGTCACCGTATCGCGGTACTTTTCGAGATAGCGGTGCCCTTCGCGGGATTCTCCCATCAAAAAGAGGCCGATGCTCGGGAACATCTTCTTCCTCGCCATGGAATCGTTCACCAGCACGCGCCCTTCAAGCGAAAGCGAATCGATATGGTCGCCCGTCGAGAACACTATCTGGAACGGTTGCGCAAGGGCGTTGCCGTGCAAGTCCTTGATGCCGCCCGCGAAGGTGACCGTATAGGTCGTTCCCGTGTCGAGAACCGCCCTGGACGTAAGCTCCAGCGTCTTCCCGCTGACCTCGAACTTCATCTTCTTTTCGATGGGGGGCGAAATGGACACGGCACTGCGCGGAATCGAGGCGTTAATCCACTCATCGAACTCGAGTTTCACATAGAGTTCCTCGGGATGGTTCGTCGTATTCAGGGCCGGGTAGACCGCAGCCACCCGCGGAGGCAACTTGTCCGCAGGGCCTCCCGAGGGCGCCACCTGAGTCGCGCACGCCCATAGCCCGATGCAGGCAAGCAACGAGACAAAGGCGGAAACGTATGCGGAACGGCCAAACTTCATCAGTCTATCAGCGAAATAATCTTTCCGATGCGGGACCAGCGGATCCTGAACGGGATGCGCCACCAGGTAAAGGGGTTCCCCAGGCTGAACGCCTGGTCATCGTTCTCGAAGGAGAAGTAGATTACGAATGCCTTCGCACGGATATTGCGGAGCGTCACGAATCCCCAGTAGCGACTATCCGCAGAGTTGTCGCGGTTGTCTCCCATCATAAAGAAGAGCGGCGTCTGGACAACATAGCGGTCGATCGGCTTTCCGTCCACCAGCAGGCGGCGGCGAATCTCGAAGCGCGGCTGCGTAGACGGTTCCATGAAGGAGCTTTCTGCAGCAGCGGAATCGGAAGCGACACTGTCGGCCACCGTGGAATCCACGGTAACGGCAGGCGCATTAAGCATCGCCACGTTGCCTTCCAAATCACGCAACAGCGAACCCTCGAAGCCGACATAGCTGACAAGGCGCGACATCGAGCCCTGCGCTTCCGGCGGAATCGGGACGGGGATAAAACCGATCCCTGCGTTCCTGCGGAAGAACTCAAAATTCACAGACCCCGTCACCGTATCGCCCCAGACCGGCCTGCTGTCCGTCTTGGACCTGAGTCCGGAAAGCGCCTGCAGGAGCATCCCGCGATCCGTTTCCACGGGCAGATTGAAATCCTCGAATATGTAGTTGTTCGCCTCTACGCCATCTTTCCACAGCGCAAGTTCCAAATTCACACGGCTGTCCGGATTTTCCTGCAGCACGATGGAACGGAGCCACCACAATTTTTCGAGCGACAGCGAATCCACGAACAAGGTATCGCCCACGGAAGGAATCACGAAGCTTTCTCGTTCGTCGCGCGGAGAATGGCTCCTGAACGACATCGTGAGCTTGCCGCGTCCCGGGAGTTCCGTCTGTTCCTTGCCGTTGATCGAAAGGCGCCCCTGATGGACAGCCACAGTATCGCCGCTCACGGCCACACAGCGCTTGATGTAGTCCTTCGGACCGTCCGCATAGTGCACCAGGTGAGGCTTCCCCTTCTCCGGCTCGTGATCCCAGTAATAGTTGCCGAACATGAGCGCGTTGAACAGGTGCGTGTAGCGCGCGGGATTGTTGTCGGGATACTCCGGTTCGCCGGGATAGCGGAAAATCACCACGTCGCCGGGTTTGGGTTCGGCATAGCCCGGAAAATGCTGGTTCGTAAAAGGAATCGGCGAACCGTACGTAAACTTGAGGCCCAGCAAAAAGTCACCCGTATGGAGCGTATCTTCCATCGAGCCGCTCGGGATCTGGAACGCCTGGATAACGTACTGGATAACCACGAGCGCAAGCACGATGGGAACGATGATTTCGCGCAGGAACGATTTCAGGAATTTCTTTATCGAAAAATTCTTAGGAGGCTCTTCCATATCTTTCCATTCTTAGAGGTTGCGGACACTCTTCACGAAATTCCTGCTCACGAGGATCTGCGTCCTGTCCTTGTCGCGCAGCTGCACGACCAGACGGCCCATGTCCGACTTGCGGATTTCGGAGATGTAGTCGATGGCTACGAGGTGCGCACGATGCACACGCACGAACTGGCGCGGGTCGAGTTTCTTTTCGAGATCCACCAGCGGCGTGTCGATAATATACTGGTTCGTGGGCGTGTAGACCGTCGTGTACTTTTCCTCGCTGTGGAAGCGGATAATCTCGTCCACGTTCACGAGCAAAATCCTATCGCCGATCTTCACCTGGATGCGCTGCAGGTAGGCGTCGCCCTGCGCCATGAGCGAACGGAACTTCTCCCACGAAAAATCCGCAGGCATCTGCGAATTTTCCGCGACCGCAGAGAACCGCTTGCGCAATTTTTCCATCGTGGCTTCGAGACGCTCGGGATCGACCGGCTTAAGCAGGTAATCCACCGTATTTTCCTCGTAGGCACGGAGCGCAAAATTTTCGTAGGCCGTCGTGAAGACAATCAGCGGCATGTCGTCGTCCTCGATCTTTTTCAGGACCTCGAACGCGTCCATGTCAGGCATCTGGATATCCAGAAACACCACATCGGGCATCAGTTCGCGGATTTTCGATATCGCCTGCGCACCGGATCCGGCCTCGTCCAATATTTCCAAATCCTCGGAATATTTTTCCAGGAGCGAACGCATACGCATACGCGCCAAGGGTTCATCATCCACAATCAAAGTTTTTGCACGCATATTACTTCTCCGTTACTGTTCCGTTTTTTTCTGAGACGGGAGGTTGAGTATCCTGATGAGATCGACCCGCACGCCATTTTCATCCTCGTAGACGGTACCCGCGCCCGTCAAGAGCGAAAGCGATCCCGACTTTTCCACCTGGAAATTCCAACGGGTTCCTTCCGACAGCGCCACGGCCACCTTTCCCGAATCGATGGAGAACCTGCCGGCAAGCGTGTCCGTCTTCATGGAATCCGTCATGATGTTCTGTATCACCGTCACGCTGCTATCTTCGGCAAGCGTCATGCGAACCATGCGCACCTTGCAGTTTTCGCACGGCAGGCGGCCGGTATAGAAGCCCACGATGGTTTCCGGAAGCTCGACCTTGGGCAAATCCGGCAACGGAGCCGGTTCTTCCTTATTGCAACCGGCAAGAAAAAGACCCATACAAAGGGTCGCAAGCACAATCCTTTTCATGGGCTATAATCTAACAAAATTAGAGCAGTCCGCGGGAATAAACCACACGGAACCCAAGTGTCGGAGCCGTATAGAGCGGGTCCTTTTTCGCACGCACGTCCGGAGCGCAGTCCTTGATGGGGTCGCTCCAGCCGCCACCGCGCACCACGCGGGCCGTACCCGAAGTGGCACCCGTGTAATTGTCCATGGTCTTCGTCGGGAATGCGCCGTACCAGTCGTTTACCCATTCGGCGACGTTACCCGCCATATCGAACAGGCCATAAGGATTCGGTGGATAACTCCCTACCCTCGTGGGGCCAGAAGTTTGTCCGTAATACACAAAGTCCGACGCCTTGTCCGTACCCCAGTAGAACATCGTGTTCGTACCGCCATGTGCAGCGATTTCCCACTCGATTTCTGTGGCAAGACGGAACGATTCCACCCCGTAATTGATTTCGAGATCCTGCAGGTAGTTCTCAGCGCCCACGGAAGAATAGACGTAGGCCGTATCGAGCCCCATGCTCTTGGAAAGTTCATTGCAAAAGAGTACCGCATCGAACCAGGAAACATTCACTACGGGGTTCTCGGGGGCATCCTTTGGCTGGTCAGGCATGCCGCCCATCGCCTCCGCATATGCCGCCTGCGTCACTTCCGTCGCCGAAACGGAATACGCACTGAAAGAGAACTCGACAGAATTGACCTTCGCCTTCCCGCCCTGGAATTCAACCCAACGCAGAAGATTGTAGATAGAAGAATCACGTTCCCCGCCATTCCCGGATTCACTACTGGAAGGATCCCCGGCAGATGACTTTCCATCGCCAGAGGAAGGCTGCTTCGCGGAAGAATACCAGTCGGAGTCATGCTCGATGGGCTTGACATCGACGGGATCGCCGCCGGCAGTACAGGCGGAAAGGAAAGCGGCAAACAAACCCGCGAGTGCTAGTTTATACACAACCTTCATTGTTTTCCGCCTCCAAAGACTACTTAATCACGCCCACGCGGTAAAGCTTCTGTTTCGTCTTGCCGCTCTTGAATTTTACCTTGAGCCGCGCCGTATAGACATCGGAACCGAGTTGCTTCAGGTCGAGATTCTCGAACTGGTTACGGCCCTGCGCAGGTTCTTCCATCTTCTGCTTGAACACGCAAAGGCCCGTGATGTCGTAAAGTTCAAGGGTTGCATTCTTTGCGGCCGCACCGATTTCAAAACGCGCCTTCGCATTGCCGCCGCGGACCGGATTCGGGAATACGAAGAACTCGCTTATCTCGTCCTTCTCTTCCGCCTTCTCCACGTCGCCAAGTTTGCTTGCATCAAAGTAACCCGTGCGCTCGTTGCCACCCGCGGGGAGCGTCCATGCCGCAGGCGATTCCGCGGCCGACCCGTTCGCCTTGCGCAGGCGGAAAGCGGAGAGGCTGTTGCGATGCAGTGCGTAAAGTTCGGGACCCGCAGACTTCTTGCCCGGAACAGCGTCCGCTACGAATATGCTCATCGGGTAGATTGTCCCAAGCGTATCCTGGTATTCAAAGCTGCCGGCCGCAAGCGGGAACTGGTCCTTCACTTCCGTGCCCTTGCCCGTATAGGCGTACACGAGGCCGTCGCTGCTCGGGACAAGAATCTCGGGAATATCGTCGCCCGTCACATCCACAAGGAGCGGGTCGCTCATGAATCCCGCAACCGGGGTGCCGCGGGAAATCTTCACCGGGAAGCCCGCAATCGGGAGGCCCGAACGGTCGAGCGCATACACGAGGTTATCGCCCAGGAATACGACTTCAGGATAACCGTCGCCGTTTATGTCGCCGATGGCAATGCCGGAAGTCTCGTCCTTGAGGCCGCTCGTACCGCTGGCGCCACGCTTGTAGCTCTTGGTCCAGAGGGCTCTCAATTCATTTTTACCCTGCCCGTATGCAGTCACCGTACCGCGGCTACCGACCACAATCACATCGTCTGTCCCGTCACGGTCCAAATCGGTGCATGCAATTTTCCACTTTTCACCGGATGCGCCACCCAGATTTTTTCCATGTCCTTTCGCATAAACAAAATTGCCGGCTGTTACAAAAGCAAAGGCGAAAGCACCATCTGTTCTTGAGCACTTTGCCATATCGACAACGGGCGCAGGAATTTCACGTATAGGAGCGGACTTCCCGTCAAACGACGCCCCGCTAAAGGTCCACACAAAGCTCCTTCCTTCCGTTTTATCTGCAACCATAATTTTTCCATCATAAACCAGAGGCCCCGCCGTCGCGGAATCGATGTCAATTTCCTGCTGCACCGGGAATCCGCCCGCAAAACTCGTCTTCACGAGTTTCTTGGTATGCAGGCTGTAAACATCCTTGCCGTCGCTCGCCATGCCCACCAGCGGGCCGTAGCTTGCGCCCACGCGGTACAGCGGCACTTCGCGCTCCGCTCCGTCGCGGCTCAGCGACTTCTGCACAATCGCGGTATCGGCAACGAACAGCGTATCGCCCAAAGCATTAAAGGCCTGCAGCGTTCCGTCCTCGGCACCCACCACGATAATCTTTTGCCCTTCGTTTTCGGGGTCGTCCACGAACACCGCGCCGCGCACCGCCGAATTCAGGCCAATCTCACGCGGGAACTTGCCGCCCTCGATACTCCCGTCGTCGATGCTTATCGTCACGCTGATTGTCTGTGCTGCAAAGTTCACCACGCTATCGCCCATGAATGCGTTCGCGGTCTTTTCCTTGCGGGCATCCTTCGGCACGTTCACCGTAATCTTCACGCCGGTATAGCCGCCCATGGAGGTCATCGTGTTCGCGTAGCCCGAGGGCCCGATGCTCTTGACAGTATCGTACTTCTTCTTTTCGGAATAGCGCAGGTGCGGCAACAAATCCGTACCGCTTCCGTAATCGTACATGTCCTCGCCGAGCGCGTTCTTGAACGTCTTGCCGATGGAAAGCATGCCGTCGGCCTCCACCATCGCAACCCCGAACTGGTGGTCGCGCAGGGTATCGCCGCCCCAGAAGTTCGCAATGCCGTACGGCAACGTCTCGCGCAGGTACCAGTCGTTCACGCGCCACACCACGATACCGCTCGCCGGCAGCCCCGCATCGTAGGAATCGAGCCCGACAATCAGGCCCTTCGCCTTCTTCTTGTTCTCGTTGCACTTGCCCTTCACGCAAACGCTGTCCTCGAACACGAGATTCAGGCTATCCACGGGAACCGTACGAACGCTCGACTCCGCATTCGGAGTCAGCCTGTCCACTGCCACGTCGACCGTTCCTTCCTTGTTCCAGCTGCGCTGGCGGTTTTCAATCAGCAGGTATTCGCTCGCGCTGAGCGGCACCTTTACAATCTCGGTTCCCTTGCCCGTACCCGCGGCTGCGATATCCACCGTCACGGGTTTCCCTGCCACCGGGCGCACTTCCTTCACCTGCGACCAGCCCATGTAGGCACGTTCCCACGCGGCAGGCAGCGAAGGCAGGAACCCGTTGCCGGCATTGTAGCCCGCAAAATCCATCACGTCGTAATAACCGAGGCGGCTGATTCCCTTCACCACGTCGTAGGTGTTCGGGAGCCCGATTTCGCGCGCAATCTGGTTCACGATGATTCCGTTTACGCCCCAGTTGAGGCCATCCTGCGAGGCAGTCTCGCTCACCACCATTACCGAACGGAGCGTATCGACAGCACCGCCCGGAATGCGGATTCCCGTCGTCGCGGTATCGCCGACGCTCGTAAGCCCGATTACCGGTTTTGCGGCCTTGCTCCTCGCGGAATCTGCCTGCAGGTATTGCCAGTCGTCACCGGCAATGTAGATGTCCATGAAGTCGCCCGGAGTGTCCGCACCCTTCGTGCCCATGCTTCCGCCATCCACAAGGCGGCTTGCGCCCGCGTGTATAATCATGTACGCGCGCTTCACGTTCGGATTCTTCGAAACCGGAATGCGGAACGGCCCCGCCTCCGAGGAATCTGCGGCGGCAGCGGCAATGGCGTCGTAAATGAACGTGAGGTAGTCGCGACTGCGGGCCTCGTCATATTCGGCCGTCTTTTCGCCCTTCTTCTTGCTCGTGCGGTTGTAGTCGATAATCGGCTTGGCCAGCGTATAGACGGAAGAACCCGTGGATGGGTCCGGGAACACGCGCGCCTTCACGACCAGGTTCCCGCCGCTCACCGCATTGAAATAATTGTTGGCGAATTCAAAATGCTTGAGCCAATACAAGGGCGTGCCGCGGTTTTCGGGAGGATCCAGACTATAGGCATCCTTGTTCTTCTTGTCGGAATCGAAAGTGCCGTCGCCCGTAGTGAGCGAGTTATCCGGGTTTTCCTTCTGGAACTGGATGCGCAGCGCAAATACTTCAAGCGTATCTACAGCAAAAGACTTCGGAACAAGACCGAATACACCCAAAAACAATGCAAGTAGGGTCGCATTAAACTTCATGATTACAATTTACAAAAATAGTCCCCGACGGATTATTCCCCGACGGCCTTGTAGCTTCTAGGGACATTCAACCGCCAGGTTCCGAGGCTGAAGGCCTTCCCGTGGGTCACCTTCTTCAGGCGTATTTCAAGATATTTAGCACCGTCGCGCTCGAACACGATTCTTTCGGCCAGCGTACGGCCTTCGAAGGGCCTATAGTCCAGGAATTTCAGCACCTCGGGCTTGCCGCCACTCCCCTTCTTCGAGATCCATTCCACCTGCCCGTCACGCACCGCATACGTCAGGCGAATTCCCATGGCGTCATCCGCCTCTACAAGTTTCAGGCCCGCGGAATCCCGCTCCGACACCAGTTTCGCACCCGCGGGTACATATTGCCCGTCAAAGAAACCGGCAATCTGGTGAATATTCACCGTCGGGATAGAGGGTTCACCGAATAGCCCCACCATGTAGCCGCGGCCCTTCATGTAGAGTTTCTCCGTCGGGAAGGTCATGGTCCAGCCCTCTTCGGTCCAGAGCATCGAGGCAACGCCTATCCCCATCGGACCCGTAAGTTCCATGCGGTAGCGCTTCCCGGGTACCGAGAACAGTACCGCGTCCAGGTTCTGTTCCTTGCCGTTCTGGTCCACGAGGGTTATCGCCATCTTCGCGCGCAGGCTATCAAGCTTCGGCGCTTCGGGTGCGCACGCCGCACTCGCCGCATCTGTTGCACCGGCCACGCACTTCGCCGCAGTCGGTTCCACTGCGGGTTTCGACGACGCACATCCCGCAAGCCACACGGTCACGGCACAAAGCACAGCGAGCGCAATGCGGTTCACGAAAGCAGTGCGATTTAAGACAAACGAACGCATGAATACTACTTCTTGCCCTTCAGGAATTCGAGCGCCGCCGGGTGCTTGGGCCTGAGTTTCAAAAGCCTGCGGTATGTTTCCGCCGCCTCGGTCTTCTTGCCTGCGGCATCCTGTATCGCGGCCAAATGTTCCAAGTACTCGTCATCGTCCTTGAACTTTTCGGGATTGACCTGCAAAATCACCTCGAGCGCTTCCTGGAAGCGGCCCAAGCGGTAGAGCCCCCAGGCCTTGGAATCTATAATCGCATCGGGCTTGTCGCCCTTTATCGCGTCGAGCGCCTTGAGTACGAGCGAATAGCCGTATTCCACCTCGGCCTTGTTGCGGTTCAAGTTAATAAGCGTATAGCCGTAGTAGTTTGCCACCTCGGGGTAGTCGAGCTTTTGCAGCTGAGGCGACTTGAGGATAGCCTCGAACATCACAAACATCTCGTCTATGCGGCCGAGACGTTCGAGGTTGCGGGCCATCGTAAAGCGGAGCGCGACATCGTCGGGTTCCTCGGCCAGAATACTTTCCCAGAAAAGTTCCGCCTTCGTGCGCGCCTCGCGTGCAGCGGCACGGTTCAGGGAATCCTTCAGGGATTCCTTCGGCTTGCCCGCAAGGGGACTGAGATTTTTGAAGAAATCCGTAAACACTGTCTTGCCTTCGAGGTCGCGAGCCTGCAACATAAGCACATCGGCATAGGCACGCTGGAACCTGCGGTGTTTCACCTTCGCGGCAGTCATCAGTTTGTTCAGTTGCGCGGAATCCACGACACCTTCCATCGGGCGCCAGTTGCTCCACACGCCGAGCATCGAATCCAGCAGCGCATACGCCTTGTTGAATTCCTTCGCCGTCCCCAAAGCAAGCGCAAGGAACACCTTCCCTTCTCCTTGCAGCAGGGAATCCGCCTGCTCCGCATAACGCACGCCTTCCTTGTTCTGCCCGCGACTAAAAGCGATTGCCGAAAGGGTCCTGCAAGCCTGCGCCCCGTAAGAAGGGTCGCGCTCCAATTTCAGGTGGACACTGTCCAAATGAACCTTCGCGCTATCGACCTCGTGCAGCATGTACTCGTTCAGTCCCAGGTGATACACCAGCTCCGGCACACGCACGCCATCGTTGTAATACTTCTTCTTGAGGAACTTGAGTACAGGTTCACGCGAGCCATCGACAAAAGTGAGGAGTGCAAGTTCGACAATCATCGCATCGGATTCGGTCGAACCCGTAATGGTATCGGCAACCGCGCGCGCCTCGATAAAGCGTTTCTGCAGCACCAAGGCGTGCACCCCCTTCGCCAGAAAATCCCGGTTTCCAGTCGCCTCGTACGCGCTCATGAAAAGTTCCACAACCGCAGAATCCTTTCCCTGTTCAGTAAGAAGTTTCACCTGCCTGTTAAAAAGAGACTGAATATAGTTCGTCTGCGGAAGCAATTGTTCATAAACGCGAACCAGTTCTTCCTTGTCCTGCACCGCCTCCAAGAACAAGCTATAATCATAAAGCAACTTCATGTCCTGATTCTTCGAAGAATCGAGAGCGGCCACAAAATATTTACGGGCGGAATCGGCAACACCTTCTTTCACATACAGGCGGGCCATCGTTTCTAGTTGCGCCGCAGTCTGCCGACCCTTTAACTTGTTCGCTTGTTTTGCAATGGCGAATGCAAGCGAGTCCGCGCCGTGGGCAAGCATCCTTTGCGCCACCTGGAAAGCCAGGAAACGATTATTCGGATCATATTGCCACGCAAGAATCCACAGCGAATCCGCTTCAAATCCAAGCCCCCGAAGTTCCATGTCCATCGCGGCGATAAACGCAGCATGAGCCGTATCGAGATTGCCCTTGTACACCTGCGGCGTTTCCGCAACCGGAGTCGCGACCGCCGGAGTCGCCGGAGCGGCACTATCCGTTTTTTTCACGGGAGCCGAGCTGCACGCCACAAGGGCGAACGCAGTACAAGCAAGTACGGCAAGCAGCTTGGCAAAAAAATTCATAGTTTAGTCCACAATGACGAAATCGATTTTCGTGTCGGGCTTCAGGTAGTCGCCTTCCTTCGGAGCGGTCTCGAGAACCGTGCCCGACATCTCGCCGTTTTCGCCCTTCACGCGCTTAATCTTGCCCACGCGGAACCCGAGCTTTTCGAGTTTCGGGTAAACGTTATCCATTATTTCGCCTTCGAACGAGGGGAGCATCACCTTGCCGGTGGTTACACCCGCAGAAATAACGACCTTCACCGTATCGCCCATACGGACCTTGTTACCCGCCATCGGTTCCGTGCGGATAACTACCCCGCGGGGGATACTCGCATGGGCGCCCTTCACGATTTCGCCCTGCACGAGGCCGGCACGGGTAAGCGAGATTTCGGCCTGTTTCTGGCTCTTTCCGCGCAGGTCAGGGATTTCCACCTCGCGCACGCCGAGGCTCCTGGTGAGCTTTACCGTGCGGCCGAGCTTTGCGGTACGGCCCGCTGCAGGCATCTGCACGAGCACCATGCCCGCAGGCACCTGTGCGCTGTAGCGGCCCTCCTCGAGCCATTCGTACTTGAATCCGGCGGAATCGAGCGCCTTTTCCACTGCAGAGGCCTCAAGCCCTTCCAGGTTCGGCACTATGCCCGTCTTTGCGAAATGCCCGGAGAATATAGGCAACGCAATCTTGTCGACAACAAAGGCGAGCACGACCAGGCCCACAATCCAAACTATTACCGCCTTCACGATAGGCGACGTCTTGAACCAGGTCAACAACTTGTTTATAATGGATTTTAGTTTATTCATACAGCGGTCATTAGTCACAGGTCAATAGGCGGCCGCAACGCGCCGCCAACCACTAGCCCTTCGTAGCCTTTTCCTGCAAGGCGCTTTCGTCGAAGATGACGATGTCCTTGCCAGTCATGGCAATCGCGTTCGTCTTCACCAACAGGGAGCAGATGCGGCTCACGGTCTCGCGGGTAGTACCCGACATGTCGGCCAGCTGCTGCTGGGTCGGGCGGTTGTGGATGACCGTCACCATGTTGCCGTTGTCGGTGTGGATGCGCACGCCGCGTTCTTCCATGAGGTTGAGGAGGGTGCCGGCCACGCGCCCGCTCACGGACATCGTGGAGAGCGACCCGATCTGGCGGTTCGCCTTGCGGAGGCGCTTGCTGAGTTCACTCAGGAGGCCCATCGCAATCTCGGGGGACTGGCGGATGAGTTGCAGGAAGGATTCACGGTGGATGATGAGCAACTGCGCGTCGGTCACGGTGCGCACCGAGGCAGACCTCGGTTCGCCGTCGATGAGCGACATTTCGCCGAAGAAGTCACCGCGTTCAAGGAAGCTGAGGATCGTTTCGCGACCATCGACGCCGGTCATGTAGACCTGCACCGAGCCCGACGCGATGAGGTACAGGGCCTGCACCGAATCGTCGCCCTCAAGCACAACCGTCTCGTCGCGGTTGAAGTTCTGGGACACCACCAGATTGGCAAGCATCCCGATCTGTTCTTCGCTCAACTCCGAGAAGAGTTCAACGCCCTTCAGCAGTCCAAGAATTGTAGAGTCCACCATGTGCGATTCTCCTGTTTCTAGTTACAGACCCAACCCCTTCGCGAGGCCCTTATCGATTACGATACTCTGGTCGCGCTTAGCGCCAATAGATATCATACCAATTTTTACGTCAACAAGTTCAGCCATTTTCTGCAAATATTTTTTTGCGTTTTCCGGGAGCTCGTCGTAACTGCGGCACTTGGTCGTGTCGCACTTCCAGCCGGGCATTTCCTCGTACACCGGAGTGCAGCGGCCCACCTTCGAGAGCTGGTTCGGGATAAAGTCGAGCTTTTCGCCGTCGCATTCGTAGTGGGTGCAGATTTTCACCGTGTCGAAGGTGTCGAGCACGTCGAGCTTGGTGATGGCGAGGTGCGTGAGGCCGTTCACCACGGCAGCCTTGCGGACGACCGGGGCGTCGAACCAGCCGCAACGGCGGTTGCGGCCCGTGGTGGCGCCATATTCGTTACCGATCTTGCGAAGCGTGTCGCCCGTCTCGTCCAGAAGTTCCGTCGGGAAGGGGCCGTTACCCACGCGGGTCGTGTACGCCTTCACCACGCCCCAGACTTCGTCCAGGGCCGTAGGTCCGACGCCCGCGCCGCAGCTCGCGTAACCCGCGACCGTATTGCTGGAGGTCACGAACGGGTAGGTACCCTGGTCCACGTCGAGGATGGTGCCCTGGGCGCCCTCGAACACGAGGCGCTTGCCCGCCTTCACGGCCTTGTAGAGCATCTCGCTCACGTCGGTCACGAACGGCTTGATCTTCTGGCCGAGTTCGAGGTAGTCCTTGATGACCACTTCGGGGTCAATCGCCGGGACGTCGTACATCACGGTAAATTCTTCGTTGTGGACCTTGGCCATCGCCTCGACGCGGGGGCGCAGTTCGCGTTCATCCATGAGGTCACCCACGCGGACGCCGATACGGTTCACCTTGTCGCTGTAGCAGGGGCCAATGCCGCGGCCCGTCGTGCCGATGGCAGCCTTGCCCGCCTTCTTTTCCTTCGCCTTGTCGAGCGTGGAGTGGTACGGGAGCACCACGTGGGCGTTATTCGCAATGAACAGGCGGCCTTCCGGGTTGATTCCCTTCGTGTGGAGGTCGGCAATCTCGGCGAGCGTCTGGATGGGGTCGAGTACGACACCGTTACCGATGACGCAAATCTTGTCCTGGTGCATGATGCCCGAGGGAATCAGGTGGAACACGAACTTCTGGTCGCCCACCTCGACGGTGTGGCCCGCATTCGCGCCGCCCTGGAAGCGCACGATGATATCCGCATCGAGCGTCAAGAAATCAACAACCTTCGCCTTACCTTCATCGCCCCACTGGGAGCCGATTACAACACGATTTGCCATATATCCTTCGTTTTTGTGACCCGGAGCAAAGCCTTGGCGGGCAGCCCGCGGGTCGATTGCTTGTTTAAAACGCGAAATTGCAACGCGGGGGATTTCCCTGCGCCCTTTTTCGCCCAAAAGATAAAAAAGTGGGGTTAAATTGGGGCGGGCAGCGCGGCTGCGGGGCATTAAAAACAGCATTTTCACTTGTTTATACGCCCCGTTCGAGTTTCAACAGCGTCTTTTGACCGTCCTTACATACTAAACCTGCAATTTCAGCAAGCTAGTATGTAAGCAGCACGAATTCGGTCGCCTTTTAGCATTCCATTTTCAGAACCTTACATACTTTTCAGCCCGTTTCAAACATTTAGTATGTATTTTTCAAAAATTCCATACAAACTAGAAAACCAAGATTCATGTTTTTACATATTAAATACTCTTTTTCCGCCATGTAGTATGTAAGGCAGCTCTAAAACAGTCCATCACGCAAGACTTTTTTACGAAGCCTACATACCAAAACCTGTCTAATTCACATTCTAGTATGTAAATCTCGTAAAAAACACCCCCCAAAAAATTTTTTGACGTAAAATTGGTTTCCAAAACCGCAATTTCGTATATTAACGGAACATCTGCGTTGATACTTAGCCCATAGGCCGTATCAACGCTTTTTTTATTTCAAACCTTCAAATGGAAATAACAATGGCAGTTGAAGCAAATAACGAAGATTCTCAGGATATTCTCATCCAAGCAGTTCTAAATCGTCGTCGGGAAATGCAAGAACTACTTGCTGCGATTCCCAGAGCAAGCAAGACAATAAAGGACAGATTACGTATCATCAGGAACCACAATTCACTGCAATATTATATTGTAAGCGACAAAGAAAAACCCAACGGGACGTTCTTGCCTCAAATGCAAATCAAGAAGGCCAAAACAATCGCCCAGCGGGACTACAATGCGGCAGCGGCGGCCATCCTCAAAAGAGACATCGCGACCATCAACAACTTCCTCGCGGCATTCCACCCGGAGGAACTCGACAACGCCTTCACTAGACTGCACCCCGGCCGTCGCGCGCTCGTCACACCCGTCCGCGAATCCGACGAAGATTTCATTGCCCGATGGCGGCACCTCCCCTACACCGGCAAACCGTTCGAAATCAACGCGCCCGAGCACTACACCGCAAGCGGCGTCCGCGTCCGCTCGAAATCCGAGATCATCATCGCGGACGCCCTCGACCGCGCAGGCACCCCCTACCGCTACGAATACCCTACAAGCGTCAAGGGCTGGGGCACGCTCTACCCGGACTTCACATGCCTCGACGTTCGCACCCGCAAGGAAATCATCTGGGAGCACTTCGGCCTGATGGGCAACCCCGACTACGCCGAGAACGCCATCCAGAAAATCGCGCACTACGCCGCAAGCGGATACATCCTCGGCAAGAACCTCGTTGCGACATTCGAAATCGGCACCACCCCGCTCTCCACAAAACAGGTGCAAACCTGTATCAAGGCGTTTTTTGGGTAATGTTTAAATTTTGAGATAACGCAGGAATAACGACAGCCTACTTCGCGAGCGCCTCGATATCGGCGCGGCTGAGGTAGGTCCGCTCGTTCAGGGCCTGCGCAATCTTGCAGAGCTGCATCCGGCAGGCCATCAGGATGTTGTAATCCTGCTCGACCACGTTCGTCTCGGCCAGCTGAAAATAGTAGCACGCCGCCTGGAACTTCTGGTAATCCGGATCGTTCTTGTAGAGTTCCATGGGCAGTTCCTTCATGACGGTATCGAGGTCGCACTTGAAATCCTTGCGCATCAGGAATTCCGCGATGTGGCCCGCCATCGCGATATGTGCATCGCCCTCGAGTTCCGTACCCGCGATGTGCGTGGTGCCCGGCTGCTCCCTGGAATTGTTCATTTTCACGTAATCCAGCGGGCGCTTGAACAGGAACGCGACGAGCGCGTGGCCCGCCTCGTGATTGCACAACTTCTTGAATTCTTCTTCCCCGAAAAACTCCACCAACGATTCACGCGTCAAGACTTGTTCCGGCATTGCGAAACTCCTTTTTTAGCCGAATAAAATATATGAAAATTACAGGCGTTCACCATTCAGCGTGTTATTGACAAGGCGCGTCCTTTCCTTGTTATTCGCATCAAAGTATATCGGAAGCGCAGGTAATCCCGCCGCAGCGTCACCCGAGCAACGGAAGGAACAATTTTCAAAGTCTCCCGAAGCTTCTGGCATAATGGCTGCGGCACACTTTATGTAATCTATCTTGCAGTTATTGAACGTTCCATGCGCCCCGATATCTATACGGAGCGTAATGCATTTTTCGGAAAACATCTGGCAATCGACAAACGAGCACTGCGCGAAATGCCACAGCGACACGCTCGGTTCATTTTCTCCATGGAACGAACAGGCCTTAAAAGAGGCCGATGGAAATTCACCCGATAAAAAAAAACTCTTAGAATTTCCTTTAACCAGCACGCCTTTTTCAAAGACGCAGTTTTCAAAAGTTGATTCACCTTCATAAATTTCGACTTTTTCCGTGAAGACCTGACCTATGTAATTTCCTGGAGCCATATTCCCTCACCGCATTGTGGTTCAACCATAAATATATATTATATTTACGTCATAAAATGACAGAAATAATTTTCTTTCGTTCCTACCTACCTAAAAAATATTGAGTAGATAAACAGGAACGCCAAGAATATCCCTGTAAGGCATCCGCCGCACAGGGCTATTTCCCGTTGTGCCCACCGCGCCTTGCGTAGTCGGCATCGACCTTCGCCTTCCACTGGCGGGCGTTCTTGCGATTGTTACGGATGTCGCTCATCAGGCAGCATTCCGCCTCGTACATGACTCCGATTCCGGGTTTGTCGTTCACGAAGTTTGCGGCGCGATCCTCGTCGATGCCGAAGTTCCTTGCGGTCTCGATGGCGTCGATGTTTGCACCGAGGAAGATAAATTCCCAGCCGTACTTCTGCTTCTGGCGTTCAATCATCTGCTTCACGCGTTCGGCGGTGTACTTGCGGCTCGAATTCTCGTAGCCGTCGGTGGTGATGACAAAGATGGTCTTTTCGGGGCGGTCTTCGTCGCGGGCGTACTTGTGCACGTTGCCGATGTGGTGAATTGCCCCGCCGATGGCGTCGAGGAGCGCGGTGCAGCCACGGGCGTAGTATTCCTTTTCGGTGAGCGGCGCAATGTTTGCAAGCGGGGTGCGGTCGTGGAGCACTTCCATTTCGGTATCGAAGAGCACGGTAGAGACATACGCCTCGCCCGTCTCCTGTTTCTGCTTGTCGATGGTGCTGTTAAAGCCCCCGATAGTATCCTTTTCGAGCCCGCTCATGGAACCACTGCGGTCCAGGATAAATACGATTTCGGTGAGTCCCTGTTTCATGATTGCCTCCGTGCCGCTATGAATGCGGCTTAGGTAGTGGTCGCTGGCTTGGTGCGTTCGCACCTTCACATTTGCGACCGGTTAACGATGGCAATAATAGATGTTAGGTGAGGCGTTTTGGTCGCCTGGCAGGCGACATTTTAAGCGCCAAGAGTCGGCAGCCCGAACTTGAAAAGCATGTTATTGATTTCCCAGATATCGAACATTCCGCGCTCGATAAAGTACGAAACGACCAGGTCGCCCCTGTTGGAGGGCGAAAGCGCGAGTTCCGCGCGGGCGAGCAAGTCCTTTGTCTCGTCCATGTTCAGGTGGAGCGCGATGGCAAGCGCGAGGGCCGTCTTCTTGGTGGGCTTGTACTTCACGTTGCTGCGTATCTTGGAAAAATGCTTGCGGTCGAGATTTGCCTTCTTGTAGACTTCCACGTCGTCCAGGTTCTTTTCGTGAATGAGATTGAAAAGCTTGTCGCAGAAGGTTTCGCCAGGTTTCGCGAGAATGTCATCGAGGCTTGCCGAGCTTTTTTCTGCCAGTTTCATCGCGCAATAGAGAGGTTCCTCGGCAGGAATCTGCGGCGATTGCAGGGCCATGTCTTCGCATTCCTCGTCGGGAACGTTGCGACCTTGCCAGCGCCGCCTTGCATACCTGCGCACACCCTCGTATTTATCTTGTACGTAATTGTCGTCGATAAACGCCTGGATATCGCTGTACAAATCCTCGGAAACTTCGAACGCCTTGCGGTCAAAAACCACGAGGGTCACCAGTATTTCGTTTGTCTGCAAGAACTCGCCGATAGCCTGCGTCGCAATCCTTACGGCATAATCCTTCGGGAAACGGAACACACCGCTGGAAATAAGCGGGAAGGCGATGGACTCACAACCCAGTTCCTTCGCCTTATCGAGGGCATTACGGTAGCAATTTGCGAGCGCGAGCATTTCGCCGGACTTGCCGTCATTCCACTTTGGCCCCACGGTATGGATGATGTACTTCGCGTCTAGCGCGAACGCGGGCGTCACCGCCACCTCGGCAACATCCAGCGGGCCAACCTGCTCGCGGGCCTTCAGCAGATCTTCGCGGCCTGCGGCCTCGTAAATCTGGTATTCGGTACCGCCCCCGCAAATAGGGTGCCTATTCGCGGAATTTACGATGGCATCAGCCTTGACCTTGGTAATGTCGTTGCGTACAATCTCGAAGGGCATTACTTACTTTTCTTGTAGCGCTCGATGCATTCCTGGTAAAAGTCGTACGTCTGCTTGGCGATAGACTTCCAGCTGAACACATCTACGGCACGCTTGCGGCTTACCTCGCCCATTTTCTTCGCGAGTTCCGGGTCTGCGAGAACCTTGTTTAGCTTGTTCGCAAAGTCGGTCTGGAAGGCCTTCGGGTCGGCAGGCTCGAAATCCGTCTCGGACACGTGCTTGAGCGGCACCAGGAATCCGGTTTCGCCGTCCACGATAATCTCGGGAATCCCGCCCACCGCAGAACCCACCACCGGGGTCCCGCAGCTCATCGCCTCGAGGTTGATTATCCCGAACGGCTCGTAGAGCGAGGGCGTGGCAAACACGGTCGCATGGCTGTAGAGCACGCGGAGTTCCTCGTGCGGGACGGCTTCCTGAATCCACACCACGCCGTCGCGGGTGGCCTGGACCTTTTCGATAAGCGACTTGCATTCCTCGGCGAGTTCCACCGTATCGGGAGCACCCGCACAGAGCACCACCTGCGCCTTCTTGTCGATTTGCGGAATGGCCTGGATAAGCTGGCTAATGCCCTTCTGGCGCGTAATGCGGCCCACGAACAGCACGTAGGGGCGGTTCGGGTCCACGCCCCACTTCTCGAGGATGCCCGCATTGAATGTCGGCGCGTAGAATTCCGGGTCGATGCCGTTGTAGATAACCTTTACGCGGTCCTCGGGCACACCATAGAGTTTCATCACGTCGCGCTTCATGCCCTCGCTCACCGCAATCACGCCGTCGGCAGCCTCGTAGGCCGTGCGTTCGATCCAGCAGCTCATGGCATAACCGCCGTCACCGAGCTGTTCCGCCTTCCACGGGCGGTGCGGTTCAAGCGAATGCGTAGTGAGGATTAGCGGGCACTGCAAAAGGCGGCTCGCAAGCACGCCGCCGAAATGGCTGTACCAGGTGTGACAATGGATTACGTCAATATCCTTGAGGGTAGCGGCCCACTGCAGGTTGATATCGAGCGGCTTGAAAATTTTCTGGAAACGGTCATCTTCCGGATTCAGCCCGATCTTGCGCGAAAAGCCCAATGCACGGATATTGTCCTCGTCGACATCCTGGTCTCCGAAGCAGCGCGCCTCGATGTGGCAAAGCTTTGCGAGTTCCTGCGTGAGGAACTTGACATGGATACCTGCACCACCGTAAATCTCCGGCGGGAACTCATTGGTCAGAATTGCTGCGTTCATGCGATTAAACTCCGGTTTGACGTTCCTAGACTTCATTAAAATAGTAATTATATCATAGAAAAAGAGCCTATTATTAAATTACATCTTTTTTCAAAATATCTATTTTTCAGGTAAAAACGGGATAACGCGAATGTACAAGAAATTACTGACAAGCCTGTTCTTCGCCTCGTGCGTCACGGCCCTCCATGCAGAACCGAACTGCACCAGCGGTGATCCGGTCAACGGGTGGGGCAATGCCGCCCCGGAAGACGAAGCTCAGTGCGCCAAGGAATACTACGAGAACCTCCTGAAGAACGATCCCGACAAGTTCTTCGAGGTCTGCAAGCTGGACGGATGCCCGGTCAAGTGGAACGACGTGATGCTCTACGCCGCCGCATCGAATGTTCTCGCCGGAGGCCACGACCCCAACAGCAGGCTGCGCGACGACAATACCGCGACCGCCTGGGCCGCCAAATGGGAAGGCCAGAAGAACCTGACCATCGCCATCAAGGTGAAGGCCAAGGTCATCGCAGGATTCAGCATCGCGAACGGCTACCAGAAAACCGACGAGGATTTTGAAAAGCACGGCGCCATCAAGAAAATTTCCATCTACCATGACGCCGTCACCGAAGCGAACAAGGTCGGCACCTTCGAAATCAACAAGCAGAAGGAAATCCAATACTTCCCCTTCGACAAGCTCCTGAGAGGCGCCGGCAAGCTTTTCTGCCGCATCGAGGAAGTTCACGAAGGCGAAGCCGCGTCCGTAAGCGCATCCGAATTCAGGGTCTGGGGCAACTAGCCACCACCCCCAAGACAAGCCTCTATAAAAAGTGCCCCGCCGGTATGGCGAGGCACTTTTTTGGAGTGAGTGTGGAGATTCTTAGAAGTTCTTGCACTGGCCTTTCCACTTGCCATCGTGGCCGGCGATGTTTCCGTCGATGTACTTGCCGCTGGTGCCTACGAAGTCTGCCTTACGCCATTCTTCGCCACCGAGATGCCAGCGCATCCAGGCAACCGTAGCGGCCATGCCGTCCCACGAGCCGGAACCGTGACCGTAACCGCATTCCCTGCGGCCGGGAGCGACTTCGTAGCATTCGGTACCCTTGCCACCCGTCATCTGGATAAGGCATGCAGGTGCCTTGACGTTCGCGTTGTTGTAATCGTTCTCGGCGTTGCCGCGTTCCATGCCGCCTTCACCGTAGAGGATAGCGATAGTCCGGTCGGTCGCCACCTTCATGGCACCGGCTCCGCCCCAGTCACCGCTGTTGTTGAGGAATGCGGTAAGCACGCGCCTGTCCTTGATGAGGGCCTGTTCGGATTCGAGACCACCCATGGAGTGGCCCGAGCAACCGACCGTATTCATGTCGAGCTTGCCAAACAGCGGGCTGTTCGAATCCTTGTTCAGCCCATCCAGCCAGTCGAGAGCCTTGATGGCCTGGGTCGCGTTGCCCGGAGATTCCTTGAGAGCAACCACCACGAAACCGTGAGAAGCAAGACGGCGAATCATGCCTTCGTATGCACTCGGCTGAGTACCACCACCGGGGCCCCACACCACGATGGCGTGCTTCTGGTCCGGATTGTCGGTCAGACGCTTGGGATATGCGAGGATTCCTTCCCCATCCCAGCCTGTCCTTGTCTTGTACTCGACTTCCATATAGTTCTTTTCTTCTTCCTTGTCGTTCGCGAGGAAAATTTTCGGAACAGCGGGCTTCGCTTCTTCGCTGGAAGAAGAAACGACCGGAGCCGCCTCGCTAGAAGAAGATTCAGCCGAAACCGACTCGCTGGAAGCGGGCGCGACCATTTCGGAACTTGTCGGGTTTACATCGGCACTGGAAGAAAGATTCTCATCGGCACTACTCGTCGGATTTACGACAGGATTTGTCCCAGGGCCGCAAGCATCGGGCAGGCTAGAGGCCAAGCAGGCATCGTCGCCGCCCGGAGTCACCGTCCCGTCCCCCATTTGGGAGGGATCGACCATGCCCGAAGAACTAAGCGCGGCAAGCGGATCGTTCGGATCGTATTGCGGGGCATTGGTCAACGCGGAATCATCGCAGTTGACAACGGCGAAAGCAGCACTAGCAACCACAATGCCCTTCGCCAGATTCCTGAAGAATCGAGATTTCATTGTATTACTCCTTGTTTTGCTCCGTAACCGCATATAAAGATACCTCGCAAAAAAAGGAAAAACTCGCGGCTTACGCGAGTTTCTATGGACAATAAATCCAAAAGCGGCAATTTAACGGGGCGCGTAGATACGCGACATGAACTCGGCGCGGGTCTTCTCGTCGGTCTTGAAACGGCCGAGAAGCTGGGTCGTGACCATCGTGGCACCGGGCTTCTTTACCCCGCGCATGGTCATGCACATGTGGGATGCCTCGAGCACCACGGCGACTCCCTTCGGGTTCAGTTCCTTCTGGATAAGTTCTGCAATCTGGCGGGTCATGCGTTCCTGGATTTGCGGGAAGCGGGCATAGAATTCAACGACGCGCGGGATCTTGGAAAGGCCCACCACGCAGTCGCCCGGAATGTAGGCCACGTGCGCCTTGCCCGTAAACGGCAGAAAATGATGTTCGCACATGCTCGCGAACTCGATATCCGGCACGATAATCATCTCGTCGTACTTCTCGTGGAAACGCGTCTTGAGAATGTCTTCGGCGCGGGTCTCGCCCGAAAGGCCGGTCATGAGTTCGGCATACATCTTCGCGACACGCTTCGGCGTATCAAGCAAGCCTTCGCGGTTCGGATTCTCGCCCATGCCGGTGAGAATCATCCGGAAGCCGTCTTCCATCATCTTCAAGTTCATGCGGGCAAAGATAGAAAAATTACCGGATATCAACCCTCACCAAGGCGCCAGCGCCCTTGGCAATATATATACCGTGCGGAATGTTTTCGAGCGACATGCCGTTTATCGCGGTGCGGACAAGCGTTCCGTTCAGGTTGAACAGCCTGATCTCGCCCGCAGATTCCAGGCGGTTGCCCACGCGGACAATCCCGGAGGTCACGCGCGCCAAGCCCTCACCCAACTGCGCGCCGTTCACGATGCCCGTCGTTTCGCCGCCGGCCTTGAAATTTTCCACGTGCGTGATGCCATTGTTCACATAGTCGCCGAGCCCGTAGGCACTGCGCATAATCTTCAGCACGTCCATGTCGAACACGGAGCCGTCCGGCGCGGACTGCCTGCGGATAATGGTCATGTTGTTTTCGCCCTCGTGACCGGTATCCCAGGCGATGGGCACAACCTTGTTCTGTTTCGCGAGTTTCATCACGGCGTCGTAATAGGCAAGGCGGCCCTTGCGGTGCTTCGCGTAGTTGTCGCCCGTCAGCACGCCCACACGGTCGTTCGCACCGAACTCGCCGATAATCACGGGCACGCCCTTGTCCACAAAGTTCGTCTTCATCTTGCCGAACTGTTCCTGAATCTGCGCGCTGGTGCACTTGTCGCCCATCGCGCCCGCCCAGGCGTTGTAACCGCAGTTGTGCACGATGTCTGCACCGGTCGCAAGGTCATCGCCCCAGTAGTATTGCGGATAAACTTGCGCGCCCCAGTCGGCAATGTCGTTCATGAGCGTGTAGGTGTACGGGTCGTAAAAATGCACCTCGACCATCAGGCGGTTTTCAATCACGTCCTTCGGGAGCTTGGAAACCGGCATCACCTCGGTCGTGCGGTCGATACTCGTGGAAGGTCCCTGGATTACAAGAGTACGGCTCGCGTTGTTGCCGCCCGTTGCGCGCACGGCATCCACGAACGTCTGGTGGTATACCATCAGGATTTCCGTCTCGTGCCTGTAATTGTCGTCGGTAGTCGCGGGCTCGTTCGCGCTCGCAAAGAGCAGGTTCTCGTTATAGTCCTTGAAACGCGTCGCAATCTGCGTCCAGTAGGATTTCTGCTTCGCGTTCACCTCGTCCTTCTTTTCGTCCTTCAGGTTCTCTTCGAGCCAGCCGCCATCCCAATGGATGTTCAGGACCGTCACGAGGCCTGCGCGCATGCACATGTCCACCACCGTCTGCACCGAGTCCATCCAGCTTTCGTTAATCACGCCATCCTTAGCGTGGCTGTCCCAGGCGCAGGGAATGCGTATGGTGCTGAACCCCGCCGCCTTCACCGAATCAATGTAGGCCTCTGTCGGGAACTTGTTTCCCCAACCCGTCGGGTTGCCTGGAACTTCCATCGTGTTGCCGATGTTTATCCCGAAGCCCATCTTGTTGAACATTTCGCCCGCCGTCGGGAGCGTTTCGGCATTCGCGAGCACAGCAAGCGACGCCACGGAGAAGGAAGCGGCCTGCGCCGCAGTCCTGAATCTGCTTTTAAGCATAACATCCCTTTAAGGCGCGAAGGCGCCTTCACTTCAAACAACACCCAAAATATATATGGATTTACAGCCCGCAGGCGCCCGCCAGGCAGTTTTTCTCGTTGACAAAATGTCCTTGAATTGGATTTCTTTGCAAAAAAGTCGGGTTTTAGCAGAATTTACACAAACACGACTTCGTTGCCGGTGCGGGGCGACTGGCTGCGGTTCGGGAGGCCACTCTCCGTATCGGCGTAGCCGATGGCAACGGAGGCGTACACGCGTTCGTCTTCGCGCAAGCCAAGGCCACGCAGGTATTCGAGGAGCGTCGGGTCTTCGTTCAGCCACTTGAGCTGGTTGATGTAGCAACTGCCCAGGTCGAGCTCGTTCGCCGCAAGCATCATGTTCTCCACCGCGCATGCCACGTCGGCCATGTTGTTGCCGTAATCTTTCTTGTTCGCGACTACAATCAGAACAGGCGCCGTGTAGCAGAACGAGTAATTGCCTTTGCGGGCGAGCGTGATGGAATTCTTGAGGCTCTTGTACAGGTCTTCGCGGAGTTCCATCTTCGCGAACGCTGCCTGTACCAGTTCCTTGAGTTTCGCAATCACCGAAGCATCCGAAATCACGAAGAAGTGATTCGTCTGAGCGTTGCCGCCGGTAGGGCCAAACTGACCCGCCTCGACAATCTGCTTCAACTTCTCGAGTTCCACAGGCTGTGCCTTGAACTTGCGGGTACTGCGACGTGTGCGTATTGCTTCGAGTGTGTTCATACTACTTATCCAGCGGGAGAATCAGGATACGCGAGTTGCGCTTCTGGTTGTAATGGTCGCGCTTGCTCTTGGGCAAATCCTCGACCGTACCATCCTCGAATCCGAAGTGGTAGAACCAGTCGAGAGCCTGCGTGGTGAGCAAGAACAGCTTACTGTAGCCTTTCATGCGCCCGACAGAAATCAGGTGCCGCACGATGGCATCGCCAATGCCCGACTTGCGGTAGTTCGCACCCACCGCGATGCCCGCAACTTCGGCCATCCCGTCTTCGAACTCGTGCAAGGCGCCGCAACCGTGAATGCTGTTGTCGATGCTGTACACCACGTAGTCCTTGAGCTTCTCGGAAATGCTTTCCTGAGTGCGCGGCACCAGGTAGCCCTTCGCGATGTAGTCCTGCATAATGCGCAGGATATCGGGAATGTCCTCGATGTTCGCGGGCCGGATACTCGAGTACTGGTTCGCGTACACCATGGTACCGTCGCCCCGCGCGCTGAACACTTCCTGCAGCACGCTGCCCTGAAATTCACCGCTCAGCAAATGCACGCGGTTAGCGCCCGCCTCGCACGCCCGGATGGCGTTCATCAGGTAGTCCATCTGCGCGAAGTCGAGCACGTCGGAATTGAGTTCCAGGAGTTCCTTCGCCTGGTCCACGTCCAGTGCAGAAATCACGCCCGAGTCGGTCGGTTCCAGATACTTCGTGTTCTTGCCGGTGACAAGCCCCTTGAGCTTGATGCCGTTCTCGTTACCGATAAAGAAGAGCTTGCCGACCTGCATGTACTTGCAGATTTCAGTCGCGAGCTCGGTAGAACTGATGTTGTAGGCGTGCCCGAGCTTGTTCCACCCGATAGGCGGAATGATGGGCACGAACTTCTCGTCCAAAAGCTGTTCGAGCGTATCGCGCTGGATACGTTCAATGCGCCCGGTACGCATGTAGTCGATACCGTCAATAACCCCGAGGCTCCGGGCGAGCACCCAGTTGCCCTGGATACCCTTGAGCCCGCTCGCCGTGAGGTGGCTCATGATGCGCTGTGCAACCCCGAGGCTCGCCTGCTCAATGAGGGGCAGGGCCTCCTCGCTCGTAAGCCGGACGCCGCCCTCGAACTTGCTTTCAAGTTCCCAGGCCTTCAGCTGCGCGTCGATACTGTTCCGCGTACCCGGCACGATGATGATGCGGATGCCCGCCTTGTGCAACAGGGCGATATCCCGCATGAGCACGGGGAACAGCGGATGGTCCATAAGGCTATCGTCAATCTTCAATACGAAAAGCTGGCCCTTGAACCGGTCCATATAGCCGAACACTTCCCGGATGAATCCGGCAACTTCGAAGTGCTGGGAATAGAAATCGGACGCAGTGTTGTTCATATTTCTTACTTCTTCTTGCCCTTCGCAGGCTTCTTGCTATCCTTCGCGGGCTTTGCAGGTTCGGCAGCCTTCGGCGCTTCGGCGGCAGGCTTCTCCTCGGCCTTCGGGGCCTCTTCGGCAGCGGGGGCGGCCTCGGCCGGAGCGGCAGGGGCTACAGCGGCATCGGTTGGCGAGCCCGTCGAACCATCCACGGCCGGAGTTTCGGCATACACCTTCAGGAGTTCCACCTCGAACACGAGAAGCGCATTCGCGGGAATCATCGGCGGCACGCCGGCCTCTCCGTAAGCAAGCGCGCTCGGAATCCAGGCCTTCACCTTCATGCCTTCCTTCATCACCTGGAGCAAATCCTGCCAGCCCTCGATCACGGCATTCACCGGGAATTCCAGCGGCTCGCCGCGCTTCACGCTGTTGTCGAACTCGGTACCGTCGAGGAGCGAACCCACATAGTGCACCTGCACCTTGTCGGAGGCCTTGGGGGTAATGCCCGCGCCTTCCTTAATTACCTTGTACTGCACTCCTTTGGTCGTCACCTTCACCGTGGAATCCAACACGTTCTTCGCGAGGAACTGAGCCTGCTCCTCGAGAGCCTTCTGGGCGGCGGCCTTCGCGTCGGCTTCCTTCTTCTGCTGCATCTGCAAGAGCAAGCCCTGGAGCGCCTGCTCGGAAGCGGAATCCGTCATGAGCACCTTGCGGCTCGTGTCCACCTCGTCCTTGATGGCGGCGATAATCACGTCGAGCTTGAGGGGAACTTTTATTTCGGCAATCGCCCTGCCAAGATCCATACCCAGGGCGTAACTGTAGCGGTCGACCGTGCTGTCGAGGGAAATCTTCGTTTCGGGGGCAACCGCGGGAGCGGGAGCCGGAGTCGGGTCTGTCGCGGGAGCAGCGTTCTTGTTTCCGCCACAGGCGACAAAAACCAGGCAAGAGGCAGCAATCGGGGCTAAAACAGAAAATTTCATACAGGAGAACCTTTTTTGGATGTTAACATAAGAAAAAATAGGTAATTTCGCTCACACCCGCCTCCGAAAAGGGGCAAGATTGCGTGAATCACCTCACAAAAAACCTGCTTTGTAAACTTCTATAAACATTTTCTATTGCGGAAGGGCGCTGCATGTACTATTTTTTATAAGCAGGAAGAGAAAGGTACAGCTTATGACCAGCAACTTTATGAATATCGTAGCGAAAGCAAGCGAGAACAAAAGTCGCTTCGACACGTCTATGCTCGGCCTCAAGGACGAACTTGAGAAATCAGTGAGCCGCGACGCCAGCATGGTGCGCGCACACGTGAGACATTCCAAAGGCACAACCGGCTGGCTCCCGGGAGCCCTCTCCTACCCCTGGATTTTCGTCTGCATCGTAATTCCTGCCGTCATGGACATGTTCGTCTAGGCGCCACTTTTCTATCTTTGTTGCCGTAAAACAGCGCACCCGCGCACCGGAGACATTATGGCAGCACTCATCCTCGACGGCAAGGCCCTCGCCAAGACCACTGAAGAAGAACTCAGCGCCCGCGTGGCGAAACTCAAGGAAAAGACGGGCAAGACCCCCATCCTCGCCACCATCCTGGTGGGCGACGACCCGGCGAGCGCCACCTACGTGAAGATGAAGGGCAACGCCTGCGCCCGCGTGGGCATGAAAAGCATCCGCGTGGTGCTCCCGAAGAACACCACCACCGAGGAACTCCTGAACAAAATCCAGGAACTCAACGACAACCGCGACGTGCACGGCATTTTGCTGCAGCACCCGGTTCCGCGCCACATCGACGAGCGTGCCGCCTTCGAGGCCATCGACGCCCGCAAGGACGTGGATGGCGTGACCTGCCTGGGCTTTGGCCGCATGGCGATGGGCGAACCCGCCTACGGATGCGCCACACCCGCAGGCATCATGCGCCTCCTGAAGGCATACAACATCCCGCTCGCGGGCAAGCACGCCGTCGTGGTGGGCCGTAGCGCGATCCTCGGCAAGCCCATGGCCATGATGCTCCTGAACGCAGACTGCACCGTGACCATCTGCCACAGCAAGACGCAGAACCTCCCCGAATTTGTGGGTCAGGCCGACATCCTCGTGGGTGCGGTCGGCAAACCCGAGTTCATCAAGAAGGAATGGATCAAGCAGGGCGCGGTCGTGGTCGACGCCGGCTACCATCCGGGTGGCGTGGGCGATATCGAGAAGGGTCTCGACGACGTGGCGAGCGCGTACACTCCGGTTCCGGGCGGCGTGGGCCCCATGACCATCAATACGCTCATCTACCAGAGCGTGGAAAGCGGCGAAAAATATTTAGGGTAAGATCCTCGCCTGCTCCCCAAAGAGGATAACTCTACTATGGCAACAAGTTGCCAAGTATCGTATAGCGAGGATGACGTGGGCCTGCAAGGATGACGAGGGCGCGGGCTAGCGTCTTTGGCGTTCGAGCTCGACGGCATCCGCTTCGGCGGAATTCGGCGAGAGGATGTTCTTGACGGTCTGTCCCACGAATTCGGCGCCAATACCAATCAATGTCCCCGTGAGGGAATCGTTCGAGTATTCAAGGTTCATCGCGGCCTTCGCATCGGATGTCGCACGTTCGTTACGCAGCGTCGCACTGTCTGAATAAACTAACGGACGTTTGCCGGTGAGGTTCACGCTATCGGTCTGCGAGGCATCCTTCTTCTGCACGAGCTGCGCATTTGCAGCCGAAGCGCAGGCAAATAATGCAGCAAGCACGGCAAGACGGGAAACAAGCCTCTTCGCCAAAATCATGCCGTTTTTTCCTTCTTATCGTGCCGCGCAAAGAACTCCGCGACAATCGTGCCACTTATGGAATGGTACGCGCAGCTGATGGCACACGGAACCACGCAAATCGCAGCCTCCGGGTGGGCAGCTACGTTCTCGGGGTTCGCGAAGAAGGCTGCCGCAAGCACGGTCGCCATGCCCGCATTCTGCACGCCCACCTCGATAGCGATAGTGCGCTTCTTTGCGGTATTGAACTTGAATATGCGCCCGACGGTATAGCCCAGCACGTAGCCGAGCCCGTTGTGGAAAAACACCACCGCAAGCACGAGGAACAACAGCGAAAGCCCGTTCGTAAGCAGGTGCGGGCGCACCGTCACGATGACACCGCCCACAATCAGCGCAAGGCCAATCACGCTAACCGCGGGCATGTTCGCACGCACTTCCTTGAACACCGGGTTCTTGCCCAGGAAATAGTTGCAAACAAAGCCAACCAGAATCGGCGCAACCGTCACGTACAGGATATTCAGGAACATCCCCTTCGCGTTCACGTCAATGCTCGTATCGGCAAGCCAGAGCACGAGCAGCGGGGTCATGAGCGGGGCAAGCAAAGTCGAGACCATCGTCATGCTCACGGAATACGTCACGTCCCCCTTGGCGAGGAAGCTCATCACGTTGCTCGAGACGCCACCCGGGCAGCAACCCACGAGAATGATGCCCACGGCCAGGTACGGGTCGAGCCTGAAAACCTTGGTGAGGGTGAAGGCCACCAGCGGCATGATGGTGTACTGCGCGCAGGCCCCGAGCAGAATGTGGAGCGGCTGCTTCATGAGGTTCTTCACGTCGTCGACGGTGATGGTAAGGCCCATGCTGAGCATGATAACGCCGAGGATTATGGAACTCGTGTTGCCGTGCACCCAACCGAAAGTTACAGGGGCAAAAAAAGCCACGACGGCGGCACCGATGACGAAAAGCGATGTGTATGAAGAAAGCAGACGGCTAGCAGCCTTGATTATTTTCAACATGCGCAAAATATAGGAAATCGCCTACACTGCAACACGTCTACCGTCTAGAACATTACCCTGTAAGGGATCAGCCTGTCGAAGCGACGTCCCTTCAGGTCGCGGTATTCCTTATGCGTAGCCCCGCGCATGTCGGCAGGGCGAGTCCGGCGAATATCGCGAATAAGGGTTGTCGAATCCGTCGCCGTAGAATCACCCGCGACAATGGACGTCGTGTCGGTCGCGGAGGTATCGCGCGCAGTCGTGTCCTGCGGCTGCACGGTTGAAGTATCCGCGCCTGCCGACTTTTCCACCAGCACCTCGACGCGGCCCGTATATTCGGTATTGTCGTTGCCCTTCACGGTATACTTAAACGAGGCAAGCCCGCTGAAATTCGCCTTGGGCGCAAACCTTGCCGTATAGCCGTCACCCGCAAGTTCCACACTTCCGTTCTCCGCAGCAGAGACGCTGTAGGTCGGCGATACATCCTTGAACCCGCGCGTAATCGTGCGCAGGTCAAAATCGAGAGACTTGCCGTCCGTTGCCGTCGCGTGCATGGCACCCAGCCAGTTGATATACTTCTCGATACGCACGTAGCCGTCGCTTTCCTTGGTCATGGCATCATCTTTTGACTTGTCATAACCCATCGCCTCTTCGAAGTAATCCGGCATGCCATCCTTGTCGGAATCGGTCGCGGTCTTCCCCGCAATCACCTCTCCCCAGCCGTTATTGGTCTTGAGCCCCATCGCGCCCACGCTCTTCACGAGCGCACCGGCCGTTCCAAGCGTATTCACCTGGTACCACACCAGCGAATCGATGTCGTCGTACGGGAGCACGCCGCTCTGCGACGTCACGTAGCGCCACGCACTTGCGGCAGAGAGCATCGGGCCCGATGTCGTAAGTTCGCTCCAGGGTTTCGCAAGTTCCTCGCCCACGCCCTGATAGTAGTAAATACTCGAAGGCCCGCCGTTCAGTTTTCCGTCGCGGTCCGTATCAATCATGTTGCCGCTCGCGTAGATACTCTGGTTCTTGTCCACCTGGAACCACGGGTTACTCCCCTTCGGGCCATAGACAAAGTAATTGTTCACGATATCGTGATTGAAGTGCGTGCTAGTGTGCGTCGTATAGCCCGCCTCGAAGTTGTAGAGGATGTTGTTCACGAACACATCGTTAATCTTGTCGAGCGGGTTTCGGTTGTGCGTATTCACAAAGGCGTTGTAGTACCAAGCCCAAGTGCCATCCACCGATTCGATGTGCGCACCGAACTGCTGCCCGATGGGGTTTGCAATCAGCGAGTTCTGCACCGTAATGCCCGTAACGCGGTAGCTTGCGTTGTCCGAGGAACCGCCGAAGTTGTTCCACGGCGCAAGTTCCACCGAGCAGTGGTCCACGATTACGTTCTTGGAATCGTAAAGGTTGAGCGCATCATCCTTCTCGGACGCGGTATTTTCGCCCGGACGGATTCGCAGGTAGCGGATGATAATGTTGCTCTGCTTGCCGGTACTGAGCTTGCCGCCGTGAATGGCGATTCCCTCGCCCGGAGCCGTCTGCCCCGCGATGGTAATGTTGCTCTTGATGGAAACCGCCGTCTTGATATTGATGATGCCACCCACGTCAAAAACCACAATGCGGTTGCCCTGGCTCACCGCATCGCGGAAAGAACCCGCACCGTCATCGTTCAGGTTCGTCACGTGGTAAACGCTGCCGCCACGACCACCCGTGACCTGCGCGCCAAAACCCAGCGCCTCAGGGAAAGCCAGCGGCTCGGCACCCGCCCCGATAAAACCAAACACTGTTAGGCAAAGCGCCGAAACCGGCAATCCTTTATGCAAACCAAAGCCCATATTTCCCATACCTTTACTGGGCGGGTTTCCGAACCACCGGAATCCGCCTTCTGAAATATATACTTAAAAATGATGGAACGGGACTGAAAATGAGCATTAACGTTGTCTACGGACTACGGCGGTATACCCGGAAACCATTCCATCTCTGCATTCTTGCACCTTGTCAGGCAATTTGCGAAACAACGCTCTGTGCAGCCCCTATTTTGTTATTTTTCCGATATGCACAAGAAAATCGCCATATTTTCAGCGACCGCAATCGCCGCTACCATCCTCGGGGCCTGTGATGCCAACGGGGACCTCATCATCGTAGATGATGAAGGCCGCATTTTGGGAATGGACCCGGTCTACGACTACTGCGAAAACCATGTTTGCCTCCCCGCAGCCGAAATAGTGCACCGTCCAACGACACTCCAGATTTCGTTCACCGCAACAGACTCCATCACAAACGTGCACCTGGAAACGCTTGATTGCAAACTGCTCGAGAACGAGAGCGCGGATTCGGTACACCCCGCATGCGTCACGAAAATCAAGGTGGGTGACAGCGATTCTATTAGAAACATGCCGCCTTTTGATTACTACAACAGGCATTACAATTACGGCATAAGCTTTGCCCCCGATAGCGACAACCACTTACGATTCGCCCTCGTTGACATAAAAGGCGAAGAGAAAAAGTTTGACATAGACCTTAATTTATACGCAAAGATATACCATAAGGTTTCTGCCGGCGACCACGATACGGCCTACTTCTCGTTCCCCGAGGGGCTTGACTCGCTAGAGGGCTACACGCTCGACACGAACTTCGACAGGTCGCAACTGCCAAGTGGCACCGAGTTCGAGACCATCGAAAAATGTTCTATCGCAAGCTATGAATACGACTACGATCTCGATACCACCTACAAATGCGTCTCATGCCCCGAATGGATGGACGATTCTACCCGGCGCGAGGCCCTCAAGAAAAACGACTGTCCTTTCTACATGGCCGAATCACCCGAAAAATGCAACGGAGACACGCTCTACGTCCTCCCTAGAAGATGGGAGCATAAGGACATAGGCTGCCTGCACTTCACGGCGACCGACCTACCCCAAGACGTCGCCATCGCCGACATGTTCTCGACTTCGCGCATCAAGAACAACTACGAAGCCGACAAAGCCTACCGCGCCTCAGACTCAAGATTCTTTAACATCTGGCAAGCAACGTTCCGTCTCGGGAACCAGGGTTCGTTCAAAACCGACAGCCTGGTCATCACCGTGCACGCTCCGTACAGTTACGGCGAATAGAAAAGGGCCGCATCCTTTTTTGATAAGACGAATTTATCCCGCAATTTCATCAAGATTCTGCATCAACTTGTGAGTTTCGATAAGGATGGCGATGATTTTACGGTAGTGAGAGATGTCGTCGTAGGTAAGGGTGCGGTTCTTGCGGTCTTTGAGCCACTTTTGGGCGGGTTGGTAACCGCCGATGTAGAAATTCCAGGCTAGTTCAGGAACGTTTGCAAAATACTGCGTCTTGTTGATGTAGACCTTTCCCTTTTCAAAACGAATTTCGCTCACGGCATTGTCGCCTTCGATGTCGAAGGAGGTCGCCTGCGGAGGAATTTCTTCCATCAGGTGCAATTTGCGGAGTTTATTGCCGATGGAAACGATGCGTTCGAATTCTTCTTTGTTTTCAGGGAAAGGAATACGCGGGAAATCGATTTTCAGAAATTCCTTGTATTTTTCACGATAGGACGGTGTATGGAGAACGCCATAGATGTAATCAAAAATCTGTTCAGGAGTTGTAATATGCGAATTGTCATTCTGAGCGTAGTTCCCTGAGCTTGCCGAAGGGAACGGAGTCGAAGAATCTAGGCATGCGTCGATTTTACGCCAAATAGTTTCATCTAGATTGGGCTTGCGTGTTTCGCCGAGTTTTTCTTCACCTTCGGTAGGGTAAAGATAGAGAGGGAAAACATTGGCCGTAGCATTCATTGTTTCCAATATGTGAGAATCAACAATATTTCGACACACAAAATACTGTGTAATATCCTCAGATTTTATTGTTTTATTTGCAATCAAGGCGCAATTACTTACATTCAGCAGATTTCGCATCAATGAATGTCTAGGATAGCTCATTATCCCTTTTGAATTTCCTGTATAGTTTGCGAACCGTAAATCAAATGGCCGATAATCAATAGTAGTCAACAAAACCGTTTTTTTACTCAGGTCTTCTTTTGCAAAAGAAATCTTCCAATCTCGAGAATCTTTAAAATTGTATTTTGATTGAATTTCAGAATGGTTCAAATTCAAAAAATCTTTTTTTAAAATATTACACTCTTCTTGTGTGAATGCAATAGAAGCTTCATCTCGCTGAGTTACAATTCCTTTAGCAAAAGTATTCATCAATTCATCTATTTTAAAACCCTTCTCGTATTCAATCTGAACGGAAAAATCTTTAGGGACAAAGAAATATTGTGGTGCTTGCGGAGAGAGTTCTTTCCAAGGAATATCGCTGAATGATGTTTTAGCCAGAAAAGCGTACTTTTCAAAACGTTTGCCGAAGAGTTCATAGTGATAAACGCGGGCTAGAAATCCTTCGACTTCGCCCTTACGAGCTTCGCTCAGGATGACGCCCTGTTTTTTCTTAACAAAGATGTTAATGCTTACGCCTTGCATGATGTCGAAAACATTTTCATCTTTGCCACCATCAAAAGCGGTTTCTTTTTTTCTTGTGTTTCCATGCAAATCAAGAATGTAGATTTCATCAAAAGTTTCCATCAATGCTTTTCGCATTTGTCGGTGGATGATTCCATCTATAAAACTGTTGTTTGAAATATATGCGAGAATTCCTTCGCCATTCTTTTCTACATAGTAATGGCCTAATCGAATGAATTTGATATAATCATCCGAAAGCGGCTGGATATTTTTCTCGTTTAAATTTTTCTTGTAGGTTTCCGATAATTCCTGAATCCAAGCGCCTTTATTGCTACTGCTCACGCTATACGGCGGGTTGCCAATCATCACCATCACGGGAGTATCGCGCTTGACAAGGTTCGCCTCGCTCGCTTCTTGCGCAAGCCATTGTGCAAACAGCGTTCCCGTGTCATGGTCACATTCTTCGAGGGAATTGGTAAGGAATATGCGGAGTCTCTTGTCCTGCTTTGCCTTGTAACCCGTCTGCGCCAGCACCATATCTAATTTCAAGTGCGCAACGGCGTATGGAGCCATCATGAATTCAAAACCGTTCAAGCGTAGGAGTAAATGCTCTTCTACATAGTTTTGCCAAGCTCCCTTCTGGTTTTCCATGCCAGAATATATCTTACGGACCACTTCGGCAAGGAATGTTCCCGTTCCTGTTGCAGGGTCGAGAATTTGAACCTTATGGTATTCTCGCGTTTCGTATTTCTTGTGGTCTTTGGTGCGATTGTCCGTATACAGGTTCGAAGTTTGTCGAATCGTCACCTTGCTTGTGTCGGCGAGACCATCACTCAAATTGAAGCTGGATTTCAAAATTTCATCGACAGCATTGACGATAAAGTGAACAACGGGTTCGGGCGTGTAGTAAACACCGCAAGCCTTTTTCTGCTTAGGGTCGTAATAGCGCAGAAAATCTTCATAGAAGTGAATCATCGGATCGGCCTGACCAGTAGCCTTTCCAAAATTTTTCATGACCTTCGGCATGTCCGTCACCCGGAATGTTTCTGCCAGGTCATCAACAATCCATGCGATGCTTGTATCTACATCGAATGCGGCAACATTCTGGAAAACTTTGCGCAAGAACGGATTTGTCTTGGGAATGAGTGTAGCCGCTTCTTCTCGACTGAAAGTGTCGGGAGTATCGTCATGGAGCCTTGCTGCAAACATTCCATAGCAGATTGTCTGTGCGTAAATATCGGCAAATTGCCGTTCCGTCAAATCGTGAATCAACACTTTCTGGAAAGATTTCCATTGTCCCGCCAACTCACCTGTCTTTTCGCTATCAGTTTCGAGAGTCTTCTCAATCACTTCGGCAAGGAGGCGCGCCTTGGCGGCCATCATCTGCGCTAATTTCGTAGAACTCGTTATCTTCTGCGGCATTGATTCCGCGAGATGCGCCACCATTTCCAAAAACATCGGGACATTGGTGTCTATCAGCGCAATCTTATTTCCTTTGATTTCTGCGATTCGGATGCTATTGACAAATTCACCGTTTTCATAAAGATGAAAATCAAGGTAATCCGTGAAAAGGATATGGTCTAGCGAGTTCTTATAGCGGTTGAACTGTTCCTTGTGCTGGCGGTTGCCATCCAGGTCACTATCGCCAATGTCTTTAGCCTCTACGAAGGCAACAGGAATCGATGTTGCTCCTTTCCCTTTCGCGATAATGTAATCCGGCGCTCCGCACTGGATTCGGCTGGGCTCGTTCGTGATGGTGAATTTGGGGAGCAAGTCGCCAAGCAGTTTCGCAAGTGCTGGGCGGTAACTGTGTTCGGTCGCCTTGCCCGTAGAAAACTGCTTGGAAACCTCGTCGATGTATTGTGCGACGGCTTGAATCTTGCTCTTGTCCAAATCGGCCATGGCGGCTCCAACGTTGCGAGATCCGCTCTACTTGACTTACGATTTACCCAATAAAAAAAGGGCGCGAAGTTGCCTGCAAGTTACTGTGTTTCGAGGCTCTAGCAAAGCCCAACTTACCAATAACTGCAAACAACCCACGCCCCAATTGGGACGTGAGCAGTCTGCCCTATTCTCGTAAGTTGTGAAACTGCTAGATTTCGAAACAGAGATTAGAGCAAATACTCAAAAATTCCGGTCGCTCCGAACCATTCGGTACGGGGCTATTTATCGTGCAATATAGATTATTGGAATGGCAAATATTGCAAAAACCGACCCTAAGGGGCCGGTTAACGCAAATATATGGCTTAGCCGAAACAGCCCTACGGGCTACAAGAGACTTTTTATTTCTTCGACAACCTGATTGGGTTCAGAATCGATGTTCACAAACCGGATATTCCGTCTTTGGATCTCGGCCGCATCGCATTTAGATTCCACACCGGCACGGCAAATCGCTATATCCCTATAAGGAATGTAGATGGGAATAACTTCACCATTCGCAAACAGCGGCCTTGCTTCTAGGAACATCTTTAACTGAGGAAGATATCCCTTTAAGTACTCAAATATCCGCTCGTGACGCTCTATTTCCCATGAGTCACCGTTTGATTTCATTTCAATAGCCATCTTTTCGGCATCTTGGCAAACAGAAACTATTGTTTTACAGACAGGCTCCGCCGAAGCGTCAAACAGATTGTAAACTTTCGACTCGCATACGACACCAGGCAAGCCCAAATAGCACTGAACCGCATTTATATGTCCTGCCTTCGGAAGTTTCTTGAGTAGATTATACCAGCCCTTCGCATTGTCATATTCAGAGAACTTTTGATAAAGGCAGAACTTGTATAGGGCATAGTTATCGCGAATGAACTTGGAATAATAACCACCCGTAGCCATTATGATATCCATCGGATGGAGCGGAATATTTTCGCGCATGGCGACACCCACCCGCGATTCACTTTCTAATGAACAATGTCCATAGACACGTTGCATTTCTGACCAGTCCAAATAGCACTTGACATCACCACGTTCAAGGGCCAAATCCTCAATATAAGGCCCACACGATATGAAGAACGTTTCCTCCGTATAGTAGCGTTCGCAAAGACGCATGAGAATCCCTTTTAAGAACTCGAATGTCGCCGATTGTCTTTTGGCAAGAAGTTCCTGAACATAAACCCACAGGTAGTTTACATTTTCTTCGATATCAATGTATTCTTCCTTATCCCAAATCGCCTTGGCCTGGTGGTAAAAAGCCTTTTCTTCGGGCAACATGGCACTTTCCGGCGTATGCGGCAAGGATATAGGGACTTTGTCTTTTACAAGACTTTTCCTTATCTTGTAAACCCGATCATCCATTATCGCGAGCAAATCACGATAGGCCTTATGGGCTTTCTTGAATTTTGGGGTTGCCTTTTTCCAAAAAGTATTTTCAAATTCTACTTGTTCTTCTGTGGAGAGCCTATCTGTATAAGGGATTCCGTGTAAATCTATAATTTCATATGTAAACCCTCTTACATTCCACAAATATTCGTATAGCGCATCTGTTTTAACCTTAAGTTCCGAGTCATTCTGAACAAGATCATTAACAACATCTCGGCCATCGTTAAAGTATCGTTCCATATTATTGATGCGTTCTTCCATTGCCAAATCGAACTGATACAAATCAATGACACAATCTGAAATCTGATAAAGAATGGCTGACCAAAGATTTTCAGGAACGCTAAGCAATTCCTTTTTTTTCTCAAAGCAATATGCCAAAGAGCCCATGCACCAAACTAGGGATGCCCTATGGCGATAGAAATCTCCAAATCTATTAATGTATCGTTTGTCCATATTGACCAGCCTTGCTTAACCGTTATCGACGCTAGTATTTTTCCGTTCTTCTTTGCGTCTTTCTTTCCACATGAGCATAATGACCATAAACAATAAGCACAAACAGTAGCAAAAGAAAAATAGCGTTCCAAAGTTTTTATCGAATTTACAGTCGAAAATCGAATTGATGGCGATAGATATTATTATAGCCTCTGCAAATGCACCTAGCGAAGCCGCCAACAGACCAGCAAACATGTCTGTAAAAATATCAGAGAAGAAACGGAGAACATAAGATATTCCGACAAACACAAAGATTGAAACTCCCATATACACACAATCGAAATCAAGGCAGAAATTTTCTACAAACAGCACAGCAATAAGCAGGACTGCCGCCACTATGGCTATAATTCTGCTCTTTTGACTTGCCCGCATCGACAATTTAAGATTTATGATGTTCCGATCTGACATAAGGCGCCCTTACTGCAAAAATAGGAAAGAACGCAAATTCAGTAATATACTAATCCAAATACCAGACTGTTTCAACATTGACTTTCTATAAAAAAAGTGGTATATTAGGGAGGAAAGGTGTTATTTTATGAAACTCATCAGTACAGATTTCTCTAATTTGGGAGAAAAGACCATATACGATTTTGGCGATGACGAAGCCATTGATGAACTTTTGAAGGAGCATAAATCGACTAGAGAACATATTACACGCGATTTTTTCGACACCGCAGATTCGATGGTGCGCTTTAATTGGATGCGTGATTTAGCTAGTATGCTACTGCATGTAGACCCGAATGCGAAAAAATTTTTCAAAGCAGTCGAAAAAGAACTTGACAAATACTTCAAGCATCGCGACAAAATGTTTACAAAAGGCATCATCATAGATTGAATATTGTTGCCTTATTGATTTTATCAACAATAAAATCAATCCTCTATTTTGTCTAATCCAAATACCAGACTGTTTCAACAGTATCTCCTGCTTCAATATCATCAGGGGTATAATCAACAGATTGCGAGCCGGAACTTTCTGCTAAATCAGCCACCATGTTATAATCTTCCCGACCAACATAAACGTCAATGCTACGTCTGGAGTAATCGACACTTACGATACCGCCTAGCTTATGTCCAAGCGTCATGGCGATCACCTCGGCTTTTTCGCGGGCATCCTTGACTGCCGATTCGAGAATTTGAAGCTTGACATCGTGAGAATCTTTCCTGATAAAAGATATGTTCACTTCGAGTTCAGGCCACGCGGCTCCCAAAGTCGACATAACCTTTGATGTAAGAACACTATCCAAAGGCAACTCAATAGAGAGACTTTGATTCAAATGATATTCGACAAGCCACCGGACTTCCTTGCTAATCCATTCCCGATGTTTACTTATCGAGAAATCTGATGTCTTAAGAGATTCCTTCGGAATATTCAGCTTTTCAAGAGCATCCCTCAAACCTTTGTTACCTAGGGAGGCCTCGTTATATGCCTTTTCATAGGAATCGTGCTTGGAATCTATAGAAAAAGTGAGTCTCGTGGTGTCCGGAGAGATTTTGACAAAGCCCGTCCCCATAACTCTAATAGTTTTCTGATTCTGTTCCATAATAGCCTCCATTTGGTTATACCACAAATATATATTCATAAACTGTCATAAAATGACAATTTATATTTTTTCAAATCTCGTTTCAAAAAAAAACGAAAATCTCTTGACATTCACCCCTTGTGGAGTTATATTTATTAGTGCACAAACGTTCTAGTGCCCAAAATTTCAAACACTACGGTTTTTACGCTTGTCCGTAGCAAAAAAGGAGTAAAAGATGAAACGAATAAACGTCATGAACCGTGAAATCAAAACAATGCTCGTTAACGGCGTCGATTATGTCTGCATTACTGATATTGCTCGGCAAAAGAATCCTGTGGAGCCTAAGGATGTTGTGAAAAATTGGATGAGGTCAAAAAATACAATAGAATACTTAGGTTTATGGGAAATGTTGAACAATCCCGACTTCAAAGGGGTCGAATTCGACCCCTTTTTAAAAGAAGCTGGTAGCCATTCGTTCACTATGAGCCCTTCTCGATGGATTGAAGAAACTGGTGCAATTGGACTCATTTCTAAAAATGGTGTTAACGGCGGGACATTCGCACAATATGATATCGCCGTCAAATTTGCAAGTTGGGTTTCTGTCGAATTCGAATTGTACTTGGTTAAGGAGTTCCAACGCCTCAAGGCTGCGGAACAAGCTCAATTAGGATGGTCACTACGTCGTGAACTCTCAAAAATCAACTACCATATCCATACGGACGCCATCAAGCAGAATTTGATTCCGGCAACACTTACAAAGCAACAGATGAGCATGGTTTACGCAAACGAAGCCGATGTTCTAAATGTTGCTTTATTCGGATTTACGGCTAAGGAATGGCGCGATGCACACGCCGATTTGCAGGGCAATGTCCGCGACTATGCGACGGTAAACCAGCTTATATGCCTTTCGAATATGGAATCGCTGAATTCCGTCCTGATCAAGGAAGGCTTGCCGCAGCCAGAACGATTGCAAAAGCTGAACCAGATTGCGATTTCGCAGATGACAGTACTGGAATCTATCGGAGAGAACAAGCTTTTGAAATAAGAAAGCCTAGGCTCGTTTGAGCCTAGGTTTCGAGGATGCGTGATGTATTCTTTTGCGGTTTACTTGCGCATGACCTTGATGGTCTTGTTCAGGCGGGAACCGTCGCGGGCCATTCCGCGGACGTTCACTATATAGACGCCCCTGCCGAAGGGTTGCAGATCCACCGAAGCAGTTCCGTCTGCGGTCAGCACATTCTTGCCGAGCATCGGATTTCTGCCGCTCAGGTCCGTCACGCGGATCTGTGCATTTGCGGGAATGCCGTAGAGGCGCACGATGTTATCCGAAACGGTGTAGTGGAAAATTTTCACAGGAGAGAACGTCGCAATCGAAGTCGTCGAAGAATCCGTTGCCGTCGAATCGTCCGCGACAATAGATGTCGTATCGTTTTCATCCTGTTCGCCCTGCGAGGCGTTCAAGGCTAGGCCCTGCGTCACGCCGATGTAGCGGCTAAAGGTATCGCCCGCGTTGTCCTTGAGCGTAAACTGCACGTAGCCCGCACCTGCAAAACTGTCGGCGAGTTTCACCGTCAACCTGGAACCGCTCACGGTCGCCGTCACGCCGCTCGGGGCCGACACGGTGTAAATTCCGCCGTCGTAACCGCGGGTAAACTGCGAAAGGTCTATCACCTGGGTTTCGCCCTTCGCGAAGGTGTAGTGCGCGCGGGCCATCCATTCCAGGTAGCGTTCCAGTTCCGTCCAGCCATCGCCCAGGCGGTCCCTGTTCGCTTCGCTAAAGTCACCGCTCTTCGACTTCGGATTGTACCCGTACATATTTTCCCACCAATCCGGAAGCCCGTCCAAATCGCTGTCGTAGTCGTCGGCCCGGATTTCGCTCGGGTAAGGTTCCCAGCCCTTGATGTTCGCCGTATCCTTCACGTCGGTTTCGCGGTCGGGAATACCCGCCATGCCACCCACGGAGCCCTTCATGCTGTAGGTTCCGTTCTTGGTCTCGTTTATCACGCGGGTGTCATGATTGTCAAGTACCGGCATGCGCTGACCCACATCGCTCAGCACATCCTTGTAGGCGGCCTTCGCGCTCTGGACAGTCGCATACGAGGCAAAGAAGGGCTTGCTGTTCCATGGTTCCCAATCCAGCACCTGCCCGCCGGAAAGCGAATACTCGCGACCGCAATTGTCGTTGGTGCCGTCGCAGGTGAACTTGCCGCCCGCAGCCTCGAGAATATTGTTGTGGTAGTAATACGCCTGCGAGCCCTTGCCCGTACCTTCGAACTGCGCACGCAATGTATAGCCATGCAAGGTAGTGGCGGCGCCCTCCTTGTAGTAATTGCCCACGAAGTTCACCTCGTGCGCACCGCCATCGGTCACGCGGCTCACCCAGTTATAGACAACGTTGTTGAATATGTCGAGGCGACCCGCATAGTAGCCGTTCCCGTCGAGGCCACCACCCAGGCTCCAGTTGCGGCCCGCATTGTGCGCAAGCAGGTTGTGGTGGAAACTGCCGATATCGCCGCCGATAGTCGCCGCATACCCGTGTCCCGTCCCGACGGGGTAATTCTGGTGGTCCGCAATGTTCAGCGCTTCCGAAATCAGCGTGCGCTGCAGCGTAAGGTTCTTGCCGCCTCGGCTACTAAAGGCTTCGTCAATCGTCCAGCTGATACTCGCATGGTCCAATATGCTGTGGTCGCCGCCGGTGAGCCCCATACCGTCGTAGGTGGCGCCGTAGCCCAGGCGCACGCGCATGAAGCGGATGACCATGTCCTTGCCCGTGAACCCGATGGGGGCGCTCTTGATGGTAATACCCTTGCCGGGAGCCGTCTGCCCCGCAATCGTCACGTAATCCTGATTGCAGACCAGGCGCGATTTCAGCTGGATCATGCCCGACACCTTGAACACGATGGTACGCGGGCCAATTTCCGCCGTGCACGCCTCGCGCAAGGAGCCTGCACCGTCATCGTTCAGGTTCGTCACGTACACCACCTTGCCACCGCGGCCACCCAAGGCGTTGCGGCCATAACCTTCGGCACCTTCGAACGCGACGCGGCCCGGCTTGAACGACCAGACATTCCCTGCCGTGACCGTTCCGTTCGCATCGACCTCATCTACGCGCCAGTAGTATGTCTGGAGCGGAGTCGTACCGCTCACCTTATACGAACTGCCGGATTGTTCACCCTTGTAAATCGCAGTGCTCGAGGGCGTTGCCGCAAGCACAGCCGCCGAATCCGTCCCGAAATAGACGCGATGCTTTACGGCCGACTTCGCCGCCGTCCACGAAAGCGTCAGCGCTCCGTTTTCGTGCGGAGCGTGATAATCCAGATCCGCAGGCGAAGGCCCTGTCGCCTGTGCCGCCGCATTGGGCACGTCCAGTTCAAAGCCGTTCAGGGTAACCGTGCCCGTATTCAACTTTATCGCGGTCGAAGCACCCGTACCGCTTACATTAAAAGTCACGTAGGCAATCGCCGCCTCGCCTGTCGAGAGCGCACGATTCGTGGGCTTGACCGACGCCTGCTTCGAGTTGTTCACATAGACATCGATGCTGTTGCTTGCCGCCGTCCCATCGACATTGTTCAGGTACAAAAGGAGGCTGTGCGTTCCTGCCGCAAGATTCGAGAAGGTGAGCGTAATCGCCCCGCCGTTTTCAACCATCACGCCATCGCATACAAGGCGCGCATAGCTCGGGGACTGCACCCCGGCCTTGTACCAGTTGGCCTTGAGGTTCGCGCTTCCGGCGACATTCACCTTCACGCCCGAAAGCGTCGTATCTTTCGAAGCGACACCCGAAACCACCCAGGGCACGTAATTCGGTTCCGTAACCTCGCTCGAATTGCGGCCGCTCATGTCAAAATCGACCCTGATGACGGGCGATGCGGCAAAGGCAAGCGCCGCCGAGAGGCCCAATACGCGAATAGAATTCAAACATCCCATACAAAACTCCTTTCTGCCCACAAAAATACCCTCGGATTTGCTCCGGGGGTAGGATAAAAGAAATTTCCAGTTGTCCGCGGACTACGGCGGGCACCTGCGGTGCAAAAAAAAAAAACGCCCCGGCTTTCCGCCGGGACGTATCGTTTAGTTAGGAAACTACCGTTCGACTCTTACCTGCACCGCATTCTGCATCGTGCGACCATTGAACTTGACACGGACCATGTAGACGCCCTCGGGGAGAGCCCTGATTTCGCGGGACAAGTCAGACGCTCCTGCCGGAACATTTCTTGCAAGGCGCGCCACCTGGTGGCCAGTCATGTCAAAGAAATCCACCTGGGCATACCCCGATTCGCGGGCAATCAGCGTACCATCTGCAAGATTCAGGTGTATTCCGGCAGCAACGCGAATGTTACCTGCAAAGTCGTCTTCTGCGGTGTAATCGCCACGGGTAAGTCCCGTCGTTCCCGAAGAGTCTCCCGCGACTTCAGCGCTCAAGGTGTCTATCGCCGAGAGTTGCGTTGAATCCTCAAAAAGCACCACGCCTTCGACATCAAAACCGATCTGATCGATGTTCGGTGCCCCCGCCTCTTCCAGCGATTTCAGATAAAGCACATTCAACCCCTTCTGGAGCGAAACACCCACCGAGACGCTATCCCAGGTATCCCAATCGGCAGTGGGCTTGAACGTCAGCGAACCGACCAGGTCTTCATTCATCTTCACCATAATGCGACGCGTATCCGTTTTGCCGTGGGCGTAGCGCAGCACCATCGTTGCATTCTTGTATTCCTTCGGCGAAACCAGGTGGTAAATGCCGTAGCTATCGAGACTGTTTTCGAAATCGTAGAATCCCGTGCCGCGGAAATTCTCGTGATTGTCGGCAAAGGCTCCCTTTGCATCGGTCGGTACCGCCGCCTCGATATCGCTCCGAACCATAAGAGGAGCAGGCCCCGATTCCACGACACTCAGGATGGTGAATTTTCCGTTGCGAGTCGCTTCGCCAAAGTCAGCATTCCCGCCTTTCGTCGTAATCGTATAGGTAAACTCGCCCTCGACAACGGGAGTCCCGCTAAAATAGAGCGATGATGTCGTCGCATTCCACACGGCCGTCACGCCTGCCGGGAGCCCGTCAACATTCGCCCCGTCCGCATGCTGGATCGCGAAGGTGAACGGGACAATCGAATCACCCTTCACAATCACCTGGCTCGAACTACCTGCGCCCTGCTTGACAATCGCGGCCGCCTTCGGCGTGTTGTCGCCTATCAGCACAATGTCCGGCTTCGGGAACTTGCCCTTGTTGCCATGCAGCCAAAAACCCAGATGCGGCGGCTGGTTGTAGGCGGTATTCTGCCAGCTCATGCCATTGCGGTAAACCGGGTCGTGCGCAAGCGTGTACATGCGATGTTCGGTAGGCGCGGTCGTCGTGTAAATGTAAAGCTTGGAGGCTCCATCGTGCAAGATGACTTCCTCGCGCCAGTCACCCAGAATGTCACCGCTGAAATTCGGTGTCGCCTTGGTGGTATTGCAGCTGTTGCCCTGCATCTGGAAAAGCGTATTGCTCTGTTGCTTTGCATGGTCCCACTTGCTGATAGTCGTATTGTCCAAAAGTTCGTCAAGCAGGTCACCATCCCAGTAGATACGGAAGTTGTAGGCGGGGCGCTTGTCGGACTTCCAGATTTTTCCCTTAGCCGTATAGGTGTTCCAGTTTGCAGCAGACCAGAGCTCATGTCCGCGGCTGTTGGAATCAACGTCGCCCGCGACACCGCGCCCGTTATCGCCCGAACTGGTTTCGTAGAAAAGCACCTTGCCAGTACGTGCGTCGTGCAAGTTGTAGCCGTAGGGCTTTTCCTCGTGGACCTGCCAAACCTCGAGGCCCTCGTTGTCGGGGTCCAAATCGCCAAAGTGGATTGCATCACCGTGACCGTAACCTACACGGTACATGAACTTACCATCGTGATCGATAGCGCAATTACCCTGCATGATTTCATCAAATCCGTCGCCATCCACGTCACCCGCCGAAAGGTTATGGTTTCCCTGCCCGTAGCATTCCTTGCCGCTCGTCGCCGAATTGTGGTACCAGCGCTGCGTCAGCGATTTTCCGTCCCAGTCGTAGGCCGTGAGCGCCATGCGCGTGTAATAGCCGCGCTGGAAAACCATGCTCGGTTTCTTGCCATCGAGATAGGCATTTGTCGCAAGGAAGCGGTCGACGCGGTTCCCGTAACTGTCTCCCCAGCTCTTTACCGTACCGCGCCCTGGATTATAGGCGACGGTCGCCATTTCAAGTCCCGTTTCGCCGTTGAAAACCGTGAGGTATTCGTCACCGGTCAGAATGTATCCACTCGAATTGCGGTAATCGCTGGTATGTGCCGCATTGGCCGCTGCGCCCTTGCTCAGGTACTTTCCGCTGGCATCCTTCGTTCCCGGCGCTGTCTTTACGGCAAGTTCCGCCTTGCCGTCGCCATCGTAGTCACCCACGAGCATCTGCGTGTAGTGCGCCCCCGCACGGATGTTTACGCCCAGATCGATGCGCCAAAGTTTTTTGCCGCTCATCTTGTAACAGTCAATGATGACGTTGCCCGTCTTTCCCTTCTGGGAATTGTCCTTGGAATTGCTCGGATCCCACTTGAGAACCAACTCGAACTCGCCATCACCATCCACATCGCCCACGGCAATATCATTGGGACTGTAGGTGTAGTCGCTACCGCCTGCAGGCCTGTCCAGGTTCACAGTCAAGAACTGCTCGCCCCAAACGGGTACGGCATCGTCAGATGCAAGTTCCTTGCCGTTTATGACTGCCTTTACGGAATACCTGCTCGAGGTTGTCCCTTTCGCGTCGATATAGTTGCTCGCCTGTGTCCCGCTGAGGCTCGCGATTTTCTCGCCATCGCGGTACAGGTTAAAGCCCGTCTCGGAGCCATCGGTCCCAAGGACGCGCCAGCTGAGGAACACGCCCCCGCCGGTCTTAACCGCCACAAGCCCGCGGTTCAGCCATTCCATCTGGCGAGCCGCCTGCGACATGCCCACTCCAAGCGCGAGCGAAAGCCCAAACATCCACAACTTTTTCATCATCCAATCCTTTTTTTGAATTACAGGCCCCCGCACCACCGGGAACCTGCACCTATAATATATCTCCGGCACTCCAAATAGTACCTTCACCACCACACTTCCGGTTGTCCATAGACAACGGAGACAAGTTTCTTCGTGGGCACCTGCGGTGCTTTTGTTACTTCGCAAAAACGGGCTGTCGGGCCTTGCGCAAACGCATTTCCTTTACCCGCGGGCTGTCCGCAGTTCCCAGAAGGCGACCGCGAACATCGTAAACCTTCGCACCACGCATATCCTGCAGGCTGCGTCCCGTTTCAACGCCATTGCGAACCGCAAACGACGTGGTCGAAGAATCAGGATCTTCCACATGGATTTGCGTGCTGTCGCCCGCCACGCTATTCACAGAAACCGAAAGCAGGTCGACCACACTCTTCTCACAAGTAAACCCGAGCGACATCTCGGCAGTCGATGCGCCCCTGTTTACCGCCTTGTAGTGATACGCCTTGCCATCTTGCGCCGTGATGCGGGCCGAGTAGGTAACGACATCCTTTTCGCGCGAGACATCCATCACCACTTCGGCGTTGCGCATGATGCCAGCGAAATCGTCCCAGTTCCAGTCGAAATTGTAATCGAACGTCCCCGCGTTATCCATCGCAAAGGCATCGGCACGCAACAGCGTCGTCGCCCCGCCGGCAGTCGCACGCACAATGTAATTGTCCCAGTTGTTCACCTTGTTCGCATCGGCAAGCCCATAGACCGGCTTGTTTCCGTAATTCATAAAGCGGAATGTTGCGCTAAAGTCGCCCGAGACCTTGTATTCAGCCGTCTTCTGCGCATTGAACGCTACATTGTATTCGCCACCGTCGTTTATCGTACCCGCCACGATGCGATTTTCAAGTGCTCCGTAGGCAACGCGGCTCAACTCGAGCGACGCCGCGTCGGCACCGAGCAAGATTTCGTAATCGCCAACCGGTGTCCCCGTAGCCGTAACCGCATACACTAGCGAGTCGGATCCATCCTTCGCCGCACCGCGCAAGAACGCATACACATTGATCAGGTAGCCGTCCTTTTCTGCACGCAGGCGGACTTTTGCACCGTCATACATCTTCTTGAAGGCATCCCAGTTTTCACCCCAGGCATTCCAGTAGTGCACCGTATTTTCGCCACCGAGCGTTTCCACGGAATAGCCGTCGGCACGCAGGTACCACATGTCGCCACCGTTCCTAAAGACGAGCACCCAGTTGTTCCAGTTTTCGGCACCGCTCTTTACCTTGTTCCTGAATTCAAATTCCGTGACAAAGTTTCCGCTTACCTTCACGGACTCAAATTCGTCGTAGGCATCCCATGCCGTGCTAAAGTCCTTTTTCCCAACGAACTTCACGCTGTCGCCGTAATAGCGGGCATCCTGCAGCACCTCGGTTTTCGGCACACGGTAACCCCAGAAGGCACGGTTCCCCGCCTTGTTCATCGCCGAGAACGTAAGCGTCCGCTTGCTCATATCGTTCTGCAATTGGTCAAGCACCACGCCCTCGTAGACAGTTCCACCCAGAGTAAGCGTCACGTAGCTCCGGCCCTTCGCATAGTCGTAATCCCAGGTTCCCGTGTAGGCGCCTGTCACCGTACCGTCGGCATTGAGCTGCATGTTCTGTTCCTGGTTCACCGCCACGGAATCTTCCCAGGTCTGCGGGTTGTTCCTGGGCGGGTTATGCATAATCACCTTGTACGGGCCCGCGATATCGCTGCGGTCGAGCGAACGCGCCGGTAGCCCGTAACCCTCGTGATACTCGAAAGGTGCCGCCACAATCCAGCCCATCCTGTTAAAGAACAGCTGGTGAGTCTCGACATTGTGCCAACCCGTATGGTTGTTGAACTTGCGGTGATAAACCAGGTACATGCCACCATCGTCGTCGCGCAACAGCGAATTGTGCCCATCCGCAATTTCGGCACGGTCTTCGGCCCAGAAACTCCAGCGGTAATTCGCGACAATCGGGAATCCGCGGTCAGTATTGCCCCAATAGTTCAGGATAAACTTTTCAAAAATCGCAGGAGTCCCATCCACATCGACATAGGGCCCCTTCACGTCCTTGCTGCGGAACACGCGCATGGTGTAGCCGCCCTCGGGCGAATAGAACCCGTAACTCACGAACAGGTAGTAGTAGCCATTGCCATCCGCATCCTTGAAATACTGGATGTACGAACCCTCGCCACTCACATAATAACCGCCACCCACGTGGATGCCCATGTAAGGGTCCTCGAGCATCGAAGTCCCGCTCCACTTGGCAGCGCCATTGTTCCCGTACTTGTACGAATAGTCCCTGAGACCGGTAGACTCATCGAGCTTGACCAGGAAAAGCCCGCCGCTCCACGAACCGTACAGGAGCCACAGGTTTCCGTCCTCGTCGTAGAACACGTTCGGGTCGATGCAGCTGGAACCATAGCCGCCATCCCACTTGCCCAAATTAGTGACACCGTTGTTCGCGATATAGTAACGCTCGTCGATTGTCGAAGAACCGGTCACCTTCGCGTAGTCGGCATTGGCGGCAGACCCCGCCGTCTGCTTGTCCATCCCGCCGTAGACGACCGCACCCTTGTACTCGTACGGCCCCTCGATCTTGTCGGATGTCAGGAGCACAATGGAACTTTTCCAGTCCTCGCCCGCCATCGAAAAGTACAGGCACCACTTTTTCAGCTTCTTGTTCCACACGATATCGGGCGCCCACAGGTTCCCCTTGGCGGTCGCGGAATTCGTATGTTCCGCATAGTCGGCTTCCGCCTTGAACACGCTGTAGTAATCGTCCTTGGCCTCGTTGCCAGTGACATACACCGTGCCGCCCCTCGAAAGCTGCGGCGTAAACGGGGTCCAGTCCAGCATATCGCGGGAATATGCCGCCCCGTTCATGGTCCCGAATATGTAATAATACTTCGTCCGCGACTTGGCCGCATCGTTTTCAGGATACGAATTCCCGCCCGCGTCCTTATAGACCACAATGACGGAAGGATCGTGAACGGCGACCGAGGCCGCAAATGCGGCAACAGCCGCGAGAGATAAGGCGACACACGCCGCCCTGAATGTTTCCAATACACCCATACCACACTCCTTTCCAGAGAATATATAAAAAATCTACACTTTTGGCAATTAAAAGTCAATAGTTTTACAATATTTTAGAATAATATTATGAGATTTTAACAACGTTTTGCTTAAAAAAAGTCTACATTTCGCAAGATGTGCCACGAAAGGCGCCTTAAACGCCCGTTTATTCCTTTATAACCGCATATTGCAGGGCGTAGAAGAGCCGCATCCAGTTGTTGGACTGCGTACCATCGAAGAAGAATACCTCGTCGACACCACCGCGGATACCGCCATAACCGATTGTGGGGTTGAATGCGGCAGCAAAGCCTTCGCCCGAATCAAACTGCCTGGATTCCAGCAGCGTTCCGTCAATGAACGTGGTTACGCTATCGCCGTGAATCTTGAACGAGTAGTTATGCCACTTACCGTCGAGCACCCCGTTTGCGCGACCGAACAGGGCGTTATACGCCCCCGTCTTGGTATCGAGCCTGAGGTTCACCGCACCCGTAGCACCGCGCTTCTGCAGTGCAAAACCCGTACTGTCATTCTTGGCAGAAATAATTTGCGCGTACTCGCTCACCTGCATGGAATCGATATTGAACCAAATGGAAAGCCCCATGTAGTAGCCGTCTTCGGAGAAGGGCTTGAAATCGGGAATGTAGAACCAGTTGTCGGTAGAATCCGTCCAGCGTGAATTGCCGAGCACAGACGCAAGCCCGTTGCCGGTAGCGAGCACCGCCTCGGAAGGTTTGAACGAATCGAAATGCTCCACATAGCGGGCCAGAGCCAAGTTAATCCGGTCGCTGGACTGGCACGATTCCACGATGTCAAGGGAAATCGCGCCATTCTCGTCGAAGGCTACCCGCGGCAGCACGCCCCAATAAACAGCAGAATCGGAAACATTCGCCGTAGGGGCATCTGCAAGCTCGGTACGGCTGAGACGCACCATGTTGCCGTCAGCATCCAGCAGGCATGGGTTCTTCACATCCGGGAGCCGAACCGCGAAAGGCATGCTTTCGAACACCTCGTCCGAACCGGCCAAATCTTCAAAACCCTCAGGAAGCACGAGCGCGACAGCGCCCTTGAATTCAGCTTCCAGCGCACGGTCGATATTCGTGGAATTTTCCTCGACGTTCCAGGAAACAGCCACGGAACGCACGTCACCTTCCAGAGGGTGCACCGAAACGGATTCGTAATTGCCCACGGGCAGGCTATCGAGCGCCATCACGCCCGATGCGCACTCAATCGAGGTCGTCACATGCCTGTAGTCCACCGTATCTACATACAAAGTATCGTCTACGGTATCGGCGCTCGCCTTGAACACCACGACGGTATCGCCCACGACAACATCCAGATTTTCGGTAGAAACAAGAATCCGCGCAACGCCCTTGTTGCCCGTATTCGTCTCAATCAAAATCCCCGCGGAATCCGTAGAAGACGTATTGCTGCAGCCCGCAAAGAAGGCGAGCACGCACACCGCGGCAAAAGCAAACGCGAGTCGCCCCGAACCAATCATATTCCTAAAGCATTCCATAATTCCTTCCTCCCTACGCCTCGTCCGTTCCGGACGGTTTATTGTTTTCGCGGATGTTGCTGAACACGTGCAGGTTCACATGTTCCACAACGGTCGGCGTCTCGTTATCGGCCATCACAATCTGGCGCACCTGCGCCTTGAATTTTTCGGCAGCCTTCTCGACCTTCGCCTGTGCGGATTTCGAAACCGCGAACGTGAACGTAGTCATGTCGCGGGATTCACTCCCTTCGGACTCCAGCGCCTGCTTCGAGAGTTCCAGGCACTGCTTCTGGAACTGGAGTACCATCTGGCTCTTGCTCTGCTGCACCGTGGCAAGACTATCCTTCGTCGGCTTCCAGAATCCGCGTTCGTCCTTGCGCACGAGCGACATCTTCTGCATGAGTTCAAGGCTTGCCTTCAGGCGCTTCTCGGACACGGGCGGGAAAATCTTCGCCGCAAGTTCCGATACGTCGTCGCCCACATCCATCACCTCGAGAATCGCGTAGACCGTGCTGTTGTACCAGTTGCCAAAGAACTCGTAGCTGTCCGGGTCCACAATCGCCTGCGGGTTCTTGTTCAGGCGCATCATGGCATCGAACGCCGCTTCGCGCACCTGGGCAGTCTTCCCCTGGTCAAAATCGACCATCGCCTCGAAATACCTCGCCTCGTTCCCCTTGAGCCCGATAACGTTTATAAAGCGCTCGCGCATGTTGTCGGTCACGCGCTTGCCCTGCACCACGTCGTTGAAATAGCTGCGGGTATTCGGGAGTCCCAGCAAGTTGCAGAACTCGGTACGCGAAAACGAAGGCTCCGCCGCCTGACGGCGCTCCTGGTATTCTGCCAGGAACTTGCGGAACTTGGTAAACTCGAAAATGTTTACGAAGGTATTCATGATATTAAATATACATAAAAATGTAGTACATAGTATAGTAAAAACAAAGATATATGCTATTTACCCATTTTTTTGCTAAAATTTGAGAATTATTCAATTTTTTCTTGCATTTTATAAATTTTTATAGTACATTTTGTAGTACATTAACGATAAAAAGGTAGTACACTACGTAGTATCGTCATCAGGGATGTTAAAAAATCAAAAAGGAGTAACCCATGTTACGCAAGACCCTTCTCGCCACATGCATTGCCGGGGCAGGCATTGCAAGCGAATCTCTCGCCGCAGGCGAGGCTCTCGTCAAAAGGCAATTTGAATACCTGGACAGGGGCGTTGTCGCCGTACGGCAGAACAATTCCAGCGCACTTGTCAGCTGGCGAAGCCTCGCCACCGACGAAAGCGACCTCGGATTCAACGTTTACCGAACAACCGATGGAAAAACCGTCAAGTTGAACCAGACCGTACTTACCAAGGGTACAAATTTCACCGACGGTACCGCCGACTTTTCGAAGGCCAACACCTACTCCGTCAAGAAGGTACTGAACGGCGTAGAACTCGGAACAAACGGCAGCTACACCATGCCCGCGAACAAGGGAATCGGAGCGTATGTCACCGTTCCCGTCCCAAATATCACATCCACCGTCCATTTCGTGTGGGTGGGCGACTTTGACGGGGATGGCGCATACGACTACCTGCTCGACCAGCCCGCACTCGACCACCAGCAACTGCAGGCATACTCGAGCCAGGGAAAGTACCTGTGGACTCTTGATCTTGGCCCGAACAGCGAGAACAAGAACAACATTACACCGGGCGCATCAACGCTCGACGTGGGCATGTGGGACGGGGCAACCGTCTATGATATCGATTCCGACGGCTTTGCCGACGTTATCGTGCGAATAGCCGACGGTGTCACCTTCGGTGATGGCAAAAAATTCACGCTCAGTGGAACAAACGCCCAGGCCATAGCCGTCCTGGACGGGCGTACCGGCGCACTGAAAACATACGCTCCTGTCCCCGATGACTACATCTCGATCGGTCCGATGGCCTGCATGATGGAAATCGCCTATCTCGACGGAAAAACCCCGAGCGTCGTCACGTGGATAAAGAACAGGAATGCGGACAAGAGCTTCAACAGCATGACCGTCGCCTACCGCGTCGAGAAGGGAAAGCTCACGCAGCAGTGGAAGCACGATGCACGCAAAAGCGGCGGCGGAGCCGAAGCGCACCAGATTAGAATCGCCGATGTGGATTACGACGGCAAGGACGAAGTGTTGCACATGGGCTACGCACTGAACGGCGACGGAAGCCTGCGTTACCAGATTCCCGAAGTCGTTCACGGTGACCGCTGGTACGTAGGGGCATTCAACAAGGGCGACAAGGTGATGATGGGCTACGGAATACAGCAGGACCATCCGAAAAACCTGCTCGAATACTACTACAACGCCTCCACCGGCAAGGTCATCTGGACCCACTACGGCGACGAGTCCTGCGCAGGCCAGTGCGACGTCGCACGCGGGAACATCGGTGACATCGACCCCGATTACGACGGATTCGAAGTCTGGAGTTTCCAGGGAACCTACAACGGCGTCACCAACAAACTTATCGCCAGCAACTACCTGTACCCCGTACTCCGCTACTGGTGGGACGGGGATCTCGCGGCAGAAAGCTACAATGACGGAAAAATCGAAAAGTGGGATTACAAGAACAAGTCGGTTGGCCGTGTGGCAACCACATGGAAAATCTACGGCAGCAGCGGGAGCGAGAGGGGCGTGGGAATGTTCCACGGGGATATCTTCGGTGACTGGCGCGAAGAATCAATCCTCGTGAACTACGACACGAAGGAACTCGTGATATTCACGACAGACATCGCAAGCGAACACCGCTTCTACTCGCTGATGCAGAACCCCTGCTACCGCATGGGGACTACTGCGAAGGGCTATGTGCAGGCAAGCATGCTCGACTACTTCCTCGGCTACGGCATGGACATGCCCCCGAAACCGGATATCGAGATTGTCGGAGGACTACGCGAAGAATCCTTCGCCGACGTCAACTCCTCAAGCGCAGAAATCGTCGGGCCACAGTCTTCCAGCGCAGCAGAAGGCACATCTTCCAGCGCGGAAGGAACCGAGGGCACCACCGCCGTCGAATCCTTGACACCGCGCAACGCAATTAGCGGCCGTATCGACGGTAGCACGCTCCTTCTCAAGGGCATCGACGGCGGCGCGCACGATATCAGCATCTTCGACATGCAAGGCCACCGCATCGCGGAATTTCGCGCAGTGCAGGGGAACGAACTCCACATCACCCTGCGTCAAGGCGCCTACCTCGTCAAAGTCTCGCAAGGCAACAGGACCCTCGGGATATTCAAGGCCGTAAGGCGATAACTCTCGAAGCAACACACCTCCAAAAAATCCCCGGCCACCTCGGCTGGGGATTATTGACTTTAGGTTACCAACATCGAGATTTATTCCAACGTCTTTATCAAGGAATCCAGCCGAACAGACAAGCGTTCCGCCCCGACTGCGCTGAGATGGTCATAATCGTTCGCCATCGAGTCCGGATAATCGTGCGCACCAAACTTGTTCTCATCCATCAAGACAAAGTATGGATACCCCCCGGCAAGAGAGTCAAGATACGCCACAGTTTCCTCCGCCAAATCCCTGGGCGTTCCGTGTCGACCGAAACATTCCGTGTCCGCATATTTTGGAGACTGCGGATAAATGAGACCAATTATCACAAAGCCCTTACCTTGCATGCGGTCGACAAAAGCAACCAAGCTATCGACCACGTTCGCATAATGTCTACGTTTGCTATCGAACAATATAGCACCCTGCTTTATCTCAGGATCTTCACCCCAACCGCCCGATTCCATCCTATTCAAGCCACGCGTATTGACATATTGCGTCGAGTCATTCAACGTATAGACGACATTGATATCAACTAGGCGAACAAAGGCTTCGGGTACGCTATCGTTCCAGAATCCATGGTTTCTATCGTAGAAATACCCTGGAGCCTGTTCAAACACCTCACGCATTCTCGCAAAAGGATCATTGGTCATCAAGTCGGGCGAAATTTCGACAATCAAATACTTAAGATTACGAGCATGAGGAACAACATAATTTTCTAACAAATAAAGTTCGCCCCACAAGTCTTCGCCTATAAAGCCAAAATTAAAGGCAGGCCTCGAAATCTTCAAAGGATCAAAGCCCCTCTCCGTACGCGAACTTCCGACGGCAATTACCTCCAGGGAGTCGAACGTATCCCAGAACATACGCATCTTCAACGCAGCAGATTTTGAACCACTTTGTAAAATGGGATCCCAGTACACGCCAGCACTGTCCAAGTCAAGATATGTCGTTCCCGACGCAACCCGGGGCATCACCCATAAATTCGGATGCCAAAGTTCTTCCCCCTCGACCAAAGCCACCACGCTAGAATCTGCGATGCTCACCAACACTATTTTTGAATGTTTTCCATCCGAATCCGCGAGCGATGCGACAGCCCAGTTTTCACGATCCACCCATTCTGTATGGTCGAAGGAATAACCTTCCGGTGCAGGGATAGCTCGAACAAGCGACCCCGTACTATCGACAACAAGTAAACGTTCGTGAACTCCATATTTTTCGTGTGCAAACATTCTGCCGGCATCGCCACCAAAATCCAAGAAAAGCGTTTGGTTCGAGCCATCCTTCGAAAGTGAAGCATTGCAGGCCTGTTCACCGTCATACCAAATTTCGTCTGTTCCATCCACATGCGCACGCAGCCGTCGAGCACCTGAAACAGCACGACTTCCGTCTGGCGACAAACCGCCATGGTAAGCACCATCCATCAGTTTTCTTGGCACACCGAAACGTCCGTCAGAGAAAGGCACCAGCCATGTCGCTGCAGCAAGAAAATTCGCATCGTCCGTATTGTCCCCGGTATTATCTACATATACAATAGAGGTATCCCCATTCGAATCCACGTTCCATCGCGGAATTGCCGCATTCTCTACTTCAAGCTTAACAAGCCCGCTACCAGCTACATCCAAATTCCTCACATAAACAGCCGAAGGCGCATCAACACCTTCAACACCCGTGCAGAACGCAACTTTCTTTCCATCCGGTGAAATTTCAGGATGGAATACAGGAACACTATCGAGAATTTCCACCGCACCCGGCGCACCACCCCCAAAATCCACATAAACCAGGTTACCCGTCATATCGTTCCGAAAAGCGAGCTTCGCATGCACAGTCCCGATTTTTTCGCGCATGTCCAATGAGAATGCTTTCATTTTTATCAGCTCCGTCGCGACATCACCACGCCCATCCATCCAGACAGCATCAGGAATCTTTCCAAATGCTAAACGAAAACCCATGTAAACAGAAATCGTCGAGGCCGTCACAGGATAGACGTCGACCCGATTATTCCAATTCATCTCAACACCAAGCCCATACGCCGTTCCGCCCTTGACCACCTTCTCGAACAAGGCGTTTCCCGTCGGGGGACCAACAAAGTTTTTTACAACGGAGTCGCCGAGATTACCAAGCCAATCATTTGTCAGTTCGAGAGCGTTACCCGCCAAGTCGCAGAAGCCCATCGAATCCGGGAACGCGCAAGGAGCATGGAGTTCGTAATTCGAATTAGCGGAAGTCCAGCCGTATCTTTCAGGATCCCACGACAACGATGCCGCCATCACCCATTCCGCTTCGGTCGGCAAACGAAAGCCATCTACATCCGTCCGAACATTCAGTCCCTCGAGATTAACGCAGTGCCCCTTCGAGTTAAAGACCGCACGGTGATAGACATAAACCGAATCGTAACCATGCACTCTACCATAAGCGTTCGCAAAAAGGACCGCATCGAAATAAGACACATTAGTCACAGGCAAGTCGTCTTGCGTACAGTCCAAATAAAAATACCACGTTTCCTTTTCAGAAATTTGAGCGAATTCCCCACACGTCACCTCGTGAATTCCGAGCGAGTAATCGTAATCCAGTTTCACCCGCATTCGGTCGTCACCCAGCAAAACCGAGGCACCGTTCGACTTAATTCGCATCATTCCTGGCCGCAGTGAATCCAGTTCAACTTCGGGAACCGCTACATCGCGTTCTGCAGACCGGCTTTCGTCGTCCAATCCCTCATCCATTTGAGAATTAGAGCACGCCCCCAAAAGTACCAAAGCAAGAATGGCGCTATTCAGCATAAATAGGAGTTGCCAGGATTTCATAATTTTTAAAATAGTAAAAGAACGCCTCTTGTCGGGGCGTTCTTCTTTCTCATATGATTTCTGTGCGATTCCTGCGCAGGTTTAATGCGCCAAAGATGATCGCGAAGTTTACGGCACTTCGACGCTGTCGAGAATCTTCTGCACGAAGGTTTCGGCGGAGACTTCTTCCGCTTCGGCCTCGTAGCTTAAGATAATGCGGTGGCGGAGCACTTCCATCGCGACGGCCTGCGGAAAACCGCCTATAGGTTGCAAAATAACGCCCGCGAACCTCAGAGAAGTCGTCTAGGAGCGGGGAAAACGCATCTATTTACATACTAAAACACCAAAAAAGTTCAATTAGTATGCAATCCGCAACCAGCATTCACAGACCTTACATACCTATTTTCCCGAAGCAATGTTTTAGTATGTAAAAAATAGCCAAAACACAGACAAACTAAGCAAAAATCGCCCTAATTTCGTCATCCGCGACCCCATTTGGGACACTTTTCGCTCTTTCGCAACCTTTTTTACATACCAACCACCACTATTTACGTCTTTGGTATGTAAGCCCCCGCAAAACAGACGTTCAAAAGTCAAAAAAAATGCTATCCAACTGCCGCCTAAAGCATCAACTTGTTTTTTTGCCACACACTTTGTATATTAGGGACACATAAGCGTTGATATCGTCCGTTAAAACGGCGTATCAGCGCTTTTTTGTTTCACAGAAAAAGGGAACGGAAATGGCAGACCAACTCATTCAAATCGCCAACGAGCGGATTCAGCAACTGATCGCACTGAAGGCTAAACTCCCCAAGGGAAAGCAACCCACAGGAAGATTGCGAGTCATAACCAACCATGACCGGTCGCAATACTATCTCGTAGACAAGGGCAGCAACTCTAACGGAAAATACCTCCCCCGCAAGGAACGACGCAGGGCGGCGGCAATCGCGCAACGCGATTACAACGCGGCTGTCGCAGGCATCATCGGCAGGCAAATCATCGCACTCAACAACCTGACGGAGAATTACCATCCCGAAGAAATCGACACCGCGTTCACGGGGCTACACCCCGGCCGCCGCCCCCTTGTGACGCCCGTGCGCGAGCCCGACGAGGATTTCATCGCTGCATGGCAGCACCTCCCCTACACCGGCAAGCCCTTCGAAATCAACGCACCCGAATTCTTCACGAGCACGGGCGTGCGCGTCCGCTCAAAATCCGAAGTCATCATCGCAGACGCGCTCAATCGCGCAGGCATCCCCTTCCGCTACGAATACCCTACCAGCGTCAAAGGCTGGGGTACGCTCTACCCCGATTTCACCTGCCTGCGCACCAGCTCCCGCGAAGAAATCATCTGGGAGCACTTCGGCCTGATGGGCGACCCCGACTACACCGAAAACGCCGTGCAGAAAATCTCCCGATACGCCGCCAGCGGCTACATCCTCGGCAAGAACTTCATCGCCACCTTCGAAAGCGGCAACACCCCTCTCTCCGTCAAGCAGGTGCAGGCATACATCAAGACGATTTTCGAACAGGACGCCCACCGCCAACAGAATTAAACTATTATTCTTCTTGAGATGAAATCGGTGCTGAAAACAATCCTCTTTCTGGCATGCTTCATAAATGCCGAGCCTGCACTGCATTTTGGCAGATTCAAATGCGACATATCGTCGGATCCTTCCCTGCAAAAGAAAATCCAGACGATAGACGATTCCCTATACACCCGGTGGAGCAAGGGAGAATTCATCATCCCAAAATTATCTGGCATGTGTGGCTGCGCATGCGAAGTCAACGAAGAGGATTGCTGTTTCGATGACATTATTACAATTTCATCTGCCCATGACGAAACACGCCCATAAAAAGCAAAAGACGTGCTTGAAAAACCGCAAAAAAGAAAAGTGACGTTTAGCAAAAGGTTTCCCGCTATGATAACAAGACCCGACCCGAATACAATCCACCCCATCGCGGGCTACGACAAGGAAATCTACGTGAAGCCGACGCTCAAGAGAGCGAATATAATCGTGGGCGATTTCACCTACATTGCCGATTCGGATTTCGAGAGCCACGTGACGCACCATTACAACTTCATTGGAGACAAACTCATCATCGGCAAATTTTGCCAAATTGCCTCCGGCGTGGAATTCGTCATGAACGGGGCGAACCACCAGATGAATGCGGTTTCCACCTTCCCGTTCTACACGCTGCAGGGCTGGGACATGGCACCGCCCGCCCGCGAAGATATGCCGTTCAAAGGCGATACCGTCATCGGGAACGACGTGTGGATCGGGCAGAATGTGACGATTCTCCCAGGCGTTCACATCGGCGACGGTACCATCATCGGGGCAAACTCCGTCGTAGCAAGCGACGTGGAGCCCTACACCATCGTGGCAGGGAACCCTGCCAAACTCATCCGCAAGCGATTCGACGACGAACTCACCGCACTTCTGCTCAAGTTCAAGTGGTGGGACAAGCCCATCGACGAAATCAACAGTCTCATTCCCATTCTCACCAGCGGCGACCTCAAAAAAGTGAAAGCCGAGCTCAAGGCCCGGCTTATGTAAGTGGAGATCCCGCAACGAGTGCGAGATAACAATGTCGGTTAGAGATGGCCGCGACTACGGAACCTCAACAGAATCCAGAATCTTCTGCACCACAGTCTCGGCGGAGACTTCTTCCGCTTCGGCCTCGTAACTGAGGATAATGCGGTGGCGGAGCACTTCCATCGCGACGGCCTTCACATCTTCCGGCGTCACGTAGGCGCGGCCCTGGATGAACGCATGAGCCTTCGAAGCCTGGGCAAGGCCGATGGATGCACGCGGCGAGGCGCCCACTTCCACAAAGCCCACCAGGTCGCTGCGCTTGATGCTGCCCGGATCGCGGGTCGCAAGCACCAGGTTCACGATGTATTCGCGCACGCGTTCGTCCACGTACACCTGCTTCACGAGCTGGCGGGCGGCAAGGATATCTTCCTTCGTGGCGACAGCCTGCGGCTGGCGCAGCCCCGCACCGGCAACGGCGTCGAGAATCTTCATTTCGTCGGCCTTGTTCGGGTAGCTGACCTTCACCTTCAACAGGAAACGGTCCACCTGGGCTTCGGGCAGCGGATACGTACCTTCCTGCTCGATGGGGTTCTGCGTGGCAAGCACCAGGAACGGCTCCCCCCGCCTTAAAGACCCCTCGCCCATCCTGGAGTGGGGCGTCTGCATGGCTTCCAGGAGGGGGAAGCGCGCTCCCCTCAAAGCAAGGAGGGACCCCCACTCCCCGTTGGCGGACGAGACGTTCAAGCTGGAGGAGCCGTTCCTGGTGCTTGCCACGCAGAACCCCATCGAGCAGGAAGGTACGTAT